>ERZ780226.374-NODE-374-length-42325-cov-3.436432_pt1 | contig 42325 bp, 33 predicted proteins | sample MGYA00511165_ERZ780226 | MGnify/ENA primary metagenome ERZ780226 (study PRJEB29588, sample SAMEA2152373) | human gut metagenome | biome: human gut; feature: human-associated habitat; material: faeces | place: Denmark | collected 2008/2010 ...
GTCCAAAATTTCACCCGCAACGCGCTGCTGCGTCAGATTCAGGGAAACAATGTTTCCCTGTTTTTTCATCTGATCCAGCGGATTGCGCCAGTCCTTTTGGCAGTGGAGCATAATATCCGCATAAGGCGACAGACGCGATTTATTAAAGGAATCGGACTGAAGCTGCGCCAACACCCGATCCGTCTCCGGCAGCTTGGCGATGTCCAGCCATTTCTGCAAAAACGTTTTGGATTCGGCGTTGGCGTTGAGGCGATTCAGCGCATCCAGCGAGCCGGTTTCCCGATAGATATTGAATGCATCCTCCACGGCGGACAGCTGGGTGATGCAGTAGTCGATATAGCCGAATTCATAATTTGAGGGCATAAGCATGTTCCTTTCCCGAACGGCGGAGCAATCAGCAAATATATAATGAAAAGAGAGGTAGGTTCTGATGGATATGACGGCAACAAAGCTGGAATTTGACGAAGAAGTACAGAAGCTGTACAAACGCCACGACGGCGGCGAGGATACGCCGAAGGGTGTCCTTAAAGCTTCATTATACCCGGATTATTCAGAAATTCAAGAGAAAGAAGCTGCGGCACTGCTTGTAACCCTGGATATTTACCGTGGAATCCCGGCAGAAGACGGATTTATCTTCGGCGGTGACCGAAAATTGGCAAAAAGTGCATTCATTCGGATGCTGATGGCAGCCTGCGGCGGATACAAAAAGGATATCTTTGCGGTAGAGCGGATCGAGGAGGGCATCACCGTTGCCGAAGCCAAAGCAATGGCGGCGGAAAAGCTCGGCGGTCAGGGAACACAGGTGCTCCAGCGGTTTGACAGTCACGAGCCTTTGACGCGGGAAATTGCAGTTCAACTGCTGGCTGCTGCCATTCATGCCTCCGACGGCACGGGAGAGATTCCGTATCTATATTATGTAGACCGGGAGCAGTCCATGGATCATCTGCGGCTGCCGGAAAAGGTATTTGTGGCAGGACCGGACGGCTATTTGGTGACGCTGACGGTGGATGGTGTGTTCCAGCCCATTACCGGCGGATGGGATTATTCCGGCGATGTGCGGCTGAGCCTGTCGCCCAGATATGAGCTGTATCGCTATCTGGCGCCTCGGGGCAAGTTTTTCGGAGGCGGCGAGGATACGCGACCCATCGGTCCCAACTGGTGGAATGACTGGGGCGAGCCCTATCGCACGGCGCTCTATATCGAGGACGGTAAAAAGGTGCCCGAGCGGAGCATTGATGCGGCTTGGCATCAGGATGAGCAGGGAATTCTCCTGCGCTCGGATGGTTCGCCGACCAACCGCTATGGCAGCAACGACTTTAACGGGATTATTGTAAACGGCAAAATCCCCGGCTCCAGATACGAAATTGACCGCTTGAAGGTGCGCTTTGACGGCAACAGCCGGGACGATTTCCAGGGCATGGGTGCGGCGCTTTTGATGGTAGGCGATGCCACAGAAACCACGGTGGATCATGCGGACATCAAGAATCACGGCACGGTTCGTTCGGCAATGGTGGTGGGCGGCAGCGCAAGGGTGCTGGTGAAGAACAGCCGCCTTCAGACCACCGACGGAGCCTTTGAAAAGGAATTCCGCACCGGCTACGATACCGTTACCGGGGATATGCGAATGGCACCGAAGCAGGGGGGCTTTGAAGGAAACTGCCGCTGCACCAACCTCCTGGATAAGGGCGTGGTGACCTACTATAACAGCCAGATCCTGGCGGAAAAGTGGGGCGTACTGTCTACCGATAATAACGAGGGCGCATATTCTGCGGTGGTCAATAGCTTCGTTGGCATCACCGGCGGTCTGAACCCTAAGGTGGATACCTCCTCTGAGCAGGCAGCCAGAGAAACCCTGGCGTCGATTCCATTCCGGCATATCTATGGCGATTTGGCGCGGGAAATCCCCAACGATGGGCATTCCTTCCGGCATCCTGCGGGCTATGGCACCTATTCCATCGGCAATACCACAGTGAAGTTTGCGGGCAGTACCGTTTCCTCGGTGGATTTCAGCGCTGTTTGCGCCAATGATGCGGCAAGCGTTATTTATTGTGCCAGCACGCCGGAAAATCTCCAGGGCGAGTTTGGACTGGAAGGGCTGCCGGTGGAGGAAAAGAACACGGTGGTCTATTGCAGAAAAACCGGATTGCAGCTCCATCGCGGCAACGGCAAGGGCTTGGCGCTGGTGAAGGATCACACCCTGTTCCACTGCGGCGCCATGTGTGTGGCGATTAAGAGCTCCGGCGCAGAGAACTTCCATGCGGATAACGCCACGTTGATTTCCGAAATGGGCGTAATTCTGCAAATGATGGATGAGGACGACGTAAATGCGCCGATTTATACCGCACCCGAATCTCCCTCCGCGGAAGATCGTGCGGCGGCTTGGAAGCTGATCCGCGATGGCGCGCTGGATATTTTCCATGTGCGCAAGGAATGGGATTCCACAGCAAAATTTTCCAATATGACCGTAAATGGCGATACCTATAACTCCTGCGGTTATACCGGTCCCGTAACCCTGGAGGATATCGAAGCGGCGGCAAAGGCTGAGAACCCGTTCCCGGGTCCGGCAAGAATGGGCGGCTCCAGATTCCACAGCGAAAATGCAAGAAATTTGGGGATTACCTTGGAAAATTGCATCTATAACGGCGCAATTTCCACTGCGGAGGCATACCACTTTGATGAGGAAACCGGCGAGGTGATGACCCAGGTGCCCAGAGAGAAATGGTACTGCCTGGTGGTGGTAAAGAGCGAGGTGAAGCCGGTGTATCAGGCAGGGATTATTCTGAATATGCAGCGGGGGTCCGTGTGGAATGTACCGAAGACCTGCTTTATCTCCTCCCTGACGATGGACGAGAGCTCCAGAATCCATGGGCGCGTCTTTGTGGATGATGTACTGGTACAGCCGGTGCCCGGCGTGACCTATACGGGAATGATCCGGGTAGAACCGGGCGCATAAACGGCAAAAAATCCTGCCCAGAGAAAGGAATATGTAATATGCAACCGATTAAACTAATGGATTTTCTGGACTTTGCGGCGGTGTCTTCTCCCACCTGCGCTCCCAGCGGCGACGGCTATACCTGGGTGAAGCACCAGCCGGATCTGGCGAATAACACCTATACCCACGAGCTGTATCTGTCGGTTGGCGGCAGCACCCTACAGCTTTCCGATGCGATGCCGGGCGAACCCTATTGGCTGGACGGTGAGACGTTCCTTTACACCTCCAAATCCGGGACGGGACGGGGCGCGACCATCATGCGGTATCATACAAAGACCAAGCAGGCGGAGCTCGCGCTTCAGCTGCCCTTCTATGGTCAGATTATCGCGGTACTTCCGGACGGTACCTATTTGGTACAGGCAACGGTCAATGTGATTGAGCAGCGTCGGGTAGCCGGATTGCAGGGACCAGCCCTGGAGGCGGAGTGGAGAGCAATTGAACGGGAAAACGACATGGTTTGGGTCCTGGATGAGTTCCCCTATTGGCAGAACGGTCAGGGGCTCATCAATAAGCTGCGCACGGGGCTGTATCTTGCTGATACCCAAGGAAATGTACAGCGAATTACAGAAGAAATGTTCCAGGTGGACCAGGCGGTTTATGATGCGGCACGGAATCGGGTGTACTTTGCCGGGGCCAGCCTATGGCAGCCGGAAGCAGTATTGGGACGGCGTATTTGTCTATGATGTGGGAACGCAAAAGACTCGGTGCCTGATTCCCCAGGGACACTATGAAATCGGTGCCTTTGCCCTGGCAGGCGGACGAATCATTCTAACTGCCTGCCGTCAGGACCAGGGGAAAACGCTTGCCCAGATGCATGACCTCTATGCCATGGATGTGGATACCGGTGCGCTGACCCTGCTCCACAGCGGCGAATTGTCCTTTGGAGACGCCATTGGAACGGATGTTACCCATGGAGGCGGATGCCAGTTTGTAGCATGGGAGGATGCCGTGTATTTCCTGTGCTGTGTGGAAGAGCATACGGAGCTGATGCGGTATCCTTATCATGGAGAACCTGAAACGCTGCTGAAGGTATATGGCGCCATTAACTCCTTTGCCATGGGAGAAAATCAGATTATCCTGGCAGCGGTGCTGGATATGCGCCCCTCTGAGCTGTATCGGCTGGACCAAAACGGGACGCTGACCCCACTGACGGCGTACAACAGCGCCTACTGTGAGACCCATGAAATTGTATGGCCCAAGGAAATCCGATTTGTCAACAGTGAGGGCAACGAGATCCACGGACTGGTATTGCTGCCGCCGAATTTCGACGAGAAGGGCAGCTATCCGGCGATTTTGGACATCCACGGGGGACCTCGGGCGGCATATGGCACGGTATTCTATCATGAAATGCAGTATTGGACCAGCCAGGGCTATGTGGTGATGTTCTGCAATCCCACCGGCAGCTTGGGACGGGGACAGTATTTTGGCGACGTATGCGGCAAAACCGGCATAATCGATTATGAGGATATTATGACCTTTGTGGACGAGGTGCTGAAGACCTATCCCCAGATTGACGATAAGCGGCTGGGCGTAACCGGCGGAAGCTATGGCGGCTTTATGACCAACTGGATCATCGGACATACGGGTCGATTTGCGGCGGCGGCGTCCCAGCGATCCACGTCCAATAATATCTCCAACGAGGCAACCACCGGAAATGGTAGCCTGTTTACGGAGAGCTGCCTTCTGGCAGGGCAGCAGCGAAGCGACGAACTCCTGTGGGAGCAGTCACCGCTGAAATTTGCCGAGCAGGCTACTACGCCAACCCTGTTTATTGCGGCACTGGAGGATTACTGCTGCTATCATGTGGAGTCGCTGCAAATGTACACGGCGCTGAATCGCATTGGGGTAGACACAAAGGCCTGCTTGTTCCGCCATGAGAACCACGGCTTGTCCCGAACCGGACGACCGGAAGCCCGTATCCGCAGATTACAGGAGATTACAGGCTGGATGGACCGGTATTTGAAGGAGGAAACAGAGCAATGAAAACGCTGATTCAGCATGTAAGTGTATTTAACGGCTTTGACCCAAAGCTGGATGCCGGGGCGAATATCGTAATTGAGGATGGCTTTGTGACGGAAATTCTCCATGGAGCGGTGGAAACCGGGGGCTTTGACCAGGTGATTGACGGAGACGGTCGCACGGCAATGCCTGGCATGATGGACGCTCACACGCATCTGGGTCTGTGCGTTACCGATGAAGAAATGTCGCAGATGCGGATTGACGAGCTGGCAATTCGGTCTACCATCTATGCCAAATCCATGCTGGAGCGGGGCTTTACTTCTGTCCGGGATGCTGGCGGCATGGTAGTGGGACTCAAAAGCGAAATTGACCGGGGTACCATTGCTGGACCGAAGATTTTCCCCTCTCATGCCTGCATTTCTCAGACCTGCGGCCATGCGGATGAGCGCAGGAGCCGGGCGGATGAGCGGCTGGGCGACGGCAGCTATACGGCAATGGCAATGCGCAACGGCGGCATGGTGATTGCAGATGGTGTTCCGGAGGTGATGCGGGCAGTACGACAGCAGCTATTTCTGGGAGCCTCTCAGATTAAAATCATGGCAGGCGGTGGCTTGTCCTCAAAGTTCGACAATTTCTATACCACCCAGTACACCTTTGAGGAGCTCAAGGCGGCGGTAGATTGCGCTTCGGACTATGGCACCTATGTGATGACCCATATTTATACGCCGGAGTGCATGCAGCGGGCGGCTAAGGCGGGCGTTCGGAGCTTTGAACATGCCACGCTGATGGATGAGGAAACCGCAAAGCTGGTAAAGGACAGCGGCATTTGGGTCTGCCCGGGACCGCAGTTTGCAGGCAACGAGCCCCATAAAAACGGACCGCCTCCGAAGATCACCGGGCGGGAGGTACCCCGCCATGTCATCCTGAACGGCGAGCAGCAACTGACGGATTTGATTAACAAGTACGACATTCCAATTGTCTATGGCACCGATGCATCCCGTCCTCTGGCAACGGTGGAATTCCGGCAGCATGATGATATCCGGAAGTTTAAACGCCGGTTTGGCAGCCTGAAGACCATCCGCGCCATGACCGGAAACACCTATGAGCTGGGCAAGCTCTGCACCTATCAGCATCCCTATCCCGATGGCAAGCTGGGTGTACTGGAGGTCGGGTCTTATGCGGACCTGCTGCTGGTGCAGGGAAATCCGGTGGAGGATGTGGAGATTCTGGCGGAACAGACCAATATTCAGCTGGTTATGAAGGACGGCGTGGTGTATAAAAACACGCTGTAATTCCCCAAGGACCCAAATGTTCTATTCCCAATGACATAAAACGGGCGCCTCTTTTGATTTCGCTGCATGAAATCAGAAGGGGCGCTTTGCCTGATGGAAATGAAAATGAGTCTGCCGAGTTCAGCCGCTTCTGCGGCTGCGGAATGCCCGGTTTTTGCAGCAGCCTTTATGGAAGAAAGCAGAACCGGCGTGACCCGGTTGTTTAGACAAAAAATCGTGTTGTTTTGACAAATGAACTGCGGGCTGGGTTTAAATTTGATACACTTACCATATATTCTGGCAAAAACAAGAAAGCCCGTGAGGAGGAAACAGAATGAAGCAAGTGAGGAAAAGGATGAGGAGAGGACTGGCACTGCTTCTGGCGGTGCTGCAGGTCATGCTGGTGTTTGCCGTGGTGCCAGTCAGCGCGGCGGATGATGCCGCAACCAGCGGCACTTGCGGGGAGAATCTGACGTGGACGCTGAGCGGCGGAACGCTGACGATTTCCGGAACTGGCAATATGCAGAACTACGATTGGGGATCTGCGCCATGGCGTAGCAGCACTAACTCAATTCAGCGCGTTGTGATAGAAGATGGTGTAACGTCCATTGGAGACGATACATTTATTGAATGTGGATGCCTGACTAGCGTAGACATTCCCAATAGTGTAACATCTATTGGAAACCATGCATTTATGTACTGCAGCGGTCTGACCAGTATAGCTATTCCAGATAGTGTAACGTCCATTGGGGAAGCTGCGTTTAGTGACTGCAGCCGCCTGACCAACGTAACTATTCCCGATAGCGTAACTTCCATTGGAAGCAGGACGTTTGCTAACTGTAGCCGCCTGACCAGCGTAACCATCCCGGAGGGTGTAACGACCATTGAAGCCTATACATTTTCTTCCTGCAGCAAACTGGGCAGCGTAACGATTCCCGAGAGTGTAATATCCATTGGGGAAGCTGCATTTCGTAGTTGCAGCAGCCTGACACGCGTAACCATTCCGGACAGCGTAATGTCCATTGGCACCCACGCATTTAATGGATGTAGTTGGCTGATGCGTGTAAACATTCCCGCGGGTGTAACGTCCATCGAAACCTCTACATTTTATGGATGCGGCAGGCTGACCAGCGTAACGATTCCAGACAGCGTAACGTCCATTGGAAACAGTGCGTTTGACGGCTGCTACAGCCTAACCAGTGTAACGATTCCCGATGGCGTAACGTCCATTGGAAACAGTGCATTTAGTAAGTGTGACAGCCTGACCAGCATAACCATTCCGGAGGGTGTAACGACCATTGAAGACTATACATTTTCTTCCTGCAGCAACCTGACCAGCGTAACAATTCCCGATGGCGTAACGTCCATTGGAGACTATGCATTTAGTGAATGCAGCAGCCTGAGCAACGTAGACATTCCGGACAGCGTAACGTACATTGGAATCTATACATTTCATAACTGCAGCAGTTTGACCAGCATAGACATTCCGAATGGCGTAACGTACATTGGAGGCGCTGCATTTTGGGACTGCGACAGCCTAACCAGTGTAACGATTCCCGATGGTGTAACGTTCATTGGAGACGTTACGTTCGCTTTCTGCCGCAGCCTGACCGATGTAACCATTCCGCACAGCGTAACGTCCATTGGGGGATCTGCATTTAGAGGCTGCAGCAATTTAGCGGATGTATATTATGGCGGCAACGAGGAAGATTGGGCCAGCATAATCATTGAAGAAGAAAATGATCCCCTCCTTAACGCAACCATCCACTACGCTCCAATCGGTGTGGACGAGGGCAAGTACAACGCCCCGCAGACCAGTGTGTGGTACGACATCTGGTGCAGTGGGGAAAGCAGATTTAAATCTTCCGGCTATACGCTCCAGGTGGGCGATCAGACCTATTCAACGGGTTCAGGCCACCGGGCACAAGCGGATATTCCCACCGCAGATGCAGACAAGGTTTCCATCTCCAGAGAGGGCTATTTTACTTACAAGCTTCCCGGGGAATTGGTGTATCAATGCCATGAGGTGGTGCTTCATCCGAATAGCGAACAGGGGGCGTTTGTCCAGTTTGTGGGAGTCAGGAGAGATAACTTTTACTATACAAATCTTGCGGCATCCCACGAAACAGTTTATGAGAATAGTCTGAGGGCGTATGACTTCTATGTGGATATCAACTGGAATGGTGCTGAGCCGGGAGAAATCTGGCTGGAGCAGGGCGACAACACCATGACGCTGCACGAGGGCAAAAATGCGAACCTGCTGTTGGGCGGCACCTTTACGAAATCGTATGATAACCCCGTCAGTTTGTGTTATACCGATGGCAGCGGGAACCGCTATCGCATGGGACTTTATCTGGATGTGCTGTCATCTCAGAGGAGCATGAAAATCGACGGTGGAGAATCGACTACCAAAACAAATCCCAAAAATGACACCGTGGACGAGATGTGGGGAGACATGTCGCTTTCCTTTGATATGTTCAATGATTCCGTACCGGTTGAACTAAGTATGACCCCCACAAGCGAGACAGCAGGTACCTTTAAGGGAACGCTGGGCGTAAAGTTTGAGAACTACAGTAAAAAGCCGGAACTGATTGATTATGTAAAGCGGGGATGTGACCCGAAAAATCCGGATACAGTAAAAGGCGGCGAGGTCGCAGAAAAGATTTTAAAACGATGTGAAGAAAAAGGAATTGTAACTGTAACACAGAAAAACTCCTTTGCGGTTACAGTAGACACCCAGCTGCTGGGCTACGTAGAGGGAACCTATGAACTGGGGAAGGACGGCAAGCTGGTAAGCATGGAGTTTACCGACTCCGGAATGCTGGCAAATGTATCGGGCGGTATATCCACCACGCGGCAGCACTACGCTACACCGGTACCGTGGTTCTGGCAGCTCGAACTGAAAACAAAGCTGGAGCTGGCGCTTTCCACCGGAAAAGACTGCAATGGAACAGATGTAACCATCAAGCCGGAGGACACCGGCGCAAGCCTTGCCGGAAAAGCCAGCCTGACCCTGGGAGGCAAGGTAGCGGCAGGACTCAGTGGAGCTGCGTCTATTGGCGTCAGTGGCTCGGGTACCGGACATCTGGATGGGCAGCTGCTCCCCTTTGACCGCTCAAAGCTGAATATCTATGCGGATTTTGATTTTAATCTTTTGAAATTTGAAGTCGGCACATTCTCTGGCTCATTCTGGCACTACAAGAGCGACCAGTATTATCTAATGAAAAACGGTGTGCTTTTCCCTGACGACCAAAGCTATTCAAGCGGTGGCGGCGGTGGTGGCGCTTCTGGCGGCGGAAGCGGTGGCGGCGGTTTCCTTCTTAAGCGGAACGAGCGAGCGGGCGGTTTCCGCCCATACAGCGTTGAAGCGGCTGATGAAAGCGACGCCTCGATTGAAATGGAACCGATCGCCCGTCTGGACAGTGAGAACTACAGCACATTTGAGGCGAACTCCGGCAAGGCAACTGCGGCGGACGACAACGGCTTTACCGGACAGATTATCCAGGACAATACCTACGCCGCCAGCCAGCCCCAGCTTGTTACCTTTGCCGACGGAACAAAGCTGATGGTTTGGGTTGGCAGCGTGTCGGAAGAGGTGCGGTCTCTGGACGTCAACCGTGCAGCACTGTATTACAGCGTCTACGATGGCTCCAGCTGGAGTACGCCCGCTGTGGTTCAGGAGGACGGGACAGCGGATGCGTCGCCGGTACTGCGCTGTATCCAGAATACGGCATATCTGGTATGGGTGAATACAGGAAGCGTGCTGACAGACACAGATACCTATGCAGATTATTGCAAGGCAATGGAAATTGGATATGCACGTTTTGACACCGAGACAAAGACATTTACCGATATTGCAAATGTGGAAACCAATGAAGCGGCGGATTTCCTTCCGGGGCTTACGGTAGTCGATGGTCTGCCTACGGTAGTCTGGCTGCAAAACTCTGAAAACGACCCGCTTCAGCTCAGCGGAACAACGGCACTTATGAGCGCCAGTCTGAGCGACGGGACATGGACAGTGGCGGAGCTTGCAGCAAATCTTGGCGCAGTGGATGGTTTGTATATGCCAAATGAGACGGATGTACTCTCTGTCTACTTCTCTCAGGATACGGATGGCGACGCGAAAACCAGCACAGACAAGGAGATTTTCCTGCTGCAAAATGGTGAAATCCAGCAGCTTTCGGAGAATGATGTGCCGGATACAAAGCCGTTTATGGTAAACGATGTTGCATATTGGTATCATGACGGCGTCTTAACGGATGGAAGCAATGAGATTGCCCTTGCTGCGGATACGGATCGCGTTTACGCGGTCAGCAATGGAACAAGAGCAGCAATTCTCTATGCGGATGTGAATGATGATTTCTCTACTACCATTTATGCAAGTATCAATGACGGCGGCGCATGGGGCGAGCCGGTGGCACTGTTTCACTCGGACCGGTATATTTCCGCACTGAGCGGCAATATGCTGGAGGATGGAACCATTGAGATTGTCGCAGGGGAAAGCCTTGTGGGCGAGGACGGCGTTCAAAGCGCACGAGTTGTGCTGTATCAGGTTGAAAAAGAATGCAATCTGCAAATGACAGACCTTGATTATGATGTGCTGTCGCTGAATCCGAATGGTACGCTTGTTATGTATGCGTCGGTGAAGAATACTGGCACGACGGCAGTAGAGAATGCCACCATCACGCTGACAGCCGGTGGTCAGGAACTGGAAACTCAGAGCATATCGGAAGCGCTACAGCCCGGTCAAGAGGAAATGTATGCAATTTCCTATCAGCTTCCCAGTGATTTCGTCCCGGGAGAGATTACTGCAACGGTTACAGCAGAAAATGATGTAGACAGCAGCGATAATGCGGCAAGCTACACACTGCCGACCATGGATGTTTCGGTGGAGGATGTGACAGCGATGCAGATGGAAGAACTGACGGAGGTTGCTGCATATATTTCCAACCGGGGCTTTGCGGATCTGACCAATATTACGGTTCATCTGCGCAAGGATTCGCCGGATGGTGAAGAGCTTGCGTCTACAACTGTTGATCGCATCGCAGTAAAAACCGGCGAGATCGTTTCGTTCGAAGTCGATGTACCGAATGACACTGTGGTATATGTAGTAGCAGACGATCTGGAGCTGGAAACAACATATTCCAACAACCAGGGCTTTACTTTGACCCATGAGAATGAAGAAATTGCCGAGTCGAAGCCCGATGGTGAGCACGAACACAACTTCCAATTTGTCAAGACCGTTGCGCCGACCTGTAACGATGCAGGCTACGACATTTATCGTTGCGATTGCGGTGCAGAGGAGCGGCAAAATGAAGTAGCTGCGACCGGACATAGTTGTAAACTTCAGAACGCCCAAGCAGCCACCTGCACCGAAGACGGCTACACTGGCGACAAGGTTTGTACCGTCTGCGGTAAAACCGTGGCAGCCGGCGAAGCAGTCCCGGCAAAGGGGCATACCAAGGTAGAGATTCCCGCGGTAGCGGCAACCTGCACCAAGAACGGAACGACTGCTGGAGTAAAATGCTCCGTTTGCAAGGAGATTCTGCTGGCTCCTGAAAAAGTGCCTGCCAAGGGTCACACCTGGGACAACGGCAAGGTGACCCAGAAGCCCACCCTGACCAAGGAAGGCGTTAAGACCTATACCTGCACGGTTTGCAATGAAACGAAGACCGAACGCATCGAGAAGCTGACCACGTGCGATGCCGGAGAAGATTGTCCGACCCATAATTATAAGGATGTGAAATTCTCCCAGTGGTATCATCTGGATGTGGATTATGTTGTAGAGAGCGGTTTGATGGTCGGTGACGGTGGCGGCATTTTTCGCCCTGACAACAAGCTCAGCAGGGCAGAGATGGTACAGATTCTGTACAACTGGGCTGGAAAGCCGGAGGTAACCGGCAGCTCGAAGTTCTCTGATGTAGCGGACGGCACATGGTATGCCAAGCCGGTCATCTGGGCAGCCGAGAATGGCGTTGTAAACGGCGTAGGAGACGGAAAGTTTGCCCCCAACGATCCGGTTACCCGGGAGCAGCTGGCAGCAATGCTTTACCGCTATGCCGAAAAGCCGGAGGTTTCGAACGCACTGACCGATTTTGCGGATGCAAACAAGATTTCCGACTATGCAGTCGATGCAGTAAAATGGGCTGTGGAGCAGGACATTCTGCGTGGCGACGGTTCGCCTCGCAAGCTGCGCCCCACCGATCACGCAAAGCGCTGCGAAGTCGCTGCTATGCTGCATCGGTATATTGGGTAATTGACAAATACGTAAAGTTTGCCCCCTTGGCACGTTGCGTGTCAAGGGGGCAACTGCATTCTAGCCCCAGAATGTCCCCCCAATACTGGGTGTCCAGTACTGAGGGGACATAGCAAGTGTTGGGGACTGTTTCAAATAAGCAGGGAGCAGAAACGAGCTTACCGCGCGTTATAACGATCCAGGGCAGTCTGATAGATGTCGATATACTCCTGAACGCCCATGGTTTCCATCTGGCTCAGGTACTCATCCCAGGTGCTGATGTCCGCCTGCCCCAGGAGAATCTTATACCAGGTTTCCTGGCTGAGGGTATCCAGATCACTGTAAATCTGAGACGCACGGCTGCTTTCCGCCGAGGTCAGGGATACATTAGGCATATCGTAGTCTGCATCGCCAACCTGGCTCCAAATCTCCACCGCGGCAAGGGCATTGTCGTCCAGCAGAGAAACCTCAATTTCCTTGGGGCAAACGCCGGGCTGCTGGGTCAGAGTTACATAGCACTGGCGCGCAATGCCCACAGACAGACCGTCAGAGTTATTCAGCAGCATATCCGTCCAATGGGGAACGCCGTTATCGTCATACTCGAAGGTAACGCCTTCGATGCCATAGTTGGACAGCAGGCGACCGGGCTCGGAATACCAGAAGTCACACCATGCCATGGCAAGCTCAATGTTGGAGCAGGTTGTGGTAATGGTCATACCCTTGGAGGTATCCAGGGTGATGGTGGTGATGAAATGGTTCTCGCCTTCTTCATTGGGAAGGATGGGCATTCCCACGTAGGTAACGGTATCCGAGCAGTATGCCTTCAGGTTTGAAGCAGGCGCATTGAATACACCCACATCGCCGCCGGTTTTCTTGCCCTCGGTCACAGGGCTCATGGGGTTCTCGTCATAGTTGTAGAAGTCTGCATTCAGGAGTCCCTCACTGTACCACTTCGTAATGGTCTCCAAATACGCCTTGAAACCAGCCTCCATGGGACCGTACTTTACCGTTCCATCCACCTGATACAGCTCCGCGGTGGCGTCAAAAGCGCCCATCAGGAAGCCGCCGGCAGCAAATGCATTATTGCTCATGAACAGCGGATCTGCCAGACCATATTCGGTTTTAAACTTGGTCAGAACATCATACAGCGCATCCACCGTTGTTGGGACCTCCAGTACAGCGGCATCCAGCAAATCCCCTCGGATAACGGGACCCTCCAGCAGCGGCACATCAAAGGTTCCATTGTAAGAATTCAGGTAATACATCTCCAGAATATTGCCGTCGTCGGTCTTTGCGTCCTTTGCAATGTCCGGGTTCTCATTCAGAATTTTTGCATAGTTGGGGGCATACTCCAGATAGTTTGCCATATCCACCACAATCTCTTCCTCAAACGCAGAGGTCAGACCGGCAGGATAGTTGGCGGATCGGACCATATCGGGCCAGTCACCAGAGGCAATCACCAGGGAAAACTGGTCGTTGGCAACCTCCTGCATGACTGCCTGAATGTTCACCTTTACACCGGTGATCTTTTCAGCCTCCACATAGATCTGATGGTTGCCCAGCTCTCCGATGTTATCCGTGACGTTGCTGTTTGTAATGGCAAACATAGTAAGCGTCTCGCCGTCGGTGGTCAGCGGCAGCTCATAGACTTCCTCTTCGACCGTTTCTTCCGAAGAAGACGCTTCCGGTTCCGAAGAAGCCTCCTGCACCGCTTCTTCGGATACGGCTGGAGCCTGCTCGGATGCTGACGCGGTTTCCTGTTTGGCAGGCTCCGGCGCAGAGCTTGCGGCACTGTCTCCATCGGAGCAGCCGCTCAGCAGTCCAAACGCCAACACCAATGCCAGCAGCATTGCGGTTATCTTTTTCATGATAGATCCTCCTTCTGATTAGGGCTTGTATTTCGATGCGTCGTATCCGTCGCATTCCACTACAATGTAAGAGTTCTCTTCCTTCCATGTTTCATAGGGCTCCGGAATTTTCGGCTCCGGATAGCTGGGTTCACAGGGCGAATTGGTGCCGGATTTCTGCACCAGCGTCTTTTGCCCCACATAGGCGATGGTAGGCATAGGCGGTCCGCCGGCAGGCTGGTCGGTCTTTCCGCCCTTGGGCGGCGGCGCCATCATCCCCATGCCCTGGTACTCCAAGCCGCACTCCATATGGTCCACCCGATGCCAGAGCTTCCACTGACCATCCTCCCGGATGAATTCGGCAGAATAGCGGGACAATCCCAAGGAGGTTTCCGGCTTTCCGGTTTCCTGATTCAGGTGGGACATATATGCATACGCCATCCATACGCCGCGCGCCGTCTGCCGGTCCTTTGCAATTTCCACATAGGGACTCAGCAGCATATTCATCACCTTATAGCCGGGACCATATTGCGAATCGAACTTCTCCCCATAAAACTTCTCTGCCACCGCTCTTCCCTGCGCCTTCATGGCAGAGGTCATGCCGGTGTAATAATTATATACGTTTTCCCGTCCGTAATAAGCCATGGAACCGTGGGCATAGACAATATCGTCCCGCTTGGACCAGTATTTCTCCAGCTCTTTCTCCTGGAGCTGCCCGTAATAGCCGAACACATGCTTGCCCATGGCGTTCATGATCTGGCGGTAGTCGTCTGCTGCCTCCGCCTGCTGCCGCAGCGCATTCAGCGCTGCGGATTCTGTTTTTACCGCTGCTTTGGCGGCTTCCAGCGCCGCAGTTACGCGAGACTGTGCATCCGTCATACGTCGTCGCCTCCTTCCGCATATCCGTCCTTGATGATTTGGATATAGGACTGTGCCGGATCCCAGGTGTCATAGGGCTGCGGGATTTTTGGCTCCCGATAGGTGCAGCTATAGGGCTTGTAGATCATATCTCCCATCTGGGCAATGGTCTTGACCCCTTCCTGAAACAGCGGCACGTTGTTCTCAAAGGGCAGCGTATCCAGCATATTGCAGGGCAGCATGGAATCCACATAATCTCTTCGGTGCCACATTTTCCAGGTTCCGTTTTCCAGATAGAATTCATCGCCATATTTGGCGAGTCCAAAGCTGGGGGACGCGCTGCCGTCGGAATCCATCTGGCTCATAAAGGTATGCGCCATCCAGATGCCCTGCGCCGTCTGTCCGTCGCCGGCAATTTCCACCACCGGAGAGCTGATGACATTGTGCACCCGATAACCCGGTCCATCCGGCGGGTCCACCTGTAAGCCATAGTTCTTCAGCGCGTTGGCTCTTCCGTTGGCGCACATCTTTTTCGGCGTCTCAATGTAATACTGATAGGTGGATTCCCGCCCATAGAACGCTTCTCTGCCATGGGCATATACGATGTTGTCCACCGTCTGCGCCCAATACTGGTCCAGTTCGTCCTTGTGGAGATGCTGGTAGTAGCCCCAGTTGTGGCTTGCCTGGGCATTGACCCCCTGCCGGTAGGCGTCCGCCTGTGCCGCAGCCTTTTCGATTTCCGCAACCTCCTGGGCAAATCTCTCGTTGGCGGCTTCCAGCTTTTCTGCCTCTGCGGTCCATTCCCGCAGCTTTTCAAGCATATCGCTCATTCAAACATCCCCTCCTTCTGCACATTGGAGGTTTCATAGATCCAGGTGTCATAGGGCTCCGGCAGCTTTGGCGCTCCGATGGGCACCGCTGTGGGGGAATAGCTGCCGTTTGTCACCTTGATTTTTGTAATCGTCGTGGGTTTGGGGTTTTCCACCATGGGCTTGGGCGGCTTTCCGTCCTTGGTGGGCGGAGGTCCGATCATCGCCGCGGGGTTCTCCTCAAATACCACGTCTGCGTAATTCCGTCTGTGCCAGATTTTCCACTGACCGTCCTCCAGAATAAATTCTCCGGAATAGCGGGACAGTACACCCTGGGTTTTCAGATTGCCATCCTCACCAATGCAGCCCATAAACGAGTGTGCCATCCAGATGCCCTGGGCGGTCAGACCGTCCTCGGCAATCTCGATATATGGCGTTCCAATGAGATTCATGTTTATGTAGCCGGGGGTTTTATCCCCCTCCGGCACCGGCTTTCCCATGGCGCTGAGCTGCTGCCTTGCCTGCTCGCTGCGCTTTTTTGCCGCTTCCACATAATATCGGCGGACTGCCCGCTGCCCCACATAGGCGAGATCGCCGTTGGCATAGACGATATCCTCCCGTTTCGACCAGTACTTCTCCAGTTCTTCTTCATAATCCTGGTTCAGGCAGCAATGGACATGTGCCGACATCAGATTCATAATTTCCCGGTAGGCTTCCGCTTTCATGATCCGTCGTTTTGCCTGCTCCAGCCGCGCTTCCAGCTCCGTGCGGTATTTTCTTGCCGTCTCCAGCCGGCTGACCAGTGCATCACAAGCCTGAGATACCTCCACTTCCGGTACCACGTTGATCCCTTCTTTCTGATTGGATGTATCCAGTGTATCAAATTCACGCCTGCCGGAAAAGAAGAAAGCCCTTTGCATTCTTTTCATTTTTTCGCTCCAGAGCAAAAAATAAAAAAACAAGCAAAAATCAAAACATTCCCATGGACCGCGGAGCACTTTGGGTCTTTTCTTCTTATCTGTGATTATGATATAATGAAGATAATAGTTAGAAAGCGAGGCGTTTTCATGGAGCAACCAAACATGTTCCCCGTTACAATCAATGAAGAGCTGTTCCGTATCCTGTTCCCCAGCGTAAAGGAAGCGGCAAACGCCTCTGACACCAACGCCATCATGGGGCTGCTCACAGATTCCTGCTATGCCCTGCTGCTCTATAAGCCGGTTCCCGGCAGCACTGCCGACCAAACCGCCCGTCAGGAGGACGCGTTCCGCGCCTTTCTTCAGGAGACACACCGGATCTGCTGCTTCCGTTTTCACGGACATAATATGGGACTGATCTCCTTTTCCACTTGGGATTGGGACAGGGTCCAGGCACAGACGGTTCAAATTGAGCGCTCCATCAGCCAATATCTACATACTGCGCTGGAGCAAACCGGCGTTGAGCTCAACATGTCCATCGGGCGTCCCTTTATGGGACTGTTAAACCTCCGCGAGGCATATTCCGAGCTCATCAACTCCACCATGACCTTTGCCCTGCGTCCGCAAAATCTTGTGGTGTCGGAGTATGACATCGTCAGCGATCCGGCGCTTATGGTGGACCCATATCCCCGCTCTGAAATTGAGCTTCAATTGGCAGATGCAATCATTAAGCTGGAAATCGGGAAAGCGGAAAGCCTGATGGAGAACATCATTCAGCACGAAATGTCCACCCTGCACCTGAAGCTTTCGTTTCTTCCCCGCATGGCGATCCGGATTGAATGGATGCTGATTGTGCTGCATGTGCCGCGGAACTCCGGAGACGTCAGCAGCGCCGAAATCTACAGCTACCCCCAGCGCATCAAATATGCCGAAAGTCTCCAGGAGGGGATTGCGCTGATTCACGCCTGCTTTCAAAAGCTGGACGATTACTATAATGCCTTCCGCTTCAACGTTGGAAAAGACATCTCTCAAATCACGGATTATATTCATACCCAAGCCAGCAATCCCAATCTCAGCGCAACCATGATCTGTGACCGCTTCCGAATCAGCCCGTCCTACCTGTCCCATATGTTTAAGCGCCGCACGGGAATCAAGCTGGTTGATTATATCCACAAAGCACGTATCAGCCAGGCAAAGCAGCTGCTGGAAACTACCACCGATACCATTGCGGAAATCAGCCGGCAGGTGGGCTATACCAGCAGCGCCAGCTTTTCCACCACCTTTAAGCGCTATGAAGCCATCACGCCAAGAGAATACCGGGATCGATTCCGGATGAATCATTGATTTTATTCAGCTCCAGGAGTAAGCACAAATGGATATTCAGCAGCTTCGATACTTTACCGTCCTTGCAACCACCGGAAACTTCACCCGGGCATCGACAGAATTGCACCTTACCCAGCCGGCATTGAGCAAATCCATCTCCGCCATGGAAGCGGAGCTGGGGCTGGAACTGCTTGCACGGACAAAAAAAGGCGCCACGCTGACCGAGTGCGGGAAGGAATTCTGCCGGTTTGCCCAAAGCGTTCTAACGGAATATGACCACACCTGCCAGCGCATGATGGAAATTCGCGAAAATCGCAAAAACGCCGTAAACCTTACCGTCACGCTGCCGGAAATCTTTGTTCAGATTCTGGAGGGCTTTCATCATCGGCATCCCGACATTCAGGTGCGGCTTCCCGCCAGCAGTACTATTTCCGCGCAGGAAATGCTTGCATTGGGCAGCCTGGATTTTGTGGTAAACACTGCGCCCATGAAGGACGAACGCATAGAATGCCAGCCGCTGATGCAGGACGAATACCTGTTGATGGTGCCGGAGGACATGCCGTTTACCACCGGTCAGGCAATTGACCTCAGCATGTTCCGGGAAGAGCCATTTATCATGCCGCAAAGCGAATCCGAAAGCAGGCGGCAGATGGAGTTTTTCTGCAGTCTGGCAGGCTTCACCCCCAACATTGCCTTTGAAGTAACCGAAAACGAAATGACCAGGAAGCTGGTGCAGTTTGGCTACGGCGTTGCATTTATCCCGGGAGTTTCTGCGGTAAATACCATTGAAATTCCCCCGGAAAGCGAAGGACTTGGAAAGGTCAGCGTCAAATTTCTGCGGATTCGCAACCCCATTTGCTATCGCACCATTGGAATCAACCGGATTAAAAACCAAAAGCTCTCCACCAGCGCAGACTTGCTGCTGAACTACTTTATTGACTTCTTTCAAACCGCACAGCAGCGGTCCGATCGCGTGTTTCCCCCTCTTTGACGCGCCATTCCAAAAACGACTGATGACAGTAACTTTTTCGACTTGGACGATTGGCGAACCTCCTTATATAATATCTGTAGGAACAAGAATTCCACAGGATTATATAAGGAGGTTTTTTCATGGAAAGAAGAACAAAGCTGTTTTCGCTTCTGCTGTGCCTTGCGCTGATTGCTGCAGTGTTCAGTGGCTGCGGTTCCCAAACAGCGGAAAGCACTGCCGCTGCGTCCAGCGCTCAGACGACAGAAGTAACGGCAAGTGCACCGGAACCGGCAGCGATGCCGGAGCCGGAGATTGCATCGGTATCCAGCGCCGAGGAAGCCACAATGGAGGAAGCCGAGCCCCCAGCCCCTGCCTATACCATTTCCTATCCGCTGGAGGGAGATGATCTGGAGCTGACTTATTGGATGCCCTTTAAATCTCCCCACGAATCCATCCAGACCTTTGACGAGTTCCCGGTGCTTGCAACCGCAGAGAAATTAACGGGTGTCAAGGTCAGCTTCACCTCCGAAAATATGATGACCGCCAGCGAGAAGTTCAACCTGATGGTTGCCTCCGGCGATTACTGCGACCTTCTGGGCGGCGCACTGAGCTATTACACCGGCAACTATAACGAAGCCATTGCCGATGGCATTGCCATTGACCTCAGCGGCATGATTGAGGAATTTGCGCCGGACTATTACGCCATGCTGACCGCCGATGAAAACAACTACAAGGCTGCCGTGGATGACGACGGCGTTATGATTGCGATTTATACCATTAAGGATCAGTATTTCCCGGTTATGGGCGGCACCGTCATTCGTCAGGACTGGATGGACGCCCTGGGCTACAAATCCATTGATTCCATTGACCAGATGGACGATTTCCTCCGGGACTGCAAGAGTACCTATGGTGCCGGTTATCCCCTTATGCTCACCTATAGCAATTATGAAAACATCCTCAGCGCTGCATACGGCATTGGCGGCGGAGATTGCACCAACGGTCTTTATCAGGTGGACGGCGACGTTCGCTACACCTATGTACAGCCCGAGTATAAGGAGTATCTGAAGCTGGCAGCCGCATGGTATCAGGACGGCATCATCGGCTCCGACTTTATGAACGTCGGCACCACCGGTCTTCCCATGGAAACCTATACCTATGTATACAGCGGCGATACCGCAATCATCGGCGCAACCGCAGCCGAAATTGCATCCATCGAAGCCGAAACCGGAAACGGCTGCAAGCTGATTGGCTTCAACTATCCTGCCTCTGACGGCAGCGGCGTGACCCATTTTACCGATATGTCCATGATTAAGAGCAGCGAGCATGCCCTGATTACGGAGCAGTGCGCACATCCGGAAATTGCCCTGGAATGGCTAAACTACTGGTTCACCGAGTACGGCGCAATCGTTGCAAACTACGGCACCGAAGGGGAATCCTTCACATTTGACGAAAACGGCAATCCCCAGTGGACGGATTTGATTACGGCAAACGAATATGATCTGCCTGCAAACCGCGCCTCTGCAATTTACACGCTGTATGCGCATACAACGCCCATCCATACCATGGAGACTCGTCTGTCCTCCACCTTTACCCAGGAGCAGAAGGACGTTTACGATGTATGGATGACCGGAATTGACGGCAACAATCTGCTGCCCGCGGTATCCCTGACCAAGGAAGAGTCCGAAACCGCACGCAGCCCGCTTGCTGATATCCAGACCTATGTGGATGAGAATGTTGCAAAGTTCATCAACGGCACCAGAAGTTTGGACGAGTTTGACGACTTTGTTGCAGATATTGAAGGAATGGGGCTTGCAGACATTATCGAGGTCTATCAGGCTGCATTGGAGCGCTATAACCAGCGCGCCGTTGGCTAACAAACCATACACCGCACAATAAGGAGGAACTAGATATGACACTGGAAGAACAGCTGAAAGAATTACGATTGGCGCAGGCGAGAACCCAGGCATATATTGACTGCTGCAATGTAATCGGAAAATATGTATGCTATCACGCTGCCGACGAGCAGGAAAAGATCGCTTCCCTGTTTGCCACAAAGACCGAGGGCTGCCGCATTGAGATGATGTCCGGCGTGTTTGAGGGTGACGATGGCATTGAAGCATTTTTCCACTCCCATCCCAACGCAGACGACGACGCCAACCGGAAGGGCTTCCTGCACATCCATATGCTCACCACCCCCATTGTGGAGGTTGCAGCCGACGGCGAGTCTGTCATGGGCTCCTGGTATTCCCCCGGCGTGGAGAGCAACACCTTTGGCGGAACCCTCAACGGCTTCTGGGCTTGGATGAAGTATGGCGCGATTTTCAAGAAAGAGGACGGTCAGTGGAAAATCTGGCATCTGCATACCTACAGCATTTTCATGTGCCCCTATGACAAGTGCTGGACCGAGGTAGAGCCCTATGGCCTTAAGAAGGAAATTCCGCCGGAGATGCTGGAAATGATGAAGAAGGAAATGGACGAAAAGGGAATGAAGGGTCCCGGAGGTCCCGGCGGCTTTGGCGGCGGTCCGATGTACACGCCTAAGCCTGCTACCACCTGGTGGGGCTTCTCCAAGGACTCCATGTACCCCGGCGACCAGCCCACACCTCCTACGCCCTACGACACGCTGCCTGATACAGTAGAGATCTAAACGACAACTCCCCTGATTCACATGGAACGAATCAGGGGAGTTCCTTTCTGTATCGGTATTCTCTCCAGGTTATAATGGGCGGCAAAAGAGTTATTTTACATTGCCCCAAAACCCGTTTATAGTAGAGATAGCAAAATGCAGGAGGGAATGATATGGAAATGCTGAAAGACAAGGTTGCGCTGATTACCGGCGGAAGCTCCGGCATCGGTGCGGAAACCGCCCGGGTATTTGCAAAGCATGGCGCCAAGGTTGCGATCTTTGCCCGGGGACAGGAGAAAATGGACCGGGTTGCCGCTGAATTAAAGGCACTGGGCGCAGCTTGTCTGACCATTGCCGGAGATGTTACAAAGTCAGAGGATTGCAGCGCTGCGGTGGAGCAGGTGGTAGCGGTCTTTGGGCGCATTGATGTGTTGGTCAATAACGCAGGGGCAGGCGATTTTCACACCACCACCGAAAAGTGCAGCGATGCATTCTGGGATCAAATGATCGCCCTGAATCAGTCCTCGGTGCTGTATTGCTGTCGGGCTGCACTGCCCCATATGCGCGCCCAGGGCAGCGGTTCCATTGTCAATCTCTCTGCCATTGCAGGGGTTTACGGCAATGCCGGCGTCAGCTATTCCGCGGCAAAGGCAGCGGTCATTGCCATGACAAAAAATATTGCGCTCCAGTATACGGGCACCGATATTCGCTGCAACGCCGTCTGCCCCGGTCCCACCGCCGTAGATCGTATGGATGGGAGAGAGGACGCCTTTATGGATTTGGATTTCTTTGCCATTACAGACCGGCATATGGATTCCTCCATTCCCTTTGCAGCTGCGGAGGATCAAGCCAATGTCATTGCGTTCCTCGCCAGCGATCTGTCCCGCTGCATCACCGGTCAAGCCATTGTCACGGATAACGGGCGCTGCCTGTAAGAGAAGGAGGCAATATCATGTATCCTGTTCAGATTCCCACCTTTGATTGTGCCGGAAAAACTGCGGTCATCACCGGCGCCGGAAGCGGCATCGGTCAGGTTGCCGCCATGCTGTTCGCTGCCTACGGCGCCAATGTGGTGGCTGCGGACATTTCTGAAGCTGCTGCCGAGAAAACTGCCCAGGTCATAAGAAGAAACGGCGGGCGGGTCCACGTAATTCCGGTGGACATTGCCCAAAGCCCGCAGGTGGACCGGCTGATTGCCGAGACAGTGGACCGTTTTGGCGGCGTGGATATTTTCGTTGCCAATGCGGGCATCGGCGGTGCGGTCCTCCCGCTGCTGGAGCAGACGGAGGAGGAATTTATGAATGTTGTCTCCGTCAATCTCAAGGGTACGTTTCTCTGTGCCAAAGCAGCGGCAAAGCAAATGATTCACCAGGGGCGCGGCGGACGCATTGTCATCACCGCATCCATCGGCGCATTTGAAGGCGGCGGGCATCACGGTCCCTATGGCGCTTCCAAGGGCGCATTGGTCACGCTGGTTCGTACCATGGGCAGAGAATGGGCAGAATACGGCATCACCGTCAACGCCGTTTGCCCGGGTCTTACCGCAACCGCCATCAATCAGGGACTGCTGGAGGACAAGGCTCTTGCGGAAGCCCTGCTGGACAAAATCCCCATGCACCGGATGGCGCAGCCGGAGGAAATTGCCTCTGCCATGCTGTATCTGGCAACCGATGCCGCCGCATTTATCACCGGAACCACATTGATCGTAGACGGCGGCGCGACCACCGGAGGATGACTAATAGAAACGCGAAAAAGGGACTGCTGCATTTTCCGTTGCAGCAATCCCTTTTTGTCCTTTCTTCACGAATAAACGAAAGCGCAAGGTGCAGAAGCGCTGCTGCATCTTTCAAACACTATCCTTTCCCCGTATCCGGCGTATAGTGATGGGCGTCCAGATACTTCACAAAGATATTTGCGGTATGGAGGTCCGAGCTGTCTGCAAGCTCCGGCTGAAAAAAGAACAGCAGCTGAATCAAAAAATCATATTCCGTATCCGACAGGGACTGATCCCGGCGCATGGCAATGCCCACGTTTCGACAGCAATTGGGGGTGGCAATATGAAATACCTGATAGGGCGGACGCTGCGGATTCATGCGTGGGCGCGACATACGGTTATGTACAGTCTCTGACAGGAACGCTACACCGCAGTGATCTGCCACCAGCATAGAAATCGTATCAATTGCCGGCGTTTCCATCACAATATTCGGATTAAAACCGGCTGACGAGCAAAAGGCGGTGGTGCATTGGTGCAGATTTGTGCCGCTGGGGGTGGTCAGGAAAGGCACATCCTCCAGAGCGCGAAGATCGAGATAGCCGTTATGGGATTCCAGCTTCATGGAGTTGGGCGCCAGCAGCAGCATTTCTTCCTCGCACAGAGAGAACCAAACCAGACTCGGGTGGTCGAACGCCACCGGTGTCAGGCAGAAGTTGATGTCGCCATAGACAAGGGCTTCCTTAGCGGAAATGGATGCGTTGGCAAATTCACGAATGACAACATTGGGGTTCCTTCTGTGGTACATAGTCGCAATGGGGGTAAAAAATTCCGGCATAATGGTGGAAATGGTCAGAACGGAGCTTGTTTGCCCGGAAATACTGCGGAGTTCCTTCTCTGCGGAATTCAAATCCTTCAGGATTCGAATGACCCGATGATAAAAAACCTGACCATACAGGGTTAGAGTCATTTTTCGATTTCGGCGTTCAAACAATTGAACGCCGAGTTCTTTTTCCAGTGAAGAAATGGACTTGCTCAGTGCCGGCTGTGATACATATAAAAGCTGCGATGCTTTGGAAAGGTTTTTCAGATCACCAACGGTCTTAAAGTATTCCAGCTGTCTCAATTCCATTGTTTTGACCTCAAATCATTGAATAACAGTTATAGTATACCACTACTTATGTGTATTTTACAACAATTATTGCATGTGATAGAATAAAATCACGATCAATCAAGAAGCAATTTTCGGAAAGGATGATTTTCGTGGCAAAGAAGGGTGGAAATATCGTCATTATTGGCGGCGGCGCCAGCGGCATGACAGCGGCAATTCGCGCAAAGCAAAGAGGTGCAGAGCAGGTAATCCTGCTGGAAGCCAGTTCTGAACTGGGCGGCAATGCGGTATACGCACCGGTACCGCTGCTGAAACCGGAGCAGCTCACCGAAGACGCAATTGAAAAAGAATATTTGGAAATGATGCAGTTCACAGACTGGACCTCCGATCCCCGCATTGTAAGAACGCTGCTGGAGAATTCCGCAAGAATTCCTGCCTGGCTGGAGGAAAGCGGCGCTGATCTGAAAGAGGGAGAAAAGGACGGAAAGCTGGCAGCATTCTTGATCGCCAAGTGCTATGAGCTTGGCGTGGATGTCCGGCTGAACTGCTATGCAAAAAAGATATTGAAGGACGCCAATGACTGGTGCAGCGGCGTCTGGGTGGAGCAGGACGGCAAGCATGAGGAAATTGAGGCAACCGTTGTGGTACTGGCAACCGGCGGTTTTCTGGGGGAAAATCGGCTCATGGAGCAGTTTTGCCCCTATTATGACGAGGTGTTTTTCGACGAGGTAGGTCATACCGGCAAGCTGTACAGCGGCAATGGTGTAGAAATGGCGATCCGTGCCGGTGCCGGTGACGAGGGCATTAGTACCTTCGTATATACCGATGAAAAGCTGCCGTTCTACAAGGGCACGTTGACGCCCTGCCTCCAGACGGTCATTGACGATCCCTGCGCACTGGTCATCAACAATGTGGGCATCCGGTTTTCCAACGAAGCCCGCGCCACTTCCCCGGCAACCTATTATCATCAGCCCAATAAGGATATTTTCCGGGTTTATTCTCTGGACACCATCGAGACGCTGGCAGAAAAGTATCCCGGTGTTGTGACGGTGGAGAGCTTCCTGGAGGACATCAAGCCGCTGATTGCAGCCGATCAGTGCCTGATTGCAGAGGACGAAAAGCCGATTGCCGCTTGGATTCGCGGAAAGTATCATATTCTGGGCACAGCCCTGGAGAAATACGCCCGCTACAGCCAGACCGGCCATGATGATGATTTCGGCAAGGATCCCAATACACTTCTGTCCTTTGGTCAGAAAAAGCCCTATTTTGTATTCCGCAGCGGTCTTTCCCTTGGGTTTACCATGGGACCCATTAAGGTGAATCCCATGATGTCCTGTGTTACGAAGTTTGACGTTCCCACTGCGGCACTGTGCGCTTGCGGCTCTCTGATTGGCGACATTTTCACCACGCATTTTGTCTGCCTGGAGCGTTCCAGAGGGATTCGGTTCGCCATTGCATCCGGTCTTCTGGCGGGCGAGCATGCGGATATGTTCACCAGAGGCGGCGGTCCTGCCCCCAAATATACATGGCCCAGATTTACCGCAGAGCAGGTTATGGCTGGGGACTATTACAATGTAGGTACGCCTGCGGGAGGAATCGGACCGGTTCAGCCCGGCGCGGAATTCGGCGCAACACCGAGAGAGCAAATGGAGCCGCCGAAGAACATGAGCCGTCTGGCGCACTAAGCCCTATCATTCAGACTGCTTGTTATTTCCATGGCAGCAAGGCTGCGGAGCTTTGCGCCTTACTGCCATGGAAGAAAAATAATTCATGGAGGTACAATATGAAAAAGAAAATGTTATGTGCAATGCTAGCTGCCGCGTTCTTGCTCTCCATGTTTGCGGGCTGCAGCAGCAATTCCGAAAGCAGCGCTGCCCCGGCATCTGCTGAGCCCAGTGCTGCATCAGAGGAGACAGCTGCCGTATCTGCCCCTGAACCGACGGCTACCGCTGCCCCCCAAACCCAAGAATCCTCCACGCCGGAAGAGAGCACACTGGAGGAGCCGGCGCACACGATCTCCTATCCCCTGGGCCAGCAAGGTGAGACAATTACCTTCTGGACGACCATCCCCGGCAACCAAACCGATATTTTTCCCAACGGCTATAACGACCATTTTCTGATTAACGACGTGGAAGAAGCCCTTGGCGTTGACCTGGACATTATTTCGGTTCCTCAGATTGCCATGGGCGATACAACGGACTTTGATTTGATGATTGCATCCGGTGACTGGCCGGATCTACTGAATGTAACCGGCTATAAGGGCGGCCTGACGCAGGCATATTCCGATGAAATCATTCTGGAGCTGACCGACGAAATGCTCAGCGAGTATGCTCCCGCTTACTATAGCCTGCTGATGGCACAGACGCCGGAGAACATCCGTGCGACCCAAACGGAAGGCGCGTACTATGCGATGTATGGTATCACCAAGGGTGCGGGAGCCAACGCAAGCCGCGGAATGGTCATTCGGACGGACTGGCTCAGCGAGCTGAACATGGATATCCCCTCCACGGTGGAAGAGCTGACCGAGATTCTCAAAGCCTTCAAACGTACCTATAACCCCCAATACCCCTACTTTATTGAGGCGGACGCGGATCTTGTCTATATGTGTGCCGCATTTAACACGGATACCGTCGGCTACTACAATGACGGTGCGCTTCCTGTTTACCGCGACGGCGATGAGGTAAAGGTTGCGTGGGCAACCAACGAACACCGGAAGTTCCTGGAATGGTTCAACGAATGCTATCAGGAAGGAATCTTTGAACCGTCCTTCTACTCCACCGCTTCCGACCAGGCGGGTGATCGGTACTCCAACCTGATTAACGGTCAGATTGGCGTTTATGAGGATTCCCCCACCTCAATCGCCGACTGGAAGCAGTATGCCCTAAACGGTGAAACCGTGGAGGTTTCCTTCTTCCCCAACCTGGTGGACGAGAACGGAAATAACACCTGGGGCGAGGAGCAGCAGGTGATTGATTCCCGGTCTGCAATGTCCATCACAACCACCTGCCAGAATCCTGAACTGGCATTGGAGGTTCTGAACTACTTCTTCACGGAAGATGGCGCAATTATGGCGAACTATGGCATTGAGGGCTATAGCTTCAACTATGGGAAAAACGGCGAGGTAGAATATACGGAGCTGCTGAAGAACAGCGAGTATCAGCTGAGTATGCGCGCACTGCACGGTCTGTACTCCTGGAATCTGTTCCCCTACGATGATTCAACGGAGATGCACCAGCATACGCTTTATTGAGAAGGCGCAGCGTTGCCTATTGACAAGGGCGTCCTTTTTATATACAATAGGCAATGCACATCGAATGATGCACATTGGTCGATGTGCTTCTAAATGAAAGGATACAGTCTATGGCGCCAAAGAATAAATTCACAAAGGAAGAGATGATAGCGGCAGCGCTGCGCGTTGTGCGAACTCGGGGGATCGACGGTTTGACCGCAAAAACCATGGCAGAGGAGCTCGGCACGTCTACGCGTCCGATCTTCACCGGCTTTGGTTCCATAAAGGAGGTCAAGCAGGCAGTTTATGCCGCAGCGGTACGTGTATATGACGACTATACCAATGCTGGCTTGGCAGAGGAAATTCCATTCCTTGGCGTTGGAACGCAGTATATCCGGTTTGCGCGGGAAGAACCGGAGCTTTACCGGCTTCTGTTTTTGACGAAAGCTCAGGAATACAGCGCCGTAAAGTCCATGCAGCATTTACAGGCGATTGTCCGTCCGGCGCTGATGGGCATTTATCACATCACCGAGGACGAAGCGGACCTGTATTTCCGTGATCTCTGGCTTGTGGTGCATAGCCTGTCCACGCTGATCGTGACCGGAGACTGCCCCTATTCCGATCAGGAGATCGGTCAAATTCTGACTGGGTTCAGCATCAGCATCTTCAAAGCCATTCGGGAAATTCCCGGCTATGCGGTAGGTACCTTTGACCGCGACACAGCCTTTCGCACGTTGACCGAGACGAAGGCAGCGCGGTAAAATAATAAAAAGAAATGCCAGACGCTTAGACGCAGTGCAGCCCACCGCTTATGTGGACCGGCACTGCGCCTTTTTTAGGACCATGTGAATTGGGAAGAAAATAAGTCATTTTCGCGGAGGAATGAGACAATGGAGATTAGGCGATTAGAGAAGACAATCTATGCAGGAGAAAAATTTACGGCTCACTATCAAACAAACGGCTATTATGATATTTGCGCCACCGAATCCGGATTTCAAATCCAATACATTCCCTTTGGAACGACGGTGGAGCGGTCCTTTGACGATGTATTTTTCGGTGAATGGCTGGAAAATCCGGCTGCATTCGGCGCATTTGAAGACGAGAGGCTGGTTGGATTTGTCGAAGGAGCTCTGGAAAGCCGGAACAACCGTTTCAGAATCAGCAACATCTGCGTGTTTGACCACCAAAACCGCAGCGCCGGGGTTGGAACCATGCTGATGGAAGCCATCCAAAAGACAGCGGCGTCTGTTGGGGCACGGATGATTGTTTTGGAAACGCAATCCTGCAATGAAAATGCCATTGCGTTTTATCGAAAGAACAGATTTTCCATCATCGGCTTTGATCTGTATGCCTATTCCAATACCGATCCGGACCGGCACGAAATCAGAATTGAAATGGGAAAGAAACTGATGGAAGAAAGGAACTGAGGGCAGAAATGAATGATCAGATCAAAATAGATCACCTGAGCAAATGCTTTGGAGCAGTAAAAGCGGTGCAGGATTTGAGCTTCCGCGTGAAGGAGGGAGAGCTGTTTGCGTTCCTGGGCGTCAACGGCGCAGGCAAGTCCACTACCATTAACATTATGTGCGGTCAGCTCTCCAAGGACAGCGGCACCGTGGAAATCGACGGTGCAGACCTGGACCATGACCTTGACCACATCAAGCGGGAGCTGGGGGTGGTATTTCAGAATTCGGTGCTGGACGGAGCGCTGAGCGTGCGGGACAATTTGCAGAGCAGAGCTGCCCTGTACGGCATCAAGGGCGCGGAATTTGCCCGGCGTCTTTCCGAGCTTGCAGCGCTGCTGGATTTTGAGAAGATTCTGAATCGCCCGGTGGGGAAGCTCTCCGGCGGTCAGCGCCGGCGGATTGACATTGCAAGAGCGCTGCTCCATCGTCCTAAAATATTGATTTTCGACGAGCCCACCACCGGACTGGATCCGCAGACAAGAAAGCTATTGTGGGACGTGGTCACAGAGCTGCGCAGGACCGAAAAGCTGACGGTATTTTTGACCACGCACTACATGGAAGAAGCCGCGGATGCGGACTATGTTGTCATTCTGGACAGCGGAAAAATTGTCGGCGAAGGCACTCCGCTGCAATTAAAGAATATTTACGCGGGGGATTTCGTGATGATTTATGGCGTAGATGAAGCTGCCGTCAAAGCCCTTGGACGCGCTTATACACCGGTAAGGGACGGCTGGCGGATTGCAGTGGCAAATACCGGCGAGGCAACGAAGCTCATTATAGAAAATCCCGCGCTTTTTGTGGACTATGAAATCACAAAGGGAAAAATGGACGACGTATTCCTGGCGGTAACCGGAAAAAAGCTGAATGGAGGGGAAGAGAAATGACGGGACTTGGCGCATTGATCAAACGAAACTGCAAGCTATTCTTTCGGGATAAGGGCATGTTTTTCACGTCCCTGATTACCCCGCTGATTCTGCTGGTGCTGTATGCAACCTTCCTGGCAAAGGTCTATCGGAATTCCTTTGCCGCCGCGATGCCTGCCGGATTTTCTGTGGAGGACGCGCTTCTCAGCGGCACCGTGGGCGGTCAGCTTGTGTCCTCTCTGCTAGCGGTATGCTGTGTGACGGTGGCTTTTTGCTCCAATCTTCTGATGGTGCAGGATAAAACCAGCGGGGCAAGGCGAGATTTGACCATGAGTCCTGTCAAGCGGTCCACGCTGGCGCTGGGATATTTTGTGGCAAGCGCATTGGTGACGCTGATTATCTGTTTAGCGGCACTGGGAATCTGCCTCATATATCTGTATGTGGTGGGCTGGTATCTGACCGCGGCAGATGTGCTGCTCATGTGTCTGGATACGGTGATTCTGGTGCTGTTCGGCACGTCACTGTCCTCCATCATCAACTGTAATCTCTCCACCAACGGGCAGGCGTCTGCGGTTGGCACCATTGTCAGCTCGGGCTACGGCTTTATTTGCGGCGCATATATGCCCATTTCCAATTTCGGCACAGGCTTGCAGAAGATACTGTCCTTCCTGCCCGGGACCTATGGAACTGCGCTGTTCCGAAACCATGCCTTAAGCGGCGTATATAAGGAAATGGCGCGGTGTGGGTTCCCCTCTGAGGTGGTGGATGGCATTCGGGATTCCATCGACTGCAATCTCTACTTCTTTGGAGAAAAGGTCAGCATTGGGGCAATGTATGGCGTAATGGCGATTACCGTTGCCGCGCTGATCGGCATCTACATTCTCATCAATCTGCTGAGAAAAAAGTAACATCATAGGAGAAATGAAAAATGAACACATTTTTAGATTTTATTCGAGCAGCTGCACCATGGGTGGCAATGGGTCTGCTGGTGATTATATTCTGTGTCCGCGGTGCAGCAAAGAATAAAAACGAAAAAAAGCAGGACGGCGATTATGGCACAGAGGGAATGTGCCTGGGAATGTGCTTTGGAACTGCCCTGGGCACAGCGCTTGGGAACAACACCGGCATCGGCATCTCACTGGGCATGCTGATTGGGCTTGCCGTTGGCATGTGCGTTCCGAGAAAGTCAAATGAGGGCGAAAAACGTGAAAAATAAGGTCGATTTCGTTTGGAGCAAAGGCAATTTATGAAAATCAGAGACAGCATCCAATCCTATCTCGCGCTATTTCTCTTTGGCAATCTTGCGGGAATCATTTGCAGACTGTCGGATTTCTTTCCATATGAAAGTCTGTGGAGCTTGCCGTCCATTGCCACCTTATTCGGCTTTTGGATTGCCAGCGTAGGAATCATCACCTATTGCAGCGCATCCAACCGTGGGGCTTTTCTTCATACATTCGGCGCAGAAGCAGAGGAGTAAGAGAATTACAAGAATTACGCAGAAAAATGAGACGAATTCACAGTTTTCATGCAACTGGAGTTGGAAAGGACACCGTCACCATGCAGAAACCACTTTACAAGCAGCTGTACGCGCAGTTTTACCGTGGGAACATCCCCATATTTGCCCTTGCAATCTTTGCGGCACTGGCAAGCGGAAGCCTGAACCTGATTCTCTCATGGATCATCGGACAGCTCATTGACGCGGCATCCGGTGCCGTAGGCGCAATGCCGCTGACGGTTCTGATAAGAATCACAGGCGGCTTTGTACTGCTGTGCGCGGTGCTGTTTTTGCTGAAATTCGCGTCAGAGCCGCGGTTCATTGCCCGTGCTATGGAGCAGTATAAGGACTTTGCATTTCAAAAGCTCACGGAAAAGAGCATCGCGTCCTTCCGGGATGAGAGCACAGCGGCATATCTTTCCGCGCTGACCAACGATGCTGCCAGCGTGGAGGCAGATTACCTCTCCCAGCAGCTTTTCCTGATTACGAAGTCGGTAACATTTCTCGGCGCACTTTGCATGATGCTCTGGTATTCGCCGCTGCTGACTGCCGTGGCGGTGGGCGTGACGCTTCCTCCACTGTGTGCATCTCTGCTGACAGGCAGCCGATTGCAGGCGGCGGAACAGCGGGTCTCCCAGTGCAATCGGGATTTTACCGCTGCACTGTCCGACTGTCTCAGCGGATTTACCGTGGTCAAAACCTTCAAGGCGGAACGGGAAATCCTTCGCCTTTTTGCAAAAACCAATCGCGCATTGGAACAGGAGAAGTTCAGCCGACGGAGATTAGATGAATTTCATGATCGAGCCGGTGGCAGAGCTTCCCGCGCTGCTGGCAGGCCGAAAAGCGGCGCTGGGGCTTGTGGACCGGCTGGAAAAGGCGCTGGACGCAGAAACTGCCCATCAGGTTTCCAGCGACATTCTGGACCTCGGCGGTATTACCCGAATTGTTGTAACCCACACTTTGGAGGAAGCGCTGCTGCGCCGCTATGACGGAATTCTTGTGCTGAAAAACGGCGAAATTGCCGAATTTGGGCGCTTTGATGCACTGATGGAGAAGAAGGGCTATTTCTACGCGCTGTTTACGGTAGCGCAGCAGTGATGCTCGCAGCCCCTGTCTCTCTTTGCGTTAAACCGGGTTGTGGAACCCGGAATGTTGGCAGAACACTGATTGGCGTTCCATTCACCCAGGCAGGCGTTCTCCCGCTTGCCAAGCGCAAACGTCGAAGCCATTGCAAAAATACCCCATCTAACGCAGTTCGCCCCTACAACCATGCGGTTGTAGGGGCGAGTTTTTATCGCTGCGTCTGGGGGTAATACCAGCGGTCCGGCTGGCAATGCGCTCGAAGGTAGTTTAAAAATGCGGTGGTCAGCGCGCTGCATTGCTCCGGCTGATAGAGACACAGCAACTGAACCGTCTCCTCCGGAAGCCGGTAGGCGCGAACTGCCGGATTGTTATGAAGACTGCTGAAGCCTGTTCCAAAGGCAAGGGCTGTGCCCAATTCTGCCATGAGGTAGGTGGAATAGGGATTTGCGGTATTGCAGACATGCTCCGGGAAAAACTGCTGCTTGGCGCAGATGCTATAAATTCGATTGGTTCGCACATCGCAGTTGGTAAGATAAAAAGGAAGGTCCTGAAAATCCCGCAATTCCGCGGTGGACGATGCCCTGGGATGGTCCTTATCCACAAAAAAGTAAAAGGGCGTCCGGCACAGAGGCACTGCCTCCAGTTCTGAAAAATCTTGCCCAAAATCGTTGGTACAGAGTACCAAATCGAATTTTCTCTCGGAAATCCAGTCGATCAGATCGTTAAACGTGTCCGGCTGACCAAACCAGATCTGCGCGCCGGTTTCTTTTGCAAATGCCCGGCACAGCGGGTTGATAAACGGACCAGGACGCAGCCCGGATGCACAGCCGATGTTGAGGACCCTTCCGTTGGAACGCTCGTTATTATGGATTTCCACCATCGCCAGCTCCATCCCTCGCTGCATGGAGTAAAACGTCTTTTGCATTACCATGCCCGACTCCGTCAGCTCTACCCCACGGGGAACTCGGGTAAACAGAACGCAGTCCAGCTCCTGCTCCAGCTGACCAATTTGCTTGCTCAGCGCCTGCTGGGTAATGTGCAGAGCTTTTGCCGCTGTGGAAAAATTCAAATATTCCGAAAGCACCAAAAAATACTTGATCTTAATTTCGTTGAGCATACCATCACCATATCCACTATATCATAAAATTATGGAAAAATCCACAAATAGCATACAACATTCAGGTTGTTGTTTGTGGAAAAAAGAGTTGTTTTTCGATGAAGTGCGGATTCGATATAATGGATTTATTCAAACAGAAAGAAGGTAATGTTATGGCAAAGCGACTGTATTTTAGCGATCTTGCCCGTGAGCTTGGAATTGCCGGCAGAGAAATGCCGCCCATGGGTGGTCCACCTCCGGCGCCTGCTTTGGGAAATCATCCCATGACCCATCCCAATGTATGGCGAAAGGAAGGCGGTGAAAAGCTGCTTTCTTATCTCAAGGCACATTATCACGCCGGAGATGAGCTGGAATATGACGGTCATGCGGACTGCTGGCTGATGCTTGCAATGATGGACCAGATGCGGGACTGCAAGCTCTCCACTTACATTGGCGCAGGCTTTGACCGCAGCTTACCCATTGAGGCATACCGGCTGGGTCCCGAACCGGCGCCCAATCAGCCCTGTACCTTCACGGTGGTGGAGCAGGGGGAGAATATCCAGCTTACCGTGCACCTCACCCCCGACGGCACCCCATTCGATCTGCCCTTCCGGGAGATTGTTGCGCCCCAGCTGCCAACAGGGAAAAACATTTTTGTCCGGCTGGAGGGACGGCATTTGCTGTTTACGTTCCCGATTTCCCTGACCTACGGAACAACCTGCCGGAGTATTGTGATGGATTATGACCAGGAGTGCTTTGTCTCCGTTTCCAATGCTCCGGAGCTTCAGGTGGGAGACTGCATTCCAAATCCCTTTGCGACCGCTTAAATTGAAAGGAGAATGAAAATGAAAAAGATTGGAAGCCTTCTGCTTGCCGCAGCCATGCTGCTGGGCATGTTATCCGCCTGCGGTCAGGAATCAGAAGTCTCTGCTCCGGCTGCCGCTGCAAGCCATCAGGAGGAATCGGCAGCTCCCACAGCATCCGCTGCACCGGCTCCTGACGCTGCGGATTCGCAGCAGGACATTGCTTCTGCTCCGGAGGAGAGCGTTCAGGAAACCATCGACTATGTTTCCCCCTTCCCGCTGAGTGAGCCTGCGACTCTGACTGCATGGGCAATGTGGATTCCCGGCATTGAGCAGTATGTTTCCTCACCCATGGAGACTGCCGTATTTCGGGAGATGAAACAGCGCACCAACGTTACCCTGGAAATGTCGCTGGCGTCCAGCCCGGAAACCGCCATGACCGAGATCAACCTGATTATTGCCTCCGGCGACTATCCCGACCTCATTAACAACCTTCAGGGCTACTATTCTTCCGGTCTGGACTCCGCCATTGAGCAGGAGGTCATTGTGGACATTCTGGACTATGAGGATATCATGCCCAACTACTTTGCGAAGCTCCGGGAGCGGGATGCTATGGAGGATGCCACCACGGAAGACGGTCACATCGGCGTGGTCTACCAGGTGAGCAAGGGCTCCGACACCATTCAGAGCGGTCTGACCCTTCGGAAGGACTGGATGGAGGAGCTGGGCGCAGACGCTCCTACCACCTATGATGAGCTGCATGATCTGCTGATGCAGTTTAAAAGCAAATATGACGTTTCCCAGCCCCTGTATGTGCCCAAGAGCGGTGCACCGGATACCATGTTTGATGGCTTCGGCACGGAGCTGGACTACGTGATGAACAACGAGATGGGCTCTGCGCCCTGGAACTATGTGGACAATGGCAGCGGTCTGGACGTGGTTTTCGGCTTTATGGACGACAGCTACTATGACATTCTGGAGCTGATGCACAGCTGGTACAGCGATGGTCTGTTCTCTGCGGACTATCTTAACAACAACTATAATGTAGACGCCGACAACCTGACCTCCGGCGATTTTGCCTGCCTGTTTGCAACAGAGCAGTCCCTGAATGCCGGCAACACCTTTGTACCCCACATGTGGGATGCGTACCCCAACGTTTCTCTGAACGGCGAAAAGATCCGTGCTTCCAGCGAAACCACCTCTGCCATTGCAGCGCAGGGCTACTCCATCACCACCACCTGCGAAGACAAAGAGCTGGCAGCCCAGTGGCTGGACTATCAGTACACTGATGAATCCTATCTGCTGAATAACTACGGTCTGGAGGGTCAGGGCTTTGAATACGACGACAAGGGCGAGCCTGCACTGACGGATCTCATTATGAACAATCCCGACGGCATTCCTCAGGCTTACACCCAGTTTATCTATCTGAGCGTCACCGGCTCCTTCTATCTGGACAACGACCGCTTTAAGAGCAACTACTGCGAGGAAGCAAAAGCCTGCAACGACGTGTGGAGAAGCGCCTATGACTATTATGACACCCCCTATAACACCCGCGCCATTGCTCTGACCACCGAGGAAACCGAGCGCTATGCCCAGGTCTTCTCCGACATCTCCACCTACTGCAACCAGGCGATTGCCGAATTCATCACCGGTCAGAATGCCCTGACCCAGGAGAGCTTTGACGCCTTCCGTGAGAATCTTACCACCATGGGCATTGACGAGTGCCGGAGCATTTGGCAGGATGCCGCAAACCGCTATGTGGCTTCTCTGAACGCCGCCTGATTTAGACCATGGGAGCGGATGATTGAAGCCATCCGCTCCTCAGGAGGAATTTTATGCTGACAAAAAACACCCTTACCCCGGAATTGCAGATTGAGCGCTGGGAGGACCGAAGGGATATCAAGAACCTGATGGGTCGCTATGCCTATGATCTGCTCATTAAAAACGAAAAGAACATCTATGCTGCCCATTGGTCCACCAGACCGGACGTCTGCCTGATGTACCCTTGGGGCACCTATCGCGGCGCAGCGGCAGTCCGGGATTTCTATGCCGCGCTGGACCGTTATAATGCCGAGCGCGCCCGCTGGTATCAGGAGATGATGCCGGAAAAGACCAAGGGACTCTCTCAGGAGGAGCTTTACGGCATCGGCTCCTACCATGGTATGCACCTGACGACCCCCTGTATCATCGTTGCCGACGACGGAGAAACTGCCCAGGCAATTTACTGGTGTCACGATGTCTATGACGTGATGTGCGAGGCGGGGAACACCGGAAAGTGGGATATCGGGCTGCTGTTTTTAGACCTTGTCTATGAGGACGGCAGTTGGAAGCTCTGGCATATGCGCTGCGCCTTTGAGGTCAGCGGTCCCCACGGTCAGCCCTTTGGCACGGAATTTACCCTGCCCGGTGAGCCCATTTCCTATCTGGTGGAGGAGCTGAACAAGGCAAAGGAATGGTTCCCCCAGCCCAATGATCCCACCCCCTCTCACATCATGTATCAAAAGGGGAGAACCGCGCCCCAGTATCCCCCCTGCCCGAAGCCCTATGCCACCTGGCAGGACAGCCAAAGCTATGGCGTATAAGGAGGCAGTATCATGAACGCAAAATATCCATTCCCCGCTTATATCGAATGCTGCCCCTATGAGCCGCTGCTGCCGGACTATACTCCGGAGGAGCAGCTGGATGCCGTGCTGGCGAAGGACGAGGTTATGAACCTCATGGGACTGCGAAACTATTATTATCTTGCAAATGATCTGCCCGGTCTGCTGGAGCAGCTTTGGGTGCAGGAACCGGAGAACAGAAAGACAGCCTCCCTGGGCTCCAACTTTGGCTTTTACATTGGCTGGGAGGAAATCCAGCGGTATGTCCGGGAGCGTTCCCAGCGCATTTTGGTGGGCAGTCAGTGCCAGTCGGTAAATACCCCCATGATTCACGTGGCATTTGACCGAAAAACCGCCCGTGGGCTTTGGTATTCCGACGGCTATATCACCGATCTTCAGGGCAATACCGATGTGATCGCCCAGAAGGTAGCGGTGGACTTCATTCGAGAAGGCGACCAGTGGAAGATCTGGCACCTCACCTATGGTGCAGACCTGGTGGATGCACTCCATAGCGATCCCATAGAAGGCGACTATGGCATGCTGGGGCAGCTGAAAACGTGGTTTGGAACCCCCACCGTTGCCTGCATCACCCATGATCCCAAGTACAACTGGAACGACAATTATCCGGCGGAGCCCGAGCCCTATGAGAGCTTCCGTTCCACCGAGAGCTATGGTCCCGAGGGATGCCCCCGGTACCGGCAGCACATGCGGGAGGTGAAGCACCATGCGTAAATCCCATCTGAGCTTTGAACAGCGGGTTCACAATGCCTATGGCAGCCAGGAGGTGGAGAACGTCCGGGCAAGCCATGCCTTTGGTCATGCCCGCAACCTTTCCACCCGGGAATGGGGCAATATCTGGGCAACCTGCCCGGATACCGCCTGGGCGCACAGCTTTGGGCGAAATCGGGGCTTTGAGGCAATTTGGCGCATCTGCGTAGCCAACTATGACGTCAAGGGCTGCATCAACTATCTAAAGCTCTTCGATGATAACTCCGATGCGCTGGGCTTTGATATGCGTTCGATGATGATGGTAGCCATGCATTGCCTGTCCACCGAATGCGTAGAAATGGCGGACGATGGAAAAACCGCCCGTGCCTGGCATCTGACCCCCGGCGGCTGCTTCAACCACATGGGACCGAAAATGCCCGGACCTCAGGGGGATCAGCCCCGTCCGGAGCGAATTTCCGGCGGCTATGAGCGCTATGGCTCCGACTATGTGTTTGAGGACGGGCGCTGGAAGCTGCTGCATGAGCACATATCCCCGGATCTCCACGGCACGTTCTGGCATGGCGATTTCTTCTATCAGGGCTTCCATGATGCCGTCACCGGAAAGGAGCGCGGACCCATGATGCCGCCTCCCGGGAACAGCAAATACGATGCCATTGTGCCGGATGTCTTCCCGGATATGCAGGAGCTCAAGGACAACCACTATGACTACAGTGCCCTTCAGCCGGTGCAGCCATCCTGCCGTCCGCCGGAGCCTTACGAAACCTTCGATGAAAACAATACCTATGCGCCGATCATTGATCCGGAGTATTTCCGGAGCCTGTAAGGGCTTTCGCAGGAGGCAAGCTGTGTAGACAGGACAAATTGCAAAAGCCAAGCTGCCCGTCAGATTTTTCCTTTACGGAATTCTGACGGGCAGCTTTTATGAAAAGAGATGAAAAAACGCGTTACAGCACATTATTTGGCTTTTCCGTAAGACGTTGTGTAGGTTCCGGAATCACCGCCGGAGCTATTGGACGCCTTAAAGGTGATAATTGCATAGTACTTGGCACCGCTGGTTGCGCCGGTATAGGTTACGGAGCTCGAAAAGGAATATCGGTTGCTTCCCATCATACCGGTTGTGCTTGTTGAATAAAATGTCTTTACGCAGGTTCCGCTGGAATTATAGATTTGAATTTTGGAGGCACCCAGGCTTGTCATTTTTCCCGTTGCAGTAATATTAAACTGCACCTTGAGTGAGCCTGTCGTGCTTCCCGCTTCCACATATGCGGAGTAGGAACTGATGTAATTGCTTGCATGTGGTGAGATTCCGCCATTGGAGTCTTCGGCAAATACGGGTGCGATTGTTGTACACAGAATTAAAATAGAAAGAAATAGCGCTGTAATATGAAATAGCTTCCGTTTCATTTGGGGACCTCCTTATAAATTGAGTTGATCAACTGTATTTACAGCATACCATTTTCTTCCTATATTGTCAATCATTTTTTGGCAAAAATACTCTGATGGGCAAAAAACAACCATAATCAGATGGATGATGATAGGAATATGAGGTTCCCTTTGCACGAAGCACACCGCATATGGTATACTATTTATATGCATAGTGCGGAAAGGGATATGTGTATGGATACGGTGTTTTGGATTGCACTTCTGGTGATCGTGGTACTGGGATGTATCGGGGGTTGGATGCTGGTTCGGCAGATGCGGCGGCAGAGCGCTTTGCTGCGCCGACTGTGGGAGCAGAGCTTTGTGCTGCGGCTGCTGGAGGATCAGTCCCCGGAGTATGCCATGGATCAGCAGTACATCAGGGATATTCAAAAGCAATTACGGTGCAACGCTGTGGCTGCCCAGCACCGGTGTTCCCAACGGCAACTACCTCAGCGCAGGCTATGGCGTGGCGAACTATTGCGGCAGCACCACAGCGCAGCAGCCCTTCTATCAGGTGGATGGTACCGTGAAGTATGGACCACTGGAGGATGAGACGCTGGACTTCCTGACTATGATGCATCAGTGGTACACCGAGGGACTGATCTATCCGGACTTCATCAACAATATGGCGCCCCTTTGCAACGGATGCCAGTGTCATTGCCGACGGCTCCGTGGGCATCTGGTATGATGTGACAGGTCTGCTGGCGATGCACCAGTCCGTGGGTGAGGCAGCTGATCCAAATTTCAACCTCATGCCCATTCCTGACGCCAAGAAGAGCGAGGATGAGACGAACCATCTTAGAATCAGCAACGATCTGGTGGACGGCAACGGCATCTGCATTTCCGTGGATTGCAAGGACACGGAAGCGGCAGCCAAGTGGATGGACTATCTCTACACCGACGATGGTCGGACGCTGCGAACCTGGGGTCTGGAGGGACTGACCTTTGAATACGGTGAGGATGGCACCCCGCATTATATGGATCTGATTGTAAACAATCCGGACGGACTGTCTGAAGCACAGGCGCGTTCCCTGTATATCTATACAGGTATCCCCGGTATTACCAGCTGGAAGGCGTCTACCAGCGGCTATACCGAGGCGCAGAACCGCAGCATCGACGTATGGCTGACCTCTGATGCCGACTACAACTATCCCGCCAACGTGAAGTTCAATGATGCCGCAGGAGAAAGCGCTGAGCTGGGCACCCTATACAGCGACATCAAGACCTATGTGCAGACCTCTCTGGTGCAGTTCATTGTAGGAGAAAAGCCCCTCAGCGAATTTGATGCGTTCCATCAGGAGTGCTATGATATGGGGATCGAGGATTGCCTGAAGATTTATCAGGACGCCCTGGACCGCTATCAGGAACGCTGAATTCGTGAGCCCTGACGAGCGTGCAAGGATCTGACCCATAGCGTCCCAAGCATGGTATAGATGTGCTACCCCCAGCCGCTGTACCTGTTTTGAACAAACACCCACTGGCTGTGTCGTGCTGCCAGTGGGCATTTCTTGTCGCTAAAGTGCCAAGAAGGGCTTCCATATCCGGTACAAGCCTTTTTTTGCTATGCGCTGGTTCTGTCCGCGAAAGACAATAGAATACCTCCGTCATTCAAAGAAAATGCGAATTGCAGCAGATTTTCTGACATGCTATGATGAAATTATAACAGGAAAGTATGATAAGGAAAGGAGTGACGCTGCATGGAGGAACAGCAGCTCAGGGAAGAGCTCCAGCGCATTCTGCCCCCCTTTGAGGAGTCGATCTATTCCGACTGTCTGGACAATCAGGATGTGTTCGGCAGAGTACAGCGGCTCATTGACAATGCAAGCCGTCTCCCCAAAGCCTATGTGCTCCAGCGTATGGGGCAGTTCACCTCCCCCCTGTGCGCGGTAGCAGTGGTGCGGGTAGAGGATCGCTCTCAGCACCGATATGACAAGCTCCATCGTGCGCTGTCCGAGGGGACCTCCGGGGATTATCTCCGCAAACGTCTGCTGGAAACCATGAATGACCTGTCCCAGGTGCTGTTTGTACATAAAAATGGCGATCTGGTTATGATGATCGACTACTGCGGCAGCAGCCGGAGCGATGGCTTGATGGAGGAAACCGGACGGCGGCTGACCCATATGGTCATGACAACGGAAGCGCAGACAGACATGCCCCTGCGGATTACCCTAAGTCAGGTGTTTGACGGTCTGGAGCAGCTGCCCCGTGCCTATGAGCAGGCGTGCCGACTCCAGGATTATACCATGCTGTTTTCTGAGGAGACACAGGTGTTTACCATGGGCGACTTTCTCAGCAGCCGCCATCGGGTGCTCAACACCGTTCCGCCGGAGGAGGTGCTGGGACGCTATCTGTCGCTGCTGGTATCCGGGGATTATGACGGTGCCTGCGAGCTGATGCTGATGATGGTCACGAACTATGCCATGGTAGATCTATATCATCCTGCTACCATTCGGCAGTATACCGATCAGCTTTTGATGCTGGCAAGTGCGGTGTGCCATCCACCGCGGGTGGAGATTTTGCCTCATCGGCAGCAGCTGGAGGACATTGAGACAATTCAAAGCGATATTATCGAATACTTTACCCGGCTGGTTCAGACCCAGGAGCACGAGGAGCCGACCATGGCGGATCGTCTGGCGGAGTATATCCAGCAGCACTATGCGGACAGCAGCCTTGATGTCTCGGCACTGAGTCGGGCGTTTTCTATCAACCTCTCCTATATGTCCAGAATTTTTAAGCGGGATATGGGTGTGTCGCCGCTGATGTACCTGCAATCTGTTCGGGTCCGTGCGGCAAAGGAGCTGCTGCTGGACCCCAGGCTGAAAATCGGCGAGATCGGAGAACAGGTGGGCTACGCGGACACGGCGCATTTTGCCAGAACCTTCAAAAAGCAGGAGGGCATGAGCGCCAACG
>ERZ780226.380-NODE-380-length-41956-cov-8.461182_pt1 | contig 41956 bp, 56 predicted proteins | sample MGYA00511165_ERZ780226 | MGnify/ENA primary metagenome ERZ780226 (study PRJEB29588, sample SAMEA2152373) | human gut metagenome | biome: human gut; feature: human-associated habitat; material: faeces | place: Denmark | collected 2008/2010 ...
GTTTGCGAAAAAAAAAAAAAAAGAAAAGGGCGGTTACCCGCCCCTTCAACTGATGTGTTCAACGGAAGTTGTAGAACCAACACACGAATGTGTTGAAGTTGTAGAAGTCAGCGTCGGTCGCAACCAATTCACCGGTGGGTGTGTAGTACAGGTTACCACGGTCCCCCGCGCGAGTGTTGAGCGTTTCAACGAAGCGGAAGTCTTTGTACTCAAAGGTATGCAGGGGGTAGTTCTTGCATCTGCGGTTGGGGTTGGGCTTTTCTTCGACGGTTTTGATTTCGTCGAAGACTTTGCGACGGGCGTTGATCACGTCAAGGTTGGTGCACCAATTGATTTTGGAGTAACCGGTGTGATTGAAGTGATTGTACAGTTCTTTCATTGACATTGTAATGACCTCCCAAAGTTTGTTGATTTGTGTGGTATCTCTGCCACAATTATATTATATACACTTTGGGCACAGAAATCAACTGTTTTTTGAAACTTTTTTGTTTTTTCAGTCACGTGTTCTGTCTTCACCAATCAATCCAGCGATCAGTAACGCCACACCGATCAATGCGCAAGGACCAAAGAGAAGCGCTGGATCAATGGCAATGAGAATCGCACCCAGGATGATCCGAATCCAGCTGATGCTCCGTTTACGTTTCAGTGTGACCACCTCCTCTCTCAACCTATGCCTGCACTCGCAGCCTGGTGCTTAGTAATCGTTGTGCGCTAGCAGGTCAGCCAGGAAGGCCACAATGCCGATCTTGACTGGCCGAAGTGGTTGTGTCAACGGGCCTGCGGGATGCTTGTACCTAGCGCGCTGCTTGGAGCGCCTGGTGGCCTTGCGCCTCATGTGTCTCAACAGACGCTGATTCTCTTTCGACAGGAATTGCACTCAGTCATCCTCCCCCGCAACTCGTCTCGCGGCTCGCACGCAGTCCTTGCAGATGTTCAACGTGCGCATGCTCGGATTGAACGTCTCGATGTGGTAGTACTCCTTGCCCTCGTAGATCTCGCCTCCGCAACAGGCGCAGTAGTGCATGACTCTCGGCTCTTTAGGAGTCAGGCTCGGTTCAGGTGTCTCATAGCTCATTGCAGGTAACCTCCTTTGTAGAATCCGCCCCAACACATGGCAAGGCCTAGGGCCTCCTGGCGAATGATCGTGCTCAACTGCATGTTGACCGCGTCGGACTGCATGGCCGTGATCGCCATCAGGAGTACTCCGCCGATACCGACGATTGCGCACATCGCGCGTTTAGTCCTGAGTTTCATGTTCAACCCCCTCAACTCTCTGAGACCGGGAAGCTCACGCTTCCTCAGTCTCTTTGAGATCGTCCTCAACACTGGCCTTGATCTTCTTGGTCCGAGGCTGCAGAGCCGGACCATTGAGCAGGAACGTCGTAGCACTCCAGGCAATAGGCTCGGTGGAGTCATCCTGAAGCAGGACAACGTGCGTCTCAGTCATGTAGACGATCTGGTACGGGACCTCGTTGTCTCGACGCAGCCACACCTTCTGGCCAACTGCATAGTCGGACAAGCTCTTGCCAACACCAACCGTGCCAGCACGCTGCTTCGGAGCATTCAGAGCCTCCCAGTCGAGATCTTCGAGATGGACATCGTGGCTGACCACATACTCCGCGACAGCCTTCCAGTTGGTGGCTTCCGGATCGTACGGCTGGCCGACAACAGGTGCCTTCGAGCGCTTCAGCAGCACCGGGTAGGACAGGTTGGTAGCAGCGGCCAGCTTACGCAGGCTAGCGTTCGGATACCGCTCAGCGGCCCACATCAGAAGGCCTTCGGTCTGGTCCAGGGCAGTGAGGTTCTCGTTGCCGACAAAGTTGGCAGTGTTCTGAGCGATGGCTTCAGCGTTGGTGATGTTCTTCTTAGACATAATGACTCCTTTCAAATGCTAGGTGGTTTAGGGACTAGCTGCCCTTACTTAATGGGGCGAGGCTTTTGATGGGATGCCTCGCTAGAACCTGCACCTGCATGAGCATTTACGACTCTCTCATGCGTTAGCTCGCGTGGGTGCTCACGCGAGGTTCTTTTAGACGGTTCATGTCACACTTGCTGAGATCTGATGTGACAGCTAACGTCGCCCGCTTTCACCTTCATGCTAGGTTGGAGTTCTGCATGATACGGAGCGCATTTGGTACCTGCTCTTAGGCTACTTGGCTGTACGTTTCAACTCCTTCGCATCGTACGCACCGCTCTAGCTTCCTATGTGAGGTCATCGCAAGCTCTGTGGCTGCTCGCTCAACATAAGGGTTGGAGCCCCTGTGCTCAGTGCTGAGTTGCTATTCAATTTTCAAGGTGCCGCCTGACTGACCCAGGCCGGAACTGCGTCCGGTTTATTGATCTGTGATGTCCTCCTTCATCTTACATCCATATTATAGTCTCTTTTGATCCAGAAATCAAGTACTTTTTCAACTTTTTTTGCTTTTCTTTTGTACTCTCTTTCTTTATCTTACATCCATATTATAGTAACAGTTTCGAAAAAAATCAAGCTTTTTTTCCGAAATTTCCTGTGGACTTTTACATAAAGAGCAGTGCTGTTTTTTATCTATTTTACCATTTATTTGAGTACTACTATACTACACTAATGCAGTAATGCCAGGTTTTACCTGCTAAAACATTTCGAGATTTTTAGAACAGGTGTTACCAGAAAAATTCCCAGTGCCTAAATTTCGCAGATTGTAGAGCCGGTACCCCGAGAAAAAATTCCGGGGAGCTCAGAACTCCACCTCATCTCAACTGTTCAACCGTCCAACTCCGCGCTATCCTTCAACTGCTCAACCGTTCAACCCTCCTCAACCCCCCTCTCAACCAATCAGCTGCGTGACCTCTCAACCAACCAGCTGCGCAACCCCTCAACGATGAGCGTGCAGCCACATGGGGTACAGCCAGCGATCTAGCGAGCCATATTCTGCAGGAATACAGATGGGAGCCTGCAGGTCTCGCATGCTAGAGATCTGCGTTCCGGTTGCTCGGTTTCCATGACCAAGCTTAGTACCTCTCAACCAGACAAGCCGGGTAAAGTTCTCCGAATCCGACTGCTCGAGTCCAAGAAAGCCTACATTCCAGGTAGCTTCGAGCAGTATAGTATGCGCAACTGCTGCGACTCCCGGAGTGTTCCCGCAGAGCAGTCCTAGTCTTAGATCCTTCAACATAACGCCATTTGGTGTTGCATTCCAGTCAATATTAGAGCTGTCTGGCTCGAGGAAGAGCTTAGACCTAGACCAGCCTCGGATCCAGAGGCTTTCGGACACAATCCTCAACCATTCAACCCAGTGCTCGTTCAGATCTTGAAACAGGCGAGCTCCAACAGGATTCCCGCCAGCGATGTCTCTGTACATTGTTCTAGAGTACAATAAAAGCGCTCCTTTCATTCTAACTTTGCGAAACATTAAAAGTACAATTTCTGAAAAAATTTCTTTCAGTTTACTTGCATTTTGCTCATCTTTATTATATAATAGAATTGAGGAAGATGCAAGGACAATTTGCATGAATTCAACACTAAATTTTGAACTGAAGGGAGTGTGAGCTTATGTGTAGAGTTTGTCAACATAGCCAGCGAGCAGACATTGAGAATATGCTGCTGGAGTTGACTGATAAGGAAAAAGGCATTACTGTTGAGAGCATTGCTGAAGAGTATGGCGTTTCGACTAACGAGCTTAAGCTGCACGCTCTGTATCATACTCCTCTGGTTCGGCCTGAGGATGTCGAGGTCATCGAGGCTACTCAACCGAGTGAGTTCGACAAGTTCGAGCCTGGCGTTCTCGTGACAGACGTTCCCTCAACTCAACCCGCGCAACCGACTCGTGACAGCTTGGTACGTAGAGCTAAGCTGCGTGAGATGGACATGCTGGAGGCTGTCAGCCGTGAGTACCTTGTGACTCTGAAAGCAATGGGTCGCAGGATCAACAAGTTGGCTCGAACCAGTAACATTCCGGAAGAGGATCAGGATTTGCAGATCCAGATGGCTAAGATGCTCACTAAGCCGATGACCGATTTGTACATTGGTCTTGGTGGTGAGATTCGCCAGGCTGTAAAGACCATGTCTGAAGTGGATCGCATGCTGAATGGTCCTGAGGATGCTGCTGTTACGGGGCTGAGAGCTCTGACTGAGGCGATTCGAGGCAGTGGTGCATAATGGTTGATTGGAAACCATTTTCGCCTAAGGCACTGGATTTTATTCGCAACTCTGATGCGAAGTTGAACATAGCTCATGGAGCAGTTCGCTCGTCAAAGACGATTTCATGTACTGTCCGGTGGCTGTCGTATTTGATCTCTGGTCCTCCTGGAGATGTCGCCATGCTCGGGCGAACGATAGCCACCTTACAGCGAAATGTTTTGAATGACCTGTTCGACACTGTAGGCATTCAAAACTATAAATGGACGAATCGACAGCAGGGTGAGTTGCGTATCTTCAACAGACGCGTGTACTGCTTCGGCGCCAACAATGAGGACGCTGAGTCCAAGATTCGAGGCGCAACTTTTGCTGGAGCTTTGTGTGATGAGGTTAACTTGTATCCGCAGAGCGTGTTCAACCAGTTGATGGCTCGTCTGTCAGTTGAAGGAGCGATGTGCTTCTGCAACTGTAACCCGGATAGTCCTTATCACTGGTTCTACACTGATTACATTACAAATCCGAAGATCACCAACAAAAAAGTCTGGAAGTTCTTGATGGAGGACAATCTCAGCTTGAGTCAGTCCTACATTGAAGACTTGAAGCAGATGTACACTGGCGTCTGGTACGAGCGCATGATTCTGGGCAACTGGGTTGCTGCAGAAGGCCGCGTATACGATATGTTCGCAGCAGATAAGCACATGATCGACACTGCTAAGTACATTGAGCAGAGTGGTGTGCATCCAAGCGCTATTCGCTGGTTGGTTGGTTGTGACTACGGTACTTCAACTGTCATGTCTTGGGGCTTGTATGCTAAGTTCCCGGATACTGATAAATCTGGAATGCCGTTAATGCTGAAGGTTCGTGAGTTTTACTACGATGCTAAGAAGCGTAAGAAGCAGCAAACCGATGCTGAGTTCGTTGTAGAATTTCAGAAATGGCTTGACGGCATTAAGCCGTGGGCTGTGTACTGCGACCCGTCAGCGGCTTCATGGAAAGTGGCTTTGATGCGCCTTGGATATCGGGTGCTGAATGCTGATAATGACGTCATTAGCGGTATCAGACATGTCGCAACTCGTCTGACATGCGGTAAGTACTTTATCGATAAGTCTTGCGTCAATACTGAGCAGGAATATGCATCCTACGTGTGGGATCCAAATGCTCAACGAGTAGGCCTGGATAAGCCTTTGAAAGAGCATGACCATGCTTGTGATACTGACCGGTACGCTCTGTACACTGAGTCTTTGAATGGCATGTCTGGTGTCTACAAAGTTTAAGGAGTGAAGTGTATGCTCTATAATTTTGATTGGTTGAAGCCGGGGCAGAGCTTTCCTCCGGTTTGCGAGATGCCTCGCGTAATGCGTTACTGTCAGAATGCTCAACTGTTTGACGGTGACCATTTTGCAGACCCTGCATTTCGTACGCACGATCTGCATCAGGTAGACAGTATCAATTGCTATATTCAATGTGCGAAGCGCATCTCACAGGTGATTGGTAATTTTGAAGAGGTTGTGTCCTTCCCAACTCTTCTCAACTATCAGCGTTTGATGTCTCTTAAGATGGCGGACCTTGTTTGCGGTGAGCATCCCAACATCTCTGGTGCATCCGCTGAAGAGAACGAGACTATTCGCAACGTACGCGATACTTCTGATTTTGACGCCAAGGTGTACTCAACTGTAATCGACATTAGTCGTTACGGTGATGCAGTGTGGCGTTTGTACTTAGATTATGACGGTAACTACAATTTTACTTGCTGGGATCCTGCTCAGTGGTACCCTGTAGTTCGGCAGGACGGTACCAACAGTATTATGGCACACTGCCTGTGCTGGCGTGAGAATGTCACCGGCGATCCGACTAAACCTGATTGGTACTTGCATGTGCAGATTCACAGCACAGCTCCCTCCGAAGCTGGTAGATACGAAACTCGCATTTACAAGATGAACGAGTCTGGTAGTGTGATTTTGGATCAGGTTAGTAGCGGCTGGACTTCCACCGGGCTGGATCGCTGTGCCGTTCAACATATTCGAGCATTCTCAACCTCCAACAGCGTGTACGGCTATGACGATTACATGCCGCTGGACAGCATTCTCGCGGAGATTATGGCTCGTGTTGGTCAGATTTCTGCTATCCTGGACAAGCATGCTGATCCTAACATTACAGGTCCTGTCTCGATGCTGGAATGCGATGCTCGAACTGGCGAGTATCACCTACACAGTGGCAAGTTCTTTGCTGTGTCCCCTGGTGAGGAGCAGCCAAAGTACATGACCTGGGATGGCCAGCTTACGAGTGCATTCAAGCAGCTTGAGTTCTTGATCAACCAGCTGTACATTTTGAGTGAGATGGGTGCTGCTCTGCTTGGTGGTCAGGATGGATCTAGTCAAGCAATTAGTGGTACTGCGATGCGTTTCAAGATGGTCAACCCTCTTGCAAAGGCTCGTCGGATTGCTAACGCCTTGACTCGGCCAGTTCGTCAACTGTTCGCAAGTTTGAGCAAGCAGCTTCAGTACGAGAACATTTCTGTACTGTGGGCTGATGGTCTGCCCGATGATCCGCGTGAGAACATCGAGAATGCTAAGCTGGCATCCGGCGCAACTCAGATGATGCCTCTGGAAAAGGCTATCATGGAGTACTTCAATAGATCTAATGACGAGGCTAAGCAGTGGATTCAAATGATCCTAGCCGAAAGAGAGCTTCTTCAACCCGACGCGGTGGAAGATCCGAATCACCCTGGTCCGCAAGATGGTACTGGTGTTAATAGCTCCGCTAAGGGCTCCGTAACAGGTCTGAATAATTTTAGATCTGCAACTAATATGGAGGATGGTGAGTAATATGACCATTATGCAGGGCGATGCTTACTACTTGCCCTTCAAGCTCCTCGTAGATAAGACTGAGATACTCCCTGCTAATGTCGAAACCATCGAATTTAGTTTGGGCAACTTGCTGAAGTACTACCCTGGAGATGTTGAGTATCGGGATGAGTGCTATCAGCTGTATTTGTCTCAACAGGAGACCTTCAAGTTGAGTCCGAAGTCTAGCTTGAAGGTAATTGTCCGAATTAAGTTCCCAGGTTCTCCCGATGTTGTGCGTGGTACGTTGGCAGATCCGATCAATGTGGAGGCTAGCACATCTAGGGAGGTGCTGTGATTGAGCATTGAGATCAACCTGACCGGACAATCTGAGATCAATGTCCATGTAGCTGCACCAAGTACAATTCAGGTACAGCTGCAGGATGTGTCGTTGATCAATGTAGTTGGTGAGAAGTATGAGGGCGATTACGAGGTAACCCCTTCAACTTACAACGATAAAGTTATGGCTACACAGAATATGGTTATGTCTAAGGACGTGACTATTCGTAAAATTCCACAGTTTGAGGTTTCGAACACAGCTGATGGAAAGACACTTATTATAGGGGAGGAGTACTATGGCTAATCAGTATGTAAACAAGGTTATCATTGGTACAGAGACCAAGCTTGATCTTACTCAGGACGATATCACTCCTGATAAGCTGGCTGCGGGTATTAAAGCCCATGACAAATCTGGCGCACCTATCGTTGGTACCAGTACAAAGGATGCTGACACCAGCGATGCAACTGCCGTTGCTGCAGAAATCTTGAAGGATAAGACAGCATATGTGGCAGGTTCCAAGCTGACTGGTACAATGCCCAATAACGGTGCAAAGCACCTGAAAATCACCAATAAAGATACTCCTGTGCCTATTCCGATGGGTTTTCACGACGGTTCTGGTGATGCTGCTATCGATGCTGATGAGGCTGCAAAGTTGATTCCAGCCAACATCCGTGAGGGTATTACAGTGCTCGGTGTTGAAGGCACCATGTCTGGTTCTGAAGGCGTAAAGCCTCAGGCGAAGACGGTTACTCCGACATTCGTACAACAGGAAGTTACACCTGACAGTCCTGATTACAATTATCTGTCTTCTGTGACGGTTGCTGCAATTCCTGTCACCTATACCGATAACGCTCAGGGAGGCCAGACGCTGAAAGTAGGTGCTTAATCGTGGCAGTCAACAAGGTTGAAATCAACGGCGTGGTCAAGCTCGATTTGACACAGGACACCGTCACGGCAGCGAAGCTTGCACAGGGCGAGACTGCGCACGACGCGAGCGGTGAGATTATTACCGGCACCATGACTGCACCGCAGCTGCAGATTGCTGTTACGACTAGCGCGGGCGCAACTGTCACAGCTACGAAAGGCAGCAAGACGGTTTCTGGCACAGCAGATGCGAGCGGGAACTGCACACTGACGGTTGATGAGACGGGTGAGTGGAGCGTAGTGTCTGCTCAGGACGGCCTGACTGGTTCAGCTACTATTGTAGTTGGAACGAACGAAGCTCAGATTGTTCTGGTTGATAGTACATTCGGAAACAACACTTGGCAGCAGATTATTGATGCGTGTAAAGCAAAATCGATACCGAGTAGTTGGAAGCTTGGAGATAAAAAGACTATAACCATGACAAGTGGCACGTCGTACCAGGTAAGAATTATAGGGAAGAATCACGATGAATACTCCGACGGCTCTGGGAAGGCTCCACTTACATTTCAGCTTGCTGAGTGCTTAAAGACAGCACGTGCAATGACGACTGGCTTTTGGAAGGATTGCACAATTAGAACGTCGGTGTTACCGTCTACAAAGAACATTCTTCCAGCTGAAGTTGCGGCTGGGCTGCGGTTAGTCAACAAGAAATGTGCGAATAGGTCTGGCACATTGTTCACCGTACAGGATGACCTGTTTCTGCTTTCAGAACGTGAGCTTGGGGGGTATTCTCTCACAGATGAAGGCACTGCGTATGATCTCTTTAAAGGTTTGGGAGGGTCTGCATCACCAAAACGGGTTCTGCAACGAGATGGTCAGAACAGTCTGTACTGGACACGTACGGTTACTGGTAAAGCGTCCGAGGGCTATTGGCGCTATGTTGACGAAGAAGGTATGCTTGACCAGTACAGCTACGGTGGCAAGTTAGGAGTCTCTTTTGCATTTTGTTTCTAACCATGTAGATAACTCTTTAAGAGTTTCTAATATTGAGCCGACGGGCGTTAAACGGGAGGAATTTCAATGTCGTTTCTTGATGCGTTGAAGAAGAGTCTGACTCCGGAAATGTATGCTCAGGTGACTGATGCTCTGGGCGATGACTTTGACTACGACCTGGTACCTAGGACCAGATTGAACAAGGTTATTGCACAGCGCAACACTCTGAGGGATCAACTTGCTGGTTTAAGCGGCGAGCCTGGCAGCACGCCTAAGCCACCCAAGACGGATCCTGATGATCCTGAAGTACCGCCGGTAGACACTGCTGCTTTAGAGCAGAAGTACAAGGACCAGGCGGCCGAAGCTATTCGTGGAGTCAAGATGCAGTATGCAGCACTGTCAAAGCTGCGTGAAGCCGGTGTCGTGGATCCTGAAATGGTTTGGTCTTCCAGTGTGCTGGATAAGACTAAGATTACGATGGACGAGCACGACAAGATTGTTGGTATGGATGAGATGCTGACTCAGCTTAAGACCGATAAGGCTTATCTGTTTAAGCAGACTACTCCTCCTGCCGGTACGGGTAAGGACGGCGGTACCCAGTTTGAAGGTGTGACGACGCGTGATGCGTTCCTGAAGTTGGACGTTGCGCAACAGATCGCTTTCAAGCAAGCTAACCCTGAGATCTTCAAAAAATTTATGAAAGGTGAGTGAGTTTAATGCCTGGTACTTTTCTTGGTTACCCGTTTGATGAGGAAATTTTCCTGATGAACTGGCAAGCGGCCCAGGACCCCACTCGTACTGCTATGATCGATAGCGGTGCGGTTCAGCGCAACGGTGAAATCGCTCGCATGATTGCGAACGGTTCCAACCTGTACACGATTCCGTTCTACAATGTGATCGGCGGCACGGCCGATAACTACGACGGCACTACTGACATGACTGTTTCGGATCCGACCGGCAGCTCTCAGACTGGCGTTGTTTACGGCCGTATGCATGCTTGGCGTGACAAAGACTTCATTCGTGACTTCAACTCGGGTGCCAACCCGATGCAGCAGATTTCTGCTCAGGTCGCGAAGTACTGGAACAAGCAGCGCCAGAATCGTCTGATCGGCATCATGAAGGGCATTTTTGCCATCACTGATGACAATAGCGATTACTGGGATGCATGGCAGAACCACAAGACCAGCATTGTGTTTACTGGCTCGAGTGGTACCGCTGGCGAGGCTAACATGCTTAGCGAAGCGTCTGCCGCCGAAGCGATCCAGAAGGCCGTTGGCGACAACGCCGGTATCTTCTCCCTGGCGATCATGCACTCCAAGGTTGCTCTCAACCTTGCGAAGAAGCAGCTGCTGGAGTTCCGGAAGTACACCGATGCTGCCGGCATTCAGAGAGCTGTCAACATCGCGGACTACAATGGCATGACTGTCATTGTTGACGATGGTGTTCCTGTTACGACGAATACGAAGGACAATACTGCGAAGGACTACACCACGTACCTGTTTGGTGCTGGCGCAATCCAGTTCGCTGAGGCTCCCGTTGACACGCCTGTCGAGGTCAGTCGTACCGTTCTGACCGCTGGTGGCTACAACGTCCTTGCAACCAGACTGCGTGAGACGCTGCATCCGAACGGCTTCAGCTACACGCTGCCGACTGTGTCGAACGGTGTTTGCTCGTCCCCGTCCGATGTTCAGCTGGGCACGGCTGCTCAGTGGAAGGTCGTTGTCGATCCGAAGCTGATCCCGATTGCACAGATCGTGTCCAACGGCTAAGGAGGTGAGTGCGCGTGGCGAACATTGGCTACGTAGACGTTACGTACGCAGACGAGTACGTTGCGACGCACTTCCTTTCAACCGATGACTTGCGGTTTACCTGGGAGGGGTTGAGTAATGAGGACAAGGAAGTGCTGCTGCAACGATCCTTTGAATCAATCGAAGCTCTGCCCTTCTCAGGGCACAAGTCTCAACCAGATCAACAGACCGCATTTCCAAGATGTCCGAGCACGGAAGTGCCTAACAGTGTCAAAGCTGCTCAGGTTGAAAACGCCATTGCGCTGTCTGACGATTCAACCTCAGAAGATGCCGCATTTTATGAAAAGCTTTGGCAATGGGGAGTAGAGTCGTACAGCATTGGTAATTTGTCTGAAAGGACAAGTTCCGGTGCCTGGGGACGGGGATCCACTACTTCGTATGGTATTGTATCTGCGAAGGCAGCACGACTCCTTCAACCGTTCATGTCAGGTGGCTATCGAATTGCAAGGAGGCCAGTATGAGTCGAATGACGAAATTTCTGAAGCAGACTTGCACATTCGAGCGTGCTAAGAGAGACAGTAGAGGAAATGTTCAGCTGGATAAGTTCGGCGAAGTGATCTACGAATCCCCTCGTCAACTTAGATGTCGTCGTGAAAGAGTTATTCGAGATGTGCAGACCAATACTGGTGCTGTACTCCGAAGCTCGACAAGATACTTTACCGACGAGAGCGTCGAGGTTAATGCTGACGACCGCTTCGATGGTAAGGCTATCTTAGAAGTTGAAGAGTACACTAACCAGCTTGGTCGTACGGAAGGTTACGAGAGCTATGTCTAGAGGCAGTTCTGCAACAGGCACTGCTAGTGTGCAACGAGCGATCAAGAACTTAAAAAAGTTTTTGAACACGCTCGAGACTGTGCCCAATGAGGAACTGGACAAAACGGCTGCTGCAATAAAAGCAAAAGCGGTTGCTCAAGCTCCTTATAAGACAGGACAGCTGGAACGTTCGATCTATGTGAATGCTACGCATACAAAAGGCCATCAAGGAATCCGTGCTGGTGCGAGTGCAAAATCTGAGACAGGTTACGATTATGCAGGCATTCAACATGAGAATACAACGTTCAACCATCCTATCAAGGGCAAAGCACACTACATTAGCGATCCCTTCAAGCAGGAAGTGTACAACATGAAACGTCGTATCAGGAGGAGGTTGAAGAAGCCTAAATGATTGCAGAGTATATCTACGATCTACTGCCAAGTGATTGGCCTAAGGTAATTGGAGATCTCCCCGCAACAAGCACCACAATTGTTGGTGTTATGGAGTACGACGGGGCGACGAGTACCGAGTTCTTCGGTAGCCAGCACAACAACTCAATGTTGCGACCGATTGTTAAGATTGTGATTCGTCACACCTCTTACGAGATTGGTCAACAGTGGGCTACCGAGGTAAAAGAGATCTTGCATCGATATCACGATGATAAGCTGCTGAATGTTCTTCTGGTTGGTACTCCGATTTACTTGGGTCGGAGTCCTGAAAAGCTACACGAGTTCCAAGTAACTTTTAACACCATTATAAAGGAGTGATTTGAATGCCTGCGACTGAAAAGCCTTTTACCGGTTTAACCGCGAGCGTTAAAGTTGGCCCTGGCGCGTCGGCGAAGACCTTGGCTTACATCTCCGGCGTGGATCTGAATCTGGATAAGGAAATTATCGAAATTCTCGCGTTCGGTATGAAGTACAAGGAGAAGGTGCCTGCTGTCAAGGACTGGACTGCATCTATCGACGGCACTGTAGCTCTGGCTGCTGGTGGTACGCAGAAGCAGTTCTACGATGCATTCGAAAGCGGTGACCCGTTGACGATTGGCATCTACCTGGACGATACCACGTACTTCGAAGGCACGGGCTATGTGGCCAGCTTTGACATCAGCGCTGCTCCGGACGACAAGATTTCTCTGACGTCTGAGATCTCTGGCTCCGGTGCAACCACTCTGACCCTGCCCAACGGGGGCGGTGGCGGCTAATTAACTCAGCAGGGCGCAACTTCATAGAGGTTGCGCCCTCTCAACAAAACTACAAAACTACATTTGGAGGATATCATGGAAAAGTATACATCTGTTGTCCTGGGCGGTGAGACTTATGAGCTGGCTACTACACTTCGTGTTGCATATCGTGTACAGGGCCAGAACAACCATAAGCCGTACTCTGAAGTGTTTGCCAGTATTGGCGACATGACTCTGGAGGATCAAGTCGGCATTCTGTATGAAGCCTTCTGGTGCGCTAATCCTACTGCACGCACGCAGTACACAAAACAGCAGTTCCTGGAGGAGTACCTCGATCACTACAACGTGAAGCAGATGATGCTTCAGCTGAAAGCCGTCATCCAAGGCATCATGGGTATCAAAGATGACGAGGTTGAGAACGCAAACCCTCAGCCGGAGCAGGAAGCGACTGCTCAACAATAACGTGGAATAACTTGTTTAGCTTGGGCTTCAGAATTGGTCTGCTGCCTGAGCAAACATTAGATATGAGTCTAGACCAGTTCAACGCCTGCGTTGACGGCTATTCAACCAGATTGCTGGATCAGCAAAAGCTAGCCGCTCAACAAGGCTACTGGGCTGGATATTATTCGCGCGCAACTCACCCTAAGCCCCTGCAGAGCGTTATCAACAAGATGGATCAATCTCAAGGTAAGCCTCAAAAGCATGTAGCCGAGGTTGATGTTGAGGAGTTCCTTCGCAGAGAAGCTCAGTTTAAGAAGAACGGAGGTGGAAGTGTTGGCAACTGATTACGAAGAAGTAAGATATGAATACACAGGTAGTACCGAAGATCTTCAACGAGCTACGGATCGAGCAATCAAAATATTGGAGCGAGCTCAATATCAGATGGAAGCTATATCTGAGCAGTCGATTGAACCAGATACTTCGGGTTTAGACTTCTTAAAGCAGCGAATTAACCAGCTTGTGTCTGAAGCTAATAAGTTGAAAGACAGTCTTACTTCAATGACTCAGACTGGCGCAGCAACGAAGCAGGCCGTAGATGCTGCTAAAGAGTTGCAGAAAGCTGTTAGAAGCTTATGCACTGTGTACATTGATTTCAATGACGTCAATGAGCAGACTACGTACCAGGTCAACGCAATGGCTTCAGCTATGCGTCAAATTGCAGCAGCTTTCAGGCGTGTCCAACAAGCAGCAGACGACACTTCACGAGCACTACCAGTGGTTACTGGTAGTAGTGCTCAGGGTGCCCAAGCACTGCCAGCAGTAGCTGCTGGAGGTAGTGGAGGCGGTGGCGGTAACGCTCTGACTGGAGCTATTGGAGCTATCGGCGACGGCTCCGGTAATACGATTGGCGCGTTGACTGGAGCTTCAACAGTTGCAGATCTTAGCCAGGTTCTGGCAATTATTCGGGGCATTATCAACGCGATCAAGCAGTTGGTCAACCTGTACAAAAAAGTTGACAATGCTTGGAAAAAGTTTATCCAGTGGAATATCGATCAGCTCAACAAGTTGCTGACTGTAATCCTTAAAGTAGTTGACGCTGTTGTTGATGGTCTAAACACTTTTGTCGACCTTGCTCGGAAAGCTACTCAACTTGTCGGCAATCTGACTACAGGTTTTGGGGCTCTGTCAACTGCTGCTGGAGCTGTTGCGGATGCGTTTAAGGACATTGTAGGTGCTGGCATTGGTGTTAGCTTGGCTGAAGCTATCAAGCAAAGTATTGACTTCTCTGAGAACTTGAACTTGTTCCAGGTAGCTCTTGGCAACAGTGCTGAAGTTGGTCAGAAGTTTGTCGATGCTATGCAAGAGTGGTACGGCATGGACCCCAGCAACATCCTCGCTAGTGTCGGCTACTTCTATCAGATGTCTGATGCTATAGGTAGCAACACTAAGGCTGCTGAGACGATGTCTATGGGCTTGACTAAGGCTGCAAATGACATTTCCTCGCTGTTCAATGTTGACATTGAGACTGTTCAGAATAACCTGGCTTCTGGTATGCAGGGCATGTCGCGTGCTGTACGTAAGTACGGTATGGATATCCGTGCTGTTACGTTGAAGCAGACAGCGCTTTCTCTTGGCATGGACGGTAACACCGCTAGAATGAACGAAGCTACTCTACAGGGTCTGCGGTATGTTACTATGATGCGTCAAGCCAAGAATGCGATGAATGACTTCAGTAACACCATTGAGTCTCCTGCCAACCAGATTCGTATTTTCAAGGAGCAGATCACTCAACTTGCTCGAGCTATTGGCAACTTCTTCATCCCAGTACTGCAGAAAGTTTTACCGCTGTTGAACGGCATCGTGATGGCCATCCGAGTTATCCTTACCTTCATTGGTACTTTAATTGGCCTAGATTTTGGATCCTTCAACTCCTCTATTACTGCAGGCGCTGGAGCTGCCGAAGATGAAGCTGACGCTCTTGAAGGTGTTGGCGATGCTGCTGCGTCAGCCAAGAAGGACATTGACAACCTGCTAGCGCCGTTCGACGAGTTGAACATTCTGCAAGAAAAAGCTTCGAAGAGCTCTGGCGGTGGCTCTGGCGGTGCTATTGGCACCGAAATGGATCCCAAGCTGCTTGCTGAGATTGAGCGCTTGTCTTCTTCGTTCGACAAGGTTAGGATTAAAGCCAATCAGGTGCGTGATGCCATTCTTGAAGTGTTCGGCCTGACCTGGGACGGCAGCAAGATTCAAATGTCCACTGACGGGTTTATGCAGCGCCTGGTCAACATGTGGAAGAAAGCAGACTTTAAAGGCTTTGGTGCTGAAATTGCTAACCTGATGAACAAGGGCATCCAGTGGGCGTTTGACAACACCAAGCCCGAGAAGTTCATGGCTAAAATCGAGCGTGTAATCACCAACATCACGGATGGCATTCGAGGCTTCGTGTCAACCCTGGACTGGGGCGGCATCGGCGCAACACTTGGCAACTTGTGGACCAATGCACTCTACACTGTCTATACAGCAGTCAATACTTTCCCCTGGGCAGAGGTCGGCAGCGCTCTGTACGACTATGTAGCTGGTCTGTTTGGTAACATTCCTTGGTCTGACGTATCGCTGACTTTGTTTACAGGTCTTAGCGGTATCAACAAGGCGCTACTCGCATTTGTTGATAAGATCAACTGGCCTGCAGTAGAGAACGAGATTGTTACCTTCATCAACAATACAGTTGTAGAAGCTCAACGATTTGTTGACGGGCTGAAATGGTCGACTTTTGCTAGTAACCTTGGCGTGTTGATCACTAAAACCATTCAACAGGTTGACTGGGCTGGCGCAACTAACCTGTTGTGCTCCTTTGTTGGCCAGATTGCAAGTGCTGTAACGGCTTTTCTTAGCAAGATCGACTGGGGTGCTGCTATTAAAGCTATTGGTACGATTGTCAACACCATGGTGCGTAGTGTGCGTAAGTTCATCTCTGAAATTAACTGGATTGCTATTGGTAAGGACATCGCCATGTATGTGAACCAGTTCTTTGCAGAGATTGATTGGGCTGCATTTGGCGATACCTTGAAGCGTACGATTGAGGGCTTCCTCGACGCTGCTGTTAGCTTTGTAGTTAACGCAGACTGGAATGCGATTTTCAAAGACATTGAAGCTTTCCTGGATACGTTGGACTGGGGCGAGATTATGCTCGAGCTCGTTCAACTGTTGATGGAAGCTTTCAAGCTCAAATGGAAACTGCGATGGGAAGTTCTGTCTAGCTTTATTTCAAGCTTCTTTTCCGAGCTGTGGCACCAGATCGTGTACAACTTAACTGGCGGCCTGCTTGGTAGCAATCGTACTGCAGAAGTTGCGAAGCGTGCTACCGGTAATCGTACTGGCTTTGGTGGCGGTAGAGTCACGCCCTTTGCAACCGGCGGCGTAGTGACGAAGCCGACGATGGCTTTAATCGGTGAAGGTAAGCACAACGAAGCTGTTATACCGTTGGGCAACAGCCCGCAGATGGATCAAATGCTCAACAAGTTCGCGCAAATCGCAGCAACTCAAGGTTCCGCAACTCCTCAAGTCAATGTTTATATTGGCCAGGAGCAGTTCGATGCTTACACCTATAAAGCATCTGAGCGCGGTAAAACACTTATAGGTAGACAACCTGTAGTTTTAGGAGGTACCTAATGCCTAGACCTTCAACTATGTTTTCGATGCAGTCCCTCAACGGAGGGACTGTCATCAACATCCCTAATCCAGACAAAGCATCTGGTTCCAACTTAATTGCAACTCTAGTCAACTCTGGTCGTAATGCTAATGCAGTTGTCGTAGCGCAAAAGATTGGTAGAGACCAGGACAAGACAGAGATGCAGTGGAACTACCTGCCTAAGGACATCTGGGAGCAGATGCTTCGTTTCTGGGACCAGAACTTCTTCTTCAACTTTACATACTACAGTAGAGTTGCAGGTACGAAGATTACACGTAAGTGTTACATCGGCGATAGAACAGACAAAGCATTTGACGTCGACGCTAATGGCGTACCAACTGCGTATGTTGAATGCTCTGCAAACGTGATTGACACAGGAGAGGGTTCATAATGAGTTTACCTGTATCAACAGCCTGGCAGGAGGCAATTCAAGCTCAATTCCGGTATCCAGGTTATATGCGAGTCGAACTTGCTGTAGCTCCTCCTGGAATTACTGAGCATACGACCGTATCGTCGGTTACATCATGCCCGTGGACACGTGCATCTGACGTTATCGAACGCCAGAAGGTACCTGAAGTGCCCGTGCTCTCTTTAGAGCATAATAGGTGGTGTCTGGATGGCAGTGCTATACCAGTTAACGACCGAAACACCCCTCTCAACAGAATGGGTTGGTGGTCTAAGGAGCCTGTTGAGGATAGCACTGCTACGATATTCCAGTTCACCTTCGATCAGGCATACGACCTGTTCGGACTGTACATTCGCTGGGATCGGCAGACTTCTTCCTGGGCAACAGATTTCACATTCGAGGGGTATAATAACTCTAACGAGTTAGTCGCGACCAAACACATTACAGATCCGCCAGCCTCTGATGGTTTCTACGAGCTGAGCATGTCTAATGTGCGAATCATCAAAGTGACATTTCATGGCTGGAGCAAGCCTCATTGGCGAGCTAGAGTGGAATTTGTGCTATTCGGCAAGCTAATTGAGTTCTATAACGATCGTATCCAGAGCATGGACTACGAAGCATCTGCTAACCTGCTGAGCAGTGATCTTCCCTCTCAACAGTGCTCGTTAGTTGCGACCAATTACGACCGAGAATTCGACCCCACACTTAAGACTGGCGTAGCAGCGTTCCTGGCACGTCAACAGCAGTTGAAAGTGAAATGGGGATTTGAAACGTCCTACGGTATTGTTGAGTGGCTGGATGAATGGCCAATGTACCTTAGCAAGTGGTCCGTGCCTGCAGATGAGCGTGTTGTACGGCTGACCGCGATCAACAGACTACAGTTTATGTCTCGAAAGTATATCTACGGTATGTACACTGGCGTTGCCTCAACCTTCCAACAGGTTGCAAATACGCTTATGCGTAACAGCAGTGTAATCAAAGAGGGTGCGTCTGAGCAGCCTTGGGAACTGGATGAGACATTAGCGACTTTAAAAACCAGAGCGCCTCTACCTCTCGACACAGAGAAAGCCTTAATGCAGTTAATTGCTAATGCAACTGGCTGCTGCCTTGACGTCAATGTTACTAATGGCTACGTGCGTATCCACAAACCAGATGCAGAGAGTCCGTACACCATTAGTCAAAAACAACAGCTTGGTGATCCCTCCTACAGCGTAGCGGACCGGTTGAAGAGCATTAAGGTTGGGCTGCATACGTTCGCTGCAAAAGATCAACCTGAAGTTGTGTACTCGTTCGACGGCTCTCTGCAGGGTACAGTAACGTTACAGATCGAGTTTGACAGCGGCAATATTGTACAAAATCCATCTGTAACTATCGAGGGCGCAACTCTGAAGTCTAGCACATTCTACGCTCGTGCTGGCATCCTAGTTATTCAAGCGCCGGCAGCTGAGACAGATGTCTCCATCGAAATCACAGGCACCGTAATTGAAGACTCTACAACATGGTTTGAGACCTACAACGATCCCAACATCACTGATGGTCTTGAAGTGTCGGTTGACAACGCTTTGATTACCGAGATGAACACCTTACAGGCTGTTGCTGCGGCAACAAAAAATTACTACCTGAAACGAACCACCACAACCATTCCCTACTTGGGCTATCCTGATATTGAAGTTACCGATCAGATTAACGTGTCTTCGTTGTATGGTGACTTCACTGGAGACGTGACGAAGACTAAATTGAGCTTCAACGGTGGTTTTGAAGGCACACTGGAGGTGCATAACTCGTGAGCATTATTGACACACTGATCACGGATCGAACTGCGACCGATGTGACCAAACTTAAGGCATTGATGGCTAAAGACTTCGCAGCGATGAGTACTGCTGAGCAGGAAGCCTGGTTGCTCGATTCGAAGGGCGCATACAATGCCTCTGATATGAATCGAGTGGGCACAGCTCTTAACTACCTTAGACAGATGCTAGTGCATGACTGCGGCGCTATGCTCAACTGGACAGCAAAAACAGATTGGGTATATACCGACATTCCAACACTAACTCAGATTCAACAGTATGCTCAACAGATCTCTAGTGTACGCAATGCTTTGGTGGTTCCTGAAGGTACAGCAAGCGCTCCTGCGATCAGTAAGTTGACCTGGCAGCAGGCTAATGACATAGAGCGGATACTGCAGGTATGCGATCAGCTTATAAAAAATGTAAAAGCAGCGTTTAAGTACACAAATGCAGCTGAATGTTGCGTGGGAGGTTTAATATGAAAGACCGGCAACCTACTCAAATTCTGGATAACGGAGCTATTCGGTATGGCATATACGATGAAGCAGGCCAGCTACTTCGCTACGAGTACATGAAGCGCGAAGATGCACCTACAGTTGAGGGCACCCCTCTCAACAAGGCTAATTTACTGTCGGATGCTACCGCTGCTAAGATCTGGCGTGGCGCAACTAAGCCTGATGATCCCACTGTCAACGATGCTTTGAGTAAGTTGACGGAAGGCACAGCACGCGTTGGCGATATAGACTTGTCTGCTCGGCAGGCCCCGTCCTCTGCGTGGCTTCCCTGCGATGGAAGATACATTACACAGGCGGATTATCCAGAGCTTTTTAATATCCTCCGTACGACCGCGAGTCAAGGTAATTGGGAAACGCAGGTAGTTAATTCCAGCACTAATGACAGCACAGACGGCGACGTGATATCTTACGCCAATGGCGTGTGGTTCCGCTCGAGAATGCAGTACACGCAAGCCGTAGACTACGGGCAAGTTAATCTCTGGTACTCTGATGACAATATGGTCACATGGCATACGGCCCAAGCGCCAAATAATGCTTTTAAGATGGGGCCGGTACATTACTTTGAGCAGAAGTATGTGTGTATCGCTACAATCGAGTCTACGCAGCAATATACAGTGTTTGTCGCCTATGCAAATCAGCCAGGAGGACCGTGGACAATGCCTGCGTCTGTTGGATGGCATGCATCTAACGCGACACCGCAGGAGTTGAATGAAGATATCATTTCCGATGGTTCAACTTATTACGTAGTTGGCGGTGTCCGGACTGGCATTTGCTATTCAAACAACCTGCTGACAACAAACGATTGGCCTACTGCATCGTTTGGATCATACACTGGTACGCCAGTAATATCCAAAACTGTAAAGAGCATTGTCTACAATGAAGACGATGGCTATTTCTATGGTGCAAAAGGAACATCCGAGAGCAGTACAGCTTACAAATTGGCGCGCACAGTGACTCCTACCGATTACGATTCCTGGAAAATTATCAGCACTGTTCAAGGGCAGTACAACAGTATATGCGCCAAAGGGCCCATTATTGTTGCTTTCGGCTTAGGAGGAAGTCAAAGTCGTTATCTGTACTCTACAAACGGTGGAGCTTCATTTACCGAAAAGCAGACAACGTATCGCCCTTCGACCAGTGAGGTCTCAGGCAAGGAGTATCAAAGCTGGCTATACATATCGGACGGCATGATATTTGTGTCCGCACTAACACCGGCTACGGAGGCATCGAATGGCACCCCCGTAATCTTGTACACAGATGACATCACGCAAAACTTCTTGGTTGCAGATGTTATCAAAGAGGTCGAGATGTTCGCAGGTAACGACTCGGGACTAGTAGTTGGTTCGCTGAAGTCTAGTGGGCCGACTACACAGAACATCTATAGGGATTTTACATACGATGCAAAGAAAATTCCAACAATCACCCCGGACAGCCGCAGTCACGCCTACATCAAAGCCGTGGAGGAATAAGTCATGCACGATAGAGTAGGTACTAATAATCTAGCAAACGGTGCTGTTCGATATGGCGTATACGGTGCAAATGGCCAACTTGTTCGATACCAGTGGATTAGACTTGAGGATGAGCCTCTAGCTGAGGAAACACTACTTATTGCGAACAATCTGTTGACGATAGCAACCGCGCAGCAAATCTGGACAGCAGGCGACGCTCCTGCAGACCCCACAGTCAACCAAGCTCTGGATAAAATGGCTGAACAGCGTTATAAAGTTGGCGACATGCTCGTAACTGTACGACAACTAGAGGCGCCTTGGCATGGGTGCGACGGCTCAACTTTCTCGCAGACAGAGTATCCAGACCTATACGCTGTACTCGGCGGTACTACTTTACCAAAAGTAAGCTACTCAGCCGATACAAGCACCTACATTAAAATGGCCAATGCTTAAGTACAAAGAGCGATGGAATAAAAATGAGATGATGCGTCTCATCGTCGTGCAGTGCATTCAAGCACTGCAGTTGACGGGCTACATCATTGTAGGTACAAAGCTGCTCGTATTCGTTGGTGCCTACATTCAGGCCATTTTCAACAAAACTATGATCGAGCTGCTGCAAGCCTTAGATTGGTCAACAGAAGCTACATTTATAGCTGCTGCATTCGGAGGCGAACTGCTGCTCGGTATGGTGAAAAAAATCTTTGCAAAGAAAGGAGATTCAAACAATGAATAGTTATCTGAAAAAAAGACTCGCAGCCCTATGCAGTGTTAAGTCTATCGTCACTCTTATTCTGACTGCTGTGTTTGCATATCTTGCAATCACAAAGCAGATCACTCAAGAGTTCATGGTAGTTTACACTGTCGTCATTGCTTTCTACTTTGGTACTCAGAGTCAGAAAGTTCAGGACATTCTTGCTACGAAAGGTGATGCTGAATGAAACTAATCATCAATAATACCATCAAAGCAAGTCGGCATGGTGGCAAGCGTCCTCTAACAGCTATTGAAGCTATCGTGTTCCACTATACCGCGAACACAGGTACCTCAGCGACAGCTAAGGGCAATGCCCGGTACTTCGCAAATGGCAGTGAAGGTAGAGCAGCATCTGCTCACTACTGTGTCGATGAGAACAACGTTGTCTACGAATGCGTACCTCTGGATACTGTTGCCTGGTCTGTTGGCGATGGTTGGGGCGGCACGTGCGGCAAGTTCGTCAACAACTACAACTCTGTCAGCATCGAAATGGTCAGTCACACCGATTCATCTGGTAAGTACTACATTCCTCAACAGACCATGGAGAATGCGGCACGCTTGTATCAGATGCTGTTAAAGAAGCTGCCTAACGTCAAGTATGCTGTACGGCATTATGACGTTAGTAAGAAGAGATGCCCTGAGCCTTTGATCGACGAAAAGAAATGGGCAGACTTCAAAAAACTGTTGAAGGAGGTGGACGAAGTGGTTGAGACTTCTAAAGTTATCGTTGATGGGAAGGAAGTAGCTGTCAAGAGAATTCTCAAGGACGGCTCCAACTACATTAACGCTCGAGATTTTGCTGCAGCACTGAATCTCAAGATCGGTAATCAGGGCAACATCGCTGTGTTTACGACAAAGGAGAAGTGACATGAACATTCTGATTGCTGCTCTTAGTAGCAGTGCTCTTGCAGCTATTATCTCTGGCGTGTTCACTTTGCTATTGGCACGTCAGAAGAAGAACAACGGTATCGAGTCTGGTGTTCGCATTCTGCTCTATGAACGGATCAAGTACCTCGGCAACCATTTTGTTGAACGGGGCTACGTTACTCGTGATGAATATGAGGATTTGATCAAGATGCATGAAGTGTACCACACATCGCTCGATGGTAATGGTTACCTGGACAACTTAATGCTTGAGGTCAACAGACTGCCTCACAGCAAACAGGAGAAAGGAGCTTAATGATGATTCCCAACCTTATGAGTTACGAGCAGGTTATCCGTAACTACGCTATCAAACAAAGCTGCACGCCTGCTGTAGCTCTGACGCACTTCATGGTCAACCTTGCTGTCATGCGTGATCATTACAAAGGCTTCCCCGCTAGCATCAACTTCAGAGAAATTGGTCAGCAGTGGAACGACCTGCCTTCTGATCAGCGCATTCAGCAGCGCAACGATCTGCAGACTAAGCTCATTACAGTAACTCCTCGAACCAGAGGTGTGTGAAATGGATCAAGACTTCATCTTAGCGTGTGACTTCATCCACGACCCTGATGCAAACCCCTTCAAGGTTGAGAAGTACTTTCTCGACTAACTAAATAGAGGGACCTGGGCTATTGCCCAGGCCCCTCTTTATACTCTAAATTTCTTTAACCCATTACGCTCAAAATATTTTAAGTGTTGATAAGCATCTTTAACATGCTCAGTCAACTTAAAATCGGGCGTTTCTTTTACCTGCTCCCAGTCAGCTTGGAAACCACCGAAGTACTTTTTCACACTCGGTGCCTGCTCAACAACCTGAATGCCCATTTCAGCACACATATACTTGATCACGCCGATTACCTCACATGGGTAAAAGCTGTTCCACGCCAACGACTTTGCCATTTGCGGATAGAGGTTGAAACGCTCTAGTACTACAATCTGCGGAGCCCACTGGCAGATTAAACCAGCGACTCGTTGATGATCTTTCGGCAACGTGCCGCCGAAGTACTCATACGCTCCAGGCTGACTGCCATGTACAATCCAGCTTCGAACGCACCAACCAGTGCTCTCTCCAGGATCAAAAGCTAGTATGTCTAAATGATTACTCATCAGCTAAAGCCTCCCTTATGTCCTCTGCTTTGTTACGATTGATTCTACCGACATGTTGATCGAACGAGCCAGTGCACTCTAGATAGTAAATGGTAACTGGATTGTCCTGGCCCATTCGTCTCAACCTATCTTCAGCCTGGTTGAGAATCTCAGGTGACCAATCTCGGTCGATAAAGATCATCAATCTACAAACCTGCTGCAAACCATCGTAGCCCTGACCCATAGCACCAATCGTACCTGCAAGCACCTGAGCACCCCGTTCAACAAAACAGCGTTTACTCAACTCATTCTGCTCTGCAGATTGTTGACCAGTAATCTTAACCGCCTCAACCTTATTAGCTGTAAGGTACTCAACCAATGCAGATATCGTCTTTTCGAACACAGAGAACACTACGAATTTCTCTTTCGGATTGTTGAGACAGGTTTCTAAGATCCACTCAAACTTCGGACCAGGCTCGTCAGCGCCTAAGTACAAACCAGGCCAGGATGTTGTCTGCATCAACCGAAGTGTAAGCACAGCACCATTCGGTATAGTCAGCTGCTCTGGTAGCTCATCCAGCAGTAGCTGTTTCTCCTTTCGGTAAAGCTCTCGCTGCTTTTTGCTCATCGGCAGCTTGATAACTTCGCGAGTCTTACCATGTGCAACCTCAACTGCACTATTGCGAATGCATATAAGGTCCAGCAACTGATTCAGTATTGCTGTATGCCGAGCATCATCAGTCAAGCCTACAATTCGATCTCCCCACGGTGTACGCTGAATCTTACAGAAGTACTCAACAAAAGCATAGTAGCTATTGCAAGCATAACTCGGATCCAGAAAGTTGAGGATACTCCACAGATCGTCAACATAACGTAAGATGGGCGTACCTGTCAACGCAACTCTATGTCGAGCTGGAATAGACTTGACTGCTTTAGTCTGTTGAGAGGAGCGACTCTTTATCTTGTGCGCCTCGTCCACAATTAGATAGCTCCACTGAAATGCTCTGAACTTCAACAACGTAGCTTCATTGCGCAGCTTGTCATAGTTGACAATCCAGAATCCTGGAGTCACTTTGCAGCCGTTTTCGTACACATGAGCATCAATGTCCGCCCAGCGCTTCAATTGGTCTTGCCATTGATATCTTATAATCTTGGGTGTCACAATGAGAGCCGTGGGAGCTCCGCTTTGTTGAAGCAGCTTAATTGCTTCTATTGTCTTGCCTAAACCCATGGGATTCGCATTGAGACAATGGGGTAAAGCAAGCATACTCATCACATCATCAACCTGATAGGGTTTCAATTGGTCTGCGTTAAGCTGGTCCATTCGCTGTTGAAGATTGTCTGGTGTACGACGCAGCTCTCTATCGTTGAAGATACCTAAAACGATTCGGTTGACAAGATTGTTCTCCGCAATGACCCAAGGTTCGCCCTTACGCTGTCTCCAACCAAGCAGCATACTTGGATCCGGCGGATCGAGTACCTTAATGTACTTGTCATTTGTATACGGTAATATCTTCACAGTAGCATTACTCCTTCGGCTTCGGTAAGCCAGTTTCCATGTCCAGCTTATACATCTCGCCCCACTTATAGCCAATCTCTGCATCAGCTACGAACGGTACAGGACAGTCAGGCACGTACTGCAGCGGCGTAGTTGCCATCAACTCAACACACTTGTTGCCGATTGTCTTCAGCACCTCTGGCTTATCCTCAACCTCGATAATAATTGAGTCATGAACCGTCGCAACAATTTGAGCTCGACTCTTCCAATTCTGCTGCAAGTAATCGTAGATGTTCATCAACGAGAACATTGCAAAGTCAGAAGCTGTGCCTTGAATTGGCGTGTTGATATATTCATTCTGAATATGATTGAGCTCAGAATCTGTCAGCACGAAATGTCTCTCACGTCCGAAGATCGTAACGCAAGGCTCACCTCTCGTGGCCATTTTGCGTCGATTCATAATGTACTCCTTCACCTTAGGCATAGGAGCAAACCACTTATCAATAATGCTCTGAGCTTCGCGCATGCTCTTCTTAAACTTAGTTGCAATGGATCCAGCACCACGCCCATATGCGATCCCGAAATTGATTGTCTTAGCTAGGTTGCGCAACTCCTTATCTTTATGCGAACCTTCACCAAACATCATATCGCAAACTGCATCATGCAGGTCCTGACCACTCTGGTAAATCTGAATCAAAGCTGGGTCTTTACTCAGCATCGCAAGCACTCGAAGCTCACACTGGCTGTAGTCGAGTTGAAGCAAGCATGTTCCAGGTGATGCTACGATCAGGTTTTTGATCATTTTGTTGCGAGGAATGTTCTGCATATTCGGATTCGAGCTGCTCAGCCGACCCGTCTCTGTACCATGCAGGTTGAATGTGCACCGCACTCGACTATCCCTGCACAGCACGTCTCGAATACCGACAACATAAGTGTCGAGATACTTACTGTACTTTCGTACCGCTAAGATGGATTCCATGAACTCCTTAGCATCGGCATCGTCTTTAGACTCAACCTCTTCCATCAACATCTGCATAGTCTCTGCATCAGTACCTGGTACAGGATGACCCACGACCTCGCCCAGCATCCATTTCAGCTGCTTAGGAGACTTCGGACTGAACTCCATATCCGGCTTTACCTTAGCTCCAGTTGCAGCACCATACAGCAGAGGGTTCCAGTACTTACCCGCAACTTTGGCCAGACGGGCTTTCGACTCAACAATCAGCTTATCCAGCTCAGCTTCCAGCTCTTCCAGATAGTCCAAATCGATGCGTGCACCTGCAAGTTCAACAGCGCCATAGGCTGTAGAGGCTCTGCACAGCTGGTGATAGATGAAGTCAGAGCCCGGTCTCATCAACTCATTAAAGCATTGATGAAGTCGATATGTTGCGATGCAATCTCGTTGCATGTATGGGATCAACGTCTCTGTTGGAATGTAGTCATACATGAACTCCTTCAACGGAACTCTACGCTGCTTACACCAGTTGCGTTTCAACTGATCCAGTTCATCGTCCCAAGCAGGAGCCTGTAAGTAAAGTTGACCAAGGTCTTTCAGACCATGTGTGCCTTGCTTCTCATTGATGCAAGCGAAATGCTGAAGCATAGTGTCCTCATCAACATGAGCGTCCAAGTTGCACAGGTACTTAAGTCTGCCGCAGTCGAACTTGCCGTTGTGCCAGACATACTTGATGTCAGGCTGACTGAAAACTGTCTGCAACGCTTCCCAGACTTTAGGATTGTGCTGCATTGTAGTCTTAGCACCGACAATCGGGATGTCGTAAATAGCCAAGCAGTGACTAGGACCATATGCAAAGCCAATGGACAGCAGCATATTGTCTTCCCACTCAACTCTACGAGTCTCAATATCGCAAGCAAGCCAGCCATCATACTGTCGAGCGAGATCAGGAAGCTTCTTCAGCGCTTCACAAAGAGTATAAGGCTGCAATCCAGTGACTGAATCCAGTACCAGATCCTTGTCATCCCATTTGTACTTTGGACTCGTGAAGTCCATAGTTTCAAAAGCTTTTACAGCTTCCGAAAAGTGCTCCAGTTGCATCATGTTGGTACGCAGAATGTTAGTCGGAGGTACAAGCAACGTCTTTGTTGACCATACGATCTTGTACCAAGACATGACATCTCTAGTAGCCTTAACATGCCGGTCTTCCGGCATGTTAGGCGCGATCTGTTGAACGATTTTATCCATCGGATAAAGCCTCCTTCAAAAATTCTGACCAAAGAACTGTAGCAGCAGAATGTAGAGACTTGCTAAGAGAATCAACGCTACGGCACACTGCAGAGCCAGCGTTGACAGGCATCAAATCCCAAGCTAGAATCTCACCGGAATCGACTTCCGGTATAACCTCATGAATAACATTGCCGATGTATAGGTAACGACCCTCGTGAATGCCCTCAAAGAGTCTCTCCTGAGGATCCTTGCCCTTCAGATCTTTATATAGCTGAATGGGTGCAGGATGCAGGTTGTAGCACTTGATGTTATGCTCTTTCAGATACTCTACATACCACTTAGGCAGGATGCGATTATAGCCATGCAGCGTCAGTACACTATTCGGTCTCAGAATACCGATACTATTCTCCAGAATACTACCGTGTGGACCAAACCAGACTCTCGGCAGTAGCTGTCCGTTGTACTCGAGATTGTTCGTATAGATAGCATCTGGCTTACGACCAAGTCTTTCTGAGACAGCTTCGATCTCCTTTCCAGTATGCGAGAACATTGCATACCAAGTCTTATTCAGCCCCATTACAGAACCCCCTAAACGCTTTAATGTTACGCTCAATATGCGTCCACTGATCTGGCGACACGTCTTCGTTGATCATGGTGTACAGTTTTCGAGTTTCCTTGTCCTGCAAACCAGAAGGACCGTACTCGACACCAGCAAGACCATGTACAACTGGATTGCTAGTATCCACAGAGTCGATCCAGTTGAATCCTCCGCCCTGCTGCAACGCGCAGTAGCAGCTCAAATCTTGAGGCACAGCCACGCCCAGCAGATGATGCGGCTTGGAGCGATCAATCACACGCTGCTCATCCATCTCGATTAACGTTCTCAACCGACCTGCTGCAAGTCTCAACCAACGTGTAGCACCCTTGCAGCCAGTCTCATACCAAGAGCAGTCGAAGCTAACGCCGATCTTGTCGCAGTACGGTGCAATAACTTTATAGCACCGCACAAAATCGTCGTAGTTCTTACCCTGCACAACTCCGATTCGCTTACCAGGCAGGTCAGGATATTGCTTGATGAAGTCGAAGAAGCGGTCGATTGTGGCATCTGCATCTTCCAGAACATCAGGTACGATGTACCAGGTAGGACTTAAAGCGTAGACCCAGTATGCAAACGTGTCTGCGTTGAACGCTTCGCCTAGCTCGAATACACTGTTGTCCAGAATCACGTCACGACCCTTGCGCAACGCCTCCTGGAACAGCTCGTAGTACTGTCGATCCTCTTCGAACAGATGTACTAGAGCATAATCGCCATCTGTCAACTCTTGCACCTGGTGAAAAATGCTCTTAGGAGCTTCATGGTATGTCTTAATCATGGTAAATCCTCCACGGCCGTCCACACGGTTTCATCTCATGGCAAATACCGCCACAGTAGCCACACATCGGCACAAGTAGCCCAATGTATGCTTTTTCAACACGCTCAACTGCATCACACATCTCGCGAACTATAGCTCGAGCTTCAGCTGTAGCCTGATTGCACAGACGCTTATTTGCAAGCACTTGAATCTGCTCACCATTGCAATCCATGATCATGTTGACTGCAGCATCTTGTCTTGCTGCATTTCGATCGTACTTGTCCTGCCGATCGTTACGCTGACTCCGAATGTAAACACCGAAGTCCGCAACATACGGCATATCGTGCACATGCGTGCGCAATTCGCAAGCTACCCAATACGGCACATCCTCAATCAGAAAAGACCAGCGCAGATATCGAATAGGACTGTGCCGAGCTCTCAGAATAGCATGACGCCATTCTGTTGAGGGAACTACGCCTTCAGTGTACCCCACTGTCGTCCGAGCTCTGCGATTGACCTCTTTCCAGTCTTCATCGGTTGGAGCTTTCAACAGTGTTACACGAGTACCAGCTTTAGCTTCAATCATTCTGTGCCTCCTGCTTGTCCAGATACGCGATCAGTCGATTGAGATACCACTGAGCTTTCTTCAGATCTTCGAGGCCATTCTTACCACGCTCTCGCGTGATATACTTCAGAACCTGCCCCTTGGCATAACCACGATACTCCTCAGGCGTAAGCTGATCTTCCATGATGCGGATGACTTCAATCTTGCCACGGGTGTAGTGACTCGGATGATTTACATTATCATTTACCATAACGATCCTCCAGTTTCTTCACATTGTAGTTGTACAGATCTTCCAATGTATAGCCTCGGCATGCTGCTACAGCTGTAAGATACCACAGCACATCGCCCAGCTCTTCCAACCAGTTATCCGGATTTTGCGGTATCTGCTTCCACAGCTCACGCGTCGCAAGGCCCGCGACCTCGCCAGCTTCCTCAGCCAAGCCCAAGCAGGCAAAGTTGAGCAGTTTCGGTTCCATACCAGGATGCAGCTTAGCATCCTCGAACTCGAGCAAATGCTTCAACCGAGGCGCTTGCTCCAATGAGTTGCGCACATAAGTGTCAATTTTCTGCGTTTGCATTCTCTTTTCGCTCCTTCAAGTATTCTTTCAACTCAGCTGTAGCACGCCAAGCATTTGTACCACTAGCAGTAACTACACCGCCAGCCAGCAACTCTTTGTAGATATCATACATAAAGTATCTGTCCACATCCAGGATCTCTCTAGCTGCCTTAAGGCTAATAGTGCCAGCAGCGATAAAGTTCTCGAGTTTAGGGTACCGAGTCAACCACTTTTCAGCAACTGCTTTATCCATTACAACACCTCCAGCAGTTATAGATCCATTTGTTTTGCAACTTCCATCAACAGCTTATCCGGAATGTAGCTTGCAGAAGGTCCAGGTCTCAACAAGCCTCGTGTAATCAAGTCGGACATGATCTTAGAGCTCTCGTCCTTACTCATGCCTAAGATCTCTTGGAACTGGAATCCCTTAAAGCTCGATGCGGTCAACAGAGCCTTGATAGCAGGATTAACTGCAATCAGTGTGCGAATAAACTGCATATTGTCTGCCCGCTTAGCCTGGGCTCTCTTGAACTCTCGAATGTAATCGCCATATGCCATTGAGGGCTTGTTGAGTGTTACCTCCAGGAACTCCTCGGCCCAGCGAACATATCGAGCATCAACTTGCAACCAGCCAGTCACAGGGTCGTACGAACCACTCGCAATAGCAAAAGCACATGCAAGCCTGAGTAACTTCTCATGCACTGCAACACCTACAATCAACGAGCCGCCACCAAGCTTTGCATTCAAGTCCTTAGCACAAGCTCTAACCTCTGCCTTAGCCTCAGATGTAATCTTGATGTCGTCAGCCTCAATACTCCATGCTAAGCTAAACAACGCTCTCCATGGACCAACCTGTACAGGAGTATCGTAGTCGAAATCGCCCAGCACGTCAACGTCCTCGCGGGCAGCTGAAATCACAAGATCGAATCGAGCCTGGTCCTCCATGACTGGAATAAACTCTTGGAATGCTCCAAAACCCTTCCAGTAGAAGTCAGACAAGTTGCGACCGTTGCGCGGGTTGCTGAACCACAACAGACGTGTTCTAGCTCTAGCTTCGCCCTTGACAATCTTGTTGAGGGTAACAGCACCACTCGATCTTGTTGAGGAAAGATCCTTGATGTCCTCAACCTCCAAGCCGGAGGCCTCGTCAATCATTAACAAACCGCGATCGTTCATTGGTATTGCGCCCCAGGTTACAACCCAGCTATCGCCGAATCGTTGAACACCACCAATGACACCTGTGCGCCGAGCATTCTCACCGTTAATATAACCACCCATGCCCAGCACCTTAACAAAACGTTGAGCCATCTGAGACTTGCCGGTACGAGTATCGCCAATGCACATCGTGTCTAGCCAGCCCTTGATAACACCACCCTGCCAGGGTATCTCAGTTACGGAGCAGTACGTCAGAAGAATAGCACCGAACAGATCAGGTCTACCTTCAATACCCAAAGAAGGCATCCACTCTTCGTAGTACGTATTGATCAGATCCATCGCAGAATGAGCTTTAGCACCAGCCTGTCTGAATCGAGCAATTAACTCAGGTTCAATGTTAGGTTGAACAGCTGTTACACACTCTGCATCTCGAATCAAGTAGTAGTTCTGTTGAGTGGTGGGATCAGTGACTCTGCAAGCCTCGAAGTCGTACTTCATGGTAGCGTTCAATCTGTAATCAGTGTACAGATAGACACCGTAGCGATTCTCGAACGAAGCTTCCTCGAGACCATCAATGAAGCTCGCACTCTCCTGGAAGATTAGCTTCTGACAGTTGATTAGATCAACTGCTTCAGCATGTACTGATTTACAGCCAAAAACTTGACGAGCATAGCTATCTTGCGCCGAGTCAGGCGAGTTCATAAAGCGCAAAAGTTGACGAGGATCTACATCGATTGTCTGAGTCAGGTCGTCATTCGTGGACGCAAAAGCTAGCGGACATGGCTTACTGCAATTTGCATTGCCGCACACACATCTTAACTTTACAGGCACTGTGTAGATTTTAGGCTCAACACCTACTACACTCATACCTCTCAACTTCATCCACGAGTTCAGATGCTCTGTAAACTCACTGCGAACAAGAGATACATCTTGAGCCTCTGTCGCAGCCTTGAGTTTCTCGTACTCGAGATATGTTGAAGCGTACTGCCATACATCAACAGTTGTGCCAGTAAGTTGACACGACGTGTAGTAGTCAACAAAATCTTTCTGCGGAAGTCTAATAATACGGATACTAGCAGCAATCGGCTTCAAGAGCTGAATGTATGTGTTTACGGACCGCTGACCAACTGTATCAGCATCCAGCATAAGCACAACATCTTTGCCGCTGAATAAGCTAATCTCATCCGATGGAATTGAGCTACCGCCTGTACCAGTTACAGCGTTTAAACCCTGTGACCTAGCCGCAGCACAATCCTTCTCGCCCTCAACAATTACAATCTCAGACTTGTCAAACGCTATGTAAGGCCAGTAGCGTCTTTGTCCAAGACCTCGAACATTCAAGCACTTTGGCTCTTTCGTTTCGGCAATTCTACGTTGAGGAGGCAGATACCGACGAAGATTGACCCAGTAACCACGTCTGGATTTGATTGGGAAGATAATTCTGAAATCGTCTAGCCCCAACTTCAACTCCTCTATTGTTTGCTGAGTAATGCCAAAACTTTGCAGAATAGCTAAGTCCTTCGGACTCTTGAGCAACTGTTGATGATACTTCTCAACTTGCTGCTCTGTTGGAAATGGCAAGGTGCCCTTAGTCTCCCAGTACTCAAATGCATACTTGCCGATCTTTGGCTCCACATCGAAGTACTCTGCTAAGAACTCCTTCTCCGAACCACCCTTATTACACCCATGGCAGTACCACTCATGCGTAGTCGTGTTGACTGTAAATGAAGGCGTCTTGTCTGGATGGAAAGGGCAGTTTGCGTATAGCTGGTCACCTGACGACGAGGTGAACGCTATAAACTCGTCGTAAATAAGGGCCAATATATCCCTCCTCTGCTAATTGGAGCGACGAGTTACCTCGCCGCTCCATGTAGTATCAAGCCGGCATAACCCTCTTGATTCTGTTGACGATATCGCCGTTGTAGGTCTCCTGAACGACCTTGGCCTTGACCTGCATGCCAAGCAGTTCGCTGACATCCATCTCGACCAGCTCGCTGGTGTCAATGCCCAGAGCATCGAACAGCTCCTTGACCTTCCACAGGCACTTGTCGATCAGAACGTAGTTGTCCCACAGCTTACGCTTGCCTTCGACGCCGTTGACGTCGTACTCAACCTTCAGCATGGGATTGCCGGTGCTGCTCGTGGTCTCTTCGATCTTGGCGATGGTCAGATCATACACGCCTTCATCGAGAGGCTCACGGGACGGGACGCTGGAAAAATCGAGGTTCAACATAAAGTACCTTCCCAGGGTAGGCTATTATCGTTGCCATCCTGTACCGACTTCATCTCGGGTGGATGATAAATTCTGCTCTTTCGAGCTGGCAGAGCTAGCTGGACTCGAACCAGCGATGCGAGAGTCAAAGTCTCGTGCCTTAACCACTTGGCTATAGCTCTATATACTCCCGGTTTGCACGGTGACCCTACTTATTTATACTCCGTTAGTGACTCCCTTTAGAGTTTGGTATTACCAGACGAAGTTGAACTTAGCCAGCTCTCCGTTGTCGATGATGATGTCCTGTGCAGTCATGCTTCTGTTGACAGTGGCTACGAAGTACACCCAAGTCGCGATTTCGCCTGGAGTTGCCCACTTACCGAGCATCGTCTCGTTCAGCACCTCTCGGTACAGCTCTGGATTCTGCAAAATGTGCGCATTCGAGCAAGTCTTTACACCGCCGGGTGAAATACTGTTGCACGTGGCGCCATACTTAGCAACCTCAGCAGCTGTCCACTTAGTGTACGCAAGCACACCGCCCTTAGCAGCTGCATATCGCGGAAACTCAGCACCGTTGTGCGCGCTGGTTGAAGCAATGTTGACAATGGCTTTGATGTTAGGCTGCAGTCCATACTTCTCAGTGCACGCGATTACAGTCTCAAGATTAGCCTCAATATTGTCAACGTCCTGATCCCAGCTGCCAGCATTGTTGATCAGGTACTCCACAGCACCAATGTCAGGCAGTGCAGACGCATCTGCAGCATTCACAATGTGATGTCTGTACTGGTACTTGTAGTCCTTGATAGTGCTAGGCAGCAGATCGATACCATGCACCATGTTGCCCTGCTTCAGAAATAGCTCAGCAACCTTCTTGCCGATACCTCGAGACGTGCCAGTGATAACTACGTTCACTTCTCTACCTCCTCTAGATACGTCTGTCCAACATGCTCGGCTTCCCACTGCTTACTGACCTTGTATCCAATCGGACTAAAGATCATTTCGCACAGCAGCTCCATAATACAACCTGTGAACGAGCACGTCACAACTTGCAGCATAGACCAGCCAAAGAAGACATGACTTACGACCAACGCAAATACAAAGTTGTCTACGAACTGAGCAATCATAGTAGACAGCCAAGACCGAAGAGCAAAGCTACCAAAGCCCTTTTGTGTATTCGCTCGACCAATGAGCGCGTTGATAACTGCATTCACTACAGACGAAGTTAAGAACGCAAGCGTGCTACCAGCCAGCACATACCACGTACCGCCAATAGTGTTGTTCAGAGCCTGATTGACCTCGACCATTCCGAAATCGTAGAACGCACCCCAGTTGCCAGGAATGAACTTCACAGCCAGCATAACACCAGCTACTAGCAGATTACACGCTGCTGCAAATGCTGAAATTTGAATAGCAGCTTTAGCGCCGAAACGCTTTGTAATCATGTCCATCACCAGGAAGCTCAGCCACGACACTGTAAAGCCGCAGTCGAGAGCCAGCCAGCTTAGACCTGTGTCGATTTCCTTGTTTGCCAGTAAGTTCATCAGAACAACTGACACAACAAAGAGAGCAACTACAGCACTCGGAACACTTCTCATCAACAGTTTGAACTTTTTCATGGATAATACCTCCAGTTTTATATTTATAACCTGGTTCTCTGGCACAGGTTATATTTAGTTTTTAGAAAACAGCTGCTTAGCTGTCGGGTTCTTGATGTCGACACCAACACCAAGACGAGTCTTGCCAGGCCACTTACCTTTCGACTTCGTTGTTGCACAGTACTGACCCTGAAGATCAGTGTACGTGTGCACAACTACGTCAAAGTAAGCAGGCATTTCTTGAACCATCTTACCATGGATAGCAGGGCCGCCATAGATAACGCCGCTGATCTCGTCCTTGTCCAGCTTCTCCTGCATAGTAAACACCTGATTTACCTTGCAGGCACGCAGCTGCTGGACTGCAAGCTTATTCAGATCTGTCATCATGCCCCAGTGTTGAATCTGAATATTCTTTCTGAAGTTGAGACCTGATCCCTTCATCTCAGCGTCCTTGCTTCTCAACTCCTCCAGCATGTACCACTGAATCTCAGACCAGGTATCCCAAAGTACCCACTCGAACGGTTGAGTAATCGGTACTCCAAGCTTCTGCGACCACTTCTTGGGGTCATTAGCTTCGACCAGCTTGTACGCCTCATTCAGATCTTGGAACTTAGTGAAGTCCACAACAGTGATGTTGTCAGTGTAGTGCGCTTGCAGCAAGTCTGGAGCATTACGAAGCGTCTTGATGCCTTGGTCAATGTCGATGATCAACGTACGTCCAAGCTCGCCCACCGTACCCATCAGATGAGTCTTGCCAGTACCGCTTGCTCCGTACACCAGAGCGAATATCGGATCAGTGTCGGGCTTATTCAAATCAATAATCTGCATCTAATCACCTCCTCGAGATATCTATATTATAGATGCTTCAGCAGCAGAAATCAAGTGCACTGATATAAAAATTTTAGTTTCTTTTATATGGTACACTTAATTTCAAACTGCTATGCTGCTTAGAATTGACCACCAGCATCCTTCCGATCTCGCAACTTCGTTGCTACCTGAGCAATGAACTGACTATTCGTCAGCTTGCCCTTACTGACACTCATAACGTTGCCAAAGTATTCACTCACGACCTCCGGGTCCGTATGATCATGCATAGCTTCGATCGCATGCCGCATAGCACGCTCAACACTAGATGCTGTCACATCGTACGAAATACGCTTCGCAACCTCTGGATACAGCCTCTTGGTAATACCTTTGTACATATAGCTAGGATCTCTGAGCGTCAGCTCGATCGCAATTGTCAAAGCCTCAAAACCAAGCAGGTTTGCTGGCACACCTAAGTGCAGCAATGTCTCGTGAATTGTCTGTGTCACTCTAATAACTCCTTTCTCCATACATAGATACGATTGTTAAACCTACGAGCTACACATACAGGTAGCTTGCATTTGATAGAAATCTTTCGCAGTGATGTCGCTAGACTATCAATGCTCTTCTCATAGCTATGCAGCTCCAAGCACACGATATCTATCTCCGAATCACAGAAGTCCAGCAAGAACTTTTGAAGAGCATCTCGAGATCCATTGCCGATAGTATCTACACGCAAGGCTTGTGCACAGTATGATGGCTTTATACAAATCATCACTCGACGCTCCTCTCTGTCTTTTCCTCCAGATGGTCCTCGGTACGTTCGACAAACTCCTCGCTGAACTCATGCAGAATCTTTTCTCTGTCCAGGTTCTCGTACATGTAAGTTGAGCAGATTGTCTTGAACGAGCACATGCTGCAACCCATATAGCTGGGCTTCGGAGCCGCGTACGAATTGCTATCAACCATATGCTTGCACTCTCTGCAATCGTTGAAGAAAGCAAGCATGAAGTTGTCCAGGTCTTCATCGTTGTACGTGCACAGCGTTCTATGGTACTGGAACTGCCGAAGCAGCTTCTTGACTTCGTTGAGATACACTCCACCCAGCTCGTACTGCGTACCATGCTTCTGGTTGTACTCCCTAACGAACACCTGCAACGCCCAGGTGTACACACGAGGCTGCTCATCGAGCCACAGATAAGACTCGTCTCTAAAATTCTTACAAGTCTTATGCTCGAAGCCGTAGATCTTACCTTCCTCTTTGTCCAGCACAATCATGTCGATTGAGCCGCAGATCGTTAAGCTAGGCTCCATAACCGGATTGCCATTTGCATCGTAGATGCGCTCTCCAGTCTTCGGATCTGTTGAGGGGATCAGAGGAAACAGATACTCGCCGAGGCTTGTTGTCGGTATAATGTCAAAGTGATGCTCGATGTCTAGCACAGTGAACCGCTCCAGATCATCCGGCAGCACATTTTTGTAGTAACCAGGTACCATAGCAAGCAGAGCTGCATCAGTGTCAGACTGCATCTCACGGCGCACCATCTCCATGACTTTATCCAGAGGCACATCCAAGTACAGCTGCGCTAATGCCTCATGAAAAATCGTACCGAACGCAAATGCAGGTGGTGTGATCATCGGTCTCAGGTGGAACTTATTTCTCGAGGTAAGCTGCCACTGACGCTTGCACGCCTTAAATGTTTTGATTTCGGATACATCAACTTTCAACGAACTGTACCTCCCTTCTTAGCCATTGCCATTCTCGTTATCCTCCTTCTTCATTTCTCGATACTGGCGCAACAGCTCATCGGCATCACCAAGCGCTACGCTCTCTTCCTCGCTCTGAGCAGGACACTGGTCAAATTCGCCCGCAGACCTTATAGCAAAGAAAAGCAATAAGTCGCGATTGTCCATCTTGAGCAGTCTACAAGCGGCGTCAAGCGCTTGATATCGATCGGCTTTGCTAACATCGGACAAGTTAGCCTCACACTTCAAAGCGCCTTCTTTGTCCATAGACTCAATGTGTATGTAACCTTTCATACTCTGAAAAACTCCCTTCTACAGGTATTACAGAAAAACTTGTTGTACTGTTGATCTTTCAGCTCAGTTGTATTGTAGCTCCTACAGTACACGCATCGCGTCTGCTCATGATGCTCATCGAGCACGTATGAGTTTGTTGCTGAGACTCCCTCCAAGCACGGAGTGCATATGCGAATCAGTTGATGGGTTTCAGGATCGCGCTCCCGGTTCATCAACTGCTCTGGCACCCACTTTCTGCACCCCGGGCACCAGCAATACCCCTCCACGTAACTACCACCTCCTTCAGTTTAAAATAAATGCTACACTACCTGTCTTCAAAAGAGCCCCGAACCAGCGGAAGTCAAAACCAGTTCGGGGCTCCTACTATGAGCAACGCTCAGGGAAGTCATCGCGCGAAGAAGGATAGACGCGCGACTGAGCGATTACTCGGCAGCCTTAGCCACAGCAGCATCAGCCTTACGCTGAGCTTCATCGGCAAGCTCCTGTGCATACGTGCCGTTGAAACGATCCTCGACAGCCTTTGCCAGACCAGCAGGCGCAACGCCCTTCATGTTCAGCATGCCGTTCGAGATGACCTTGATGTCGTTGCCCTTGAAGATGGGCTCGGTGCCTTCCAGCAGAGCTTCAGCCAGAGGACGCAGGACCGTGTGAGACAGAGTCTGCATCACGATGGCATAAACCTCAACGTCGCCCTTCAGGCAGATCATCTGATGGTTCTCCATCTCGTAGCTCGGATAGCGTCTCTGAGCGATCATCTGGCCGTCGACTTCGATCTTCGCACCGTAACCACCACCAGCAGTCTTGCGACGACCGTCGTTCTCTTTCAGCTGAGCGTCGATCTTGATAGCAGCATCGACGACGTCTTCCAGAGTAGCCAGACCCTTGTCAGCATCCAGACGACGGCTGATGAAGCGCTCGATTGCGTCCCAGTTGAAGACCTTGGCGTCATACACAACGCCCTCTTTCGGCTGCTTCGCAACCGAGTACAGACGGACCGGATTCAGATCGAATACACCGGCAAACGCCTTGAGGGAAGGCTGCACGCCTTTGATTTCCATAATCTGTTCAATGTTGTTCATAGTAAACCTCCAAATTTGTTTTGTATTAGTTCTTATCTACATTATTATTATAGCTGCTTTGCTCGAGAAAATCAAGTCTTTTGTTGAGATTTTTGAAAATTGTTTGAACTGAAATAAAGCCGACTAGTTCTGTTGAGGGGTGTGTACCGAATTCGGAACCCGGAGTTTATTGCTCTGTTTCAACCTCAGGTAGACAGCTTGCACTTGAGCTTCGCTCATGGCTCTCACTCTCTGCTGCCATTTTTCAGCGCTGCCGTACTGGCACATCAGAATCCAGCGCATTTCGTTAGTGCTCATCGCGCCTCTCCTCCTTCAACCATCTGTACATACATGCCGTGCAGCAGGAGCAGTCCAGCTCCTCGTCCCACTTGTGGTCACACTCCCGCGGATTAGGACTCGTACAGTACTGCTCGATAAGACCTCCTGTCAGAGCGCGTGCCAGCGACATGTCGTCCAGCTGCCGAACAAAATCACCATTAGTCATTACTTATGCCACCTTCCATTTTTCTTCAACCACTTAGCGTGGTTCATCCTACGCTTCATACCTACTGTTGGGGATATGTTAGGATCAATTGCATCGAGCTTAGCTCGAGCTGCATACTCAGTATACTTCTCACGCTCGTATGCCTTGTATGCATCACACTCGCTGTGACAGGTTGAGGATCTGTTGACACAGTCTCTAGTGCACGGACACTTTAGTTGAAGATCAGTCATTATTTCACCTCCTGCATCCAGAACTCGCGGCGGCACTCATCACATACTCCTCTACTTTCACAATCTTTTGCAGATCCACAATGAATCAACTCAAGGTTCAACTGGCATGGGGCAACAACTGGTAATCCGTCAACACCAATCTCAGCATCAGGCCATTGCTTCAAAAATTCACTCTGTCTTGTTTTAACAGGGTGCTCTTTTGCCCATTGCTCAACAATAGAAACACCATCTTCTTCTCGTCCATCAAATTGATCTCCACAACGACACCTATAAGCAGGGCATTTTTTACAACTATCATAGATGTATGTTTTACACATTCGATGAAACTGCTTCAAAAATTCAACAGCATCCATCGTCTACTCCTCCTTACTCCATCCAAGGTAACTACCGATGTAAAACCTGAAAGGTCCAAAGCGAGGGTACTCCGGCTTGGACCAGTCAAAGCGAGGTAGCGGTTGGTCTGTTGACTGTGCGTGCTCGGAACGCTGCCAGATGTTGAACAGGTTTGTTGACCTAACGAGGTTGGTCAGGCTGGGCTTAGCGTACAAGCTCGGGTCTTTCGGAATGAGATACAGGTCCAAGCCACCATAAGGAGCATCCTTGTCCAGACCGACTGCTTCACTTAGCATCAACGTACCGAGCGTGTTCTGTTGAACGAACTGATTCAGTTGATACAGAGCTTGTCTATATTGATTCAGATAGACCTGAAGCTCAACAACTTCTGCTTCCTCACGCAGCTGTTGCAGGAGCTCGTCCTCTTTGACCACGACAGGCTTCGCTTCGTTATTCATTTGGGCATACCTACTTTCTTCATTCGTTTTTTGAGTTGATAACTTCTGTCCGGCAAGCAGAACGGACACAAGCCTGATTGAGGCCAGTACAGGACCTCTAGCTTGCCAGTGTCAGGGTCTGCAATCGGCTTTCCCTTTGCGTTGAGCTTGAGCTGCATCGAGTAGTCCATTGCGTTGAGGTTGGTGCCGCCTCGAGCTTGTGCTTCTCGAATGTACGTGTTCATTCTAGCTGAGACAGTTGAGCCAATGACCTGGGACAGCTGCCTGTAGCTAGTGTACACATTCAGTACCGCGCATTGAGTTGCGAAGTATGGGCTTGCTGATGACACCAGTCGGGCGCTCCCGTCTCTCGTGCCCTCGCCAGGTTGAGACAGTTGAGCTGGGCTAGTTGCGACGCCTAGCGAGTCTAGCTCTCGCTTCCAGAGCCACAGGCGCACAAAGCAGTCATGCAAGCATCGATGAGCGCAGAGCTTAGTGCAAGTACAGCAGCACCTTCTAGCTCGATTGCACCCAGCTGCTCGATACAGCAATGGCGAGCCAGCTTCACCCGGCTCTAGCTCTCGTCTAGGTAGCTCGCAGCGTTGCGCATTGCGAGGGCTCGCGAACCAGCTTGCATCACCTTGAGCTGAGTCGAGCACAGTTGCCAGCGGGATCAGTTGAGAGGGTTTCGGTTTCAATTGCTGCTGATTGAGCTGATTGAGCTGATTGAGCTGGCTCGGTTGAGACTGGCCCGGGAGTTGGGCATCAGGTGCTCCTGGGGTTGTGCTTGAGCTGGTTGAGCTGGTTGCACTTGGATCGCTTGGGCTTGTCAGGGTCTGTAGGTTGAGAATGAATTGGTCCAGCTGGTGACACTGCTGTTGGGCTGCTGCATAGCTTAGGATCGGATGAGTCACTTTGCAGTACATTTAAGGTTTTACCTCCCTTCTAAAGTAGTAAACTAATTTTTGTAACGTGGGGGACGGTACTCTCTGGCGCGAAAATATGGTGCTCTAGAACCATGTGTTTGACTGACTAACTATTTTTACGGATCTCACTGAAACTTTCATGATTTCATTCAGTCAGTACTGGTCATTATCGTTTTCCTTTTCTTCCTTTCTCTTTTCTTTATTATTCATTATTATTTTTATTATTAAAGAAAAATGAGAAACAATGAAATGAAATGGAATGAAACGGGAGCAGAAACGGAACTGAACAGTTTTCATTTTAGTTAGTCAAACAGCGGTCTCGCGAGCATCATTTCTAGAGCTCCGAAAACCCCGTTTTTTCGGTTACAAAAAATTGTTCTTTAGTTTTCAATGTGCACTATACCTTTAGTGAGTGATTGGTTGCAGTGTGCAGTTGCTGCCCCGCGCTCCTTGCTGGGAGCTTGCGTGCAGTGTGCACTTGGTTGCAGCGCTTGATCGGGGGCTATCCCCTTCAACGGATCAACCGATTGACTGATCCACTCAACCGGTCAGCTGTGCTGTGCGCAACCAATCGCGCGTTTGCGCAAAAAAAAAAAAAAAAAAAAGGGCGGTTACCCGCCC
>ERZ780226.384-NODE-384-length-41570-cov-4.604047_pt1 | contig 41570 bp, 45 predicted proteins | sample MGYA00511165_ERZ780226 | MGnify/ENA primary metagenome ERZ780226 (study PRJEB29588, sample SAMEA2152373) | human gut metagenome | biome: human gut; feature: human-associated habitat; material: faeces | place: Denmark | collected 2008/2010 ...
CAAATCACAAATGATATTATACAATAGGTTTATCAGTCATTGATGAGCCTTTTTTAATGCCGATAGGCAATAGTAGACTCACCTTGATTGGTGGGTCTATTTTTTTATTCTAAAAAGGAGGTATACGATATGGCAAAAGCAAAGGCGAATAAAAAAATCGAGCGTTTCGGTAAAGTCAGTATCGGCGTTTGGGTCGGTAAAGAGACTTATGAAAATCTCGTTGAAATCGCGGAGCAAGAAGAGTTGACTTTAAGCGACGTAACGAGAATCGCTCTTAAAGAGTATGTCGCAAAAAAAAGAAATAAGGAGTAGTTATGGACAAGCAGATTAAAACATCGGAGCAAATTCAAGCCGAAATTGAGAGACTGAAAAGTAGTCCGTATGTCAAACTCGCAAAGAAAGCGGAGAATGATATGTTACGGCAAAGGCTCTATCAATTACGAAGTCTTGAAAAGAAAGGCAAGCAAATAGCCGAAACACTCGGCTTAAAAATCGAAGAAGGAGGTAAAGGTTAATGCGATTAAGAGAGATTCGCAAGGCGAAGGGTAGGCAGCAAAAAGAACTTGCCGAAAAAATCGGCACGGACGAGCCGATGATGAGCAGGTTCGAGAATTATAAGTGTCTTCCAATTCCGTCGATGATGAGGAAACTTCTTAAAGAGTTAGGTTGTAGTCGAGTCGAAGAAATATACGAACCACACGAAGTATATCTTCAACTTGCAAGTGTAAATGCTACCGTGGCGAAAGAGAAAAAGGTCTCGGAGATTTATAAACTTACGGCAACTCTTCCGAAAGAAGCGAAAGAACTTTTCGATAAGGCACTTAAACCGTTGGGGTATCGAAGTATCACGGATTGGGTCAAGCAATGCTTTGAACGGCTTGAAGATACATATCGAGAATTACAAGCAAGAGAAAAGACTCCACTCACGCCAGCAAGCAAAGAAGTGAAGTCTCATTAAAAGCAAAGGTATATGCTTTTCAAATAATATACCAAAAATATTATTTTTTGTCAAGGAGATTTATGACAATGTTGGATTATTACAAAAACGAATTAGATATTGCGGAAATGCGAGTTGCGCTCGCGAGAGACGGTTACGAAAAGAAAGTCAACGAATTAGCGGTCGCACTTAAAGACGTGTCAGTTGAAGAAGCCGAAAAACTTATCGACGATGTTAAGTTCGCAAAGGAGACTCTTTCGGGTCTTGAACAAAGCAGAGATTGGGCAAAAGTGCGTTATCAAGAAGAATACGACAAGCCCGAAAATGCTCAAAAGAGGGCAAAAGAAGTTTTATTCGGAGGTAATGAATAATGGCGGACAAGTTAAAGAAAGTTGCAAGAGCGCACACAAGATATTATCTCGAAGACGGAACTCTTGTTCCGGGGTCAACAACTGTAACGGGTTTATTGAACAAACCCGCGCTTGTAAAGTGGGCGAACAATCTCGGACTTCAAGGCATTGACTCGACAAAGTACGTTGACAAAGCCGCTTCAATCGGAACTCTTATTCACGCACTTGTTGAAGGGCATATAACAGGCAAAAAAGTAAATACGGAAGAATATTCCGCACTTGAAATCGAAATGGCTCAAAACGGCTTTTATAAATATCTCGATTGGGAGAAACAACATAAAGTCGAGCCGATTTTTAACGAGAAAGCACTCGTTTCCGAAAAGTTCAAATACGGCGGAACGCTCGACTTTTACTGTAAGGTGGACGGCAAATATACTCTCGTTGACTTTAAGAGTGGCAAAGGTATCTTTAATGAACACTTCTTGCAAGTATCGTCGTATGCAAATCTTCTCAAAGAGAACAAGCACAAAGTTGAACAAATAATGATTCTCAATATAGGAAGAAACGAAGACGAGCCGTTCCAACACAAGGAAATCAAGCCGACAACAATCAAAAAATACTTTGATATGTTCAAGGCTCTCTTAAAAGTCTACTACATAAAGAAAGATTTGGAGTGGAAATAATATGGGAAATCTTGACCTTTACGAAAAAGTTCGCGAAGTACCCGAGAAAGCGCAAAAGAAAATAGAGGGTGGACGCTTGAAGGGAATGACCGATATAAATCCGATGTGGCGAATTAAAACCCTTACCGAGCAATTCGGCGTATGTGGGGTCGGTTGGAAAGCGAATATAGTGAGAACTTGGCTTGACGGTGGGGTAAATAACGAAGTTACCGCAAATGTGGAAATCGAATTATTTATCAAGGTTGACGGTGCGTGGAGCGAAGCAATACCCGGAATAGGCGGAAGCAAGTTTGTGTCAAAGGAATCAGGCGGACTTTATACCGATGACGAGTGCTATAAGAAAGCCTACACCGACGCCCTTTCCGTGGCTTGCAAGTCGTTAGGAATAGGTGCAGACGTGTATTGGGATAAAGATAATACAAAATACTCTCCAAAACAAGGTGAAACGTCCGCCGGCAAAAAGGCTCAAAGTAGTACAAGTACAACAAGTAGCGAAAAATCGAAATGGGCGCAAGTAAACGAAATTATCAAAGATTCCGATATAACGCTTGATATGGTCAGCGATTGGCTTGCAAAAAAGAAATATCCGACGAAAATAAATAACCTTTCGGAGGAACAGTTTGCCTCTTTGATAGCCTCTTTGAAAAAAGCAACTAGGAGCGCAAGATGAGTAAGTTTATAGCCGAGCGAGTATATCGTATGACAGACGAAAACAACAATTTAATCGTGTGTTATGTGGTTCGCGGCGAGAATAAAAAATCCGCTTTATTGTCCTTGGAAGAAAATCAAGGTTCGGAAAAAAAGTTGGAGGTTGAAACAAAGATACATAAATCTCAACGCAGTCTTGAACAAAATCGTCTTCTATGGGCATTGCTTGGGAAAATGGCGAATGCTTTATCTGGTAACAAACGAAAAGTGTCTGCCGAAGAGTGTTATTGCGTAATGCTTGAAGAAGCAAACGTTTCATACGATTATCTTCTCGCGTTGCCGGAAGCCGAATCGTTACTCAAAAAAACTTTTAGAGTTGTCCGCAAAGTTGACGAAAGAATTGTAAACGGGAAGAAGTTGAATATGTATCAATACTTTATCGGCTCTTCAAAATTCAACACACAAGAGATGACGGAACTCATTGAGGCGACACTCGATAAACTTGCCGAACTCGGTATCGTGGATAGCGAGATAGAACTTGCAAGAGAGGAATATGGTCGATGAAATCAAAACGAAGTAAAGCAACGGATATACCGCAAAAGGTAAAACAAGCGGTATGGGAACGAGACGGGGGACGGTGTGTGGTATGTGGTTGTTGTAGAAACGTAATGCCAAACGCACACTTCATCTCCCGCTCGAAAGGAGGACTCGGTATTGAAGAGAATATAGTTACTCTTTGTACAGAGTTCACGGAAAATAAGTGTCATAGAAAATATGACTTCGGAACACACGAAGAAAGAGAAGAAATCGGTGCAAAAATCGAAGCCTACTTAAAATCAAAATACCCGAATTGGGATAAAGAGAAATTAACTTTTAGGAGATAAAAATATGAAAACTCAAAACACCAAAAAATTCAAAAAAGGATCCCACATCACAATAAAAAATCTCGATAATAACGAAACTATTGTAAACTCGGACACGAGGGCAATTATCGGCGCGTTTCATAACGGAGACCACATTCGAGGAATCGGATTAACGTCTTGCAATACGGAAATTCTTACAAATACCATTGATACTGCTAAAAAATGCGTAAACGATATGAAGAAAAAGATGGTAGAAAGCATACCGGCGGAAGTGCTGCTTGCGATGTTGCTCGGAGGAGAAAGATGAATAAACTCGTTATCATCGGAAACCTTACGCGAGACCCGGAACTTGCTGAAACTGCAAGCGGAATCAGTTACGCAAAATTTGCGGTCGCCGTTACAAGAAATTATTCAAACTCGGACGGCGAAAGGGGAACGGATTTTTTTGATATTACTGTATGGAGAGAACGTGCGGAACTTTGTGCAAGGTATCTCCGTAAAGGCAATAAAGTAGGAATCGTCGGGAGTATTCAATTCATGACTTATGAAGACGACAATGGAAGTAAGCATAAGGTTGCGGAAGTCAAAGTTGATGAAGTCGAGTTTTTAACGCCGAAATCGCAAAGCGATGAAAAGCCGACAAAAAAGGAAAGACCGAAACTCGAAGAAGTTGACGATGACAATCTTCCGTTTTAAGGAGAGATTATGGCAGAAAGAAGAATGTTCGCGAAAGCGATAATTGATAGCGACGCTTTTCTCGATATGCCCCTTTCAACGCAAGCACTATACTTTCATCTTTCGATGAGAGCCGATGATGAGGGTTTTGTCGGCAATCCGAAAAAGATTCAAAGAATGATAGGAGCAAGCGACGATGACTGCCGAATCCTTGTGTCGAAGCGTTTTATACTAACTTTCCAAAGCGGAATAATCGTTATTAAGCATTGGAAAATCCACAACTACATACAAGCCGACCGATTCAAAGAGACTACTTATACCGAAGAAAAAGCAACATTAACGCTTGATTCAAAGAAGGCGTATACGGAATGTTTACATAATGATTCCGATTCGGAGACACAGGTTAGTATAGGTAAGGATAGTATAGAGTTAGGTAAGGATAATATAGAGGGTGCGAGAAGCGCACCCCCTCCACCGAAACGGTTTTCAAAACCTTCGATAGAAGAGATTGAAAGTTATTGCAAGGAACAAAACAACAAAGTCAATGCTCAACGCTTTTATGATTTTTATGAATCAAAAGGTTGGAAAGTCGGTAGCCAACCGATGAAAGATTGGAAGGCTTGCATAAGGACTTGGGGAGCAAGAGAAGAAACGCCGAGGAAGGCGGCGGATTCTTCAAAGTATAATCGGGAGGACGAGTGATGTTTGGTAAAACGCTCGAACAATTAAAACAAGCCTTTACAAGCGGAGAAGAGGTTCTTAAAGAAGATGAGTATCTCGGAGACGACGGACTTCCTTATTGCAAGGCTTGTAAGACAGCAAGATTCTTTACTTCCGACGATAAACAGTTTGCTATGCGTGGGGCGTGTAAATGCCTTACCGAAAAATATCGGAAAGAAAAGGCGGAAAAAGAAGCAAAAGAAAGGCTTGAAAAATTCAACGCCCGTAAGAAGTTGTCGCTTATCGGAGAGCGATATAAGAACATTATGTTCAAAGACGCAATGATAACCGATAACAATCAAAAGGCTTATGTCAAGTGCAAGAATTACGTCGTAAACGCCGATAAAGTTTTAGATAGCAATATTGGGCTTTATATCTACGGAGACAATTCTTCGGGAAAAACATTTTTGACGGCTTGCATTTGTAATGAGTTGGTATGGAAAGGATATCGGTGCATTTATACGAACCTTGCTTCCATTCTTAATGAAATACGGAGTTCTTATGACGGAAACGGTATGGGCGAGTGCGAGATGTTGGATAGACTTCAAAATTACGCTTTCGCCTTCATAGACGATTTCGGCAAGGAATTTCTCGGAAGGGAATTTAATGCGGGGAGCGCAAAGTGGGCAGAAGAAAAATTGTTTGAAATTCTTAATGCAAGATACAATTCGCAACGACCGACAATATTCTCGTCTAACTATTCAATCTCGGAACTTGCTTCTGTTCTTAATCTCGATAAAGCAATCGTAGAAAGGGTAAACGAGATGTCAACGAGAGTTATAAAACTCGAAGGCGACGATTTTCGTAAGGATGTAAGAAAGGCAAAAAGCGATATAGCGAAATCTCTTGGGATATAGGTGGAGGTATGGGAAACACAATGAGAGATATGGGATTGCAACGCTCGATATTCGACGGTGTAATACCTCTCAAAATTACGAAGCCAATACGACTTATAGAACTTTTTGCGGGAATCGGGGCGCAAGCGAAAGCACTTGAAAATCTCGGCGTAAACTTTGAACATTATCGAATATGTGAATTTGATAAGTACGCGGTTGCAAGTTATAACGCAGTTCACGGAACAAGTTTTACAACGAGTGATATTACTCAAATTCACTCCGAAGACCTCGGTATTATCGAGACCGATAAGTATGAATACATAATGACCTACTCATTTCCTTGCACCGACCTTTCAAAGGCAGGTAAACAACAAGGAATGAGTCGAGAAAGCGGAACACGGAGCGGTTTATTGTGGGAAGTGGAAAGGCTACTTATTGAAATTACGAAGAAGGGGGGGCGATTGCCTCAAATTCTCTTAATGGAAAACGTTCCTGACGTGCTTTCCGAGAAGAATCGCAAGGACTTCTTTTCGTGGTGCGAATTACTTGAATCATTAGGATATACGAGTAAGTACGCAATACTTAACGCGAAAGACTTCGGAGTTCCACAAAATCGAGAGAGATGTTTTATGTTAAGTTGGCTCGGAGAAGATTACTATTACGATTTTCCACACAAACAACCGCTTGTGGTTAGGTTGAAAGATGTTTTAGAGCCTTCGGTCGATGAAAAGTATTATTTATCCGAAAAGACTATTAAATATTTTATCCAACATACGCAAGAAAGTATTGAGAAAGGGAATGGATTTCGCTTTGAACCCACAGACGGAAATGTTGTCGGAAAAACTATTACAACGAGAGCCGGGAGTAGAATGGACGACAATTTCATCAGGTGCGAACATATTGCCCAACTTGAAGGCGATTTTGAAATGGCTAATAGAGTTTACTCTCCAGAGGGACTATGCCCGACAATACGAACAATGCAAGGCGGCGGACCGATAGTATGGGACGGATTCGATCAATCTATAAGGAAAGATAGTTCGTGCGTAGGTACACTCACAAGAAATTGTGGGGCAGACTTAAAACGAAACGGTCAAGGAATTATAGAAACAACAAAACAGTATAGCCGACCACACGGCTTTAATAAGGGCGGAGTAAACGAAAGTGAAGTTTTCCCCGCAGTAAGATGTTCTTCAACCGAAGACGGGAATAATGGAGTTATTGACGGAATCCGCGTTCGGAAACTCACGCCAAAAGAGTGTTGGAGACTTATGGGTTTTGACGATGAAAGTTTTTCTCGCGCAAAGAAGAAAGTGAGTAATTCTCAACTTTACAAGCAAGCGGGAAATTCAATCGTTGTCGATGTCCTTATGGCAATATTCAAAAATTTATTTTAGGAGTAGAATATGAACAAAGTAAACGAAATAGCATTAAGGCTTAACGCATTAAAATTAGAGTACCCGGTAAAAATACCCGAACATATCATTAGAAAGGCGATTGAAAATAATATTGTAATTGTTTTCGGTTCTTCCGATGACCTTATTGAGTTTAGAGGAGCGATTGATGATGAGCACGGAGCATACGAGGGTGGAGAATACCTTGTAACTTATGGCGGTGTTAGGTGTGATGAACAACCGGGAAAGAAGAATCTTAAAGCAATATGGCACGATGAAGGTAATCCTTGTTTTACATACGAAACAAAGATACCGCACGAAACTTTTGATGTATGGGAAGAAGACGAAAAGTATTGTGTAGGGATAGTGCTTGACCTTAAAGACGCTGAAACGAAAATTGAAAAATTTTTAAGGATTGTAAGGGAAAACCAAGACATTCCTATTGTTCCTATGGTTGATAGTAACGTCGTTTGTGATGACGGTTGTTGCTCGTGGCTTGGTTCGTTCGGAGATTGTCGTGTTGACTCGTATGTTTGCTTGACCTATTACGGCGAAGAAAGGTTTTTTACAAGAGATAGCGATGAAGATGTTCTCAAAGAATATTTTGAAGAGCAAATTGCTGACGAATTAGGGGCAGATGATATTTACGAAGGTATTGAGAAACTTGCTCGCGAAAAAATAGAAAATCTCCCGTGGGTAAAAGCAATAATTGTAGATATTGACTTACCGGAGGTGTGAAATGAAACTGCATAGTCTAAAAATAAAGGCGGAATATGCAAACGAAAAACTGAAAGGTAATAAGCCTTTCGAGATACGGTTCAACGATAGAGGTTTCAAGGTTGGCGATGTTATTAAATATTCTTGCATTGATAGTCGAATCGTAGACGAAAAGATACGAAACAAATTATACTACATCGCATACATAACGAATTACGAACAAAAAGAAGGCTACATTGTATTTTGCGATAAAGAGGTGGAACAATGTAGATTTTTATAACATAAGTGAGCCGTATATTGAAGATTTTTCTGCTTACGCAAAAGGTAAACGCGAAACTGTTTTGAATACGATAAAACCTATATGTGAAGCCTTTGAAATAACCGATTACGATTATATTTATAACGAGAAGCAAGAACGGCTTGTTGTTGAAGGGACGCAAATAGGTTGTGCTTGCAATTCAATCGGAGCGACCGTTCGCGAACTTATTGCATATTTGTTCGTTGTATATGCTTCCGATAAGTTACGGGTATTTAAGGCTCAAACACTTAAAAACTTAAAGGAATATTGGATAAAAGACAATACTTAATTCGGAGGACAAAATGAAAAGTGAAATAGCCTTGCGCCCGTCGTATTGGGCGAGCGTATCAGGTGGGAAAGGCAGTTTATTTATGCTTAATCTCATTTTACATAACCTTGATAAATACCCGCTTGACGGCGTTGTGCATTTTGAACTTGAAATTGATTATCCGTTTATAAAAAACGTCATTGATTATATGCAGTCAGAATGCGAGCGATTCGGAATAAGGTTTGTACGTATAAAACCCCACGAATCGTGGAGCGAACTTTACGAAAGGTACGGTTTTCCGACAAGGGTTGCGCGGTGGTGTAATGATAAGTACAAACTAACGGCGAAAAAGCAGTTGCAAGAATTTATGAAAAAACAAGGCTTTTATACTGTTTTTTACATAGGTTACTGCGCCGATGAGGAAAAACGTTTTGCAAAGCGGGTAGACTTACAAAAAGTCGAACGTTACCCGCTTGTTGAAGAAGGTGTCGCAGAAGAAACGATTTGGGCGTGGGCAAAAACGCAACCGATATTCAACCGTTATTATGAAACGCAAAAGCGTTGCGGGTGTATGTATTGACCTATGGCAAGTTTTATAAATTTCGCGTATCTTTGCAAGTATTATCCCGAAAATTTTGCCTTTATGATAAACAAAATGCGTGAAACGGAAATCATTCGAGAGAAAGAACTCGGCAGACCGTTTTCCTGTGTTTCGTCAAAGCCAAAATACAATGCCGAATACCTTGAAAAAATTATAAAGACAAAATGGATAAAAAAATTAGAGGAGTTGGAGTTATGAAAACAATTTGGAAAATTATCATTCCTATACTCTTAACGATTTTAACGGCGGTACAGTTTTTATGCTTGATAAAAGGCGTAGTCGTTATAAATTGGTTCGGAGTGTGTGGTTACTTAAACGCTATAATCGGATTCGGCGTTATAACGGCTTTTAGTTGGTGGGTTTGTATAGGTCTCATAAAAATGGATAGAGAGAACTTGCAACCGACCAAAGAAACGATGAAATACAGGAGACGGAAAAATGGCAAAGAAGATTGATATATTCGATTTATTGCCGCAAGAGGCGATTGAACGTATAGACGATATCGGCTATGAGTTATTGAAAGAAAACGGCTACGAAACGGAAGGAGCGAAGACTTCAAAGCAAAGACAATATGAGTTAAAGAGGGCTCTTGCGAAGGACGGGAGGCAACTCATATATTTCTCGATGATAGAGAAAGAAACGGGTAATATAATCTTTTGGTTTGAACTTCGTAAAGGGAACGACATCATCGCAAGAAGTAAGGTCTTAAAGTTCTTGCCCGACAAAGGAGGGAAGAATGGAGAAGGAGAAAGTCAAGAGCGACCTTCGGAAACTCCGAAAGATAACGCATAGCATAACCGTTGCTATGGAGTGTAAGCAAAATTACGAACGGCGACTTGAATATCTTCGTGGTAAAATTGCAACAAAAGACAATACCGAAGAGATACGAAAACTTGAAGAGGTTCTCGGCTCGCTTCATATCGAAGAAAATATTAAGAAAGCGACGGCTCTCGAAGCAACCTATATGGAAGCGATAGACAAGTTGGAAGGTTTTGATAAAACAATCATTATCGACGGCTACATAAACGGAAAGCCATATTGGAAGATAGGGCGAGACATAGGATATACCGAAGTCGGGATCCGTAAGAGAGTTGAAAAAGCAATCGAAAAGTTGGCAAGTCTTCTATAAAAAAATTCGATATCGGGCAAAAGTGTATCGTCCGGTATCGTTTTTTTTATGCAATAATCTATGATGAAGAGGAGAAACGGCGTTCTTGTGGTCGGGCGGCGGATAGGTTATGAGACTATCTCTCCTCAATATCGCGGAGTGGAGAAGCAGAATCTCGCTTGTCTCATAAACAAGAGGGCGGCGGTGCGATTCCGCCCTCCGCAACCATAGCAGAGTAGCCAAAAGGTACGGCGAACGGCTTTGACCCGTTTATACGTTAGTTCGAGTCTAACCTCTGCTGCCAAACCCATTAAGTTCTTCGTAAGAAGTTGCGAAAAACTTCGGAGAGTTGATAAGTAGCGTAAAAAGGTTGTAACTCTCCAAAATCTTTTTAGGAGTACATTATGGAAAACATTAAACAACTGACGGAAACCATTCAAAGAGAAGACAATCTCAATATCGTCGAATATGACGATATACCTTCTCACGGCAATGGGAGACACAATTATATCATCAGACATAAAGAGTCTGGCGCAATTCTCGGAGAAATCCATTTTCAGGACGGCGGGAGAAATACCGAAGGTGTAAGAGACGGAGTTCTCGACCAAGATTTACTTGAAATAGTTCGACATAGATTGCAATGTTTTCAACAGGGAGAGTTCCCGTCGAGAGAAGGCGCACTTGCTATTACGCATATTGAAGAGGCTCTCTTATGGTTGAATAAACGAAAAGAGGATAGAAAGTATCGCGGAGTTCTCGGTAAGGACTTAAAGTGAGGCGTTTTAGGAGTAAGTTATGGCACAAGGCAAGAAGTATAACGACGATATAAAGGAAAAAGCCTTTGCTCTTCTTGCTTGCAATAACAACGCTATGGACGTAGCGAAGCAACTCGGACTCAAATACACAACCGTTAAGACTTGGGAAAAGAAGTATTTAGAGCAAAGCAAAGATTTAGCCGAGAAGAGGGCGAAAGGCGGAGATAGTTACGAAGTTACGAAGTCGGAGAGTGAATTTGACCTTGAAAGACTTCGTAATGAAAACAAAAAGAAGTTCGTAAACGACGCTTGGAGACTAATCGACAAGACGAAAACACTTCTCGAAAGGCGTTTGGATAGGGCGATAGAGAGCGAAGATGAACTCGATAGACTCGTTGAGGAAATATGTAGGCTCGACAATAAAGACCTTACGAACGAGCAGAGAAAGGCTCTTTATTCAAGGATAAAGTCTCTTAAACTTGAACAAGCGAAAGAGTTGGCGGTTGTCTTGGGAACGCTTTACGACAAACAAGCACTCGCAAACAAGGAGGCGACGGCAATCGTCGAAGGTAATATAACGGTTAAGAAATTCGAGGACTTCTAATGCTGACTATAAAAGACATTATTGAAAAGCGTAAGCGAATATGGGAAGAACGGCACGATATAGAGTATGACAAGCAACTTGTTAGGGCGAGCGTGATTAAAATACTCTCTACGCCGTCGTTATCTTCGGAAGTAATTGCGAGACCGTATTTGCTTATAGAAGTCGCTTTCTATATCGTAGATAAAGAGAGAAAGACTGTGCCTTTTTTTCTTAACGACGTGCAAAAGGACTTTATTGCGCAGTTAGAGACGAAAGGAACGAGTAAGCCTTTCTTCGTTTTGAAAGGAAGACAACAAGGCTTTACGAGTCTTATAACGGCAATTCAGTTATCGTTTTCAATCGTAAGAAAGAACTTTGCGGGATTTACTATGGCTGACCGTGCTGACAATACCGCCGCCATATTTAACGATAAAGCAAGAGTTGTGTATGAAAGACTCCCGGAAGAACTGAAACCTTCCGAGAAGTTCAATTCAAGAAATGAGTTATTCTTCGATAAACTCAATTCGTCTTGGCGTATAGCAACCGCGACGGAGCAAGTGGGGCGTTCTCGAACGCTTAACTTCGTGCATTATTCGGAAGTTGCGTTCTACGAGTGCGACCTATCGGCTATTCAAGCGGGTATAGGCGAAGCAATAACTGCCGACGCTATCGTTGTTTACGAGACTACTGCGAACGGGTTCAATCAAGCGAAAGACCTTTGGGATTCAGGTGCTTGCCATAACCTTTTCTATGGTTGGTGGCGAACGAAAGAATATCGTATAAAGGATTTGAGTTATCTCGATACGAAAGACTCTTGGCTTATGGAGAGAAAAAAACTCTTGGAGTCAATTGGGTTAGACAAAGAGCAAATTGCTTGGTATTGCAAAAAATACGATTCGTACCTTGATAAAAATACGATTAAGCAAGAATATCCGATAACGCCTACGGAAGCATTTGTTTCGAGTGGCGAGTGTGTGTTCGATAAAGAATCAATCAATAATCAAATAATCCGTGCTTCGTCCTTGCAAGCGGTTAAAAAAGGCTATTTTGTCTACGACAAGGAAGCAATTCCGATTAAAGACGAGAATGGTGCAATAAAGGATTTTGATTGGAAGATAAAAAATATCCGATTCGTAGAAAGCACGGACGGATATATCACGATTCACGAAGAGCCGAGAAAGAGATACAACAAAGACAGAGAAGTGATAGGTCTTGCACCTTACGCAATCGGCGGAGATACTGCCGGAACGGGTAAAGACTTTTTTACGGCAAAGGTTATATGTTCTCTCGACGATAAAGCCGTGGCAACCTTGCATAAACAGTATATAGACGAAGACCTTTACGCCGAGCAAATGTATTGTCTCGGTATCTACTATCACGAAGCACTTATCGGAATTGAGATAAACTATTCAAGGCAACCGACGAGAATACTCCAAAAGAAGTACGGCTACACAAGCCTCTATATGCGAGAACGGTTTGATAGCGCGGCGGATAAAACCGTTATGGACTACGGGTTCGAGACAACATCGAGAACGAAACCGATAATCATAGGCGAACTTGTAACGCTTATGAGAAACGACCCAACGATTGAGCCTGACGTGCCTACGCTGAAAGAGATGACGACTTTCACAAGAAAAGATAACGGCAAAATGGAAGCGTTGGACGGTTGCCACGACGATTTGGTTATGGCTTGTGCTATCGGACATTTCGTGGCGAAGAAGCAACCGAGAGAGTGGCTTGAAGTTAAGATAAACGAAAATGAGTTTATTGAAGAGAATTTTTCGTCCGAGGAAACCGAAGGCAATACGGGTTATATGCAATGGGAGGACTTTTAATGTTTAATAGAAAGCGAATAAAACAACTCGAAAACAGGGTTGACGCGTTGGAAAAGAAGATTGAGGAAATGCAAAAGCGTACAGTTTCTCAAAAGACTATGGAAGAAGACCAACCGCCCACTGTAAGTGTAATTATGGACGAGTGGCTGAACGGAAAGGAGGAAGACAATGGATATTAAGGAAAGATATGCGACCGATTCCGAGACTACATCGCTATGGGATGATTATCAAAACGGACTCGCTTATCAGTCTTCCGTCGGTTTATCGAAAAAGATTCCGAAGTTCGTTAAGTTCTATGAGGGAGACCAATGGGCAGCGCCGACAAAGAACACGAAAAATCTTCCGAGACCAGTGGTAAACATCATCAAGATGATTTGCCGAAATAAGAAGAGTGCGATTCTTTCGACTCCCGTCAAGATAATTTATCGTGCGGAAGATGAAATGGCGAACGTGGAACGCTTTAACAACTTTGCTGACTACATACAAAAAGAAATCGGTCAAGAATCGCTTGATAAAAAGGCGATAAATGACGGTGTGATAAAAGGCTCTTACTTTTATCATTACTATTGGGATTCGGAAGCAAAGGGTAAAAACGGGGCAAAGGAGGGCGGTTTAAGGTGTGAGATAATCGACTCATTGAGCATATTCTTCTCCGACCCTACACAACTCGACGAGCAAAAGCAAGAATGGATATTGATTGCCTCGCGTGAAAACGTTAAGTCGGTTAGGGCGAAATGCGATAGAGATGTAGACATCGAGAGTATCGTTTCCGATGAATCGGACAACAAGTACGGGATTGTAGAACAAGACGGCGACAAACTTTGTACGGTACTTACGAGATACTTCCGCAAGGACGGCGAGGTGTATTGCGAAAAGGCAACGAAAAGCGTTGTAATCAATAAACCGTTCGCTATTACTCCCGACCTTGAAGGTGCAGCAAAGGAACTCGGATTCGCGGAAGAGGACGCTCCGAATAACGCCACTCCCGATAAACCCGAAGCGGAATCTCTTATTCCCGATACTACAAAGGCGTACCTATATCCTATCGTCGTTGGAAACTACGAAGTAAAGGAGAGATGTATTTACGGACTCGGAGAAGTTGAAGGACTTATACCGAACCAAAAGGCGATAAACTTTAATATTGCTATGGCTCTTCTTAACAACCAAGAGACGGCGTGGGGAAAGTATATCGTTGCGCCGAACGCTCTTAAAGGACAAGTGATAACGAATGAACCGGGGCAAGTCATAGTTGACTATACGGGTACGGGACAAGGCATACGGAAGATGTCCGAGCAAGCGATTCAAAGTCAACCGTTGCAACTTATAGATACTCTTACGCAACTTACAAGGGTTGTTACGGGGTCTACGGAAGTAATGACGGGAGAAACTCTCGGCGCGGGTATGTCGGGAGCGGCAATCGCACAGTTACAGTCGCAAGCAACTCAACCTATCGAAGAACTCAAAGATTCGTTTTGGCTCGTCAAAGAAAAACAAGGCAAGGTTCTCGCGCAATTTTTCAAACTCTATTACACGGAGAAGGAATTTACATATACTGAAACGCTTCCGAATGACGAGAGTCAACCTATGCAAGGGATAGCGGATAACGAAGAAGTCCAAATGTCGGACGTATTCAATAGCGAAGAGTATAGACGAACCGATTTTTCAGTCGTCGTAGAGGCAACTTCAGGGACAAAGGCTTCGGCTGCGGGCGATATAAACGCTCTTGACGTTCTTCTTGCGAAGGGGTTAATTTCGATGAAAACCTATCTAAAAGCCTATCCGAAAGACGCTTTGTCGAACAGAACGGAGATTCTAAAAGGAATAGAGGAAGACGAGAAGAATCAGGTAGCCGAACTAACGCAAAAACTGCAACAGTCGGAGCAACAAAACATTGAACTTGCAAAGGTTGTAGAACAACAGAAGGAAACAGTCGATAAAGTTGTCGCGGTCATCAAAGAAAACAACGAGTTAAAGACCTATATTGCAAACCTTTATACCGAGGCTTCGGGGAAGATAACCGAGGCGAACAAGCAAATCCAACTCGGCAACGTAAAACTTGCGGAGACCACGAAGGACGCAACGGATATGGCGCAAACCATATACAACGGATTACAAGGAGGCGGCGGAAATGTTATGCCCTAAATGCAAAGTCGAAATGAGAGTTGAAAGGATAAAAGGCTCGACGGTTTACGTTTGCCGAAAGCCGTCTTGCCCGAATTATAAAAAAGTTGTAAAGACTCAAACCGATAGCAAGTAGGTTAAACCTATTACTATACAATAATATCACGCAGGAACGCGCAAAAATCCAAAGGAGACTTCTATGTCGGAAGAAAATAAAAAATCAGCGGAAGAAACCGTAGCAACTACGGAGGTCGATGAACACGCTGACATCGGCAAAAATACGGAGAGCGAGAACGACGTTGAATTTACCGATTCCGAAAGCGGTGAGCAAGGAAAAGCCGAGCCGAAGGAAGAATCGAAAACCCAAACGAAGGAACAAAACTCCGAAAACGCTCGTCGTAGGCGTGAGGCAGAACGCCAAGCCGAACTTAAAAAAGTAGAGGCGGAGACGAGAGAAAAAGCCATTATCGAAGTCCTTAACGGAAAGAATCCTTTTACGAACGAGCCGATGAAAGACCACGCCGACGTAGAAGAATATCTTTTGATGAAGGAAATCGAAAAGAACGGCGGAGACCCATTGTCCGATTTTTCCAAATACCAAAAGGAAAAAGAAAGGAAGAAAGCCGAAGAAGTTGCGAAAGAAACGGAAGAAAAGGAATGGTACGAAAAAGATTTTAATGATTTTTCGACTAAACACCCGGAGGTAAATGTTCATTCGCTTATCTCAAACGAACAATTCCAAAAATTCGCAGACGGAAAAGTCGGTAAGCAACCTTTATCGGACATATACGATGACTTTATAAGTTTTGTGAGCGAATACGAAAAGAAAGCCAAACAAATGGTAAAACAAACGCTTGCAAACAAGAAAGCGTCTCCGGGGTCGTTGTCAAGCACGAATCCGAACGATAGTGGCTATTACACGAGAGAGCAAGTTCAAGCGATGACCCAAGAGGAAGTCCACAAGAACTATGACAAGATTCGTGCGAGTATGTCGAAATGGAAATATTAAATAGGAGGATAAACAAACATTATGGCATATCAAAACTTTATCCCCTCCGTTTGGAACGAAGGGATTGAAAGAGAACTCGAAAGACTTTGCGTGTTTGTAGAAGACTGCAACCGCAAGTACGAAGGACAAGTTAAAAAGAAAGGCGAATCGGTAACGATTCTCGGCGTAGGAAAACCTACCATTAAGACCCTTTCCAAGGCAAATCGTAATAACGATATCGACGCTCCCGAAGAAGTCGAAGATACTTCCGTTATTATGTACATCAATCAAATCCGCTACTTCAACTATATGGTTGGCGATATCGACAAGGCTCAATCCGTAGGCGGAGTAATGGACGCGCTCGAAGCGGAAACTTCGGAAGGTCTTGCGGACGAGGTTGATAAGTACGTTGCGGGGTTTGCCGTTGACGACTCGGTTCAAAAACTTTTTGCTTCGCCCGTCAAGGTTGTTGCGGGAACGGCGAGTACGGGCGAAAAGAACGTGCTTCATATTCTTGACGAGGCAATTCAAAAACTCTATGAGAATGACGTTAAGTCCACTACGAAAGTGGTTGTTACCGTTTCTCCGAGATTCTACACGCTTTTCAAGAGAGAGTATGTAGACAAAGACACCGATAATTCCGAAATTCTTAAAAACGGCAGAGTGGGTAAATACGGTAGCGTTATCGTCAAGATGTCGAACAACGTTTGCAAAACGGATAGCGGCGCAACCGACAACATTATGATAAGGACTCAAAGAGCGCTTGCATTTGCAAAGCCTTTGACTCACACCGAGCCTTATCGTCCCGAAAAGAAGTTTGCCGACGCGGTAAAGGGTTACATTCTTTTCGACGCAAAAGTCGTAAGACCGAAAGAAGTTATCAATATCAACGTTAAATACGCGTAAAAGGAGGACATAGACAATGGAAGTTACTATGAGAAATAACATCGCAACCCCTACGCTTACCGCTCTCACGGCGAATACCGAAAAGGCTCTCGATTGGAGCGAGAACGACGCGAAAATGATTCTCGTCATAAGCAATAGCGGAGATTCCGCAGTTTCTCTCACGATTAAGGCGGGCAACGGTATTCAGGGTGTAGCAGACCTTACGCTTTCCGCTCCGAGGGGGATTAGCCTTGTGAAGTTGGAAAGCGGAAGATTCAAATTTGTTTCCGGTGCGAACAAAGGTAAAATCGTCGTTAAGTCGGCGGGAACTCCGAGTGTCGGCGTAGCCGCTCTCGTATAAGCAAAACAAGAGCCTATCTAACAGTAGGTAGGCTCTTTTATGCAATTTTAGGAAATGGGAAGTTCGATTCTTCCGAATTTCCAAAGGAGAGATTATGAAATACGGAGATATAAAAATCGAAGCGTTGAAATTGATGTTTGTCAATATGGGCGATGATATTACGATAGATGAACTTGAAACATACGAACAAGACGATACCTATAACGCTTATCTCGTGAATATGCCCGGAAGTATAAATCGTTGTTTTTCCGCTCTTGAAAGCAAAGGCGTTCTTCCGTCTAAATCAAAGACCTTGACGGCATTGGAAGGGGTTGCAAGCGGTGCTTTTATTCGTTTCGACCTTCCGTCGATAATTGATAATTACTGTGATATAGACCGTGTAGTAAGCGAAACTGCCGACGGTGAGTATTGTGGAGATTGCGATTATCAAATTGAAGGAGATACTCTCGTTTTGGAACGTTTCGACGATGAAGATATAACCTATACTGTGCTTTATCGTCCGACGATTCCGAGAGTTGAACTTCTTACTGATAACGAGTGGGAAGTGCCTATACCCGAAAACATCGTTGCGCTTATCCCGTATTTCGTAAAAGGCGACTTATATCGAGACGATGAGCCAAACGAAGCGAGCGAGGCGCGGAATTGGTTTGAATCGGGTATCGAAGAAATTCTTTTAAGGAAAACGAACAAGGTAAGCAGAATTAAGACTGTTTACTCGCAAACGGTGTAAGTATGAGAGCAAGTACGAATATATCATTAAAGACTCGAAGAACTCTTCAACTTTCCGATTTTAAGGGCGTAGATTTTTCGTCTTCGGCTTTGAGCGTTCGTAGAGACCGCGCCTCGAATATGCGAAACTTCATAAACGAATATGGAGTAAACAAAAAAAGAAACGGTTGGAACGAACTTATCAAAATCAAATACGGCGGGCAATCTCAAAGAATAAACGGAATTTTTGAGTACGTGAACGGAAGTCGTAGAGAAGTTTTAGTCCACGCCGGACGAAGATTTTATCGACTCGTTAAGAACGGCGGAAGATATTCCGTAGTAGATATAACTTTGACCTCGACATACACCCCGTCGAAAGTTGATACCGCCAAAATCAAAGACCAAAGAAGTCAGGCTTTTTTCAATAAGGGTAGAGCATATATAATCGGCTGCGGAGATTATCTTGTATACGGAACTTGGAACGAGGGTACGAGTTACGAATTGCGTAGAGTGGCGAATAACACAGATACATATATTCCTACTACGACAATTTCTATTGATAACGATAGCGTGTCTGATGATACGAGGGGAAGTCTCGACGACGTAAACTGCCTTTCGCCTCGTAGAATAAACCAACTTCTCGGAACTCCCGAAACGAATAAAACTTGGACTCTCGATTCGGGAGGTATTGATGACGGAACGACCGTGGATATAAAATTGGAAACTATGTCAAACGGGGCGCCGGTTACAAAACAAATCTCCAACACGGGAAGCGATAAAACAAAGTTATATGACGGCTCAACGCAAGTCGGAACGATAGATTTTGAAAATGGGAAAATAACGTTCTCAATTGCTACGACACCGCAAATAGAAAATAGAGATAATATTTTCGTTACGTTTGAACACTCGGTTGAAGGTTATATTGACAGGATAGCAAATTGTAATTTTGGGGTATTGTTTGGCGTTAGCGGAAATACCGATAGACTATTTCTTGCGGGCAACGCTGAATATCCGAATATAGATTTCCATTCGGAAGCAGACGATTACACTTACTTCGGAGACTTAAACACATCGTCAATGGGTAGCGATTCAGTACCGATAAGCGGGTACGGTCGGCTTTCGGATAGTACACTCGTTGTATACAAATCCGAAACGAGTCAAGAAGCGAGTATTTTTTATCGGACGGGAACTTATAAGGAATCTTACGATTCAAGTGGAAACCTTGACAGTATTCGTGGCGTGTTTCCGACTTCCGCCGGAAGTATAGGCGAAGGAGTTATAAGTAGATATGCTTGTGCGAACTTTGCGGGAGACAACATAATACTTTCGAGAAACGGCGTTTTCGGAATAGTTCTTGCGGATAACGTTGCGACGACCGAAAGATATACGAGAGAACGCTCTCGGTCAATCAATGAGAAGTTAAAGACACACGCCGATTTATCGGAGGCGGTCGGAATTGTATATCAAAATCGTTATTACCTTGCCGTGGATAACGTGGTTTATATAGCCGATTCGAGATATAAATACACCTCGAACGACGACATCGACAATTCGTATAACTATGAGTGGTGGTATTGGGATAATTGCCCCGTGAGAGTATGGGCAAATATCGACAATGTTTTATATTTCGGGAGCGCGGACGGACAAATTTGCGTGTTTGATAATGAATATACCGATAGGACTTATCAAGATAGTACTTCCGGAGATTTAACTTTCGATATAGCGGACAACAAGGTTATTTACAACAAAAATATCAGCATAGAACTTTCCGAAGGCGATAGAATGACTATTTCGACGACGGGATTTTACGCGCTTATCGCAAATAATGCAGTCGTAGAAAACAACCGAATCATTTCCGACGAAGAAAAAATTATATTTTTTCACGACGGAATGGAGGTCTATGCCGATATGGTGGGGGAGAGCGGTCTTGTAATAAACACAAAGTATTACGTTCGAGATGTAGATAACGGAAGTTGCTCGTATACTCTTGAAGATGAGAGTGGGAACAAAGTTTCTATCGCAAGCGGCGGATTTAATCTTTATAAGGCTATTTCAAATATAGAGTTATATCTTGCGAACGTAACCGAAGATTCTTTTCAACTCAAAGACTACAAAGTCGGCAACGTTTTAATTCTTGCGAATTATAATTCAACTCTTCCGACGGATCCGCTCGCGCGGTTTACCCACACGAGAAACGTGGTTGCCGAATGGTATACTCCTATATTCGACCTCGGAACGAACGAGTCAAGTAAAACTCTTCTCAAAATGGTTATTTCGACCGAGCCGGAAGTCAATGGAAAACTCTCGTTCGGATATGAGACGAGAAACGCAAACAAACTCATCAATGCAAAAGGAATAAACGTATTCTCGTTTGATAATTTCTCGTTTGAAAACTTTTCGTTTGACACGGGGTTTGCAAACAGTTATTCCGTAAAGTGCAATGAGCGTAACTTTAACTTCATTATATTCCGATTTATATCCGATAACGATAGCAACTGCATAGTGAATACTTTCACTATCATTTATAAAATCAACAAATCTAATATAGGAGTGAGATGATATGGCAAAAGTCCAAAAAATCAATGCCGAAGTAAAATCGGCAATACAAAGAAAATCCGCTTATTCCTTGCCGAACAATCCTACGGATTCGGGGTACAAAGCCGACGATATTCGTAGAGCGTTTTATAAACCAATTATAGACATCACAAACTCTGCTCTAACCGAGATAGATAGAGTAGTTGAGGAATTAAACGGAGTTCTTGGATATTCCGAAAAATCACTCGATTCTATCGGAACTGTATCGGGCGTTTACTATCACGGCTCGGACGGAATGGTGTATAAATTCCAAGACGGCAAATTTTTTATTTCAAGTTACGAGGGGAATGCGGTCGATATAACGATACCTTGCTCTGTACTCTATCAAGGCGTGTATTACCCCGTTACGGTAATAGGTCTTGAAGCCTTTAAGGGTAGGGATATTAAAAGCGTAGAAATCCCGTCTTCGATAACGAGTATTTACTCAAAAGCGTTTTATGGTTGCAATGCCTTAACTGTCGTAAAGTTTTTGGGATATACTCGAAACATCGAAGCAAATGCTTTTACTTCGGGAAAGATTGCTTTTTCAGTTCCGAAGGAATATTTGGGAGATTATACGTCGTCGCTTGCAAGTTATAAGAAAACGCTCGTAGGCTTTGATACGATAATCAATAATGCGAACGACATCGTTATTTTGTATCGAGACAAACTTGCAAAGGTAACAAATACAAGCGAATATGAGAGGCTTTATTCTATCGGAAAGACTGGGGCGAACGTTACGAAAGATATTTCGCCAACGCCTCTTGAAGGGAAAATTCCTATATATCTTGCAGACGGAACTTTGCAAGTCGGAAGTCCGAAAGCAGATAAAGACTCTACGCCGAAAAAGTACCTTGAAGATAGACTCGCGGCTATGGGGGCAAAAGTAAGTGTTGCAATAGACCCGACCACTTATATCGTTACGGTGGCTTTGAAAAACGAAAAAGGCGAAGTTTTAAGTTCTGGGACGATAGACCTTCCGCTTGAAAGTATGATTCTCGGCGCAAGTTATGCTAACGGTGTTCTCACGCTCAACATCAAGACTGCTGACGGTTCAATGGATAACAATCCTATTGAAGTCAACATTTCCGACCTTATAAGCGGACTCGTGAGCGAAAGTACGTTTGATTCCGAGGTGGGTAGACTTAACGGAAGAATAGACGACACAAATCAAGACGTAACTGCGCTCGGAAAAGAAGTTGACCAAAAAGAGATTTACGGATTCGCCGCTTTCCACGCCGAAGAGTCAGAAACGGCGAGAAATTACACGAAGGGCGGCGGAACAGATAAGAAGTTTAGAGAACTTGAAGCGACGAATGGAACGCGCATATCTTTGTCGGTCGATAAAGACTACAAAATGACGATAAAACTTTTGAACAAAGAAGGCGTTGTTTTAAGCGAAGGTATGGTAGATTTACCTATCGAGAGTCTCATAACGAAAGCAAGTTATTCAAAAGGAAAACTTACACTTACCTTTCAAAGCGGGGATAAAACGGAAATTGATATTTCATCGCTTGTAAGCGGTCTTGTACCCGAAACGAGGAAGATAAACGGAAAAACACTTGCAAACGATATAACCTTATCCGCTGGCGATGTAGGAGCGTATGGGAAAAACGAAACTTGGAATCGGACGGAAACGACGAATCTTATCGGAAACGCAAAGCAAGAGTTGCAAGTTGAAATAGAAGAACATCAAGTCGTTGGCTACGCCGTGATGTCCGACGAGGCTGAAAAGTCGCGCGGTTATATTAAAGGTGGAGCGATAGATAGACAATTTAAGGAAATTATCGAGAGAATAATCGCTCTCGAAAGTAAATAAGGAGGCTTAAAATGCTTTTAGAAAAAACAAAAATTTACGGAGTGGACGGCGTGGGGCAATCCTCGCCAACTCTTACGAGAACAGATTCGGCGGTGGGGTTAGACTACACGGTCGGTCAAAGCGAAATTAAGAGCGACTTTGATAGATGTTACCCTTGGTGCGAGATGAAAGAAGTTATGGACAAGTTCGGAAACGTTTTCATTCGTGTGCCAAAGTTCTATACGAAAATTACAAAGAATACGAACGGAACTTATAAACATCAAATATCGGGTTGTAGGTACGACGGATTCGGAACTTTGTTCGTAGACGGCAAAGGAAACGAACTCGACTACGTTCTTATCGGCAAGTACGAAGGAAGTTATGACTCCACGAACTCTCGAATGATGTCGAAGAGCGGTCAAACGGTTAAAGTCTCTATTACGCTTCCGAATTATCGGACGGCTTGTAAGGCGGTAGGAGCGGGTTATCAGCAGTATGATTTTTTAATCGACGCTATCATTAAAGAATTGTTTATGATTGAGTTTGCAACCACGAACTCTCAATCAATTATGCAAGGATTTACAAACGGCGAGAATACTGCCGCTCTTATAACGGGGCATACCGACAATATCAAAACTCCTTCGGGTTCGTATAATAATAACCACGACCTTGAAACCGACCCTTGGACGGACGCTACTTGTAATACGGACGGCAAACACGCTTGCAAGTATAGAGGAATCGAGAATCCTTGGGGTAATACTTGGACTTGGTGCGACGGGATAAATTTCAAAGGCAAGAAAGTTTACGTTTGCGAATCCCCGGAAGATTATGCTTCTGATAAATACGACGCTCCATATTCGTATATGGGAGATAGGGTTATAACTGACGGATATATAAAAACAGTAACGCCTTTTGATAAAAACCCTTTGCTTGGTTTTGTAACAGAAGTCGGAGCGGGTGGCGCAACTTATTATTGTGATTACACTTGGAGTAACAACGGCGCGGGTACCGTGCTGCTTTGCGGTGGGGCTTGGCACTACGGTGTCCTTGCCGGTTTGTGGTCTTGGAATGGTATCTATTCTTCGTCCCACGCCAGCGGCCTCATCGGCGGTCGCCTTTGTTATAAACCTCTTTAAGAGAGGGATTAAAAGGGAGACACTTCTCCCTTTGGACTAAAAATATAGGGTAGCGTGTGCCGCTCGTGCTGAATTGCGGTGGGAATTGGAACAACGGTGTCAATGCCGGTTTGTGGAATTGGAATGGTAACAATTCTTCGTCCAACGCCAACGGCAACATCGGCGGTCGCATTTTAATCAAACATTTATTCATTGCACACGCAATCCTTGCCCCTTGGCAAAAAATAATCCGAAAAGAGGACGGTTTAGTAGGTTTTTCTCGAAAACCCGTGAGGAGATTAAAAGGTATATGAAGAGAGTCGGCTATTTATATGAGAAGATGTGCGATTTAAGTCTTATTCGTTACGCGATAAGAAAAGCAGCGCAAGGTAAAACTTATAAGCATTACATAAGAAAAGTTTTACAAAATGAAGAGGCTTACGCTTTAAGGATTCAAGAAATGCTTGTAAACGAAAGCGTGAAATTGAGTCCGAATCGTCAAATTACAATATACGACCGCTCTTGCAGTAAGGAAAGAATTATAACAGTTCCGAAGTTCTTCCCTGACCAAATACTCCATTGGGTAGTAATGCTCGTAATTGAGTCGATAATAACGAAAGGAATGTATCGGTTTAACTGCGGAAGCGTTCCTACCCGTGGAGGTATGGAAGCCAAAAGATACGTTGAACGCGCGTTAAAGGACAAGAAGATAAGATATGTGGCAAAATTAGATATTTCAAAGTTTTTTAATAGCGTAAAACCGGAGTATTTAATGGCAATGTTCAGGAACAAAATCAAAGACGAGAAAGTATTAAGACTAATCAATGCGATTCTTGAAAACGGCGGAGATTGCCTACCTATCGGTTATTATACTTCTCAATGGTTTTCAAACTTCTTTCTCGAAGGATTCGACCACTACGTTAAGGAGGAATTGAAAATAAAAAAGTACGTTCGTTACGTTGATGATATGGTTCTCCTCGATACGAACAAAAGAAAACTCCACAAGGCTATCGCGAGAATGGACGAGTATCTCCATAAGATAGGGTTGAAACTAAAAAGAAACTATCAAGTATGGAAGGTTGGTAGCCGACCGATTGACTTTGTTGGGTTTAGATTTTATCAAGACAAAACGGTATTAAGGAAGAAAATCTTTTTTCGACTTTGCCGCCGAGTAAGGAATGTTAGAAAGAGCGGATATATAACCGTTCATCAAGTACAAGGGATATTGTCCTTGCTCGGCTGGCTATCGCATATAAACGCTTGGAAGTTTTACAAGGAGAAGATATATCCCTACGCTCCGAAGTCAAGACTTAAAAATATTGTGAGTAATCACGCAAAAAAATTATTGGAGGCAATAGAAAATGAAAAGATTCAAAAAGGCACTTTGGTTGCAATCTGCTAACGCTCAAATCGAGGAGAAGGTTCTTTCCGAGAGGGAAGTGAATGACGCTTTGGACGGTTGGGTAAACGACCTTGACGGCAAAACGGAAGAAGAACTTACGGCTATGGGTGTAGAGGTAAGAGAAGAATGGTTGCAATAACCCTCGAAAATATTTGCGATATTTGCGAAAAAGAAGGTTGCGACGAGCCTTGTGGAAAGTGGTACGACTGCTTCGAGGGCAAACCCGTAACCTTCGGATTCGTAGATGAAGGAGACGAAGATGAAAAAAATTAAGATATTTCTTGCGATTCTTATAGGCTTTATTCTCGGCGCATTGACGGCGGTCGGAGTGTATTTCTTGACTGTTGGGGAGGTTGCGTGGAAAGAGTATGCCGAAACAAAACTTATTCCTAACGCCGTACTTGCTTTAACCGCTATCGGCGGACTTGCAACCGCCTCATTGCCGATTATAGCGAAAATTCAATGTGCAGTCGATAATTTCAACAAGGCTACGAAAGATGTAAACGAAACGGCTGAAAACGGGCGTAAAACCGAAGGGGCGTTAAACGAGCAAGATAGACGGATTTCGGAAGAATTTGCTACCATAAACGAAAGGATCGCTTTCGTTGAAAAAGATACGAAAGCAACCAAAGAAATGTGTCGGATAGGCTTTTGTAATATGGGAGAATTAGTCCAAAGCGGTTATGCTTCCGAAATAGCAAAAGTGGGGGCGGACAATGAAGAAAAAACCGAATTATAAATTAAGACTTGTTTTTCTCTACATAGGCAGTTTCTTGGTATCAATCGCTCCGCTCGTTATATGTCTTGCGTTTAATTGGGGCGATTATACCAAAACTCCCGGAGATACTGTTAAATTATCGCTCGGCGGAATCATACTTGCAACGCTTGTTTTTATGAAGGTTATAGGCAAATTAAAAATGCCGAGGCGAATTGTATCGTTCGGTATCGTTTTTGTTATGGCATACTTATTACAAGCAGTATTGCAAGATATACTCCTGCTTACGGGAATGGCGCTACTCGGAGAATTTATAGATTATATGTTTTTTCAAAAAGCAATCAAAAAGACCAAAGAAGATATGTTTGTCGGGAAAACTGCCGATGTTACGACCGCGCAAGTAGAGGAAGTAATAAAAAAATACATAGGTAGGACTTGATTATGGGTGAAAAAGTAAGAGATTTTTTCAAACAAAATATCGGCTATTTCATAATTTTCTTCGTGTGTGCCGTGTATATTTTAACTGCATTTTTGCGGATTGATAAGACGGGTAAGACCATATCGCAGATTATTGCGGACGGCTCTTTGTGCTTTTTTCTCGGCGTATTCATCAATCGCACTTTTGACTTGCAAGGTGTGATGAGCGGCGATAGAGAAGAGGGTGTAAGAGCCACTATTGCCGAACACTCGAAAATCGTAATGAAAATTTCTCCGTATATAGAAGAACTCGACAAATGGTGTGAAGAGGAAAATGCAAAGAACTACAAAACGCAACGGACGAAAATTCTTGCTCGCGTAGGATTGAAGTATTCTTCTTGTTTCGATGAAGACGGCGTGGCGATTCCGTTTACGGTGGATAAAGAGAAGATGAAGGATAGGGCGTTGCGAATAACCGAACTTAAAAAACTTCGCGGTTATCATAAAGCGGTCAACTTAAAACTTACCGCATTGTCGGGAGGAGAACTCACAAGCGAAGGAGGCAAGCAGCAAGACCCGTTTTATTTTGGAAGGACGAAGGCTCAATATGAGGCTCAAAGGGGTTTAGCCGATGTTATTTCAAAGTTTGGCACGGCAATTATATTCGGCGTATACGGAGTGGAACTTATCAAGGATTTCAGTTATGCAAATCTTATTTGGACGACTTTGCAAGTCGCGATATTTCTTGTAATTGGCGTGATAAAAATGTATCGCTCTTATCTATTCGTAACAGACGAATATAAAGGAAGAATTTGGAAAAAAATTGACAACCTTCAAAAGTTCGATAATTACATAAATAATCTTCCAAAAGAAAATATAAACACCTTGGAGGTGGAAAATGAAAAAGACGAATAGGCTTAAATATTGGGAGGACGAACTCAAAAAATACGGAGATGTAGGCGGTGTAGGAGTGGTAAAACCGTTGAATCCGCCCTCATTGACGCCCCCCGGAAATTCTAAAAACACGGACAGTAAGAATCCGCTCGATATTTATAACGATTATATAAAAGAATCGAATACGCCTTCCGCCCCTGACTTGGCGGTAAATCCGAAACTGCCCTCATCTATTCCGGCAAATCCTTTTGATAAAGACAAAGGGTTTGCTCCGGTTGATAAAAATCAATTTTTCGATAGTAGAGTCGTCGGAACTGTGGGAGGCGGATTTTCAGGCGGTAAAAAAGGTGGCGTAACTGACGAGGGGGAGATTATAGGCAATCCGAATCTCGAAAAGTTTCCAACGATAAAAGACGGCTCAAATCGTGGCGGGGTCGGAGATTATAACCCTAAAAATTCCGAACCTACGTCTCCGACAATACCGACTGCGCCAAAGACGAATCCGAGTACGACGCCTACGATACCAACTCCGTCGAATCTGTCTACAAGCACTTCGATGACGAATCCGTCGAGCAGTACAACCGAAACTACGCCGAGTAACAAATTTTCGGCTAAATATCAAGGGACTGACTTTTTGGAATGGTATAGAGCGAATTACGGACAAGAATACGACCCTTCGACGATATTGTCGCGTAAAAGCGGAATGTCCGACGTTGATTGGGATATCGGTAACAGTCTTTATGATACATATCGAAAAGACCAACAACGCAAAAGCGATTATGAATCGAGAGTTTCGGCTTTGGATAAGAGCAAAATGCAGTCTCAACAAAATGCAAGTATCACTCTCGATAAATTAAAAAAGTATCTTCCTACGCAAATAAAAGCGCAAGGATTAGGCGGACTTGGTGTAAGCGAATCGAGTTTGCTCAATGCATACAATAGTTATTCTTCGGATATGGGCGCGATAGAGAATGATTATCAGGATAGAAAATCAAGTCTCGAAGAAGCCTATGCACAAGATAATCTTCAATCTTGGCAGACCTCCAAAGATAGCGTATCGGGGATTTTTGACGGATATAAAACTCAATTTGAGAATAATCAAAAACAAGCATATCAAGACGCTTATAATACGGTGTCTCAAAGTTCAGAAAAAGATGAGAGCGCAATTCTTAAATATATCGAGCAGTTTAGAAACCGCCTCTCCGATAGTGATTTCCTTACCTTAACGCAACAAGCGAAACAAGTGGCACAAGCAAACAAGCAAGCCTACGATAAAGAACAAGAGGCTAAAACCGAGCAATCGCAAAATTCAGCATTTGAAAATGCGCAGATGGCGATTGCAATCGCGACTCATTATACGCAAGATGATTTTGATAGACTCCTTGAACAATATCGCGGGCAAGTAACCGAGTCTCAATTTAACACTCTTAAATTACAAGCAGAAGGGAAACTTCGCGATAACCTTAAACCCTCAAACGGCAATGATATTAAGGCTTTGCACGATGTTAGTACACGATATAATGCTCAGCCGGCGGACGTGAAAAACCTTGAATTTCAACTCGAATCCGGTGGCAATATCTATGGGGTAAAACTTGGAGATACGGTTGCGAGTGCCGAACAAGCCGATGTTAAGAGATATATGTACTCCGCATACGGAAGAAAACCGCAAGCGGGCGACTTGTGTTATTACGCCGGACAAATCGTTATAGTTTGTCAAAATGGCAATTTAAGATACTTAAAGGACGCGCCAAACTTCCTCGGAAGGTGGAATTGGTGGGGCGTTAAGCACTTGGAAGAACTTGTAAACTCGGTAAATGTAGATTATGATTAAAGGAGCGTAAATATGGCATATACTCTAACTCCTGCCGAAAGACGAGCAAGAGCGCAATCTCTCCGTGAGAATCGTGAAAACCGCAAACTTTATTATGATTATTTAAAAAAAAAAGCGGCGTTAGAGCGTGAACAACAAATTCAAAGAAATATTGAACTGCAAGCGGAACAAGAAAAGGCGAATCAGTCTTTTCTTGTTCGAGGTTTGTCTACTGTTGGAGATATCGTTGCAAATGTTCTTACAGGGGCGGTAAAAGGTCTTGAAGGTATCGTAGACCTCGGAATCGGTTTGGTTGGCGGTATAGGCGGAATTTTTGACGGGAATTTTCAAGAAAGAGCAAAAAACGCTATCGCTTACGATTGGACGGGCGAAACTTTCGGAAACGCTCTTCAAGAGGCGTTAAAATATTCTTATACCACTAACGGCGGTACAATTGAAAACGTAGCAAGCGGAATCGGACAAATGCTTCCGTCCGTTGTTGTTTCGATTGCAACGGCGGGAGCGGGCGCGCCCGCTGCGGTAGCACAAGCCACCTCGCTTGCCACTTTGGGCGTTAGTGCTGCCGGTACTTCTACCGAAGAAGCGTTTCAAGAAGGTGCGGATTATTGGGCGGGTCTCGGTTACGGCACGGCTTCGGGTCTTGTAGAAGTCGGAACGGAAAAGATGTTCGGTGGGGCGACGAAGGCTCTTACCGGTGCGGGTATTCTCGACGGCGTAACAAGGTCGGTTGCCGATACGGGCATAAAGAGAATTGCAAAGAACGCACTTGAAGAGGGTTTTGAAGAAGTCGTTTCCGAACTCGCAAATCCTGCGTTGAAATCTATCTATAAAGGCTCGGAGGCTTTCAATGATTACGGCAATTTAGATTATTGGAAAGGAGTCGGAGAGGCTGGTCTCGTCGGCTCTTTAACCGCGCTTGCGTATAGCGGTACGGTCGGTTATGGATTATCCAAAGTCGGTGTTGGGTACGTTGGGAAAGAAGCCGATATTGCGGATTCTTTATCGGAAATTGCTACACTCAAAGAGAAAGCAAATAATCTTCAAGCAAACGGCGAACTTATCGGCGTGAACGAACAAAAGATAGCCGATACCACCAAAAAGAATTATCAAAACATCGAGAAGGTTCTTCAAGGCGTTTCGGAGGATAAACGCTTGAAACTTATTGAAAAATTCAATCTCGATAAAGCGTTCAATACTGACGGCTCTATGAGCGGTCAGTTGTCGTCGTGGTTTAATTCCGTCGGAGAATCCGCCGAAGTGTCGGACGGCTCTCAAAATGAACTTGCAAGTCTTAAAAAAGACTCGTATTCGTTTAATCTCCGAGGACAAGAACAAACTATCGCTTCCGACCTTGACACCATATCGGAAAATCTTGCTAATAAGTATATGGCTGCCGAACAAGAGAAAGGGAATAATATTACCATTGAGCAAGCGAGAGAGCAAGTCGGTAAAGTAAAGGTATTCGACGGCGAGATGTCCGATAACGCAAAGCAAAGCCGTAATAAATTCAATAAGGCTCTCAATTATCTCAACAAGGAATCGGGGGCAAATCTCTCATTTGTTGTAACCGAAAGCAACGACGCTTTCAACGGATTAGTCATCGACGATAGGACGATGTATATCGGAGAAGACCAATTTGAAAAAGGAACGTGGGCGGAAACTTTGGTTCACGAATATACCCACTTATCCGAGGGGTCGGAAGAGTACGCCAAGTTGGTAGACTTCTTGTCGTCCGATAACGTTTTGGTGGACGACGGCAACGGCGGAAAGGTCGAACTTTGGAAGAAAGGGCAAGAATCTGTATTTGACAAAAATTACGGTTTCGATAGAGAGAAAATCCAAGAAATCCACGACAAAATCGCCAACGCGCAAGAATTGACCGCAGATGAACAGAAATATTTTAAGGACTTTATGTCGGAAGTTGGAGCGCACGAAACGCAATATCTTCTCGGTAATGAAGAATTTATCGACCTAATCGTAGCGAGAGACTCGTCTTTTGCGAAAAAGTTTTTACAAAAGATTGAGAATTTGAGAAAAGCCTTTGAAAGAGTCGGAGACAAAGAAGCGAGAAAAGCCTACAAACAAATTCACGAAGCCGAGAAACTTTATTTGAAAGCGGCGGCAAAAGCGGGAGATATGAAACTTGTAAAATTCATTCTTTCTCGTAACCCTGACCTTGAAAAAGAAATTGACGTTTCCGCCGAAATCAAGTATAATAAGAAGGCAAAATATCTCAACATAAGCAAACAAGAATATGCGATTATCAGTTCTCGCATAATGGAAGACAATTCAAGCGTTATGGCGAAAGGTGGAGAGATTGCAAGATGCAACACCGCAAGAAGCGCGAATTACTTCTATGTATATGAAAACTTTTCCGAAGGGAACTTTGGTGTATTAAAGCAAATCGCTTTAACCGATGATAAAATAAAATACATAAACGCTATCGAAGCGAAAATAGGAGAATCAAATGGAGAATCAGTTATCCGAAGCACAAGCGAACTTAATAGAGTGCTTGAAGTTCTTAAAAATAAGTCAAGAAACGATAGTCGGAATAATGCTTATGATTCCGGAAGGCGAGCAGATAGCGGAAATGGCGAATTATCTATCGGACAATCCGAAAGCGAGCGAATCGGAAATACTGGAAAAGGCGACGGAAATAAGCGAGTAAAATATTCTCTTAAAATCGGTAACGAAAACTTAACCGTAGACGGCGAAGAAAGAAAAAATCTTGTTGCACTTCATAATCTCTCCGAGGAAAAACTTATGAAAGTTTTGGAACTCGGAGGGTTTCCTATGCCTTCGATTGCTATAACTCGTGCCGATTTAGGACACGAACAATTCGGAGATATTACGGTTATATTCGGTAGAGAGACGATAGACCCGAAAGTCGATTCAAGAAATAAGGTTTATTCGAGAGACGGTTATACTCCAACCGTGCCGAAAATAGATTACAAAGTCAACGATAAAGTATTATCGAAAATATCGAAGAAATACTATGAACTCTCCAAGAAATTTGGTTATGATACGACTCGCCCGTTGTATAAGTATGTAAATGATATGGAGAGGGTGTTAGAGGATAATGCGGGAGAGTTCGCAACAATCTCGCAAATTTACAATGACACCGATATTATGCAATTATATCTCCTCGATTCGGGGAAGGAGAAAATTCAACCCGTCTATAAGGAAATAACGGAATCCTTACCCAAAGAACGGGTTGAATATCTAAACTCTTTAATCAATCATTTAGGGAAAGAAGCCATTTTGGAGATTACGCCGAAAGACGGGGAATCTCTATTTACACATAGGCACAATTACGCTGAAAAATATCGAGATAAAATTGCAGAGTTTTTAGTTGACGGGAAAATTTATAAGAATACGAGCGAAGTTTTTGAAGATTTTAAGGATATCGACCTTTTAAGGCTTGTAATCTCCGCGCGGAATTTTATCAATAATGGTGCAACGACTACAAAAAGCGAATTTGATTCTTCGGCTACGAATAAGGCTATTCGTGAAGCGACTCCGCAAAAAGAATATCACGCGTGGGTAGATTCTTTATTTGAGGGGATTCAAGAAAAAACGGGTATAAGAAACGATAAGGATATTTTTACTCCGTCCGGGAATAGGCGTAGTTTTGAAGCAACGCACGACAGTTATACTCTTGATAATATTATTAAAGCGATGAAACGCGCGCCGATAAAAGGCGACGGAGGTTTTGTTGGGTTAAACGTTAATGCTTTGGCTGCCAAATTGTCAAGAGAGTTCAAAAGCGTTGCGGAAATTCGTAAAAACGCCGATTCGCTTAAAACATTTAACCAAGAGATTCAAAACAATTTTATAGATACTGCAAGGGAAATGATAAGTGAAATCGAACGCCTTTTCGTCCCGCAAGCGGACAATAGTATACAAAGTTGGACAATGCTCGACGGAGCGTCTACGCTTATCGGAGAAATTGCTGATAACGGCTTTACCACCGAAAAGCAAATAGCCGACTATATGGCGCGAGAATATAAGAATACTTCTTACAGATACTCGAAAGAAGTAGGCGATAAAATCCTTGCGTTATTCGATTATGTTCGTCAAATGACGGATACGGATTATTTTGAATCAAAGCCTCGTAGGGCAGTAGAGTTTAAGGAAATCCGCGACGTGCTTATTCCAGAAAATGCGAGCGAAAAACTTATCAAGGCTCTTGATGAACAAGGAATTGAACATATTACTTATACAGAAAAAAATACTCGTTCGGATATTATCAATAAACTCGATAATATTAGATTCTCTCTAAAAGAGGACTCCGACGGCAGAAAACTTTCGGAAGGGCAAAAGGAATACTTCAAAAATAGCAAGGTTATTGATGAAGACGGCAACTTAATGGTTGTATATCACGGTACGCCGAAGCCGAATTTTTCAGTTTTCAAACTTGGAGACGGCGCTTTGGGTAATGGTATATACTTTGCCGAGAGCAAAGAATACTCAAAAGGGTTTTCTTTTGGTTCAGATCCGTATGAAGTATATTTGAATATTACAAATCCATACGAAGTAAACTACCCTATCAGCGACAGTATAACAGAGAAACTTATTGCAAAAGGTTATGACGGAATACATCATAAGCAGAACGGCTTTTGGGTAGCCTTTTCCCCGGAACAAATAAAACTTGTAGATAATCTCACTCCTACCAAGAATGAAGATATTCGTTTTGACTTAAAGGAAGACGATTTATCTAAAAAGTATCGTTACGAATTATCGGACGGGCAAATCAAAAAACTCATTGCGGATAAAACGATGAGAAAGGTATACTCGAAAGTTGAGTCCGAAAAGATAATCAATACGATTCTTTCCGAATCTCTCGGTGTGGGCGAGAAATACGGTTCGCTTACGGGTAGGGCAAAATCGGAAGTTATCGAAATGCTTTGGCGCGGACTTAATACTGCCGAACCGGGCAGGCAGATGAAAGTTGCTCTCGATGTGGCGGAATACATAATACAAAATTCCGTTTTGGAAAACCTTTACGAAGATTCCGAAAACTCGATTTACATTGATACGATAAATGCCTTAAAGCCTTATCTTCATTCGCTTGACCTTTCCGCATTGAAAGGCGAGATAAAATATAAGTTCGACAATGATAATAGTGCATATTTGTTGTGGGGCAAAAGAAAAGGCGAAAAAGGTTTAACTGCCGACCAAATAAAAATGGAACTTGATGAGAGAGGGTTCTTTATTGATTCGGATAACGAGGCAGACATATTCTTCCGTATGGATAGTGCGTATCGTGAAGCGGTTGCTGCAATGAAGAAACAGACCAAAGAATTGCTTTCGTCGGCACTCTCTGCGGAAGAAAGAAAAACGCTTAAAAACAACATTGCAAGAGAAGTTTTGATAGCGTTTGACAAGAACGGAAAACAGTCAACGTTCTCGAAGATACTCGAACAGTATCATAAAGAAGCATTGACTTGGAAAGAAAAGTATTACGACGAACGCACGAGGAACTCTGTCATTAATCGGCTTCTCGATAAAGTTCAAAAAGTTAAAGATTGGAAGTCGGGAACTTTCCTTAACGCTTCGCAATATAAGGCTGATATTTTCAAAAGGTCTATCGACAAGTTGGCTAATATTAAGTTCCGTGGCGACCTTAATCAAAGCGGAACGCGAGATATTGTTTCGGGACTTAAAGAATGGTACTCGAAATCTAATCCGCTTCTCGAAGGCGTTTATGATTCCGAAATTGCCGAAATGCTCGATGACATCGCAACGAGCGAGGGAAAACTCTCTACACAAGAACTCCGAAACCTTTCAAACGTGGTAGACTACTTCAAACACTTTGTCGAGACTTACAACAAGGTTTATCGTAACGGTAAATATGTAGAGGCTCAACCTATCGCTGAAAAATATGTTTCCGTGATTAAGCGGAATCAATCGGTAAAAGTTGGTTGGCTTAAAAAATATTTTGAAAAATATCTTGCCACTTTTGGAGACCCGATAACGGTTGCTCGGTATTTTGATAAATACGAGAGCGGATTTTATTCGGAGATGTTGGCAACCTTGCGAGAAAGCGCAACGAAAGCACAAATCGACGAAATGAATATCCGCGAACCTATCGAAGAGTTTATCAAAAAGAATAAGAAATACTTTAATGAAGCCGAAAAAATGACTGTAAAATATCAAGGTCGAGATATTCCGTTACTGCAAGCGATGTATGTCTATATGGCGATGAACGACGTAGATACGATTCCTTCGTTTGCAAAGTCTGGGTTTGTCTTTAACGACGGAAATTCGGACGTAAGAATTGACGGGTTCGCGGCTAATGAAGACGTTGAAATTGCGGAAATGCAAATAATGGCGAAAGAAATTCAAACTTCGCTTGAAAAGCAGTTTTCGGCAGCGGATAAAGAGTATATCGAAATCGCAAGGAAAATTTTCAACGAGGATTGCCGTAAGAGATTCTCGGAAACAAGTATCATTCTCAAAGGTTATACTAATGCGAAAGAGGGAGACTATGTGCCTATTCGTAGGGCGAATATTGCCAAAAACGTTGATACAAGCACTTTCGAGTATGAAGTAAATCGAGCAAGTAACGCTTCTTTTACAAAGGATAGAGTAAAAGGAGCAAAAGGCGAACTCCGAGTGGACGGGATTGATACTGTGTTGGATAGACATATTCGCGCGGTGGCTCAATATGCAAATCTCGCTCCCGCAATCGAGGAATATAATAAACTGTTCAGCCTTAACACGGGAGAAGATAACAACAAACCCGTGAGTGTATCGACTGAAAGTCGTAACTTATGGGCAAAAGGAGATGAATACTTCAAGAAACTTATAAGCGATATACAAGGAATCCCCTCTACGAAAGGCGACGGAATCAAGCTTATGGCGTTTATAAGGGGCGGTTATGCAAAATTCCAACTCGGGGCAAATCCGAAGGTGTGGGTAACGCAATTATCATCGTTTTTTGCTGCCGGAAGTATTTTAGATTATTCGTCTATCGTCAAAGGCATAGGGATAAAGGCGGGCGACGTCGATACTTATTGCGAACTCGCAAAATTGCGTAATAACGACAATACGGTCGCTATGGCACAAGGTGTTCTTGATAAGATTGATAAAGTCGGCAATGTGCTTATGAAACCTATCGGAACGGTCGATAGATTCGTTATAACGAAACTTTTCGGGGCGTGTCAAGTACAAGTTCAAAAAGACTACGGCTTGAAGATAGGCACGGAAGAAAACAAGGTTAAAGCGGGCGAACTCTTAAAACGCGTAATTCTCGAAACGCAACAGAACTCAATGGCAACCGAAAGGTCTTCGGCTATGCGTTCGGGTAGCGAGTTTATGAGAACGATAACGATGTTTTCCGCCGACTCAATGAAGGTCATAGGAAGAGTTGTAGATTCTATCGGAGAATTAAGCGCGTTAAAATCAAAGAAAAAAATTCTTACCGACGCTAACGAAATTGCAAACATAGACAAACAAATCAAACAAGCGACAAAAAAAGTTGCGAAGTCTACGGCTTCGCTTATAACTTCGGCTGTGTTTATGGCTCTTGTCGCGCAGTTATTCAGGACTCTCTACAATAAGGACGATGAAGAAGACAACGTGGTAGCAAATATGGCGACCGACGCTATCGGAAATCTTTTTGGCGGACTCCCTATTTTCAAGGATATTTATTCTCGCCTTGTAGAAGGATATGATATTGACGGTTACGCATATTCTGCGATAAACGATATGCTTGATAGCGCGGATAACATATTCAAGATGTGTGGAGATATTGTCTCTGGGGAAGTTACTTCGCAAGAGGTGGCTAAAAATATCAAGAATATGGTCTACGCGGCGGGGCAAATTTTCGGGCTGCCGGCAAGAAATGTTTATAATGTCGCCTACGGATTAACGAAAAGAGTAAGTCCGTCTACCGCATACAAAATCGACACGGCTTTCTACAATAAGAAGTATACTTCCGATTTGAACAAGGCTATCGCACGAGGCGACGACGATATGATTGCGACAATAGTCGAACTTATGACCGACGAACGAGTCAGTGATATAGGTGATTCTGCCGTAAGCAAGGAACTTAATTCTCTCGTTACGAAAGGGTTTGACGTAATCCCTCGGAGCGTGGGAGAAAAGATAACCTATAACGGCGAAGAAATCAATTTGACGAGCGGTCAGCGAAAGCAGTTCAAGCAAGTCTATTCCGTGGCTAATAAGGCGGTTGCAAGCCTTGTAAAGTTGTCTCAATACGAATCCGCAAGCGACGAAGTGAAAGCAAAGGCGATTAAGTATATTTACAACGTATACTATAATCTCGCTCTTCAAGATTTGCTTGGAGAAGACCTTGAAACAAAGACTGTTTTATTTGCGGAAGCAATAGATGTGGAAAAACTTGCTATTATTGTTGCGACGGCTAATTCCTTAACTGCCGACCTCGATAAAAAAGGAAATGCGATTAGCGGAACTCGCAAGAGAAAAATTCAAGCCTATGTAAATTCTCTTAAACTTTCCGCCGCCCAAAAGTATATGGTTATGGGGTATCTCGGATTCAGTAACTTGAAGGGCGAAATGCAAGTCAAAGCGTATATCAATCGGCTCAATCTCACGAAATCGGAGAAAGAAAAACTTCTCAAATATAGCGGGTACGAGAAATGAAAAAGTTGTGGTTGAAATGCAAAACCTTTATAAGGTGGATTTTGAAGCAACTTAAAGACAAGACAAACATTTTGATTTTTATCATCGTGTTCTTGGTTTTATCGTCGGAAGTGTGGATTCCATATCTTTTGGCGATAATAACCGGGAATAAGTGGTGGTGGGGAATCGGCTCGGCTTGTTGGACGTTTTGGCTTGCACCGTTTACACCGTTTCTTCCGCTATGTCTTGCAATAACTTTCGGCGTTCGGAAAATCGTAGACAAAATTCGAGATAAACATAACAAAAAAGACGGGGAGTGATTCCTCGTCTTTTTATGCGTTATGCGAACTTCCCTTTGCGTACAAAAACAGTTCCTGTTATTGACTTGATACCGATATTTTCTGGGTTTGAATCGGGAAAATAAATTTGAAAACTATCGCTCCTATACTCAATGGTAAATGAGCAATGAGAATAACCTTGATAATCAAGATTTGAAGTTGGAGAGTCTGACATATATGCTTGCCACAATGTTTCGGGTTGTACTGAAAACGTTATGGTTACATTATTGAAGTAGCAATCTTGCTTGCGAGATGTCTCAATATGCCCTATGCAGTACATTTTGTAGTATGTAAAGTTGTCGTTTGTCTTGTCCGATAAATAAGCATTACAATCGGTATAATACATATTGATTGCTATATAATCAGCGTAGTTTTCTTTTGTAATGGGGATAGATTCATATTCTATATTATCATCTTGGCTGCTGCACGCGGTTAAGAATATACACGAGAAAATGAAAATTAAAAATGCTATACAAGTGATAAGTCTTTTTATTGTGGATAACTTAAAATTTTCGGGGGGGGGGAGACTTTTTAATGGAATTAACAAACATAAAACACGCCTCCTAATCGTCAAAAATATTATATCATATATAGTGATTTTTCGCAAGTAATTTCGAGTAAAGTGTTGAAAAATGTTGAACAGTATGGTATAATATAAGTAGGAAAAACGGAGGGGAAAACCAACGATGAAAGGTATGAGATTTACGGCAAAAGAAAAAGAACGCGCTCTCAAAATGTGGCTAAATGAAAGCACCGACATAACGTTAGTTGCACATCGAATGAAGTGTACCGAGAGAACTCTTTGACATTGGAAATCTCTCTATGACGGAACGCTTGCGAGTCTTGAAAATAAGTCATCGAGACCGCATACGCCTAATCCGAAATCTCACACTAAAAAAGAAATTGAAAATATTAAAAAAATTTTTAATGAACACCCGGATATAAGTTACGCGGAAGCGTTCGGAAAGTTGCGAACGGATTGTGCATATTCAAGAACTTACTTCGGATTTTGGAGATTCGTCGTCAAAAGCGGGATCCGTCCGCATAAAGATGTTGTTGAAAAATATATTGAGAAACCTTATAATACGCCCGAAATGTTCGCAATCAAAATGCAAATGGACGTGAAGGTCGTTCCGAAAGAATGTAAGATAGGCGAATATAAAGATGAGAAGGACTTTCAGTATACAATAATAGACGAGGCGACAAGAGAAAGATTTATCTATCCTTATAAAGAGCAAAGCACATACTCCACCGTTGACTTCTTAAAGAGAGCGTTTGTATATTTCGGTTATCTTCCTGCAATAGTCCAAACGGATAACGGAACGGAATTTACTCCGCCAAAAAATGCGAAAGAAACGACGATTAACGCCGTAGATAGATTTTTGATTAAATACGGAATTAAACATAAACTTATAAAACCGCGCACGCCGAGACACAATGGAAAGGTAGAGCGTTCTCATAGAACCGACCAAGAATGTTTTTATGACCATTTGCAATATTCTACTTACGAAGAACTGAAAGAGAAAATGGCAGAATGGCTTAATAGATATAACAATCGTCCGCACTCGTCTTTGCGGAATAGGGCAGGGAAAAGAGTTTGGTTGACTCCGCTGCAAAAGAGGGCGGAACTAATGGAAGATTATCTTAAAAGCGGTTTTAAGGACGAAAACGATAAGACCTGCAAATAAAAGTCAAGAGAAATGAAGAAGGAAATTGAAAAAATTTTCCCAGCAAAAAACGGTAACACAAAAAAGCCTCCGTAAAAACGCAGACTTGAAATATGAATAAAAACGGCTAAGCGGTGGTTGTTGTAAAAAGGTTCAAATGCTCCGTCACGCGAGCATAATAAATTCTTAAAAACTTGTTGGCGGCAGCGGTCATATAAACATAGAAATGTTTGCCTTCGGAACGCTTCTTGTCCATAAATTGGAATATTACGTTATTCGTCGGTGCTCGTTGCAAAACGACGGACATTACTTGGAACAGCGTTTTTCGCAAGGCTGCTGAACCGCGTTTTGAAATAGACCGAGATTGCGGATTGAAGTTTCCGGATTGAAACGGAGAAGCATCTAATCCGGCAAAACCGACGAGAGCTTTTTTGTTTGGGAAACGGGAAACGTCGCCGATTTCGGCAATAAGTTGAGAGCCGAGAACGGATCCCACGCCGAACATAGACATAACAGAGTCGTATTCGGGAAGCGTGGCTGCAATCTTGTTCATCTCGGATGCTAACGACGCAAGTGTTTCGTTAATACTGTTGAGTTGAATTATAGCATTTGAGACAAGTAAAGCTGAACTGTCTGAAAAAGATAAAGACGGCGAACAGTTACACGCGAAATCGTAAACTGCTTGAGCTTTGCTTTTGGAAAATTTGTAGCCGAACTTTTTACACCAAGAGAGATAACTTTTTAGGAAAAATGAGAAAGATTTTTTCGAAATACACTCCGAATGAGAAAATTTGAGAACAAAATCCACCCATTTTTCATGACCGTCGGACTTTCTTGTCGGCGTAGAGAACAAAGTATTTGCGCCGGGGAAAGTTTGGTCGAGAAGAGCGATAAGATTATTCTTCAATATAATTTTGAGCTTGTTGTATTGATTGTATTGGCGATTGTAGGATTTAAGTAAAAGTCGAGCTTCGGATTGAGCGGAGAACGGCGAAAGCTCATTCCAACGATCGAGAGCAAAAGAAGCAATTTTAAGAGCATCTTTTTTATCGGTCTTAACTTTACGGACAGTTAAAGATTTTGTACTGTAATCTTTCACTAAAATTGGATTGACTACAGAAACGAAAAAACCGTTGTTACGGAGAAACAGGGCTATTGGGAGATAGTAATTACCTGTATATTCCATAACAACCTTCGTATCGCCGTTCAAAGTTTTAAGGAGTGTGACGAGCTTCGAAAGTTCCTTTGGACTGTGCGATACGTCGAACGGAGAAACAACGATTTCTCCGAACGGGCGCAGGACGGCTACGGTAGATTTGCCTTTCGAGACGTCGATACCGACAGCATTCATAAGTGTAACCTCCAAGAAAAGAATTAGTAATTAAGGCGACCGACCTTATCCATTACCGATTCAATCTGATTCGTTACACGGACGCGAAGCCCAACCTGCAAAAACCGAACGCTATAATGGAAGGACGGCTGACAGTCTTATTGACGGGCGTAAAAGCCCAAGGAGAGTATGGTCAGACCTGTATTACCCTTCCATTATAGCTTAGGTAACGGAACTTGAAAAGTGCTAATTCAAATACCGCACTTTTTTCGGTCAATTATATTGTATCAGGAGATTAAAATCCGATTCCTCAAAAAATCTGCTTAAATTATCGACATAATATATAGAAACTCCACGCAAGCGGAGTCTTTTCTCATACGCCTCTATTAGATGTGTTTGACTTCTTTATCGAAAAGAGTTATAATATCAATCAATAGGGGCGTTTTTCTTATGATTTTTCGTGGTGTTTTACAACTTTCAAAAAAATTTTCAAAAAATTTCTAAAAATTACTGAAAAACGATTGACAAATCACAGAAAATAAACCGAA
>ERZ780226.394-NODE-394-length-40666-cov-10.970279_pt1 | contig 40666 bp, 32 predicted proteins | sample MGYA00511165_ERZ780226 | MGnify/ENA primary metagenome ERZ780226 (study PRJEB29588, sample SAMEA2152373) | human gut metagenome | biome: human gut; feature: human-associated habitat; material: faeces | place: Denmark | collected 2008/2010 ...
GTCAAGCGGTTAAGACATCGCCCTTTCACGGCGGTAACACGGGTTCGATTCCCGTCGGAGTCATTTTTACAGATTATCCTGCATAAGCTTTAGTAATCTGTAATTTTTAAATTTATATGGTATGGCGTGATAGCCAAGTGGTAAGGCCCCGGTCTGCAACACCGTCATCGCCGGTTCAAATCCGGCTCACGCCTCTAAGAAAAGCTTGAAACATTGAGACATCAGTGATTCAAGCTTTTTATTATATAGAAATTTATGGCAATTGAGAAGGAATAAACGGGGATAAACATGTGAGGAAGATGGGAGACATTGCAGAGATGAAACTTAAAAATTTTAAAATGACAGTAATGGGAACAGCACTATGTATGAGTATGTTATTTCTTTCGGCCTGTGGAACGCTGGTGGGAGATCCGCAGGATCAGAACATAGCAGAAGACATCACAAAAGAAGATGAGGAAGAAGTGAATGATGAGACACTTTCAGAGGAAGAGGATATTACCTATCCTGTTTATGAGGTGGAAAGCATCGATAATCTTCAATTAGATAATAAAGAATTCCACATTGAAAATTATTATATTAAAAATCAATCTAACAATCTGAATCGTTATTACATTGATTCACATAATGTTCTGTGGGGATATGGAAGAAATGATTATGGACAGCTCGGAAATGGAGAGCAGAATAGTTTGGGTGATTATGTAATGACACCACAGAAGATTGCTGAAAATGTGGTGCATGTGGATGCCAATCAGTATTTTACAATTTATTTGACCGAAAAGGGAGAATTGTATGGTATTGGTGCTAATCTGAATGGAATAATGGGGATGGAGGTAACAGAGGATTATATTACAAATCCGGCTGCTGTCGCGGCTTCCACTCCGGTATGTCTGCTGCAGGATGTCCGGTATGCCCGTGTAACGATGAGAGGAATCGCAGCACTTAAAAAAGATGGATCGGTATGGTGGTGGGGAGAAATAATAACTACCTCTGCTAAAAATATCGAAAAGGCAGTGGGACTACAGTATTCAAAACCGGTGAAAATGTTGGATCATGCCATATATGTAACCTGTGGACAGTTCTGTATGGCTGCAATCAAAGAGGACGGGACCTTATGGACATGGGGAAATAATACATTTGGCAGTTGTGGATATGACAGTGGAGATCAGGACTTTATTGAGGAACCGGTTAGGGTACTGGAAGATGTCAAGATGGTCTGGATGGATGAGGTAAGGTTTGATACGATAGAGAAAACGGTATGTGATGGGTATATAAGTCCTTATAGATGTCAGTATCCTTATGTTACATTTGTGGAAAAGAAAGATGGAAGCGTATATGCATGTGGATATGAAGTAGAAGGGGAGGGAAGCAAAAGCTGGACGTATCTGCTTTATGGTGACATTCTCCGAACAGATGAAGATCCAGACTTGCCACCTGTTACAGTAACTTACTCCGATGTGTTTCAAAGAATATCAATTAAAGAAAAGGATCGTCAGCCGCAACTTAAATTTAAAAATTTGAAATATGGAATGTCGGCAGAGGAAGTAATGAAACTGCTTGATGATGAAGGGATTGAATACAGGCTGATAGAAGGAGTATCAGAGGAGAGATATCAGTATGAAATTATAACGGAGAATTGTAATTTTATATTCGGGTTTGGTCAGGTACAAGATGATCTTAGGTATATTGAGTATAGTAGTTATGGAATCAGGAATGGTAAAGTTGACATTGGAATGACGCGGGAAGAAGTGGAGAAAATCTGGGGTAAGCCTTATTTTGAAGAATCCTTTCCGGATGAGGATCATATGCACATTGCGTACTATGAGGATGACTATGGTTATAGAGTGGTGTATATTTATGGAATAGCCTGTTATATTGACGAAGAACAATATACTCTGTTGGAACAAATTAAAGAAACCCAAATTGATGAACAGACATATGATATTTCTTTGAAAGATTGGGGAGACGTTACTTTTGTGTCCTGTAAACCACAATATATCTGGGAGGATGCCACGTTCTATTTAATGAAAGATGAGCAGATTTTATATAAATTTCCACACCGCTTTCCTTATAATGGTTTATATAAATATATAGGGATTTATGACAATGTTGGAGCGGTTGCGTTTCGGGATATAAATAATGATCATAAGAAAGATATTATTATTATATCCTATTATCTTATGGGAGCAGGTCCGGATGGAATGACTCCGCGTCCTGGTGTTACCATTTATATTGCATCCGATAATTCATTTTATATTCCAGAGGAACTGGATGCAGATATTGAAGAGAACGTTATGAATGAGAATCGCACAATTGAATATATATGTCAGTATGCACGAAAATACTTTGTGGGATAATGACTTGTAAAAATATGCGCCTCGGTAACTCACATTAATTGGCTGTCGCGCTGTTGGCAGGCGGATAGCAGGGAACCATTATCATATGCGGCAATAAATCTACCAAAAGCCGCTACCTGGTTGTATTCGTCAATACAAAAACTATCAAACATGTCTTTGGCAGAAGAATATCCGGCAAAGGAATAATTAAATCCCATGATTTGCGGCAGACCCAGGGGAGGATGTTACCTTCAATATCTGCCATTAAAACATCATAATCTACGCAGAAATAGATTGTTGCAGAAGGGGGAAATCCAAATTTCTGAGCAGCTTCTTTGGCAGCCAATCCATCGGCAAGCCCCTGTTGTGCAGTAAAGTAGGAAACTTTGTTTCCAATAGTTTGAAAGATTGGAAAGACATTTAATCCGACAGCAATTAGGATTTCCATTTCATCTAATGACAAAGCCTTGTCTAAGCCATTGCTTGACGCATTTGTTAAGTATCTTCCGACATCAGTGTAATTTTTCTGTTTTATTGCAATGGCATCTTCGAGCGTTAACTTGGTAGAGGTATTTAAAGCAGTAGCATTTCGATCGGTGTCATATATGTCCTCGGTACTTTGGAAAGAATAACTATCCGTATTCATAATGCCTTGAAGAACATAAGGATATACTACCTTATCAGCAGTAATACCGGCAGCGGTCTGAAACTCTGAAATTGCATTTGCTGTCAGTGGACCGAAAACACCGGTAAAACCACCAGGAGAAATACCCTTACACCATAAGGAACCCTGTAATATATAGATAATATTTCGAGGAACTTCAGAACTGGGAAGAAGACTGGCACGTAATGTAGGACATTTACGGAGCGTATCTTTGCCAAATATACCATCTGGGTTTTCTACCCCGATTTCTATCTGAAGTGCATAGATTAATGCGTGAAAAGTTGAATTGCCCGTTATGCCATCTTCATCCACTTTTGGAAAATTGGCTACATTGCCATAGGTATCGTTTAACCATTTCTGTGTCTGTAAAACTCTTGAATCCATATAAGTTACCACCTTTCAATATTTTGTAAGCTTACATTAGGTATAAAGATTTCAGCAGATTAAATGTAAACTGAAAAAGTGTAAATATATGAATAATTACCTAGTTATTGTTTGAAATGTAGAATCTTAGATGATATGATGATGCTATGGATGTGCATTAAATAAATATGTAAAACTTGAGATATGATAAACACATGTGAAGGAAGGAGAAAGAGTATGAATGCGATGGAACAGCTGCGTGAGATGATTAATAACAGTAATAATATTGTATTTTTCGGTGGAGCAGGAGTGTCTACGGAGAGTGGAATCCCGGACTTCCGGAGTGTGGATGGATTGTATCATCAGAAGTATGATTACCCGCCGGAAACCATTTTAAGTCATACCTTTTACCGGCAGAAGCCGGAAGAGTTCTTCCGTTTTTATAAGGATAAGATGCTTTGTCTCACGGCCGAGCCCAATGCGGCACACAGGAAGCTGGCAGAGTGGGAACAGCAGGGAAAGCTGAAGGCAGTCATTACCCAGAATATTGACGGACTTCATCAGAAAGCCGGTTCGAAGAAGGTATTAGAGCTTCATGGAAGTGTGCTTCGGAATTATTGTGAAACATGCGGAAAATTCTTTGAAGCAGAGTATATGCTGCATGCAGATGGAATTCCGAAATGTGATGCATGTGGCGGCAGAGTGAAGCCGGATGTAGTTCTTTATGAAGAGGGACTTAATCAGAATACACTGCAGGAAGCTGTTCATTATATTAAGGAAGCGGACGTACTGATTGTGGGAGGAACCTCCCTTGTCGTATATCCGGCGGCAGGTCTTATTGATTATTATCAGGGCAATAAGTTAATTCTGATTAATAAGACGGCAACCGCACGCGATGGAATTGCAGACCTGGTGGTTCAGGGAGCGATCGGGGAGATCTTTTCACAGCTGTAAGGATAGGGGAAAAGGAAAATGAGTATCTTTTTGGCAGTAATTGGGTGGATCTGTGTGATCTATTTTCTGTGTATTGCATTGTTTGTCAGACATGGAACGTTTTTTTTCTTTGTCTGGCTGTTTCTTGGAGTTACGGCACTGGGATTATCCTTTTGTATGAAGAGAGGAATCTGGCAGGAACATGTGCCGTTACTTGTGCGCAGAAGCTTCTGGTGCGTGACAACGATTGGAGTGCTTTTCTTTCTGATTGTGGAAGGATTTATCCTGAGCGGATTTGGAATGTCAGGCTCAGATCAGACGAAGTATCTGGTGGTTCTCGGTGCGCAGATGAAGCCTGAAGGCCCATCTAAGGTTTTGCAGTACCGGCTGGATGCTGCACTTGCTTATTTAACAGATCATCCGGAATGCCAGGTGGTTGTATCCGGTGGGCAGGGTGCGGATGAGCATATCAGCGAAGCCCAGGGAATGTACGACTACCTTGTCGCGCATGGACTGGAAGCAGACCGAATCCTTCTGGAGGATCAGTCTGTAAATACGGTACAGAATCTGGCTTTTTCTACAAAATATTTTGACAAGGAAAAGGATGAGGTCCTGATTGTAAGTAATAACTTTCATGTGTTCCGGGCAGTCGGAATTGCCAGACGTCAGGGCTATCGGAAGGTATCCGGACTTGCAGCACGTGGATACTGGTTTCTGTTACCCAATAATATGCTGCGGGAATTTGTCGGTGTGTGCAAGGATCTGATTCTTGGGATATGAGAAACTACTAAAAGCATATTGGATTCATTTCTGCACAGCTGAGCTGTTACCTATTATGAGAGAAAAGGAAGAAAATTGTGGATATTCAGGTCAATGACATTGTGAAATTAAAGAAAGCGCATCCCTGTGGCAGCTATGAGTGGCAGGTGCTGCGGACCGGAGCGGATTTCCGGCTGAAATGCGTCGGATGCGGACATCAGATTATGATCCCACGCAGACAGCTGGAGAAGAATGTGAAGGGGATCCGGAACAGGGAGTAGGTGTCTTAAGGGTACTGCATAAAAGAATGTAAGTCCCTTCATAAGCTGTCCTTAGTGAGCAGGCTCCCACGGTCATCCTGCACAATTATTTCCGCATGGCTGAACTGTTACTGAAAATGACAGAATGATAGAAAAGTTAATCTGATACTTGAAATTAGCATGAATTCATGGTATCATATAAATCCGTGGTATGTAAAAAGACATACAAATCCTTGCTCCTGTTTCAGGACAGGGGCCAGAGACCAAAAGGAGGTAACTAGCATGAACAAGTATGAATTAGCCGTTGTTGTTAGTGCGAAAATCGAAGACGAGGAAAGAGCAGCAGTAGTTGACAAGTGCAAGGCCCTGATCGAAAGATTCGGTGGAACCATCACAAACGTTGACGACTGGGGCAAGAAGAGACTGGCTTATGAAGTTCAGAAGATGAAAGAAGCTTACTATTACTTCATTCAGTTTGACGCTGAGCCTACTGCGCCGATCGAAATCGAAAACCGTGTTCGCATTATGGACAATGTTATCAGATTTTTATGCGTAAGACAGGACGAGGCATAAGATAACCGCTATGCCGGAAAGTAGAGGCAGGTATGAATAAAGTAATCCTTATGGGACGTTTGACGAGAGATCCTGAAGTTCGCTATTCTCAGGGCGAGAATGCAACAGCAGTCGCCAGATATACATTAGCCGTAGACCGTAGATATAACCGTAATAATGACGAGCAGAGCGCAGATTTCATTAACTGTGTTGCTTTTGGACGTAATGGCGAGTTCGCTGAGAAGTATCTTCGTAAGGGAACCAAGATTGCAGCTACCGGTCGTATTCAGACAGGAAGCTATACGAATAAAGACGGTGTACGTGTATACACGACAGAGGTTGTTATTGAAGAACAGGAATTTGCTGAAAGCAAAAACAGCTCTTCCGCAGGTAATGGGGGCTTTACAGGCGGAAATAATGCACCTGCTATGCAGGATGCAGGTGATGGCTTCATGAATATTCCGGATGGAATTGATGAGGAATTACCGTTTAACTAAGTTTTTTACTATGAATAGGAGGGTAACCACTATGGCATTTAATAAAGCAGAGAAGTCTGATTTTCCTAGAAAAAAAGGCGGTATGCGTAGAAGAAAAAAGGTTTGTGTATTCTGTGGTAAGGACAATGTAATTGATTACAAGGATACCGCCAAGTTAAAGAGATATGTATCTGAGAGAGGAAAGATCCTTCCCAGACGTATCACCGGCAACTGTGCAAAACATCAGAGAGCTCTTACTGTAGCAATCAAGAGAGCACGTCACGTAGCACTGATGCCTTACGTTCAGGACTAATTTCAGTTTGAGTTTAAAGGGATGAAAGCCTTTACTTACTGTACATGCAGTAGGTAGAGGCTTTTTCATGTAGAGCACTTAGCGAAGACGAGCCGAAGGCGAAGTCTGAGCTTAGTGCGAACGGTACCCGGACACTTAATGAGAACGAGCGGGAGCGAAGGTCGAATTTAGTGAAACGGGTGCATGTAGAGCATTTAGCGAAGAGACCTAAAGAAGACGAGCCGAAGGCGAAGTAGTGAAAAAAGCAGGAATCACATATACTGATCAGTTTTTAGTCATATGAAAATGAGAAATAAATGCATTGATTCATATGAAAAGATGTAATATAATACAATAAAACGTATCAATAATATAATCATGGTATAACCATAAAGGACTGCATACACATGAAACGTAAAATCACATCTAAACTGTATGAGTGGAAAAACATTCAGAATGGCAGAATGCCATTGCTTATTTATGGTGCACGTCAGGTTGGAAAAACATTTGAGATGCGGGAGTTCGGGGCACTTTATTATAAGAATACCGTTTATGTGAATTTTGAAACAGACGAAAGAATCGGAAAATATTTTGAAACAGATATTCATGCAGATCATGTCATTTCTGTTTTGGAGAAATATTATCAGGTAAAAATTGTTCCGGAAAACACACTCATTATTTTTGATGAGATACAGATGTGTGAGCGGGCGTTAACTTCCTTGAAATATTTTTCAGAAGAAGCACCGGAATATCATATCATGGCTGCAGGAAGCCTGCTTGGAGTGGCCGTGAACCGGGAGAAATATTCCTTTCCGGTAGGAAAAATCCAAATGCTGACCATGTATCCCATGGATTTGGAAGAGGTATTGTGGGCAAAGGGAAAACAGATGCTTGCGGATACGATCCGGGAACATTATGAAAACAATCAGCCATTGGATGAACTCCTGCATGAGGAGGCATTGCAGGAGTTTTATCATTATTGTATTGTGGGCGGAATGCCGGCAGCGGTAAAGGCCGATCTTGCAAAAGACAGCCCGATTGATCAGACCGAAATCCGACAGATGCTATTAAATTCTTACATTGCAGATATGGCAAAATATGCTAATCAGGCAGATACGGTACGCATTTTTGAAGCATATGATTCACTTCCCTCCCAGCTGGCAAGGGATGCAAAAAAGTTCCAGTATAAGCTGATAAAATCCGGAGCACGGGCATCTCAATACGGAGATGCGATTGACTGGATGATCCGGGCTGGAATTGTGAATAAGTGTATGAAGTGCACTCAGGGATTTTATCCGGCTGCCGCATATCAGGATGTGAGTGCATTTAAACTGTATTACAGTGATATGGGTATTATGTCTGCCAGAATAGGGATGACGCTGGAGGCATTGAACAATAGTGAGACAGAACATTTCCGGGGAATTATGGCAGAAAACTATGTTTCTGTTGCATTAAAGACGAATGGTTATGATTTATATTATTGGGAATCGGATAATACGGCAGAGGTTGATTTTCTGATACAAAAAAATAGCCATGTGATCCCGGTTGAGTGTAAAGCAGGAAATCATGTAAAAGCAAAAAGTAGGATGGTTTATATGGAAAAATATGAACCATCCTATGCCATCAGGATTTCAACAAGAAATTTTGGAATGGTGAAGGGAATAAAAGCAGTGCCGTTGTATAGTGTATTTTGCATTTAATGCTTTATGTTTTCAGGCTATGGATGGAGAAATATTTTTCTGTCCGATGCGCTGCTAAAAATCCCTGGTGAAAATAGTGTAAAAATAAAAAAAAAATAATGAAAAACAAGCATAGCTCAGAAATAAAGAAAGCAGAGTGAATAAATAAATGAACGAGAAACAGGATTTTACAACAGGAAGTATTCCGAAGAAGATGATCGGATTCATGCTGCCGGTACTGGGAGCATTGATTTTGCAGGCAATGTATGGTGCGGTCGATCTGATGATCGTCGGAAGATTTGGAACGACGGAGGGAATATCGGGAGTTACAACCGGAAGCAGCATTATGAATATGGTAACTTTTACGGTAAGCTCTCTGACAACAGGTGTTACCGTAATTATGGGACAATACCTGGGAGAGAAACGCCCCGAGAGACTGGGAGGGCTGGTAGGAGGAGCAACGTGCTTCTTTTTTATCATTTCACTGGTTCTGACAGCTGTATTGCTGATTTTTGCAAGGCCGATCGCAATACTGATGCAGGCACCGGAATCAGCTCTTGATCTTACGGTGACCTATATCCGGATTTGTGGAGGCGGATATGTATTTATTGTATTTTATAATTTTATCAGCAGTATTTTCCGTGGACTCGGTGATTCGAGGATGCCTCTTTTATTTGTAGCCATTGCCTGTGTGGTCAATATTATCGGAGACCTCGTGTTGGTCGCAGGATTCCATATGAATGTCGCAGGAGCGGCCATTGCAACCGTACTGGCACAGGCAGTCAGTGTGGTACTTTCCATTGTCATTATTTTCCGGAAGAATTTAGGATTTACATTGCAGAAAGCGGATTTCCGGCTTTCGGGTGAAGTGACGCACTTTCTTGTAGTGGGTGCACCATTGGCGCTGCAGGAGTTCCTTACGAACCTCACCTTCCTTGCATTATGTGCCTTCATCAACCGGCTGGGACTGGATGCGTCCTCCGGATATGGGGTGGCACAGAAGATTCAGTCCTTCGTCATGCTGATTCCTTCTTCCATTATGCAGTCCATGGCTGCAATTGTTTCACAGAATGTCGGAGCGGGCAAAGAAAAAAGAGCCGATCAGGCAATGCATTGTGGAATTTTGTTCGGTGCGGCAGTCGGCGTTGTGATTGCCTATACGGCATTCTTCCATGGGGATGCACTGGCAGGGCTTTTTACTGAGGATGCAGCTGTTGTGAAGAGAGCGTTTGAATTCTTAAGAGGATTTGCACCGGAAGCTATTGTCACAAGCATTCTGTTCAGCTACATGGGATATTTCAATGGACATGCGAAATCCTTATTTGTTATGATTCAGGGACTTGCGCAGTCATTCCTCGTAAGACTTCCGATGTCGTATCTGATGAGCATCCGTCCCAATGCTTCTTTGTTTGGCGTTGGACTGGCAGCACCGTCGGCAACTATATTCGGAATTATTCTGTGTACAATTTATTATGTGCATATGAAAAAGCAAATGAAAGAAAAGACTGCTTGAATAAAACCCTCCGATTTCCACATACTACCCATACAGTATTTTTATGGAAATCAGGAGGTTTTTTAATATGAGAGCAACGGGAATCGTGAGGAGGATTGACGATCTTGGCAGGATTGTCATTCCGAAGGAATTAAGAAGAACGCTTCGCATCCGCGAAAGTGATCCGATAGAAATTTTTTCAGGAAGAGAGGGTGAAATCATTCTGAAAAAGTACTCTCCGATGGGCGAGATCAGTGTGTTTGCCAGGCAGTATGCGGAAAGTCTTGCGCAGGTGTCGGGAAGAGCGGCATTGATTACGGACCGAGACCAGTTCATTGCAGTTGCAGGCGGATTCCGGACGTTTTTAGGAAAATCAATCAGCAAGGAGCTGGAGGTCAAACTGGAAAACAGGGAGACGCTGATGGCAATGGCAGATGATAAGAAGTTTATTTCGGTAGTGAAGGATAACACCGATGACTATGCGGAGGAGGCAATCTGTCCGATTATCTGTGAGGGAGACGTGATCGGAGGAGTGATTCTGCTCAACACGGCGGATAAGGAGAAAATGGGAGAAGTTGAACTGAAGCTGATCCAGTCGGCAGCCGGATTTCTGGGACGCCAGATGGAGCAGTAACGTAAAATCAGTTACTGGAACGAGGTACGAGTGAGCAGCAACACTGATTTTACAGGAACTTTACAAAAACCTCTCGACAGATTTTACATTTGTTTTGTATGCTAGTAATAGTGGAGTATTTCCGGCCATTTGTAAAATCTGGAAGCGAGGTATGTAAAATGGACTTGTTTGATGTACTAACGTTAATTGGTGGATTGTGCCTGTTCCTTTTTGGCATGAATGTCATGGGGGAGGCACTGGAAAGCAGAGCGGGAAATAAGCTTCGCACCTTGCTTTCAAAAATGACGACCGGAAAATTCGCCGGATTCCTTACAGGACTTGGAGTGACAGCAATTATCCAGAGCTCTTCGGCAACAACGGTTATGGTAGTCGGGTTTGTAAATTCCGGGCTGATGAATTTAAGACAGGCGATTCATGTCATCATGGGAGCCAACATCGGAACGACGGTAACGGGATGGTTGTTGTCGCTTGGTGGAATCAGTGGTGATAATTTCTGGGTGCGTCTCATGAAGCCATCCTCCTTTGTTCCGGTACTCGCATTGGTGGGAATTATTCTATATATGTTTACAGGGTCTTCAAAGAAGAAGGATACCGGAGCAATTTTTCTGGGATTTGCTACATTGATGTTCGGAATGGAAGCCATGTCCGGGGCAGTATCCGGACTTTCAGAGGTGCCGGCCTTCCGTGAGCTGTTTATCATGTTCACGAATCCGATCCTGGGACTTCTGGCAGGAACAGTACTTACCTGTATCATTCAGTCGAGCTCTGCCTCTGTCGGGATTTTGCAGGCATTAAGTATGACCGGACAGATTACCTTTGGAGCAGCTATACCGATCGTTATGGGTGATGCGATCGGAACCTGTATTACTGCAATGCTTTCAAGTATCGGAACGAAGCGGGATGCGAAGCGGGCAGCAGTAGCACACCTGACCTTAAATATGGGGGGCGCACTGGTATGGCTTATCATATACTGTGTGATCAGATCCGTCTTTGCACCGCCGATTCTGACAGCGGTGGCAACACCACTGGGAATTGCAATTGTGAACACATTATTTAAGGTGCTTAACATTATATTATTTATGCCGCTGACTGGCCTGTTGGAGAAGGTGGTTTGCATTCTTGTACCGGGAACAGCCAAAGCAGAAAAGGATACTGAACTGGATGAACGTCTTCTTGCTACACCGACACTTGCCCTGCAGCAGTGTCATACCATTGCGGTTGACATGGCGAGGGATGCGGTAACTTCTTTAAAGGAGGCGTTACAAAGCTTTGACCATTACACACCGCAGCTGGAGGAAAGCATCCGGAACAAGGAAGACCTTACCGATCATTATGAAGATATTCTGGGCTCTTATCTTATCAAACTGAGCTCGCAGAAGATCAGCAGTGAAGATGGAGAAGAGGTTACTATGCTGATGAAAATAATCGGTGATTTCGAGCGGATTTCGGATCATGCGGTGAATGTTCTGGAAGCTTCCACAGAAATGCGTGAGAAGGAGCTGAGCTTCTCTGACAGTGCCAAGGGAGATTTCAAGGTGATTTCAGCTGCTGTGGAAGAGATTCTGGATCTGTCCTATGAGGCTTTTGCAGATAATAATATTAACAGTGCAGTCAATGTGGAGCCCTTAGAGCAAGTTATTGATGCATTGAAGGAGGAGATGCGTACCCGTCACATTTTGCGTATGCAGCAGGGAAATTGCAATGTGATCGCAGGCTTCGTATGGTCCGATCTTCTGACCTGCCTTGAAAGAACATCCGATCACTGCTCCAATATTGCAGGCTGTGTGATCGACGTTGCCCATCATGAGCTTCATCTGCATGAAACCTTGCAGGCAATTCACGAGGACAGCAAAGAGTTTCAGAATAAATTTGAGATGTATAGCGAGAAATATGCTGTACATGAATTATAATCATTAAAAAGAGCGTTCAAATAGAAAATCACATACATCATAACCTGGGTCCACATATTATAAATTACAAGTTTTATAATATGTGGGCTTTATTTTTTCAAACTAATGTGAGAAAATAAAAATCTATAGGGCTTTTATGGAGGATTATTATGAGAAAATTTTGGAAAAAGGGATTTACTCTGCTACTTGGTACATTACTTGCTGTTTCCCTTATAGGATGCGGCAGCAGCGCAGATGGAACAGGGAGCACGGCAGGCGGAAGCGGTACTGCCAACATTGTGAATATCGGGGTTACCGGTTCCCTGGTGAGCTTCAATCCGTTTGTTATGGATATGTCGGAGATGAATCATTACAGCAGCGGTCTGATGTTTCTGCCTCTTGTGGAGCTGGATCAGAACCTGAACTTTGTACCGATGCTGGCAGATTCCATTACGACAGAGGATAACCTGACCTTTACCGTGCATATTGATGATGCGGCCACCTGGTCTGACGGAACACCGGTTACGGCTGCGGATGTGGAATATACCGTGCGGCGTCTGTGCAGCCCGGTGGTTGCCAATCCGTATATGATGTATTACGTGTTTGAAGGCGTCGATGACGAAACCGGATTTGTGGAAGAAAATGCAGACAGTGTTGCAGGAATCAGGATTGTGGATGACAAGACCATCACTTTTACGGTAAAATCTCCGATGTCACTGATCAGCTTTGAAAACGGATATGCCAGATATATGCATATTCTGCCGAAGCATGTCATCGGGAAATTCGGTGAGGCAGAGCTTACAACGAATGAGTGGTTTTCCCACCCTGATGTGGTAAGCGGACCTTATATGGTAACGGACTTTGATCCGGAGCATTATGTTTCCTATACAGCGAACACCAAATATTTTAAGGGCGCGCCCAAAATTGAAAAGCTGAACTTTAAGATTGTAGAGGGAAGTCAGATTCTCGCAGGCCTGAAATCCGGCGAAATCGATGTGACGCATCCCACGATGAGTAATATTCCGGAAACGGATTATGAGAGTGTTGAAGCACTTCCCAATGTAACGGTTACCTATGCGAAACCGGTAACCCATCAGTCTGTATTTATCCAGACAGCAAATGTGACAGATAAAAGAGTCCGTGAGGCACTGCTTTGTGGTATTGACCGGGAGAAAATCCTGAATGACTTAATGAAGGGACATGGTGAAATTGTTGATGGCTTTGTATCTTCTGTGAGCCCTTATTATGACAGTAGTATCGTTCCGACCAAGTATGATCCGGACAGAGCAAAGTCACTTTTACAGGAAGCAGGCTGGGATGGAAGTCAGATATTGCGGTTTTATATTAATTCCAGTGATACAACATTTGCCAACGCGGCAGCAATTATGGTTGCACAGTGGGCGGAAATCGGTATTCAGGTGGAGATTAAGACCGTTGATTTTGCAACGCTGATGAGCACTGCCGGGTCTGCCGATTATGATCTGCTCGCCGTTCAGTACACCTATCCGCCTGCGGATTACAGCCTGGATCTGGTTTATCTTCTGGCTGGAGAGGGAAGCTGGACCGGATATTATGATGAAGAGGTGGCAGCAGCCCTTGATGGAGTAACAACCGCCTCAGATACCGGCGAGCTGACCGGCTACTACCGGATTATTGATGAAAAGATGCAGGAGGACGTACCTTACTTTTCTGCCTATGTGATCGGGGCACAGAGTGCCACCGCCAATCGTCTTACCGGTGTGGAACAGGGTGTGTATGGCTTCTTTAACAATATACAGAACTGGGAAATTGTGCAGTAATCCCATAAGGTCATAAAGCCGCTGAGGCATTTGGGATTACCGGGATAGATTTTTCATCGCAGCTGCGAGAATACGAAACAGCGATAATATAAATACGGATTTGGAGCAGAGAATGTCACACTTACTTACGATTTCGGATCTGACAATTGCATTTACCGGAGACACCGGTACCCATGAGGTAACAGACCATCTTTCTCTTACACTGGATGAGGGAGAGGTTGTCTGTCTGGTTGGTGAGTCCGGATGTGGAAAAAGTGTGACATCGATGTCACTTTTGGGCCTGCTGGGACCGGGAGGAAGTGTGAAGGAGGGGAGTATCTGCTACGAGGATCGTGATCTCCTTACTCTTTCAGAAAAGGAACTGGATCAGATCCGCGGGAAAGAAATCAGTATGATTTTTCAGGATCCGATGAGCTCTTTAAATCCTGTCTTTACGATCGGATATCAGATCATGGAGGGGCTGCGGATTCATCTGGGATTAAAGAAGAGGGAAGCGTGGGTGCGCGCCGTAGAGCTTCTTGACAGGGTTGGAATGAAGGAGCCGGAGATGGTAATGAAGAGCTATCCGCATACGCTGTCCGGTGGAATGCGGCAGAGAGCCATTATCGCAATGGCACTTGCCTGTAATCCGAAGCTTCTGATCGCGGATGAGCCGACAACGGCACTGGATGTATCGGTGCAGGCACAGATCATGGAGCTTCTGAAGAGATTACAGAAGGAATCCCGGATGGCAGTGCTTCTGATTACTCATGATATGGGCGTGGTGTCCCATATGGCAGACCGGGTTCTTGTGATGTATGCGGGACAGATCGTGGAGGAAGCAGAAGCAGAGGAGTTGTTCCGTCATCCATCCCATCCTTATACCCAGGCACTTCTTTCTGCCATTCCAACAACCGGGGACAGTGAGGATCGGAAATTGTCCTCTATTCCCGGTATGGTTCCGGAAAATTATGATACCATTTCAGGATGCCGGTTCGCAGACCGGTGCCCATATACACGGCAGGAGTGTCATCAGAGGATCGGCTTGCGGGAAATTTCCAAGGGGCATACCGTGAGGTGTATTTTACAGTTATAGGCGTATTACAAAGAACAGTTCAGCAGACCACATAACAACCTGCTTTAAACGGTCATGCTGGACTTAAAAGATAAAGATAAGAGGAAGAACAGTGTCCAGGCAGCAAAATCCGTTGATTCAAGTGAAGGATCTGAAGAAATATTACCCGGTGAAAACCGGGATTATTCCGCATGTCACGGATTATGTGAAAGCAGTAGACGGTGTGAGCTTTTCCATCTATGAAGGAGAAATCCTGGGTCTTGTCGGGGAGTCCGGCTGTGGAAAGACCACGATCGGAAAGCTGCTGACGGGTCTGGAAAAGCCGACGGAAGGGGCGATTTTGTATCGTGGAATGGATATTCTGGACTGGACAGCGAAGGAGCAGAAAAAATACCGCACGAAAATCCAGATGATTTTTCAGGATCCGTATTCTTCTTTAAATCCGAGGAAGCATATCTATGAAATACTGGCGGCACCCATGCTTTATCATGGCATTTCCGATAAGCAGACTGTCGAAAAGGATGTGAAGGAGCTGCTTGAAATGGTGGGAATGCCGCAGTCTGCACTTGGTAGATATCCACATGAGTTTTCCGGAGGGCAGCGGCAGCGCATCGGCATTGCCAGGGCACTTTCCCTGAAACCGGAATTTATCGTATGCGATGAGCCGGTGAGTGCACTGGATGTATCGGTGCAGGCACAGATCCTGAATCTGCTTAAGAGTCTGCAAAATGAGCTGCAGCTTACCTTGTTGTTTATTGGACATGGGCTCGGTGCGGTGCATTATGTGAGTGACCGGATTGCAGTGATGCAGAATGGACGGATTGTAGAGCTTGGGGATGCCAGAGAGGTCTTTCATCATCCGCAGCAGGAGTATACGAAGATGCTGCTGAATTCCATTCTGGAACCGAAGGCCTATTCCGAAGACAGGGACAGCTAAGGGAGTTAGATAAAAGGAACATACGCTGATGGGTAAATATATTTTAAAACGAATCTTAATAGCAATTCCGGTGCTGATCGGAATTACCTTGATTGATTATGCGATTATGTGTCTTGCCGGAAGTCCGCTTGAGATGTTAAAGGGTCCCAGGATCTCTGATGCGGCTTTGCAGGCAAAGGAGATTGCGGCAGGCCTTGATAAGCCGCTTATCGTACAGTATTTCGTGTGGCTTTGGCAGCTCCTGCAGGGAAATCTGGGATACTCAATGAAGTCTTATGAGCCGGTCGGTGTCATGATCGGAAGCCACATAGGTCCGACACTGCTTTTGATGGGAGCATCTCTTACTTTAAGTCTTCTGATTGCAGTTCCTGCCGGAATTTACAGTGCGGTAAAGCAGTATTCGAAGGGCGATTATGCCGTGGTAACAGCGTCCTTTATCGGAAGCAGCATACCGAGCTTTTTTCTGGCATTGATTCTGATTTATATTTTTACCGTAAAGCTGGGAATTCTGCCATCCGGCGGGATGAATACCCTTGGAATGGACGGCAGTGTGGCGGATACGATACGGCATATGGTTCTGCCTGTCACTGTGCTTGCAGTTTCTTTAGCCGGAAGCAACATCCGTTATATCCGAAGCTCTTTTCTGGAGATTTTACAGCAGGATTATCTACGGACGGCCAGGGCAAAAGGAATCGGCTATAAGCGGGTGATCTGGAAACATGCCATGCGGAATGCACTGCTTCCTATTGTAACGGTAATCGGAATGCAGATTCCGATGCTGTTTGGTGGTGCCGTAATTATAGAGCAGGTTTTTTCCTGGCCGGGACTTGGACTGATGACTATGACGGCAATTATGGGAAGGGATTATCCCGTGATTATGGGAGTATGCCTGCTGTCCGCGGTTGTGGTACTTGTTTCCAACCTGATTACGGATATTTTGTATGCGCTGGTCGATCCCACGATTCAGCTGAATTAATGCTTAAAGCTTTGGAAAATTGTTTTCCTATACTTATGAAAGAATGAGGACAGACAACAGATCCGTATGCCGGGAAGGATATGGATCAGAGAGGACGGTCTATGAAGAAAAATTTATCAAATGAAACCTATCTGCAGACCGTCTGGAGGCGGTTCAGGCATCATCATCTGGCGGTGGTATCCATTGTGGTTGTGGCAGTAATCAGTCTTGCGGCTGTTCTGGCTCCGATCCTTGCACCCTACGATCCACAGGCAATTGCCGGTCCCTTTGGAGCGGCTCCGTCGAAGGAATTCATCCTGGGAACCGATGCTATTGGCAGGGATGTGTTAAGCCGGCTTTTGTATGCGACACGGATTTCCCTCCTGGTCGGGGTGATGGCAACCCTGCTGTCAACTGCTATTGGTGTTGTGCTTGGTCTGATTGCGGGATATTTTGGCGGCGTGGCAGATATGGTGATTATGCGTTTTACGGATGTGGTGATGTCCTTTCCTTATATTCTGTTGGTGCTTGTTGCGGCAGCGATTTTTGAACCGGGACTTTGGAATATTATTCTGATTCTCGGATTTGTGGACTGGCCGGGGATTGCACGGCTGGTACGCGGAAATGTGCTGTCCTTACGGGAAACAAACTTTATTAAGAGCAATCTGGTGGCAGGAATGCCGCTGTCCCATATTCTGTTTTCGGAAATCCTGCCAAATACCGTTGCACCGATCCTTGTATACAGTACAACCGTGCTGGCAGTGTCTATGCTGGATGAGGCAGCACTGAGCTTTCTTGGAATGGGCGTACAGCCTCCGAAAGCAAGTCTTGGCAATATGCTGAACGGTGCACAGTCTCTTACCGTGCTCACACAGCAGCCATGGCTGTGGATTCCGCCCGGTCTTGTTATTATTGTGCTGGTCGTTGCGATTAACTTTATCGGAGATGCCCTGAGGGATGCGGTCGATCCGAATTCAAAGAGCAGACAGATTTAAACTAAATTTCAAAGAATATTTGATGAGAGCACTCAAAAATGATCCACTGGATCATTTTCTCATATGCATGGCAGCAAAAAAGGATCCAATAGGATCCTTTCATATAATTTATAACATATATGTGATAATAAAAAAACAAAATAAAGAACATAAATTTATTCCATACTTCATAATACAGTCTATCATATGGAAAAAGAAAAGTCTAGTTATTTCATGGAAAATCAGATATTCTTATTTTACCGGATAAAGTAAAACAAAAGTCTTTTGGAAAACATTATAACTTATAACTGGATTTGTGCACAGCCATGGGAAGGATACTGGATGGAAAAGAGAGAAGCGGGAAAGATTCAAAGAAAAAGCAATAAGGCAGTGAAGGAAGAACCGGATAAAAAGAGCTCTGCGGAGTGGCAGCGGGAAGAGAAATATTTAAACCAGACGCTGGATATCGTGAAGCGTAATGTGGAAAATTATGAGAGCGAAATCCGTGAGATGAGTGACCAGATTGAGGAAATGCTGCAGCACTATCACGACAATGATGTAGAAGTCTACACGCAGATGAGCAATACGGTAACGATGCGGGATCATATGCAGTCTGCCTTGAAGCGTAATCAAAGGGCGACAAAGAAGCCCTATTTTGGACGGATTGATTTTCTGGATGAGACGCTTCAAAAGGAGGAAGCCCTGTATATCGGACGCGGAGGAATTGCGAAGGATACAACGCATCAGCTGGTTGTGGACTGGCGTGCACCGGTAGCAAATGCGTACTATGAAAACGGATTGGGGGAATGCAGCTATCATGCACCGGATGGCAGGGAGCTTCCAATCCGTCTTGATTTGAAAAGGACTTATGAGATTGACAACGGAAGGCTGCTCGATTACTTTGACACGGAAGTGATTGCCAATGATGAGCTTCTGACAAAGTATCTTGCAAAAAATAAGCAGGCAGTTCTTGGCGAAATTATCGCAACAATCCAGAAGGAACAGAACGACATCATTCGTAAAACGCCGTATCACAACATCATTGTACAGGGAGTTGCCGGATCCGGGAAGACAACCGTAGCCATGCACCGGATTTCCTTTATTCTTTATAATTATGCGGAACGCTTCCGGCCGGAGGATTTCTATATTGTGGGAAGCAACCGGATTTTGCTGGAATACATTACCGGTGTTCTGCCGGATCTGGACGTGTATGGCATCCGGCAGATGACGATGGAACAGCTTTTTGTGCGGCTCCTGTATGAGGACTGGGATGAACAGAGCTGCTCCATTCTTGAAAATACAGCGGCTGCACAGGGCAGCATGGACAGAGGTACCTTTGGGTGGTTTCAGGCTCTGACGGAGTTTGGTGTAAGGATCGAGGCAGAGAGGATCTGCATGGACAGTGTCGTTCTTGACCGCAGGCAGTTCGTGGAGGGCTTAAAGGGCGGCGTGGCAGGTGTGTTTGATGAGCGGGAAGGCGAGCCACAGCCTACGGATCTGGTGGAACTCCTTAGTGGGAAGGCGATCCGGGATTATGTCGAACAGACGAATGCTTCCGTGCAGACGAAGATCAATATGCTGAACGAGCGGCTGATTATTAAGATCCAGGATGAGTTCCTGAAAAATGGGCTGCGTTACTCCGAAAAGGAACGGAAAGCAATTTTGAAGGAGTACCGCGGCTATTTTGGGAAAAAGATCTTTGATATTTCTATTTTCGAGCTTTATCAGCGATTCCTTCTGGAACAGAAGGAGAAGGGATATGAGGTTTCTGTTCCGGAACAGGCATACGATGTGTATGATCTGGCAGCGCTTGCTTATCTGTATAAGCGCATGAAGGAAACGGAGGTCATCAGCGAGGCGCATCATGTCGTGATTGATGAGGCACAGGACTATGGAATGATGGCGTATGCGGTTTTGAAATATTGCATGAAGGACTGTACCTATACGGTCATGGGCGATGTGTCGCAGAATATCCATTTCGGTTTTGGTCTGGCAGACTGGGAGGAGCTGCGGAAGCTGCTATGCAGCCAGGATGGGGACAGCTTTGGAATCCTGAAAAAGAGCTACCGTAACACGGTGGAGATTTCCGAGTTTGCAACGAAGATCCTGCATCATGGGAGCTTTGAACCCTATCCGGTTGAGCCCATTATCCGGCATGGAAAAGAAGTGGAGGTTATGCAGCTTCCGACCAAAAGAGAGTTGTATGAAGAGACCGCCCGGAGGTGCCGTGCCTGGCAGAAGCAGGGACTTAATACGATTGCGATTGTCTGCCGTACGCCGGAAAAGGCAGAGCTTGTTGCAAGACAGCTTGGCAGGCTTATTCCGGTCTGTGAGAGCAATCCGGACAAGGCGGTTTTTTCAGATGGGATCATGGTTCTTCCGGTTGTGTATACAAAGGGACTTGAGTTTGATGCAGTGCTGATTTTTGATCCGGACAAGGAAGAGTATCCGGTGGATGATGGTCATGCGAAGCTTCTATATGTGGCAGCAACGAGAGCTCTCCATGAGCTGTGCGTGCTGTATCGCGAGGAGCTGACAGGACTTATTGCAGAACCTCTTCCGGAGGAGAAACAGAAGGAGACTGACCGGAAGGTGCAGCAGCTGTTGGGGGAAGAAGGAACGAAGCAGAGCCGGGAGGCGCAGAGTTCAGGACAGAAAGTCTCATATAATCAAAATGGATTGATTACAGATAGAAAAGAAGAGCAAGCCAGACAAAACACTTCGGGAATATCTGCAGAGTCAAAATATGATAACACGATAGAAAATAATAATATAATAGAAGATAATAAAGGTTCCTTGCAGTTAAATAAAAAATATGGGAATGAAACAGGAAAGAATGAACCTGGACCCAAAATAAAGCAAGAAATAGGGAAAGTAACAAGACAAGGAACAGGACAAAAAACAGAAACGAATCTTTTAGAGAATGAGCAGGAAAAGGAAATGCGGCAGGAAACAGCCCAGCCTCGTCCCAAGCTCCAGGCACGTCCGCGGGTGGCAGCTACTTTAAAGAAGCCGCAGATCGTGACCCCTCCGTCACAAAGTATGCTGCTTACCGGTGTACAGCCCATTGTAATCAAGTCAAAAGAACAGAAAGCACTTGAAGCCATGCAGCGCGAACAGGAGGCAATCAAAGCGCAGGCAGCAGAAAAGCTCCGTAAGGAGAAGCTTCGTAAAAAAAAGATGCCGGGAGTTCCCCTGTTTGGAGACATGCCGGAGAATGACAGGCTGCGTCCGGCAGGGCATTCGAAGATTGATCTTACCATCCGCTGGGTGCATGAGCGTCCGGACGGCCTGTATCTGCAAAGCCGGTATGGTATGCTGCGGATCTGCCCCGTTTCGAAAGCAGCCGTCCGTGTAAGCTTTCGCAGAGAGGACACCTTTGATGCGCAGAAGCCGATATATGAAAAAAATGGTTTGCAGTATGGTATGGCTGGTACTCGCACCGGCATGACAGGGACTCATACCGGTGCAGCAGATCCTATGGATTCGTATATTGATTTGCATGTAAAGTGGAAATATCGTGACAAGGGCAGTATGGTAGAGATGACGACACCGGGACTTCTGCTTGAAATTGATAAGGGAGCAGGAAACATCCGCTTTCTTACGAAGGACCGGAAAGTGCTCTGCGAGGAGCGGAAAACAGAGTGCCGTCTGATCGAGGCTGATAAGAGCTGGCAGTTTTTTGACTGGAAGAAAGAGAAGATTTCCATTCCGAACAGGGGTAACAGCCTTGGATTTTCCATGAAGGGCAGTGCCCGCTATATTCATGGCAAAGAAGGAGAGCTTCCTCCCGTGATGCTTTCCGATCGGGGCTACCGTGTGGAAGTGTTGAACGAAGGTCCGGTCATCTGCTGTGATATTCCCACGTACGGATCTTATTTCCAGGTGGCAGGTACGAAAATTGACTATATCGTATATCGATAAACTGTAACTATTCAGAGCCATGCAAATTATGGCAGTATGGACGATGAATGCTTGCATTCAAGCGGACATATGCCATGATTTATATGGCGAAGTAACTACATGAGCAAAACATAAGCTGTGAAACAGACTGAATGGCAGCGAAGCAGATATTTGGTTTGCAAAGCTCATGAACGACCAAATATCTGAGTAATATGAAGTTTTGGATGTGTGAGACGCTTGTCGAAGAAAGCATACATGAGATCAAAAGCTATGAGAGGGTATAGAAACAGATAAAAATTCATAATACCCACAAGAAAAGAGAAACAGGGGTATATAAGTCAGGAGGATGACACAAATGACAAGAGAAGAATATCAGAATCGTGTATTGGGATGCTTTGTAGGAAAGAATAGAATACCTGATGCAGCATTACATCGGGCATCTGGAGTGGCATGCAATAGCCAGAGAGGATGAGGAAAAGGGCTACAACGAAGGACCGATGGGCTTTGATGTTCCGTCCAATATGATGATCATTATTTACGGATTGCTTTTCGGAGAAGGAAGCTATGAGAAGGCCATGTGCACAGCCGTGAATTACGGTGAGGACACGGACTGTACTGCTGGAACCATTGCTGCCCTGTATGGAATGATGTATGGCAGGAGCGTTTTTGACGAAAAGTGGACGAAGCCGATTGGCAATAAGCTTGTTACGATCAGCATTGACCCTTTCCTGATGTATGGGAAGATTCCGAAGACGGTGGAGGAGCTGATCGAGCGGGTTACCGTTCTTTATGAGAAAGCACAGAAGGAATTCGGACTTGCCGAGTGGTCCGGGGATGTGGAAGATTTTTATGCAAAGCCGTATTTCCGGAATATTTACCGGGAAATGAACGTGGTACGCTTTGAATTCCCGGGGCTAAATATCCGTCTTGATTATTGCGGTGATCCGGTGATCCGCCGTGGCGAGCCCAAAAAGATTAAATTCATCCTTTCCAACAAATCAAAGTATGTGACTTCGGATCGTGTGAATGTGTATTTATATGCAAGAGAAGGCTGTGAGATTCTTCCGCAGAAGGAGCAGAATATTTTCTTAAGCATGGCACATATGGGTGACGGTATCCGGGAGCTGGAATACGAAATCATATAACAGTTTGTTCAGGCTGCGTAAGAACATGAGTCAGGAGTGAGCAGGCTCCTTTTGCCAAGTAAAACTTCAAATGAGCCTGTGAATCGTTACTGGAACGAGGTACGAATGAACAATAACGAAAAATATATCTGATTTCCGGCAACTTTTTTTCACGTCTTGACAATTATACCTTTCGTGGTGTACTTTAACATATATAAATAAGACAGACTACAAAAGGCATTGAGGAAGACAGTAGCCTTTTTCCAAACGTCAAAGAGAGCCGGGGAAGGTGAGAGCCGGTATTAGTAGGAAAAGGGGGAAGATCACTTCTGAGCCGTTTTGCTGAACCATCTGATCAATGATTGAATGTATGTGACAGACAGGCGCTGCTTCCATACAACTGTTTACAGAACAGTCATTTGTCAGAGCCAGTAGGTAAAACCGGAATCCTCCGTTATGGGAAGCCATATAAAACTATGAGTATGCTTATATAAGCCGAAAGCAGGGAGTATGTTGTAACAGGTGGTTGCGTGGTAATGATGCCTCGTCCTATTACAGGACGGGGCTTTTCATGTAGAGCACTTAATGAAAGCGAGCCAAAGGCGAAGCATGAATTTAGTGCGAACGGTACCTGTGCACTTAGCGAAGACGAGCCAAAGGAGAAGTCTGAGGTTAGTGCAGCAGGTAGATGTAGAGCATGTCCATTTAGTAAAAGTGAAAGCAAGCCAAAGGCACCGTTTGAACTTAGTGTAAACCATACCGGGACACTTAATGAAAGTAAATATAAAAAGAAAGGAATGTACTATGTATCAGAAAGTATCAACGAACCTGAACTTTGTGGACAGGGAAAAAGAAACGAAGAAATTCTGGGAAGAGAATGACATTTTCCGCAAAAGTATGGAGAACCGTAAGGAAGGACCGACCTATACCTTTTATGACGGACCTCCGACTGCAAACGGTAAGCCGCACATCGGACATGTGCTGACCCGTGTTATTAAGGATATGATCCCCAGATACCGTACCATGAAGGGATATATGGTACCCCGTAAGGCCGGCTGGGATACCCACGGGCTTCCGGTAGAGCTGGAAGTAGAAAAGCTCCTTGGCTTAAATGGCAAGGAACAGATTGAAGAATACGGAATGGAGCCCTTCATTAAGAAATGTAAGGAATCTGTATGGAAATATAAGGGAATGTGGGAGGACTTTTCAGGAACCGTTGGTTTCTGGGCGGATATGGAGAACCCTTACGTTACCTATGATGATAATTTTATTGAATCTGAATGGTGGGCGTTAAAGGAGATCTGGAATAAGGGACTTTTATATAAGGGCTTTAAGATCGTGCCGTACTGCCCTCGTTGCGGAACCCCTCTGTCCTCCGCAGAGGTTTCCCAGGGGTACAAGGCGGTTAAGGAACGCTCCGCAATCGTGCGTTTCAAGGCAGTAGGAGAGGATGCGTATTTCCTTGCATGGACGACTACTCCCTGGACACTTCCTTCTAACGTGGCTCTCTGCGTGAACCCGGATGAAACCTATGTGAAGGTAAAAGCTGCAGACGGTTATACGTACTATATGGCACAGGCTCTGCTTGACACCGTACTTGGCAGACTGGCAACAGAGGATAAGCCGGCTTATGAAATCCTTGAGACTTATAAGGGTAAGGATCTGGAACGCCGTGAATACGAACCGCTTTATGCCTGCGCAGGAGAATGTGCCGAAAAGCAGCACAAGAAAGGCTTCTTTATCACCTGCGATAACTATGTAACCATGACAGACGGTACCGGTATCGTTCACATCGCGCCTGCTTTTGGTGAAGACGATGCGAGAGTCGGCCGTGACTATGACCTTCCGTTTGTACAGTTCGTTGATGGCAAGGGATGCCTTACCGCAGAGACACCGTACGCCGGTAAGTTCGTGAAGGATGCCGATAAGGATGTCCTTGTCGATCTGGATAAAGAAGGAAAGCTTTTTGATGCACCGAAGTTTGAGCATGAATATCCGCACTGCTGGAGATGTGATACACCGCTTATTTACTATGCAAGAGAATCCTGGTATATCAAGGAAACCGCAGTAAGGGATGACTTGATCCGCAACAACAATACCGTAAACTGGATTCCGGAATCCATCGGTAAGGGACGGTTCGGCAACTGGCTTGAGAACATTCAGGACTGGGCGATTTCCCGTAACCGTTACTGGGGAACACCTCTTAACATCTGGGAATGTGAAGGCTGTGGACATCAGGAATGTATCGGAAGCCGTGATGAATTAGAGAAGCGTTCCGGCAATCCGGCTGCACAGACCGTAGAACTGCACAGACCTTATATTGATGAGATTACCATGGTTTGTCCGGACTGTGGTAAGACCATGAAGAGAGTACCGGAGGTTATTGACTGCTGGTTTGACTCCGGCGCAATGCCGTTTGCACAGCATCATTATCCGTTTGAAAACAAGGAGATCTTTGAGCAGCAGTTCCCGGCACAGTTTATTTCCGAGGCCGTTGACCAGACCCGTGGATGGTTCCATTCCCTGATGGCAGAATCCACCCTGCTGTTTAACAAAGCACCTTATGAAAATGTTATCGTTTTAGGCCACGTTCAGGATGAGAACGGACAGAAGATGAGCAAGAGTAAAGGAAATGCCGTAGATCCGTTCGATGCACTTGAAACCTATGGTGCAGATGCGATCCGCTGGTACTTCTATATTAACTCCGCACCATGGCTGCCGAACCGTTTCCATGGCAAGGCCGTTGTCGAAGGACAGCGTAAATTCATGGGAACTCTGTGGAATACTTACGCATTCTTTGTTCTTTATGCAAATATTGATAACTTTGATGCAACGAAGTATACCCTGGAATATGACAAGCTTCCGGTTATGGACAAGTGGCTTTTAAGCAAGCTGAATTCCATGATTATCGAAGTGGATGAGGATCTGGATCATTATAAGATTCCCGAAGCTGCAAGAGCACTGGAAAGCTTTGTGGATGATATGAGTAACTGGTATGTCAGAAGAAGCCGTGAGCGTTTCTGGGCAAAGGGCATGGAGCAGGATAAGATCAATGCCTACATGACACTTTATACCGCACTTGTTACGGTTGCCAAGTGCGCAGCTCCGATGATTCCGTTCATGACCGAGGACATTTATCAGAATCTGGTGCGCAGCATTGACAAGACCGCTCCGGAGAGTATTCATCTGTGTGACTTCCCGGTGGCAGACGAAAAGCTGATTGACAAGAAGCTTGAAGAGGATATGAAGGAGGTTCTGGATATCGTTGTTATGGGACGTGCGTGCCGTAATACCGCCAACATTAAGAACCGTCAGCCGATCGGCAGCATGTTCGTAAAAGCAGACCATGCGCTTACCGACTTCTATGTGAATATTATAGAAGATGAATTAAATGTTAAGAATGTAACCTTTACTGACGATGTCAGAGACTTCACCAGCTACACCTTCAAGCCGCAGCTTAAGACAGTTGGACCAAAATACGGCAAGCAGCTTGGCGGAATTAAGGAACACCTTTCCTCCTTAGATGGCAATGCGGCAATGGATGAGCTGAAAGAAAAGGGTGCACTTGTATTTGATGTTGCAGGAACCGAGGTAAGCCTTTCCGAAGAGGATCTTTTAATTGAAATGAGCCAGAAGGAAGGCTATGTGTCTGAAGCAGATAACTACATGACGGTTGTTCTGGATACCAACCTTACACCGGAGCTTATTGAAGAAGGTTTTGTATATGAAGTGATCAGTAAGATCCAGACCATGCGTAAGGATGCAGATTTTGAGGTCATGGATCATATCCGCGTTGCAATTAACGGTAATGAAAAGATTGCAGACATTGTCCGCAGGAATGAAGAAGCTATCGCACAGAAAGTACTGGCGGATGAAATTCTGGTGGATACGCCTCTTGAGATTTCCAGGGAATGGAATGTCAATGGGGAAAATGTCACAATTGGAGTTGCCAAAAACTAACATAAGGTTTAAAATATGGTAGGAAAGCGATTCGGCACATTGGCGTGTACACGTTTCAATGTGCCGAAGTGTTTATAAAACTTAAGCTGTGAAACAGCGGTTTTATGAATGGAGTTCTGAATAGTTATAATATATGGATAATTATGAGAATAAACGCGAAAGGGAGAATGGAGGCTCAACATGGTAAAGAAGACAACACCGGCAACACTGACCTTTGACAAAGAAATGTTCAAAAAGAATGTCATGTATAATGTGAAGACGTTATACCGTAAGACATTGGAGGAGGCAACTCCTCAGCAGATTTTTCAGGCAGTGGCTTATACAGTGAAGGACACGATTATTGACAACTGGCTGGAAACACAACAGGAATATGAAAAGAAAGACCCGAAGACGGTTTATTACCTTTCCATGGAATTTCTGATGGGTCGTGCACTTGGTAATGATCTGATTAATCTTCAGGAGTACAAACCGGTAAAGGAAGCCCTGGAAGAGCTGGGACTTGATCTTAACGTGATTGAGGATCAGGAGCCTGATGCAGCACTTGGTAATGGTGGTCTTGGAAGACTGGCAGCATGTTTCCTGGATTCCCTTGCAACCCTGGGCTATGCAGCATATGGTTGTGGTATCCGTTACCGTTATGGTATGTTCAAGCAGGAAATCCGTGATGGCTATCAGGTTGAGGTGCCGGATAACTGGTTAAAGGACGGTAATCCGTTCGAGCTGCGCAGACCGGAATATGCCAAGGAAGTTAAATTTGGCGGTTATGTCAATGTTCATGTGGATGAAAACGGCAGAAACAATTTTGTGCAGGAAGGCTATCAGAGTGTCCGTGCGATTCCTTATGATCTTCCGATCGTTGGATATGGCAACGGTATTGTGAACACACTTCGTATCTGGGATGCAGAAGCGGTAGACTGTTTCCAGCTGGATTCCTTTGATAAGGGAGATTACCAGAAGGCCGTTGAGCAGGAAAACCTTGCAAGAAACATTGTTGAGGTTCTTTATCCGAATGATAACCATTATGCAGGCAAGGAGCTGCGTTTGAAACAGCAGTACTTCTTCATCTCCGCTTCCGTGCAGGAGGCCGTTGACAAATATATGCGTAAGCATGATGATATTCATAAATTCTACGAGAAGGTAACCTTCCAGCTGAATGATACCCATCCGACGGTTGCCATCGCAGAATTAATGAGAATTCTCATGGATGAATATTATCTTACCTGGGATGAAGCATGGGCAGTCACTACAAAGACCTGTGCATACACCAACCATACCATCATGGCAGAGGCTTTGGAAAAATGGCCAATCGAGCTGTTCTCCAGACTTCTCCCCAGAATTTATCAGATTATTGAAGAGATCAACCGCAGATTTGTGGAACAGATCCAGCAGAAGTATCCGAATAATCCGGAGAAGATCCGTAAGATGGCAATCATTTATGATGGTCAGGTGAAGATGGCACACCTTGCAATCGTTGCAGGTTATTCCGTAAACGGTGTTGCGAAGCTCCATACCGAGATTTTAAAGAAGCAGGAGCTGAAAGACTTCTACGAGATGATGCCCCAGAAGTTTAACAACAAGACGAACGGCATCACTCAGAGAAGATTCCTTCTTCATGGAAACCCGCTGCTTGCAGACTGGGTAACCGCTCATGTGGGAAGCGACTGGATTACCGATCTTCCGAAGATCAACAAGCTGAAGGTTTATGCAGATGATGAGAAGGCACAGCAGGAGTTCATGAACATCAAGTATCAGAACAAGGTGCGTCTGGCTCAGTACATCTTAGAGCACAACGGTATCCAAGTCGATCCCCGCTCCATCTTCGATGTACAGGTTAAGAGACTTCATGAGTACAAGAGACAGCTTCTTAACATTTTACATGTCATGCATTTATACAACCAGCTGAAGGATAATCCGGAGATGGATTTCTATCCGAGAACCTTCATTTTTGGTGCAAAGGCAGCAGCCGGATACTACAATGCAAAGATGACCATTAAGCTCATCAATTCCGTTGCAGATGTTGTAAATAACGATCCTGCCATCAATGGCAAGATCAAGGTGGTTTTCATTGAAAACTATCGTGTATCCAACGCAGAGCTGATCTTCGCAGCAGCAGATGTTTCCGAGCAGATCTCTACAGCCAGCAAGGAAGCATCCGGTACCGGTAACATGAAGTTCATGTTAAACGGTGCATTAACCATCGGAACCATGGATGGTGCGAACGTGGAAATCGTGGAAGAGGTTGGTAAGGAGAACGCATTTATCTTCGGACTTTCCTCGGATGAAGTGATTAAGTACGAGAATTTTGGCGGATATGATCCGAACGAAATCTTCAATAATGATCCGGATGTGCGCAGAGTACTGATGCAGTTAATTAACGGTACCTACTCACCGAACGATCCGGACCGGTTCCGTACCCTGTACAACTCCCTGCTTAATACCTTAAGCACCGCGAAGGCAGATACCTACTTTATTCTGAAGGACTTCCGTTCCTATGCAGATGCACAGAAGCAGGTAGAAAAGGCATACCGCGATGAGAAGGGCTGGGCAAAGAGCGCCATCCTTAATGTTGCATGCAGCGGTAAGTTCACATCCGACAGAACCATTCAGGAATATGTGGATGAGATCTGGCATCTGGATAAGGTGGTATTACCGAAATAGATAGTAACTGATTTTCTTTAAGAGAGTCCCCATTGGTGAAACCGACGGGGACTTTTTGTAACAGTTTAGCCGTGCAGAAATGATGGTGTAAGATGACCGTGGGAGCCTGCTTACTAAGGGCAGTTTATGAATGGGCAAGGCTGAACAGTTATGATTTATAAAAGAAAATTCGGATAGAATATACAATGTGTTTTTGATATAATGTAATAAATGGAAAAAGACCAAATCCCGTACAGGTTGTAAAGGAGGGTTACTTATGTTAAAGGATTTTGTGAAAGCGGAGAAACCGCAGGATGAGGAATTGAAGCAGCGAATCAGGGAAGCCGGAGAGAAGCTGGCAGCTCAGCAGAATCAGATCAAGGAACATAAGATTCCGGTACTTGTTCTGATGGAGGGCTGGGGAACCGCAGGCAAGGGAAGTCTGATCGGAGAAGTGATTAAGTATCTGGATCCAAGATTTTTCAAGGTGGCTGCGATGAATGTCCCGACGGAAGAGGAGAAGAGAAAACCGTTCCTTTACCGGTATTTTCAGAAGATTCCGGAAGCCGGGAAGTTCATGTTTTTAGATACCGGCTGGATGGATGAGATTACCCGTCAGCGTCTTAACGGTGAAATGGATGATAAAGTTTATGAACAGCGTCTTGAGAGTGTCCGCAATTTTGAACGGCAGCTCACGGATAATGGTTATGTGGTATTGAAGTTTTTCTGTCATATCAGCGAAAAAGAGCAGAAAAAACGAATTCATGAATTAGAGGGAAGCATCGACACGAAGTGGCGGATCGGAGCCTATGATGAGTAGCAGAATAAGCACTATGAGAAGTGTCTGAAGGTCTATGACCGCTATATGGAAGAAACGAATCAGTCCTCGGCACCGTGGTATGTGGTGGACAGCAAGTCGCGGAAAGGGGCAGAGCTGCAGATTCTGGAGACACTGACGCAGGCGATTGATGTGGCATTACAGAACCGTGGTCAGGCTGTGCCGATTTTGCAGAACCGTTTTATCCTTAAGAAGATGCCGCTCCTTAAGGAAATTTCGTTGGATAAGACCATGACAGATGAAGAATATAAGAAGGATTTAAAGAAGCTGCAGCATCAGCTCCGGGATCTACACAACCGTCTTTACCGCAAAAAGGTGCCGGTCATTATTGCGTATGAAGGCTGGGATGCGGCAGGAAAGGGCGGAAATATCAAGCGGATCACGGAAGCGCTTGACCCAAGAGGGTATGAGGTTTGTCCGATTGCAAGCCCGGAGCCGCATGAGAAGGCGAGACATTATCTGTGGAGATTCTGGACCAGGCTTCCCAAGGACGGACATATTGCGATTTTTGACCGGACCTGGTACGGACGTGTGATGGTAGAACGTCTGGAAGGCTTTTGCAGTGAAAATGACTGGAAACGTGCCTATAATGAAATGAATGAGTTCGAGAAGGAGCTTCATGACTGGGGTGCCGTCATCATCAAATTCTGGGTGCAGATTGATAAGGATACCCAGCTGGAGCGGTTCAACGACCGTCAGAACACACCGGAAAAGCAGTGGAAGATTACGGAGGAGGACTGGAGAAACCGTGAGAAATGGGATCAGTACGAGGTGGCAGTCAATGAAATGATCCAGAAGACGAGTACGACCTTTGCACCATGGCACGTTCTGGAATCTGTGGATAAGAAGTACGCAAGAATCAAAGCACTGCGTATTGTGGTGGAAGAGCTGGAGAGAGCCCTGAAGTAATAAGGAGCATCTGGTGAACTGTCAAAAGCATAAACCACTGCTTTGACAGAAACAGGCCGGGAGAAAATGAAACAGAAGAAATGCAAGCAGAAAAACAGCTGGAAGAAATGCAGACAGAACAATACAGCATAGAAGAAATGCACACAGCAGACGTGGAAACAGTATAACAAAAATGGCTGGAGTAAATTGGCAGAAATGAAAATGACAGAAGAGGAACAGCATATAGATCTTCGGAAGATCCGGGAAACATTTGCAAAGGACCGTTTTGCGACAGAGAATGGAGCAATTATTGAAGAAGTAAGGGAGCATTATGCGAGGTGCAGTATTGAACTGACGGAGCGGCATTTTAATGCAGCCGGCGGTGTCATGGGTGGTGTGCACTTTGTGTTGGCAGACTTTACGTTTGCGGTTGCAACGAACTGGAACGGAATGGGGGTGGTGTCCTTAAGCTCCACGATCAGTTATCTCGGTGCCGTAAAAGGAAAGAAACTGATTGCGGAAGCAGAATGTGTCAAGGAAGGCAGGTCTACCGTTTATTACCGGGTGAATGTTACCGATGATTTGGGGAACCGGATTGCGGAAGTCGGAATTAACGGGTTCCGGAAAATTGCACAGTAACCGAACACCTTATGGATTTTGAGGCAAATACAAAATCAGTTGTCTTGTGACGGCAGATTATGTATAATCTATTTTATGGGAACTACAATGAGGTAAAGTAATGCAGACGAAAAGAACTGCGACAGTCTGAAATGCATTTACCGTAAAGTATTATATGGATCACGCATGAAGCTCCGGACAGAGAGCAGATCATGCCATTACAGGAGGAAAGAAATGGTATCTTTATTGGAAGGTGGCGCTTACCTGCTTCACGGAACCGAAATCATTCCCGATTCACCGGAAGCGGAAGCACAGATCAAGGCAAAGACAGGCAAAGAGATTTCCAAAGAGCAGGCGAAGAAGGAAACGATTGCATACGGAATTCTTGAAAATCACAATACGTCAGGAAATATGGATAAGCTGAAGATTAAGTTCGACAAGCTGACCAGCCATGACATTACATTTGTGGGAATTATTCAGACTGCACGTGCCTCAGGGCTTGAGAAGTTCCCGATACCATATGTTCTTACCAACTGTCATAATTCCCTTTGTGCAGTAGGAGGAACCATTAATGAGGATGACCACATGTTTGGTCTTACCTGTGCCAAAAAGTACGGCGGCGTTTATGTACCGCCTCATCAGGCTGTAATTCACCAGTTCGCGAGAGAAATGCTTGCAGGCGGCGGCAGAATGATCCTTGGATCCGATTCCCATACCCGTTACGGAGCACTTGGAACCATGGCAATGGGCGAAGGTGGCCCGGAGCTTGTAAAGCAGCTTTTGAACCAGACCTATGATATCAATATGCCGGGAGTGGTTGGTGTTTGTCTGACCGGAGAGCCGGTGAAGGGTGTTGGCCCCCAGGACGTGGCTCTTGCGATTATCGGAGCTGTTTTTGCCAACGGTTATGTAAAGAATAAAGTGATGGAATTTGTCGGCCCCGGTGTTTCATCCTTAAGCGCTGATTTCCGTATCGGAATTGATGTCATGACAACAGAGACAACCTGCCTTTCCTCCATCTGGAGAACCGACGATACCATTAAGGAATTCTATGAGATTCATGGAAGAAGTGAGGATTATAAAGAATTAAATCCGGGTGAAGTAACCTATTACGATGGAATGATTACGATCGATCTTGCAGACATCAGGCCGATGATTGCAATGCCGTTCCATCCAAGCAATACCTACACGATTGAAGAGCTGAACGCAAATCTTCAGGATATATTGAATGATGTAGAGAAGCGTGCAGCAGTTTCCCTTGACAATGCAGTACCTTATTCCTTAAAGGACAAGGTCGTAAACGGTAAATTCATGGTAGATCAGGGAATCATCGCCGGATGTGCCGGTGGCGGATTTGAAAACATCTGCGCTGCGGCAGATATTATGAGAGGCTCCTATATAGGATCTGATGAATTTACATTAAGTGTATATCCTGCGTCGATGCCGGTTTATATGGAACTGATTAAGAACGGATGTGCAGCAGCCTTGCTGGAGACCGGAGCCGTGTTAAAGACCGCATTCTGCGGACCCTGCTTTGGTGCAGGCGATACTCCGGCAAACAATGCATTCAGTATCCGCCATTCTACAAGAAACTTCCCGAACCGTGAAGGCTCGAAGCTGCAGAACGGACAGATTGCATCGGTTGCCCTGATGGATGCCAGATCCATTGCCGCAACGGCAGCAAATAAAGGTGTTCTTACTCCTGCAACGGATTTTGACGGAACAATTGGCAAATACAAGTATCATTTTGATTCCAATATTTATGCAAATAGAGTGTTTGACTCAAAGGGAGTGGCTGATCCCGGTGTTGAGATCCACTTTGGCCCCAACATCAAGGACTGGCCGGAGATGACCGCACTTCCGGAAAACCTCGTACTTCGTGTTGTATCCGAGATCCATGATCCGGTTACCACGACAGACGAACTTATTCCTTCCGGAGAAACCTCATCCTACCGTTCCAATCCGTTAGGCCTTGCGGAATTCACTCTTTCCCGTAAGGATCCTGCCTATGTAGGACTTGCCAAGGATATCCAGGTAGCACAGAAAGCATTAATGGAAGGAAAATGCGCCGCAGAAGCAAAGCCGGAATTAAAGCCGGTAATTGAGATGATCAAGAAGTCTTATCCGGATGTGAACCATAGCAATATCGGCTTCGGTTCTACCATCTTTGCAGTAAAGCCGGGAGACGGATCTGCCAGAGAGCAGGCGGCCTCCTGCCAGAAGGTACTTGGCGGCTGGGCCAACATTGCCAACGAATATGCAACCAAGCGTTACCGTTCCAACCTCATCAACTGGGGGATGTTACCGTTCCTGATCGAAGAAGGAGAGCTTCCTTTCCGGAATCTCGATTATCTGTTCTTCCCGGGAATCCGCACTGCCGTTAAAACAAAGGCAGACACCATCAAAGCATACAAGGTTGCCGAAGACGGACTCCACGAATTCACACTCCGCCTTGGAGAACTTACAGACGAAGAACGCCAGATCATCCTGAAAGGATGTCTGATTAACTACAACAGGATCTAGCTACAAGCCCTGTAAAATGAAGGAGCAACACATCGAAAGCTTGCTTTCTGATGTGCTGCTCTTTTATTTTATTCGGCGCCAGCCGAACCACGAGAGCCCGACAGGGCTCGAGTCGGACGGGGCTTGTAAGAGGATGAGCCCGACAGGGCTTGTAAAATATCTCATGGTCTGCAGGTCCTATTGTCATTTAGGGATATCTATGCTATTATTTTGGTGTACACACCAAAATGAAAAGGAGTGATTCCTATCGCACTTACAAGTGTCAGCCTTCCGGCAAAAAAACGTATTCTGACAGTCTGTGTCCGGCTTTTTCTGGAAAAGGGCTACAAGAAAACAACATTGGCTGAAATTATTGAAAAAGCGGATGTTTCCTACAGTTCCTTTCAGAACATTTTCCGGGCAAAGGATGGTGTTTTAAATGAACTGGTAGAGTTCATGTTCAGCAGTCAGTTTGGCGCAGCGAGACGGATTACGGGAGAGAAGCTGCCACCCGTATATGTTTATGCGGTAGAGACGGCAATCCAGATCACGCTGACGGAGCTCAATGAGAATCTGAGGGAGATCTATCTGGAGGCTTATACGCAGAAAGAGGCATCAGAATATATTTTCCGGGAAACAGCGAAGGAGCTGCAACGGATTTTCGGATCCTACCTGCCGGGTTTTAGCAGTCGTGATTTTTATGATATGGAAATCGGATCTGCAAGCATGATGCGTGGCTATATGGCATATCCTTGTGATGAAGAACTGACACTGGAGAAGAAGCTGCGGTTATTCCTTATGATGAGTTTGAAGGTGTACAACGTTCCGGAGTACGAGACGGAACAGATTGTTCAGTTTGTGGGGAGACTGGATATCCGATCAATTTCCGAACAGGTCATGCAGGAGCTGTTCAGGGAACTGGCAATGCACTTTGAATTTTCTCTTGCCAGGCTTGAACCAGGAAAGAAAGAGGAAAACAAATTTGTGAAGAGGAGAGCAACAGAATGAAGGATAGAACAAAGATAAGAACAGGAAAAAGAATTATGGCAGCCCTGCTGTCATTTGTAATGGTATTTGGAATCTTTTCCGGGATGAAGCTGGATGCAGAGGCGAGAGAGGGAAAAGTATACAAAATTGAAGACTTAAAGGATGGCACGGTTCTTTATAACGGGGATGTTATAGAGGTTCCGCAGACATTGGATACTGAAAAGGTTTTCATAATTAGGTATGGTAATGGCAGTAGGAAGATAACAGAAAAAACAACGCATAAAGAACCGGATGGTAAGATACGATATAGATATGTATTACCGATTTTGAACATAGAGGGTAAATTTTATAATACATTTTTGGTAAACTGGGGAAAGGAGGCGGCTTCTTGGTACAATAATTCAGCAATTTGCGTAATACTTAGCCAGACCACCTTTGAAGAAGAGAATGCAGAGACTCCTGCGCCTGTAATCTCCGATTCCCACACCTGCAACTTCCAATGGGTAACCACCATTGATCCGGAAGTTGGAATGGATGGTCTGGAGGAATATAAGTGTGTTGAGTGTGGAGCCGTACAGGAATCTCACCCGATCCCGGCAAGTGTGGCAGCAGTCAAAGACTTTTACGGAAAGGTGAAGGATGCTCCGGCAAATGGAACGGTTACCTATGATTCCGGAAAACTTTATACGATCAGTGATTATCTATTAAAGAAGATGTCTGAGAGAAGTGATGTGGCTGTGACGATCAATTTCGAGTATCAGAATGCAAAATATGAATTGACTTTCCCGGCAGGAACAGATTACACTCCTGTTTTAACGGACGAAGAGACCATGTACGGATACTTTGGTGTAGCTGCGAAGCTTGGACTTACGGTTGTGACGAAGTAGTTAGCCTGAAAATGTATTGACGTTACATCTTTTAGTAACGGTTCCGGCATTTATTGGTTTGGACGCGGCTTGCAGCGAGATTTTATCCTTTTTGTAATTCATGTCGATTTTTATGTAGTTCATGTAAGTTCGTCCAAATTTAAGAAGAAATCGTGTAGAATTACAGATGTTGAAATGTGAAAAATACATATTGAATTTATGGAGGATAGAAAGGATGAAGAGTAATACAGTAAGAACTGGAAAAAGAATCATGGCAGTGATGCTGTCGTTGATGATGGTGGCAGGTATATTTGCCGGAATGAAGCTGGATGTTAGGGCAGCAAACACATATACTGCAGGAAAAGACTTGATACAGGGACAATCTGTAAAAGAGAAAGATAAAATTGTTGTTCCAGGACCAAAGAGTGGGAAGCACGGTGTAGTCGTAGTCATTTCTGACCCGAGCGGTACAGGTCACTATTGGCAGAGTATGTGTAGTGGAGATACAAGTCAACAATTAGAAGGTTTTGTGCCTCCTAGCACTTGGGAAAACAAACAATATAATAATTATGTGGTAGAGAAATGCTGTTATGAAGAGGTTCCCGGTAACCTTAAGAGTATGAGATGGATCATTATCCTCAAGGCGGTAGATGAGGTATCGTGGAATGAATCTCAAAGTGGTGTAAGAGTTGTAGAAATTCCAAGTCATACCTGCAACTTCCAGTGGACAACGACCATAGACCCAACAACAGGGGCAGACGGTCTGGAAGAATACAAGTGTGTGTATTGTGGAGCTGTACAGGAATCGCATTCGATTCCGGCAGGTGTGGCAGTAGTCAAGGACTTCTACGGAAAGGTAAAGGATGCTCCGGCAAATGGAACAGTTACCTATGATTCCGGAAAGTTTTATACCATCAGCGATTATCTGTTAAAGAAAATGTCCGAGAGAAATGATGTCACTTTGACTGTTAATTTTGAGTATCAGAATGCGAAGTATGAACTGACCTTCCCGGCAGGAACAGACTTCACTCCTGTTTTAACGGATGAAGATACCATGTATGGATACTTTGGTGTGGCTGCGAAGCTTGGACTTACGGTTGTGGCGAAGTAGTCAGCCTGGAAGTGCAATGACGATACACATTTTAAGAACGGTTCCGGCATTTATTGGTTTGGCAGGCAGTATATGTAACTCCTTTTTGTAATTCATGTCGATTTTTCTGTAGTTCATGTAAATTCGCCCAAATTTAAGAAGAAATCGTGTAGAATTACAGATGTTGAAATATGAAAAGTACATATTGAATTTATGGAGGACAGAAAAGATGAAGAGTAGTACAGTGAGAATTGGAAAAAGAATCATGGCAGTGATGCTGTCGCTGATGATGGTTGTTGGTGTATTTGCCGGGATGAAACTGGATACTAAGGCAGCAGGGACGAGAACAATTCGTTTTGAAGATCTGCAGAACGGTGATATAGTTCATACAGGAGATATTATTACAATATCGGAGTCTCAAAATGGAGGAAACAAATTATCATTGGCATGTAATAAGCCAAATGATGGAGTAAGATGTTATAATTTGGGATATGGGGAAAATACTGATGGAGCGGGATTGTCAGTTGAAGTTCGTTCCGTAACACATGAAGGTAGGACATATACAGCATTTAGATTACAAAGTAAAGTAGATAATACACATTTTGCCCTTTTTGATTTTATTGTTGAAAATGAAAAGCCAGGTTCAAACCCCTCCCACACCTGCAACTTCCAGTGGGTAACAACTATTGATCCTCAGGCAGGAGCAGACGGTCTGGAAGAATACAAGTGTGTGTATTGTGGAGCTGTACAGGAATCGCATTCGATTCCGGCAGGTGTGGCAGTAGTCAAGGACTTCTACGGAAAGGTAAAGGATGCTCCGGCAAATGGAACAGTTACCTATGATTCCGGAAAGTTTTATACCATCAGCGATTATCTGTTAAAGAAAATGTCCGAGAGAAATGATGTCACTTTGACTGTTAATTTTGAGTATCAGAATGCGAAGTATGAACTGACCTTCCCGGCAGGAACAGACTTCACTCCTGTTTTGGCGGATGAAGAGACTATGTATGGATACTTTGGTGTAGCTGCGAAGCTTGGACTTACCGTGGCTGCGAAATAATTATATGAAATAATTGTAACTATTCAGCACAGGTCGAAGCATTTGCTGCTGAGACCGTAAGAATTTGATTCGGTAATGTAAAATCCCATCGGCGAAGCCGATTTGGAATGGATTTTGCATCGTAACTGTGAGGATAATGAACAGTTACGAATAATTTATATTAGATACAAATTATTTTAAATGGCAGGCTATCTGTGGGATAGGCTGCCACTTTCATTGTTTTGATCGATAGAAAGTCCGAATAAAATGTTATCAGCAAAAAATGGTTTAATTAGGAGCGATAGTAGGTTACAATAAGAATGATTCATCAAAAATGGTTGGAAGGAAGTAGAGCCTATGTTAAATGTTTTCTTTGGAGATATGAAAGATGCGATATATAATACATCTGCGTATTTTAAATATGATTATGAAGATAGCTGGATTGTCGATCCATTTGTAAAAAAAATGATTCAGGATGTGGATCAGTCTGCCGTGTTGGATAGTGGAGTGATTGACAGCCCGGTTCTGGGAAAAATTCCTCCGACGGGATTATCCGGAGGGGTAAAAACTCTGATTCTTGTAAAGTTTGAGAAAGATAAGGTATTTAATGCATCAACCTGTGGGGATAATTGTGCGAAATGGTTATTGCGTATTGCAGAGAATGAAGACAGAACCATTAATCTTCACCATTTAATGAATTTTGGAAAAGAACCATTTACAGTGCGTATTTTAAATACAAATCAGATTGTTGACGCTATGGATGAACTGGTATCAATAGCAGGAGAATTTGTATAACGGAGGGATTGGTTCAATGAGAGGAAAACATAGAATTATTGTTTCAACAAAACGATTGAAATATGATTTTGAACTTCGACGCAATCTGACCATTATCCGGGGAGACAGCGCAACAGGGAAAACAACGTTGGTAGATATGATCAGAGAATTTGTGAATAATCCATCGGGTACACCGGTTGATCTGGTATGTGACAAGGCCTGCTATGTGCTGGAAGGGGCTATGTGGAAAGAACAGCTATCAGGGATGTCTGACAGCATGGTATTTATTGATGAAGGAAATGAATTTATTAAAACGGTAGAATTTGCTCAGGAAATTCAGAAAACAGACAATTATTATGTTATTGTAACAAGAGAAGCATTACCGTCATTACCATATAGTATCGAAGAAATTTATGGAATCCGGACATCCGGAAAGTATGGAACCTTGAAACAAAGTTATCATGAATTGTATCAGATGTATGGTGTGGATTCCTATGAGAAACAAGTGAATCCAGATATTGTTATTACAGAGGACAGTAATTCTGGATACCAGTTTTTCAGTCGGGTATGTGAGGAAAATGACTTAGATTGTGAGTCCATGAATGGTAAATCCAATGTATTTCATTATCTCAATATACATAGAGATCAAAAAATACTTGTAATTGCAGATGGGGCGGCATTTGGTTCTGAAATTGACCGGGTTTTACAACTGATTGCTGGAAGAAAGAATGTTGCATTATATTTACCGGAATCATTTGAATGGTTAGTTTTATCGTCAGGAATTCTTAAGGATACCCTTGTAGATCAAATGTTGGAGAATCCGTCAGAAAGCATAGAGTGCAAGGATTATTTCAGCTGGGAAAGATTTTTTACAGCAATATTGACAGAAAGAACAAAGGGGACTTATCTGGCATATACGAAGAAAAGGCTTAATTCCGTATATTTGAATAGTGCCATTAAGGGAACAATTTTAGAACAAATGCCGTCATCAACCCTTCCCTTCCTGAAACTTCGCCATCCACACGGACACAACTCCACCTGTGAATAAGCACAGGAGATTGATGACGTAGCTTTTTAATGATGTGCTGAAGTTCTCAAAGGGGATGATCATGGCGGTTGCAGCCATAACAATTCCAAGAATGGTATGTCGAGTCGGACAGGGCTTGCAGCGCTTGCAGCGAGATATTGTCCTTTTTGTAATTCATGTCGATTTTTATGTAGTTCATGCAAGTTCGTCCAAATTTAAGAAGAAATCGTGTAGAATTACAGATGTTGAAATATGAAAAATACATATTGAATTTATGGAGGATAGAAAGGATGAAAAGTAATACAGTGAGAATTGGAAAAAGAATCATGGCAGTGATGCTGTCGTTGATGATGGTGGCAGGTATATTT
>ERZ780226.403-NODE-403-length-40130-cov-8.855496_pt1 | contig 40130 bp, 46 predicted proteins | sample MGYA00511165_ERZ780226 | MGnify/ENA primary metagenome ERZ780226 (study PRJEB29588, sample SAMEA2152373) | human gut metagenome | biome: human gut; feature: human-associated habitat; material: faeces | place: Denmark | collected 2008/2010 ...
CCTCTGGGTTTTCATCCGTTCTGACGCACATGTCGTCAGAGCCGGATTAAACATAGGGGGCTGCGGCCCCTTATCAACCCTGGGGTTTTTTGACAGACTGAAGGAACGGCCCTTGCCGTTCCTTTTTGGTATTATGTTTTTTATTTGTTTTTGTCGGGCTTTTCTGCCCTTACCGCTCCTTCGCGGCCTCTTCCTCCTCCAGCACTCTGTAGGCTACCTTGCCCACAAGCGTCTTGGGGAGCTCGGGACGGAATTCCAGCTCACGGGGCATTGCGTACTTGGCCACGTACTTGGTACAGTGCTCCAGTATGCTCTTTTTCAGCTCCTCGCTGCCCTCATAGCCCGGCTTGAGCATTATGAAGGCCTTTACCCGCTGGACCCTTATGGGATCCTTTACGCCTATGACGCAGGCAAGGTGTACCGCCTCATGGGCTTCCAGCACGTTTTCTATCTGGGATGGGTATACGTTATAGCCGTTGGTGACTATCATGCGCTTGATGCGTTGACGGAAGTATATGAAGCCTTCCTCGTCCATTTTGCCCAGATCGCCGGTATGTACCCATATGAGGCCGTCGCCGTGGTCCTTCATGGTGTCTGCGGTCTCCTTGGGATGGTTCACGTAACACAGCATCACCGTGGGGCCGGCAAGACATATCTCGCCCTCCTCGCCGTATGGTACCTCCTGGGTGGTTCCGGGCTTTACTATCTTATAGTAGGTATCCGGGAAGGGCAGGCCTATGCTGCCCTCCTTTGCCTTGTGCATGGGGGTAAGGCAGCTGGCGGTGACGCACTCGGTGGTTCCGTAGCCTTCGCGGACTTTGATAGTTGCGCCGTGGGATCCAAGGAACGCATCAAAGCGCTTCTTCAGCTCCACTGAGAGGGAGTCGCCACCTGAGAATACGCCCTTCAGGCAGGAAAGCTCCAGAGCGTCCGCCTCGGGCACGCGCAGAAGCGCCTCAAACAGCGAGGGTACGCCTGCGATCAGGTTGGGGCGGTGCTTTTTTAAGAGCTGCGCGTAGCTCTTGGGGGTGAAACGGGGTATCAGTATGCAGTGGCCGCCGTTTGCCAGCATGGAGTGAATGCTTACGCCGAGGCCGAAGCCGTGGAACATGGGCATTATGGCCAGCATCTTGTCGCCGGGGCGGAAGAAGCTGTTGGTGGCGATTATCTGGGCCGCCAGAGCGTTAAAGTTGAGGTTTGACAGGCTTATGCCCTTCATGGTGCCGGTGGTGCCGCCGCTGTAAAGTATTGCGGCAGGAGCACCGGCGTCCCTGTGGCAGCGGTAATCGGTGACGTTTTCGCCCTGCCTGAGGAAGTCCTTCCACCATATGAAGTCATCACCTTCGGGCTTCTTTATTTTCCTGCCCTCTGTGAGCTTGTAGCCCAGCTTCATTATGGGGGAAAGGGCGTCCGCTACGGAGGTTATGATTAGATGGGGAAGCTCAACCTCGCGGCGCACCTCAACAAACTTATCATAGAACTGATCCAGCGTTATGGCCGCTACGCTTTCGGAGTCCCTCAGGCAAAAGGCTATCTCCTTTACGGCGGAAAGGGGGTGTACCATGTTGGCTATTGCGCCCACCATGTTTACCGCATAGAATATGGTGACTGTCTGGGGGGCGTTGGGCATGCAAATGGTGATCTTGTCCCCTTCCTTTATCCCCATTGCCTTCAGTGCCTTTGCGCAGGCGTGTATGTCCGCTATGGCCTTCTTATAGGTGGTAGACTTGCCCATGAAGTCGTAGGCGATATAGTCCGGGTACTTTTCCGCCATACGTTCGAAGGCTTCCTCCAGCGTACCCATGAAGTAATCCAGATGTGCGGGGCACTCGGGGTCATAGCTTTTAAGCCAGGGAGTCTTGGCGGTGACGCGGCTTTCATCGATGTAGCTGTGTGCGTATGCTGTGTTGCCCATATTAAAATTCAACTTCCTCATTAGATTTCTGATCCAAAAGCTCCGGGTGAGTAAGCAGGTGCTTCAGGAGCTTTATTGTCTTTGAGTAATAGTAGCCGTCGGCGATACGCTCGTCCAGCGTAACGCCAAGGTCAATTACTTCCCGCATCTCTACGGAGCCGTCCTCCTGATAGAAGGGAGCCATGTGCTTTTCGCCTATTACCACGAATATGGAGTTGGTACCCCAGTTGGTCAGGTGATGGTAGCCCGCGTGCAGCCCTATGCTGCCAAGATTGGTTACGAATACCGACGCCTGATTCGGATCCTCCTTTATGAGGAAATCAGGCACCTTCCCTTTGCGGTCCAGGGAAAAGAGTATTTTCATCACGAGACGCATCATAAAGGGGGGCAGGCGGAGCAAAAGCCCCATCTTGTCGGTGGAGTTGTCCTCTGCCGAGCCCTTGCGGAAGGAGGTCACTCTCTCCTTTATGCTCCGGTGAATGGTGTCGATGTTGTCATCGTCCCCGAAGGCCTTGTAGAATATGGATTCCGAGGACTCGTCCGCGAACCGGCGCTTTACCATGAAGGCTGCGGTGATCCATCTCCGCTGGTATATCCTGTTGCCTGAGATGAAGCGGTTCATCTTCGGCCTGAGGGTTATGGTGCGTACCAGCGCTGCAACTATGGCGTGGAGGTAGGTATACTTGAACTCCGGGTCGCCCTCTGTCTTTTTCTTAAGGTATTCGTTCAGGGCGGTTATATCTATCTGCTCCTGAATAAAGGCCTCGTTGTCCGCCCTGTTGGGGTAGAGGTACGGCATGAAGCCGTGCAGGGGGTCAAGGTCTTTAAGCCATACGCCGTCCTTGCGGTCGCCCCTTTTTATCCTTTCAGCCATCTAAATTATTCCTCCCGTAAAGTAGAAGCATTAATTCGGTATAAATTTACCTATGGATTATATCATACAAATTTGTGAAATAATAGCGGCTAAGGCAGAATAATTAAAATATTTTAATGTTTTGTCGAAATCACTTAGCGGCATATATGGCTTTTCGGCACTTGTCCGTATTTACATTATGTAATAAAATATATCCGATACACTCATCAGGAGGTGAAACATGTCCACTATTACCTATAAATGCCCAAATTGCGACGCAGACCTCACGTATCGCCCCGCTACAGGAGACTTCGGCTGTGAGTACTGCGGCAGCAGCTACACCGGGGAGCAGCTTAATGAGCTTATCAAAAACCAGAAGATAATAGATGAACAGAAGGAGAGCGAAGGCACCGCCTTTGACGAGCACGCGGTGGTATATACCTGCCCCAACTGCGGCGCGGAGGTAATAACCGATGACACAACGGCAGCTACCTTCTGCTTTTACTGCCATAATCCCGTAATATTAAAGGGCCGGCTTTCCGGCGGTATGGCCCCGGATAAGGTGATACCCTTCTCCATTCCAAAGGAAAAGGTAAAGGAACAGCTCATAAGCTGGTGCAAGTCAAAAAAGTACATAGACGACGGCTTCTTCAGCGAGATGCAGTTGGAAAAGCTCACCGGCGTATACTTTCCATTCTGGCTGGTGGACAGCGACATAAGGGCCACCATGACCGCCAAGTCCAACTCCCTTAAAGTATGGGTGGTGGGCGATATAGAATACACCGAGACCAGCGTTTACGCCCTGACAAGGAGCGGCGACGTAAAGCTCAGCGAGATCACCGTAAAGGCGCTGGACCGGAAGGATGCGGAACTGCTCAACGGCGTATACCCCTATGATATGTCCGGCCTTAAGGACTTTAACATGAGCTTTCTTTCGGGCTTCATGGCAGAAAAGCGCAACATTGAGAAGAATGCCGCCGAGCCGCAGGCAAACGAGATAATACGCTCTGCTGCGGAGGGTCAGCTTGAAGGCACCCTTTCCGGCTACGGCACCGTTACCGGCCAGAACATGGCGGTGGACGAGGTCAAGTCTGACTGGAAGTACGCCCTCATGCCTGCGTGGACTATGACATACCGCTACAAGGGTGAGCTTTACTACTTTGCCATGAACGGCCAGACCGGCAAGATCGCCGGCCGAGTGCCGGTGAGCAGGAAGAAGACCAACCGGCTCATGTGGACGATCACCGCCGCCTGCCTTGTGATAGGCGCGCTTATAGGAGGGCTTGCCATATGAAAAAGCTTTTGACGGCAATCGTTATATCCGCACTGTGCCTTGGCTTATGCTCTGGGGCCTTGGCTGAGGGGGAGAATGTGATATCCGCCGATGAGTTCAACGGCCCAGCCCAGCCCACCGCGGCTCCCGGCGAGGAATCCGCCGTGTGCAATCCGGAGGAAACCGGGAAGGTGCAAAGGGTATTTGACCTTGCGGATCTGCTGACAGACGACGAGGAGGCGGAGCTGCAAAGCCGCATAAACGAGCTTGTGGCGAAGGACGGCCAGGATATAGGCATAGTCACGGTAGAGGACAGCAGCGTAACCAGTACCCAGGAATTTGCGGATAAGTTCTACGAGGATTCTGGCATGGGTATCGGGGATAACCGCACAGGCGTGCTGTTCTGCATAGACATGTATAACCGCGAGACCTATCTCACCACCACCGGCGACATGATAGACATAATAGACGACCAGCGGCGTGAGGAGATATTCGACGCGCAGATGGAATACCTTTCCGGCGGCGATTACCTGGGGGCATTTTCAGAGGCTCTGGATTACACCGATAAGTTTATTGAAATGGGCGTGGCAGACGATCATACCGGCATAAACGCAGCTACCGGCGAGGTGATGGATCCCTCGGAATACGGCAGCACCTACGACCCAGACAGGGCGGCGACCCCCGCGGAGCGTGCGGAGGGCGCGGCTGTGCTGGGCGGAATCGGCGGCCTTATAGGCCTTCTTGCGGGGCTGATAGCCAAGAGCTCCATACAGAAGAGCTATGCCAGAAAGTACGTGCCTTCGGAATATAACTGGCGTGCAAAGTCAAAGCTCAACCTCCGGGTAAACGATTCAAAGCTGGTGAATAAGTTTGTCACCACTCGGGTAATACCCCGCAACAACGACAGCGGACCCCGCTCCGGCGGAGGCGGCCATAGCACCAGCACTGTGCATATGTCCTCCGGCGGCATGTATCACGGAGGCGGGGGAAGGAAATTCTAACCTTTCGCGGAAGTGACCTTTGGTCGCTTCCGCGAGTTCTTTTCGCGTTTTGCCTCTCGCTGCGCTCCCGGGCGGCAAAACACGCAGAGTGCGAAAACCTGCGGTTTTCATCCGTTTTGACGTACACGCCGTCAAAGCCGGATTGAAATTAAGGGGCTGTGGCCCCTTAACAACCCCAAGGGGGTTTGGAAATACTAAAAAAGCGGCGTTAAGCCGCTTTTTTGGTATTGTCATTCCTCTGCCCTGTATACCACGCTGTATTTTTCGCTGCCCAGCGCTTCGGCTATGGACTCCAGATCCTTATCCATCAGCTCAAGGAGCGTGTCCTCCGCCTCATACCGCATACAGGTGCCGCAGGAAGAGCTGAGGCTCCGGGGAACGGGGGAAAGGGCTGCCGAGGCGGCGTGCCCTTTTACATTCTTCAGGCTGCGCATGGCGGCAAGGTGGGTATGGAAGGTGGCTATGTAGTTGGGCATGAAAACGCTCCTGATAACTATTTGGTTAGGGTGAGACGGTAGTCGTCGCCCTCCTCGGCCACTGCCACGGCATAGCCTGCGCTCTCGGCAAAACGCTTTACGTTTTCCCGTGCGGAGTGGTTGTCTACCATGACTTCAAGCTTGGCGGGGGAGTTCTTGGCTATCTCCTTCTGGGTCATTAGCACCGGCATTGGGCATGCGAGACCTCTGGCGTCTATCATATCATTTCCTCCTGTAAAAGTACAATACTACTTTCGCATAAATGGATTGCATCCATTTATGCGAGCTTTTTTCGTGTTTTGCCTCTCGCTTACGCTCCCGGGCGGCAAAACACGCAGAGTGCGAAAACCTACGGTTTTCATCCGTTTTGACGTACCCCCCCAGGGGGCCTTCTCTTGCCCCTTCGGGTCAATTCACCTTGTCGCCGTCAAAGCCGGAATAAACTTAAGGGACTGCGGCCCCTTAACAACCCTGAGGTTTTTTGGCAAAGTAAGAGCCGTCATTTGACGGCTCTTTTATGTATTATGTGCTGTGCTTATTCGATGCTGTCCAGATAATCGACGATGCACTTACAGGGGCATACCTTTGCGCAGGCGCCGCAGCGGGTGCACTTTGCCTCGTCTATCTTGGCTACGCCGCCCTCAACGTGTATGGCGTCGTTGGGGCATTCTTTGGTGCAGCGGCCGCAGGCGATACAGGCCTTCATGCAGGCTGCCCTGGCTTCGCGCCCGCTGTCGGTATTGCGGCAGGAGACGATCACGGTCTCGTTCACCGGCTTGAGAGCTATTACGCCCCGGGGACAGATATTTGCACACTGTCCGCAGGCAACGCACTTCTCCTCGTCGATATGTGCCAAGCCGTCAGCGATCTTTATTGCTCCGAATGCGCAGGCCTGGGCGCAGTCCCCCAAGCCAATACAGGCAAAACGGCACATCTTGGGGCCGCCGGCAAGACCGGCTGCGGTAGCGCAGCTGGTATATCCATCATAGTTATAGCGCTCCTTTGCTACGCCGCAGTCTCCCTGGCAGATGACACGGGCGACCTTGCGCTCCTCTGCTTCGGCAGAAACGCCCATTATGGCGGCTATGGCCTCGGCGCCCTTAGCGCCGGAGGGGGAACACCCGTTTACGGGGGCCTTGCCGGCCACTACGGCATCAGCGAAGGCATCGCAGCCAGCGTAACCGCAGGCGCCGCAGTTAGCACCGCCCAGGCATGCACGCACGGCCTCAACGCGGGGATCCACTTCTACCTTAAATTTTTTATCGGCAATGGTAAGTATAACGCCAAACAGCACACCCAGCACGACCATAACGCCGGCAGAAAGAAGTATAGCAGTAACGTTCATCTGTTTTCTCCTTTCTATATTATACGAGGCCGTTGAAGCCCATGAAGGCTACGGACATCAGGCCAGCCATGAAGAGGCCTATCGGGAAGCCCTTGAACTGATCCGGTATATGTGAGGTTTCCAGACGCTCGCGGACGCCGGCCATAAGGGTTATGGCAAGCAGGAAGCCCAGTGCGCCGAACACGCCGTTGAGAACGGCGGAGAGTATGTCATACTGTGCGCTGGTATTTAGCGTTGCAACGCCCAGCACCGCGCAGTTGGTGGTTATCAGCGGGAGGTAGATGCCCAGAGACTTATACAGCGCAGGGCTGGACTTCTTCAGGAACATCTCCACGAACTGGACGAGGCCAGCGATTATCAGTATGAAGCTTATAGTATCCAGATAAGTAAGCTGGAGGGGATACAGCACATACTGATAGACTGCGGAGGTGAACAGGGATGCAAGGCCCATTACGAAGGTGACAGCAAGGCCCATGCCCGCAGCGGTCTCGACCTTATTTGATACACCCAGGAAGGGGCAGCAGCCGAGGAAGCGGGAAAAGATGAAGTTATGGCTCAGCACGCAGCTCACGAAGAAGAGCAGCACGTTGCCGCAGCTGTTGGTTTGCATTACAGGAGTCATTTATGCGGCCTCCTTTGCTTTCTTTTTCTTTTCGATGCTCTTCATTATGATGTTGGCCACGCCGAGAGTGAGGCCGAATATCATAAAGCCGCCGGGAGCCATGGTTGATATGAGCATAGGCTCATATCCCGCGCCGAGGAGGTTGATGCCGGCAATGCAGCCGGTACCCAGAAGCTCACGGACACAGGCGATGATGGTGATAGCCAGGGTGAATCCGAGGCCCATGCCAAGGCCGTCCACCGCAGAGGCCAGAGGCCCGTTTTTGCTGGCGAAGGCTTCCGCGCGGGCAAGTATTATGCAGTTAACCACTATCAGCGGTATGAACATGCCGAGGCTCGCGTAGAGGCTTTGAACGAATGCCTGCAGCAGGAGCTGTACTATGGTAACAAAGGTGCATATGACCACTATGAAGCAAGGTATGCGCACCTTGTCGGGAATAAAGTTCCTGAGCAGCGAAATAACGAAGTTGGAGCCTATCAGCACGAAGGACGCCGCCGCGCCCATGCCCACCGCGTTTATGACGCTGGTGGTGGTCGCTATGGTGGGGCAGGTGCCGAGAACCAGGCGGAAGGTGGGGTTCTCCGTGATTATGCCGTTAAGGAATACGCTCGTGAGCTTAGGCTTATCGCTCTTAGACATTTGCCTTTACCTCCTTCTTTGGCTTTTCCTGGCCATATACCCTTATCTTGACGAACTTGTCTATGAGGGGGGTAGCCACGTTCATTATCAGTATGGCGTAGGTAACGCCCTCGGTATAGCTTCCCCACTTGCGTATGACCGCCAGTATGAGGCCGCAGCCGAATGCGTATATGTACTGACCGACCTCCGTCATGGGGCTGGTGGTGTAGTCTGTCGCCATGAACACGGCGCCAAAGAGCAATCCGCCTGAAAGCACGGAGGTCAGCACGTCCTGATCCATCCTGAAGATGGCGGCAAGTACGGCAAAGGTTCCGACGAACACAACGGGGATGCGCCAGCTTATCACCTTGCGGATAAGCAGGTAAGCAAAGCCTATGAGTATGGCTATCTTGCTTACCTCGCCTATGGTGCCGGGTATGAAGCCCATGAACATATCATAGGTGGAGGCCTCGTATCCGCCCAACACCGTTGCGGAGGATACCGCGTCCACGCCCTTGCAGAAGGTGGGCAGATACCACGCGGTCATCCTCACGGGCCAGGAGGCAAGCATTATGCCGCGGGCGGTAAGGGCGGGGTTCATAAAGTTATCGCCTATGCCGCCGAAGAGCTGCTTGACCAGCACTATCGCTATGAAGCTGCCCACCACGGGCATCCACCAGGGGGCGTTGCCGGGCAGGTTGAGCGCCACGAGAAGGCCGGTAACGGCGGCGGAGAGGTCGCCTATGCGTACCCTCTGGCGGGTGATCTTCTGGTAGCCGTACTCGGCCAATACCGCGGCCGCCACGCCGAGGACGCACAGAAGCGCCGCGTTGAAGCCGAAGGCGTATACGCCCATTACGGTGGTGGGGAGCATGGCTATGAGCACGTCCCGCATTATGGTCTGGGTGCTGTCCTTGCTGTGGACATGTGGTGCGCTTGAAACGTGAAGACTCATTACTTCTTTGCCCTCCTTGCTTCCCGCATGATAGCGTCTTTAGTATTCTTGAAGGAGGCGGTAAGCCAGCGCTTTGCGGGACACACATAGGAGCAGCTTCCGCAGACTATGCACTCCATCACGTTATTGGCTTCGGCGCCCTTAAGATCGCCCTTATCGCAAAGGTGCTTCATAAGGTAGGGGTTAAGGCCTATGGGGCAGGCCTCCACGCAGCGTCCGCAGCGTATGCAGGGGCTCTCCTCATAGCTTCTTGCGTCCTTTTCGTTGAATACCAGTATGCCGTTTGTGCCCTTCATGACCACTACCTGATCGTTTGGGGCGCAAAGGCCTGTCATGCAGCCGCCCATTACTATCTTGCCGGCCTCGTCGGTATAGCCGCCGCACTCGCCTATGGCGTCGGCAACTATGGTTCCCATGCGAAGGCGCAGATTGGCGGGCTCCTTTACGCAGCCCTTTACGGTGGTGACGCGGCTGATGAGAGGCTTACCCTCTATCACTGCGTCGGCTATGGCCTTTGCGGTGCCGACGTTTATAACTATGACGTGAGCGTCCAGAGGCAGCTTCTTGCTTGGAACTTCCCTGCCGGTGACGGAGTAGATCAGCTGCTTTTCAGATCCCTGAGGATATTTGGTGAAAAGGGGCATGACCTCTACCCCCTCGCGGCCCTCCGCCGCACGCTGCATTGCGGCTATGGCGTCGGGCTTGTTATCCTCGATACCGATAACGCCCCGCTTTACACCGAGGGCGCGCATCGCGGCCCTGAGTCCGTCCACTATGCGCTCGGATTCCTCGATCATGAGGCGGTGGTCGCAGGTAACGTGGGTCTCGCACTCTGCACCGTTGAGGATTATGGTGTCGCAGTACTTACCCTCGCCCACAGTAAGCTTTACGTGGGTGGGGAAGGTAGCGCCGCCCATGCCGCAGATGCCCGCCGCCTGTACCGCGGGAACTATCTTCGCGGGGTCGCACTCCTCCACGCCGCCCAGCGGCTCCAGCTCTGTCCACTCGTCCTGGAAATCGTTCCTGATGGTGATGATGGTGGTGGGTCCTCCCAGCAGAAGCACCTTGGTGCCTATGGCCGTAACCTCTCCCGAAACGCTGGCATGAACCGGTAAACTGACAAAACCGGTAGCGTCTGCGATCTTCTGGCCCAGCTTGACGTGATCCCCCACCTTTACGCAGGGCGCTGCGGGAGCGCCTATGCTCATTGACATGGGGATATCCACGCTGTCCGGGATATACTCTCGTATGGGAAGACCGCTCGTTGATGTCTTGCCCTCATGCTGATCGTGCAGAGGATGCACGCCGCCCTTGAAGGAATGCTTTGGCAAAGCCAACACCTGCCTTTCATATTTTTCAACAGTTTTACAAGCCACATAACAGATCCGCCAAGAATATGCCTTATAAAAATATACTGTAGCACAGACGATACGCAGCTATGACTAACTATTTGTGACCAGAAATCATTATAGCATATAAGTTTCGGAAAATCAGTATAAATATTTCCTCTCGAAGTGTTTTTTTCTCGATAATGTCTGATTATTTTCTATCAAACCCGGCCCTTTGGCGATCTTCCTATATACTGAATAATAGACAAGATTGTTAAAAATAATCCGAAGGCTTTTTTCAGCCATTCCTCCTTGAGCCAGCCGGCGGCCAGCGCCCCTGCGAGAGCGCCCACAATGCCCGCGGCTATTACGGGCAGGCTGCTTTTAAGCTCCAGCCTTCCCTCTTTTTTGTGTATATACAGCGCAACGGCTGCGGCGGGCAGGAAGGACAGCATGTTGACCCCCTGGGCCTGCCTCTGGGGGATGCCCATCAGCAGCGTAAGCGCAGGTATGAGCAGCGTGCCGCCCCCCATTCCCATGCCGGAGATCACCCCTGCGGCGGCGGCTATGGCAAAAAGCAGCAGCTCCCTCACAGCAGCATCCACACCCCTGCACAGAACATCACCGCGGCGAACAGCTTATCCAGCGCGGCGGACTTTATCCTGCCGGTCAGCTTCGCCCCGGCAATGCTGCCCAGTATGGCCCCCGGCGCCGCGAAAAGCAGGGTATGCCAATCCACCCCGCCGCCTGCGCAATACACAGCCGCGCTGGCAAAGGTAAGGGGCAGCATTATGCTTATGGCCGTGGCATGGGCGTCCTTTGACGCAAAGCCGCACATTCGCTCCAGAGCCACTACTGCCACAGCCCCGCCGCCCGAGCCGAAAAGCCCGTTGCACAGCCCTGCCAGCAGCCCCGCCAGCAGCTTATTGATATTCTTCCTCTTAAAATACGCAAAAAAATACTCCGCCCTTTTCATAGGCAGAGTATGCGCAGAAAATCTAAGTTTTATCAGTAGGCTATGGCCTCCTCGCGGCTCATCCAGAAATGTATTCCGTAGGTGGACTCTACCCACCTGTCCTCGGTGAACCTGTCGGGGTACATCCATTCCCCCTTTTTATATACGAAGTTCTCGTCAACAAGGGACACCGCCCAGTCGTAGCTTTGCGTAAAGTCAAAGCTGGTTATGGTCAGCACCTTGGCCTTATCGCAGCGGCAGGCGTTGTTGGTGGCGGATACCCGCTTTGCCTCCGCTGGGATGAGCAGCATTACCACCCTGTCCTCGTAGCACTTCTTATAGCCTATAAAGGCCCCCGTTTCGGGGCAGCGCAGCCGGAAATACCTGGTGCTTTCGTCCTGTATTATGCCGTCCAGCCTGGCCCCCTCAAGCCATGCGCTGTATACGTTGCCTCCCCGAAGGTCAATGCCGGTAAGGTCGGCGTTGCGGAGGTCTGCCCCCTGAAGGCCGGCGTTCCTGAAGTTCGCCCCCACAAAGGTGCAGTTTTCGAACTTGCCGTTTGCAATCGTAGCGCCCTCGAAATCGCACCCGTCCAGCCGCACGTTCTTCATGTCCCACCACTGGCAGTCCAGCCCGGAAAAATCGGCGCCGGATATGTCCGCATCGTGAAGGCACAGGGATTCAAGGCCGGTGCGGCATTTGCGCGCCTGCTCTAGCTTCAGCAGGAATTCTTCCTTTGATACAGGCTCCATACAGCGCCCTTTCCCGGCGTCACTTTCCCAGCTTTACAAAGTATACATAGCCGAATATCAGCCCGCCCAGCAGCAGGAAAAACATCAGCAGCGCAAGGCCGCAGCACGCTATGGTTCTGCCGGAAAGCTTATTGCCGTTATTGTTGCCCTTCTGTTCCATTATGTATCCAGCGCTCCTAGTGTTAATTTACCGTTACACTAAGCATAATACATGGCCCGGCATATTTGCAAGGGCTTTCCCAGTATACTATCGGAAAAGTGGCTAAAGACCACTTTCCAACAGCCTTTAAATTTACAAATATCGTCGGGCTTTTCTTTTCTCTTTGCTTTTTTCTGCTTTTCTTTTCGCCCGAAAAGAAATAAGAAAGAAGGGGCGGCGTTATATTTCTCCGCCCTATTTTTCCTTATAGTAAAGCATGCAGTGGCAGTACCCCTCAAAGTCGGGGTCGGCTATCTGCTCCCGAAACTGCTTGCACATGCACTTGGTATCGTCGCTTATCTCCCGCACGCAGGGGCAATGGCCGTTGCGCTCGCTGAGGCCCTGCTTTATCAGCTTCACTATCTGCTCGTCCTCATTAAGCCTTATCTTCATATGGCGTTTTCCACCAGCCTTATTATGTTCTGCTTTCCGGCGAGGCCCTCTGTACGGGCTGCAACGCGGCCGTTTTTCAGCACCACGAGAGTGGGTATGACGTTCACGCCGAACTGCACCGCCAGCGGCACCTCCTCGTCCACATTGCACTTGCAGACCAGTATGTCCTCACGCTCGTTGGCTATTTCCTCTATCACGGGGGCGATCATGCGGCAGGGGCCGCACCATGTTGCCCAGAAGTCTATGAGCACCGGCTTGTCGGTATTCGTCACGCTTTCAAAGTTTTCCACAGTGAGCTTTATTTCCATGTTCTTCTCCTTGGTTCTTCAATTTTAACGGCACATTTACGCCACAGGCAATATTATACCCTATTTCGGGGGAAAAAGGGTGAACGGGGGGTGAAAAAATATGATCGCCCATAAAAAGTCCCCCCAATCCGTTGACACGGAAAGGGGGAACGGGTATAATACTTATAGGGTAAGACCGAAACGGTCAGCCGATTACAAGAGTGTTATTTTTTGAGGATAACCGTCCTGATTACGGCAGGGCGGTTATTTCTTTCTGACCGTTATGGTTATCGATTTTATGTCACGCTTCAGCGCAACAAAAAGCATGATAATCAACTCAATCATACTTCACACCTCCTTTCGGAGAGTGTGCTGACCGCCGCTTGCCCCACGTATTTATACTTGTAGATATTATAATGCTTATGTATATTTTTGTCCATATCAAGAAAATACCGTCCACGCATTGACATACGCAGACGGTACGGGTATAATACTTATAGGGTAAGACCGAAACGGTCAGCCAACATTTGAACGATTTTCTAAGACGATAACCGTCCTGTGCCAGCAGGGCGGTTATTTATGTCGGAACTTTATGATCGTTATCGACTCTATTTCATGCTTTAGCGCAAGAATGAGCGCAATAATCAATTCCAGCATGCTTCACACCTCCTTTCGGATGGTGTGCTGACCGCCGCTTGCCCTTGGTATTATACTTGTAGATATTATAATGCTTATGTAGAATTTTGTCTATATTGAGAGATACCCTTATACCTGCTAACGAGAATAGGAAGTGAAGGGCGGCGGCCCGCCTGCGGGCGGCCTCCGGGGGTTGATAAGGGGGCGCACCCCCTTATGTTTATTCCGGCTTTGGCGGCGTGTACGTCAAAACGGATGAAAAGCTGCGCTTTTCCTTCCCTGCATCCTATGCTGGCCGCGCCGAAGGCGCAAGCAGAGGATGAAAAAAACTCGCAAAAGCGGACTTGCCGCTTTTGCGAAACAAAAAAAGCCCCCCACATGGGGGGACTGTGCTAACGCCCGCGGAAGTCAAGTTTAGGGGCGGCGGAGCCGCCCCATTGCTTGTTTAGCTTTAATTACTTCTTGAGACCCATAGCGCCGGCAGCAGCTACGAGAGCCATTACGGCGTAAGCGACGACGGATGCGTCACCGGTCTTGGGGATCTCGACCTTGCACTCGGGGTTGACGATAGCGGTGCCGTTCTTGCCCCAGGTGAAGCAGGTGCCAAGATCATTTTCCCAACCGAAGTTCATGTTGATGGCCTTCTTGGTTATGCAGGTGTTGAAGCTGAACTTGAAGAAGTTCATAACTTCCATTACCAGAGCGGCTTCGTTGCAGCCAATGCCATAACGGTTGCCCTGAGCATCAACCAGCATACCATTGTCCATGCTTACGAATGTAATACCAGTCTTGCCGTCATCCATGGAACCCCATGCGCGCACTACCTTATCGGTATCATCATCCATCTTTATGTGAACCAGCTTGCCGCCCTTCTTGACGAACTTGAGCAGCTTACCAGCCTCATCGTAAGAAACATTCCAGTCACCGATTGCAGCACCATTAAATTCGTTCTTAGCCTTACCCTCGATGCAAACCTTTACGTTGCTCTTGAGAGCCCACTTTACCTGAACGTTATCGTTGTCAAAGTCGGCATCCTTATCCCACGCGCCAGTTTTGGCGTCCATCCAATATACGCCGCCCTTACCATCATTGTTGATAGCATCGAACACGGGCATGTCCAGATTCCATTCCTTTTCGGGATTGCCGCCTTCAGTGCCAGAAAGATTGGTCTGCTTTACCATGACGTTCTTAATGGATTCATACCATTCCTTATCCAGGTCCTTATCTACGGTCATCTTGATGCCATAGTATACGCGCTCGCCAATGATGGAAGCTGCACAGTTGTTAGCGGTGAACTGGGACTCGCCAACACAGGCAGTAGTGGAACGTACAAAAGGTACGATCTCAAGCTTAATCTTGCCGCAGGTATAAGTGGTGGTAGCGCAGTTCCAATCAAAGTTGGTGTTGCAAGTCAGAGCAAAGGCGGAAGCCATGGAGAGAACCATGACCAGAGCCAGAGCGATTGCGAAAATCTTCTTCATTTCTTTAAATCCCTTTCAATTATTTTGTGTTTTGCAAGTGATGGGGGTTTCCCCCCGGGCGAAGCGCGTTTTGCGCGCCCTTCCGCTTAGCACGCCTATATGTTACCACCAATTGTTACGGACGTCAAGGGTTTTTTGTTACGAAATTGTAACAAAGTGCAGAGCACTTTCGCGCAAGCGGCAAAGCCGCTTGTGCGAGGTTTTTCGCCCGTTGCTTGCGCCTTCGGCGCGGCCAGCAGCGGGCGCAGGGTACGAAAACCTTCGGTTTTCATCCGTTCTGACGTACACGCCGTCAGAGCCGGAATGAACATAAGGGGGCAAGGGTTTGAGCGCGCCCGGTGGGCGATGAAGCGAAAAGCCTTGCCAGTGAGGCAAGGAGGTCGAGAAGCGAACGCGACGCTGACCGACTATGCCGAACTGAGAGTTTGCCGTTTATACCCACCATAAAGGCGTGGTGGTGGGATTCCGTAAAAGCTGAAAGCTGCTTTCGGCCGTATAAGCTGCAATCGCCCTAAAGGAATGGGACAAGCCGGTATAAGCTTCGACCACAGAGGAAGTTCCGGCGCGGGAGACGCGCCGGAACTGACCCGCCTGCGGGCGGGCCCCCGCCCTTCACTTCCTATTTTTGTTAGCAGATATAAGAGTATCCTTAATATAGACAAATTTCTACCTAAGCATTATAATATCTACAAGTATAATACTAAGGGCAAGCGGCGGTCAGCACACCATCCGAAAGGAGGTGTGAAGTATGCTGGAATTGATTATTGCGCTCATTCTTGCGCTCAAGCATGAAATAGAGACGATAACTATCATAAAGTTCCGACATAAATAACCGCCCTGCTGCCACAGGACGGTTACTCCCTTAATTAGGGAAAATACGTATTTGTAGACGGCTGACCGTTTAGGTCTTACCCTATAAGTATTATACCCATGCTGCCCGTTCATGTCAATGAGCGGGCGGTATTTTTATGAATAATCCTCCCCGCTTTTAAGGAAAACTGTACAGGTAAGGACGCTTTTTAGGGGAGGTGGCTTCATTATATGAAAAAAAGGCTGAAATACGCTCTGCTGTGCTGGGCGCTGCTGCTGCTGGGCGGCGGCGTGGCCCTGGGGCTCAGGTTTTACAGCGGCATTGCCCGGGACCCCATGCGCGCCTTTACCGAGCCGTCCCCCTCTCCCTCGCCTTTGCAGGCGGGGCAGCCCCTGCCTTCCCCTACCCTCAGCCCCGAGGAGCAGCTTTTGCGGCAGGCCGATACGGATTTCATGCGCAGCAGGGTAAACATACTGCTGGTAGGCTGGGATCAGAGCCCGGAGCGGGACGACAGCGACAGCGTGATGTACCGGGACAGCAAAAACAACTTCCGCAGCGACGTGCTGATGCTGCTGGCGGTGGATTTTGAGCAGGGCAACGCCCACCTCATATCCATTCCCCGGGATACCATGGCCAAGATATACAACACAAAGGGGCATTACAAGATAAACGCAGCCTTTGCCAAGGGGGGCAGCGCCGAGGGCGACGGCTTCGAATACGCCATAAAAACCGTGGAAAACCTCATGGGGGTGCCAATATCCCACTATGTGGGGGTGAACATGGAGGGGCTGAAGGCCGTGGTGAACGCCCTGGGCGGCGTGGAATACGATGTGGACCGGGAGATAAAGCTCAACGGCCGGGTGCTGCACAAAGGGGTGCAAAGGCTGGACGGACAGCAGGTGCTGGACTACTGCCGCGCCCGCAAGGGCTACGGCACCGACGTGGACAGGGCTGACAGGCAGCAGCGTATGCTCTTCGCCATATTCACCCAGCTCAGGGAGGGCAGCAGGCTGACCTCCATACCGAAATTATACCTCAGCGTAAAGGATTACATCCATACCGACCTTACGGCGGAGCAGATAGCGGCGCTGGCGGTGTTCGGCATGGATCTCGTGCCGGGGGAAAGCCTTGTGCGGCATACGCTCAAGGGCAAGTACATAAGCGGCACGGCGTATAACGGCGCCTCCTTCTACGTGCTGGACACCAGGGCGCTGAAGAGCCTTATGAAGGATATATTCGGCGTGGACATAAAGGTGGACTACCGCTACGACTATCGTTACATACAGGATAAAAAATCCTGATAATTTCTTACCATCAGTTGACAAGGACACACAAGGTTTTAGAAGCCAAACAGCACGGCATAACTGTGTCGTCCTCATTTGAAATACAACCAGTATTTCTGCACTCGTCCTCCTTGTTCTGCCATACTCTTTGGCTTCTAAAACTCAAAGACCCTAAAGAGCTTGTTTTGAGGGCGATCCAAGGCCGAGGAGCGCAGTACTACTGGATGTAATACAAGCGACGAGAACGCAGGAGCGTCCCAAAACAAGCCTTTAGGGCTTGTGTGCTCTTGTCAACTGATGGTTCGGAAAAGTGGCGTTCAGCCACTTTTTTTGACACTCTGAAGAAGCCTGAGGTTTGCACGTTAAAATAAGCGTTTTGCTTTGACTTTACAGCCATACTGCGTTATTATAATCATATTGGTGATATTATATTATCAACCTTTATGTCCAAAAATCTAAAAGGAGCGATGTTCAGCCTATGTACCGTATAGTAAGAAAAGAACGTCTGCACGACACGGTGTCTTTGATAGAAGTCGAAGCGCCCTACGTCGCAAGGAAGGCCCTGCCCGGGCAGTTCATTGTGCTTCGCATTGACGAAAAGGGCGAGCGCATACCCCTCACCATCGCGGATTACGACCGCGAAAAGGGTACGGCAACCGTAATATTCCAGAAGGTAGGCGCCACCACGAAGCGCCTTGACCTCCTGGAGGAGGGCGATTACCTCATGGACTTTGCAGGCCCTCTCGGCAAGGCCAGCGAGTTTGACCACCTGAAGGGCAAAAAGGCCGCCGTAGTAGCGGGCGGCCTGGGCGTTGCCATAGCTTACCCTCAGGCTAAGGCCCTTAACGCCATAGGCGCTGACGTGGACGCATTCATAGGCTTCCGCAGCACCAGCCTGTATATCCTCACCGAGGAATTCAAGAGCGCCTGCAAGAACCTCTACATAATGACCGACGACGGCTCCAACGGCCACAAGGGCTTCGTTACCGAGGCCCTTGCGGAGCAGCTCAAGGCCGGCACGCGCTATGACGAAGTATTCGTTCTTGGGCCTATGCCCATGATGCGCGCCGTATGCAACCTCACCAGGGAATACGGCATCAAAACCACCGTCTCCATGAATACCATAATGATAGACGGCACCGGCATGTGCGGCGGCTGCCGCCTTACCGTAAACGGCGAGACCAAGTTCGCCTGCGTGGACGGCCCGGACTTTGACGGCCATCTGGTAGACTTTGACGAGGCCATCATGCGCAGCCGCATGTACAAGGCCGAGGAAAAGCTTTCCGACGAAAAGCACTTCTGCCATCTTATAGGAGGGGAGAGATAATATGCCTAATATGACTTTGCAGAAGACCCCTGCCCGGGAGCAGGAGCCCAATATCCGCAACAAGAACTTTAAGGAAGTTTCTCAGGGCTACGACGAAGAGCTGGCCCTCAACGAGGCTTCCCGCTGCCTCAACTGCAAGAACATGCCCTGCGTTTCCGGCTGCCCCGTAAACGTGCGCATTCCGGAATTCATAGCAAAGATCGCCGCTCATGATTACGAGGGCGCTTACGCCATCATAAAGACCACCAACAGCCTTCCCGCCATCTGCGGCCGCGTATGCCCTCAGGAAAACCAGTGTGAGAGCAAGTGCGTCCGTGGTATTAAGGGGGAGCCGGTAGGCATCGGCCGTCTGGAACGCTTCGCCGCCGACTACGCCATGGCAAAGGGCTCCGCCCCCGCCGAGATACCCGCCCCCAACGGCAAGAAGGTAGCCGTGATAGGCTCCGGCCCCGCGGGCCTTACCTGCGCAGGCGACCTTGCGAAGCTGGGCTATGAGGTGCACATTTTCGAAGCTCTGCATACCCCCGGCGGCGTGCTGGTATACGGCATTCCCGAATTCCGTCTTCCCAAGGCGCTGGTTCGCGAGGAGATAAAAAATGTGGAGGCTCTAGGCGTAAAGATAGAGACCAACGTAGTAGTCGGCCGCTCCATAAGCCTGGATGAGCTGATGGAGGAAGAGGGCTTTGACGCCGTATTCGTAGGCAGCGGCGCAGGACTGCCCAACTTCCAGAAGATACCCGGTGAGAACCTCTGCGGCGTATACTCCGCCAACGAGTTCCTCACCCGCATAAACCTCATGAAGGCATACGAGTTCCCCGAGACGGATACCCCTATCCGCGTGGGCAAAAACGCTGCCGTAATAGGCGGCGGCAACGTGGCTATGGACGCCGCCCGCTGCGCAAAGCGTCTGGGCGCCGAGAACGTGTACATCGTATACCGCAGAAGCGAGGCCGAAATGCCCGCCCGCCGCGAGGAAGTACACCATGCCAAGGAAGAGGGCATCATATTCAAGGTGCTCAATAACCCCGTTCGCATAAACGGAGACGAGAACGGCTATGTCACCTCTATGGAATGCATAGAAATGGAGCTGGGCGAGCCCGATGCTTCCGGCCGCCGCAGGCCCATAGCCAAGGAAGGCAGCGAGTTCACTCTGGACGTTGACACCGTCATCGTGGCCATAGGCAACAGCCCCAACCCCCTCATCAAGAACACCACCCCCGGCCTCACCGTTGGCCGCAAGGGCGAGATAACCGCAGACCCCGAGACCGGCGCCACCTCCAAGCCCGGCGTATTCGCGGGCGGCGACGCCGTTACCGGCGCAGCTACCGTAATACTGGCAATGGGTGCGGGCAAGAAGGCCGCTGCGGCTATAGACGAGTATCTCAAGAATAAGTAGTGTTTTTTCTCTTACTTTCCTTTTAAAAAAGGAAAGTAAGCAAAGGAAAACCAACGAAAACAAAACATAAAACAGCGCTCACCCCTGCCGTACACAAGACGGCAGGGCTGTTCTTATATTCTTATACGCATAATCCTATGTCTTATTTATTATATATATTTCCCATTTGCTTTTCTTTTCTCTTTGCTTCTTTCTGCTTTTCTTTTCTCATGAAAAGAAAAGAGAAAGAAGAAGAATTTACTCTTTTACCCCATAAACGCCACCCGTTCGCCGCCCTGTAATACCTCGGGCAGGTCGTTCATGCGCAGCAGGTTGGCCCGGCTGGTATTGTACTCCCGGGCTATGGAGTACAGCGTATCTCCGGCGCTGGCAAAGTACACGGTTATGCCCTGATGCGGGGGTCTTTGGGGGCACTCCTCAATACCCGTCACCGCCTCAAAGCCGCCGGTGCAGTACAGATCCGCAATGAGTATGAGCGTACAGTTCAGTTCCACGCTCCTGCCTCCTCCCGCCGCCGAGGCCGCCGCCACTCCGTATATCATGGCGTCTGTGGCGCCTTGGGCCTCCATGTTCACAGAGAAGGGTATATCCTCATTGAAAGCGAATATGCAGCCGCTTTCAGCGGTGTATAATATGCGGGTGAACAGCAGCCCCTCAGCGGTGAGTACCCCGTTTTCTATGCCGTAGGACGTCACCATGGGCCGTGCGGTCGCGTATACCACCCTGGCCGCCTCGGGCATACCATCGGGTATCATTATGTTTTCACTTATGGACTGCCGCTGTGTGCTCAGCCCGCAGTATGAGGAGGTGCGTATAAGCCCATGTGTGCATTCGAACGGCACCGTAGGGGAAAATGTGTCCGTCACAGCATCGGAACGGCCGCCGGCACGGCCCCATGTGCGGTATGTGAGCTCCACATCCGCTATCACTACGCCGAAATCCTCAGCCCCCCGCACCTGACAGCCGGATACCCTCACCTCGCCCCACATGGGAGTCAGCGCCTCTCCGTCCACGGTCTGAGCGAAGGGTATGGCCTGGCTTAACTGGCTCATCGCCCCTGTGCGGCTCTGTACCAGCGCCGATATGTACAGCGTACCCTCCAGGCATATTCCGTCTTTGCCGGGAGATACGTCCCTCAGCGCCCCATGTACCTCGCTGTACAGCACCTCTGTGGCGAAGGGCGCCTCTATCTCCTCCCGCAGGCGGAAGCTGCCCCGGCTCTCCCCCGCCCGCTCGTAGAGTGTCATCTCCTGCCGCTGCTGCTCCCCATCCTCTATGCCGCTTATTCCATCCAGTACCTTTGCCCCGCCTGATGCTGTCACCATTGCGTTTATATCCGCTACCGCGTTGAGGGTAATTCCGCCCTCCCCCTTGTTTATTTCCAGGGATTGCAGCGCCGAGCGCACCTCGGCCCTCATGCCCTCCCGCACGCCATCCGCGGCTATGCGGTGGGTGAAGGGGGCGCTTGAAGTGAAGGCAAACACCTTGTCATCCATGCAGATGAGGTCAATTCTCACAACTCCCTCTATGGCTATTTCGCCCTCCCTGGCGCTGGATGAAGATATAGCCACCTCGCCGGTATACGAGAGTATCTCCTTTGCGCTGCGGCCCTCCGGCAGCGGTATGCCGCCCTCGACGGTTCCCTGAGATACTCCTGTATATATTATCCGCTCCCCCGGAAGTTCTTTCCAGATCAGTTCCATATGCCTGCTCCTCTCGCACAGATTATCGTTATATAATCATACGAGGGTAGTATGCCAATTATGCAAAAGGGCCGCTTATGTGGCCATTCACCCGAAAAACGAAGGTAAAAAACACACGGGTGATAATATTTAATGTTTCTTACTCCGGCCGCTTGTACGAAGATACTGCATAAAAAAATGAGTATGCGTGGGCGTTAATAACATGAGTTGCTAACATTATCAACATAGTTATCCACATTTCAACGCGTTTAAGACAGTTTCATTGTTAACAACAAGTTAAGAATAAAGCCTTGACGTATATTTATTATTGCCCTGCCCTTTGCCGCCGGCAGTAAAATGATACTATTTTACACATAAAGACGAATTCCGTGTTTCCCTTTTTGGGGACAAAAAAGGGGAGCCGGCCGGCTTCCCCTTTTCACCTTGATTTAAGGCTTCAATGTTATCCAGTACCTCTGTATCATCCCGCAACGGCTAAGAGCTGCATCACACTCAACCTGGTTTTCCAACACGCCGCCGTTTTTTATTATAGTCCGGCGGGACGCCTCGTTGTCCGCGTCGCATGTGAGCAGCACCCTGTTCTCCCCCTCCTCTCGGCACTTGGGCAGCAGCAGCGAAAGCATCTCGCCTGCGTAGCCCTTTCCCCGCTCGGAAGGACGCACGCTGTAGCCGATATTCCCCCCGAAGCGCAGCAGAAATTCAGTCAACGGCCGCCTGAAGTCAATCATGCCAACCAGCCTGTCATCGCTTTTGCGCACCGCCAGGTACACATCGGATGGCACATAGCCTTCGCCGTAGCGCTCTCTGAGCCGCCCCTCAAAATCCGCCCATTCGGCGTAGCTGTTGGTATCCTCCAGAGCGGCACATCCATCCAGACTGTCGCCGTTGTCCAGCATCTCCTGCCGGTATGCCATTACCTGATCTGCGTATTCCTGAGTCGGGCGGATAAGCTTGAGGGTATGCATGGGCGCCTCCGGAGGTTTTTCTTCATTATAGCACACCTATATCACATTCTGAATCTCGCTTCTGCCGTTTTTCTCCCGGGCAGTCTCCATGATGAGCTTGTCAGCAACCAGGGCTATGAATTCACCGTTGGTGGGCTGCTCAGCCTAGTGCTGCTGCGCAGCAATAGGCTGATAGTCTACGTTTTTGCCACTTGCCGCATCTGAAGCCTGAGACTGATTTATAGGGGAGTTAGTCGAATCCGTTACCTTCTGTTTCTTGGTGTTTTTCAGATAATAGCAGATAAAAAATAATAAAGCAAGTTTTAGGGCGACTAACATCAGAAATTTGTGTGTTGGTGGGTATTGGGTATCAACTTTGGAACAAAATCAAAGCAACTTTTAAGCAACTTGGATATTGATTCGAATCAACTTAAATAGAGCTTTTCAACTTGTTTTGAAAGTTAATATTCATTTGCGTTTCCTCTTTTTTTGAGGAATTCTATCAACCTTTGTCAAAACTCTGCATAGGTCATTATCTTCCCACAATGTTTCGAAGTAGTCACTGTAATGCTGAAAGCCCCTTCCGCCAGCAACGAATTTATATGTTATTGTATCTGAACTTTTATAACCGTACCAGTATGGGCCAACATAAAGCTCATCATCTACGCGCCAGTAATAATCTAGAGTCATACTTTTATAGCATTTAATTACGATTTTGCCTTTATTGCTATTTTGGTTTAATTCGTTTGCCCATTCAACCATATCGATAATGGTGTCCCTGATTCCCCCAGAGGAAGTTTTTTCTTCTTCTTCTCGAAACGATATAAATTGCCCATCGGGATCCATGGTTATCAATCGGATTTGGATACCTTTTTTTAAACAATGTTCAATCTTTTTACCATACATAGTCCGAAATGTTGATAACCCAAAAGCGATTCCATCTATGCAGTAACGCGCGTTTTCAATATTGGGATCTGCTTCGGAATTGCGTTCCGCTCTCGTACTATATATTTTTACAATTTTCCATTCTTCTATTGGACTGATTTTTTCGCGCTCAACCAAAAATACGGTAACTAAAGCAACTAGCGAAGATGCGATAAAAGAACAACCGATATTTAACATAATAGATGATGAACTTTTCCAATAAAATACATCCATTAAAGACAAGAAAATGCCTACTGCTAAAATTACTAATGCAGCAATGATGGATTTTAAATTTATTCTTGTTTTCATAAGTACACCTCGTATTAAAATTTGTCATTGCATCTTCAGCAACAAAGGGAGTATCGTCATGGCAACATCAAAGCTTTTATCTGCGAGCCAGGTTAAAATCGGTTTGAATTTTTCCCATTTTGTCTTTTTGCTATCGTCCTCCTTGATAATTGATTCAATTTCATCAATCTTTTCTAATATTTCCTTGGTTTGATTATGGGTAAGGGAAGTCATTTCTTCTATTTTTTCGCGAGCTTGTTCAAACGTTATGTTAACTAACATGTTGTTGTTAACGGTTACATTTACATCAGCGGAATTGCCTAAATTTGGAGTGGAGACAGGCAAAGTATTTGAATTTAATCCCTGAATGAGCCCTTCGAGCTTCGCCTTCATAGTTAGTAGATTACCTTGCAGATCTGACTCATTCAAATTTGCATGACAGAATCCATAGTTGGGAACATACTTGTACAGACTTTGTCCCCAATTGTTAATTGCTGATTGATACTTGCCGTCAATATATCTATGAGTTTCTCTTAATTTTTCAATATCATAGCTAGCCAAAGCATCGCCAATTTTTTCGATATCTTCTTTAATTGCGCGGTCTATCTTCTTTTTTTGTTTTACTTCTTGTACAACTTTAGCATCATAGGGTACAGAAAAATTGGGCATATTATACCTCCACTAAATTTAGAAAACAGATGGGTATGAATTCAGTATATCGTGCATAAAATTGTTTTTGCAACGAATACATAGATTACTATAATTCAAATTTAGCTATACTGCAAAACCATATTCTCCAAAAAATTCCTCACCTTATTAACCACAGCTTTCGGATGCGTAATCTTTGCTTTTTCCCCAAACTGAAGCAACCACGAATAAAACTGATTGCTCAGTTCCACTTCAACGGAAACGGAAAAGTGCTCATCATCAACCTTTGAATATGAAGCGTTCTTTGTGCCGAAACGATCAATTACAGAATCCAACAGATGATTCTCAAACTGCATTGCAACAAGTTGCTTTTCTCCTCCAAACATAGAGAAAACACGCTGTGTGTAGGATTGGAGGTCAATTGCTTCAAAGGCTTCTTTGCCTTCCTGCGGTTCAGGCAAAAGGCGCACATCTTTCATCCTGTCAATGCGATAGGTGCGCATATCCTGTGCCTTATCATCAAAAGCAAGAAGATAATAATTGCCATCGTTAATTAACAAGCGATAAGGGCTGACTTTGTAAATCTTGCCATGGTACTTTTCAACCATTGAATTAACATCATCAATGGTGTGTTTCATGTACTTAAAACTGATCTTCTGTGGCGCGTGGAGTTTGCCATCCAACTTTTTTGCCATTGCATGGTTGATGGTGCTAATTATGTTGAATGTACCTTTTTGTGTGGTTTTAACCCTATCTATGAGGAATCCTTCCTGCTGCAAGGATTCGGATTGATATGAACTGCCAAATTCGCCTATGGTTTTCACCAGTTCTTTTGCTTTTGAGGCAGAAATGAATCTTGCAGCATGAACACATTCAGCAAGTACGCGAAGGTCATCTTGCTCAAACTGGCGTGAAGCAAGGCGATATTTGCCGCCGGTGCTTCCTTCGATATCCATACCAAGAACATCACGCAAAGCGGCAATGTCACGGTATATGGAGCGCCGCTCAGCTTCAATACCGTGCTCATATTTAAGATAATCTATAAGTTCGTTTGCGGTACAAGAATGGTTTTCGTCAGTGAATTCCATGAGGTATTTTGCCACGAGCAGGGCTTTATACTTTTGGTTTTCACGTTTGCCGCCGAGGGGCTTTTCGTTTTCTGATTTTGGCATAATATTCTCCATAAAAGCGGTTCGTTATTTGGAATGCTCGTCTGTAGGTGAATGCAAATTATTCAAATATGCCTGATAATCATCTGCTTTTCCTAGGAAAAGTATATTTATCATATCTCGGTATATCGTGTAAATCATGCTATAAGCTTCTTCGGTAGGATAATCATCAGATGCAGATATTCCTGAAGTAGGTATTTCAATTTCATTAATCCACCAGTTATCGATTTTGTAAAACAAGTTGAGTAGTTGCACCAGCATGTCTATATCTTTATCAGAAATGCCATTTACTACACATTTGGTTAATTGGTGTACATAAATATTTCGTGCTTCTTTGATATTAAGGAATAACGAATAATCTTCCGGAGTAATTGCACCTACGTCAACGAACCATAACATGGTTGCTTTTAATTTGTTTTTATTGCCATTCTCATCAACTTTTCGATTGAGTATATTCTGTCTGTAATACTCACTTTTTTTGCAATGCGTATCATCGTTGGCTGAACAGCCTAAATTTAAGAAACAATCTACGTTTTCGATAACCTTATCTTCGAATTGTTCGTACATACCTATAAACAAAGCGAGGAAAGAAAGGTTATGCTGCAAAATATCTTTATTCCATATATTGTTCAATACCATTTTCTTATCCTTCAAAAATGTATTTTTTATAAGTTCGTTGAGATAATTTTATAATAAAAAACGCAAACTTGCATCAATTAATGAATGTAAGTTTGCAGTGAGCTATAATTTATTATTTATATATTTTTCTCGCCCTCACCATTGTACTCTTACTTATCCCTGTCATCCTCTCAACTTCCCTATACGTTTTTCCACTATTAAGCAGCCCTAACGCCAGCTCAATCTGCTCCTGTGTGAACTTCTTGGGTCTGCCATCTTTGAAATTGGGATTCTGACGAGCTGCCATTTTGCCTGTTTGAGTTCGTTCTGCAATCATGCCCCTTTCGTATTCCGCAAAGGCAAGCATAACTGTGAGGATGAGATTGCCGGTGAGAGTGTTTTCAATAAGGCCCATGTTGAGGATGTGAACTTTAACCCCTCTGTCGAATAGCTCTCTGACAGTCTGCACACCCTCTATGGCGGTTCGCGCGAATCTGTCCAGCTTGCATACTACTAGGGTATCATCCCTTTGCAAGCGGTTGAAAAGGCTGTGAAATTTGGGCCGCTCCATTGTCTTGCCTGAAAAGGCTTCTGTGATTATTTCCTGACAGCCATATTTTTCGAGTGCAGAAACCTGATCTTCAAGGCTGTTTCCATCTCTGCCTTGTGTGACTGTTGATACTCTGGCATATCCATAAATCATAGTTTTTCTCCTTTACTTTTAAACCTGAGTTTTGACACCGTAAAAATGCCTGGTTTAGGCTTGTTCTGTGGTAGTGTCAGAACTTTTAAGTTATGGGACACGGCGGCGGCTGAGCCTGCCGTATCCCTGAGTTTGAATGTTAAGCTTCAAGCATTTGCTTTGCACAATCGAGGCAAGCGATTCTTACGGCTTTGGTCGCTCTGACGGAGTTGCCGCAGCAGGGGCAGATGTACTTTCTGCTGCTTGAGGGCCTGACCGCTGTGCCGGAAGCCGCGCCGCTGTGGGTTCCTGTGCCTGTGATTCCAAATCCTGCAAGGCTTTCGTTGCGGTTGATTAGGATATCCGTCAGGCCGTTGTTTATGGCAAAATCTATAAGCTGCTCTGTGGGCTGAGTGATCGACCAGCCGTATTTCTCATGGTGGGAAACCTGCAATCCGCGGCTTTCCGCTGCTACTTTGAAGCGCTTGTTGTGGTAGGTGTTGCCGCGGCTGCAATCCTGTATGCCATTCTGATAATTGAAGTAGTGAACCATTTCGTGCAGCAGCGTTGCAATTACTTCCTCAATGGGGCGTGAAAGAGTTCCTGCTCCTATGTTAATTTCGTGGCTGTTGCCTATTGTGGAAACCCATGTATCATCTTTTAAGGAAAAGTGTCCATAGGCTTTTGGGGTGGACTGAATGGTTATTGTAGGCCTTGAAAGTTCATTTTCAAAATATTCTGCATTGAGCAGATCGAATATTTTATTGAGGTATCCTGCGACTCTGTTGTAACTTGTAAGCTGTTTCATGTTTGCGTATCCTTTCTTGATTCTGCGGAGCGGATACGCTATTATGTTGGTATCCACTCCGCTTGAGTGGTCATTAGCTCTTTGCCTGTTGCTTTGGTCGGCTAGTAGGCAAGGGGCTTTTCTTATACAATGGAAAACCTGCGGCTTGAGATTTGTTTGGTGAATCGCTTGTACAGTTCGCCGTATTCCCTTTTAAAGGCGGTGCTGTCAAAGCGGTTTGTGAGGACTGAAGTCCAACGAATGATGTAAGCTCCTGCTTCAAGTTCCTCTGTCTGCTGTTCAAGCATTTCAGCCTTTATACTGTCTTTGATTGCTTCGGCTTCTGCCTGTGCTTCTGCGATGAGGCGTTCCCATTCGTTGAGGGCTTCGATCTTTGCGATAAGTTCGTTTCTGGACATTGTGGTCGCTCCTTAAAAATTGTTATTTGAAAGTTGTTATTCAACTTCCATGCTTATATTTTAAACTAAAAGGTTTAAAAAGTCAATATAAAACTTTAAATATTGATTTAATTTTTAAAATAAAACATTGACGTATTAAATGTATGAGTTTATAATTGCGTAAAGGAGCGTGATATCATGGCAATGACAGAACAAATAAGAATTATGCTTGTAAAGAGTGGTAATATATCTGAATCTGAATTAGCACGCAGATTGGGAATTAGTCCTCAGAATTTGCATAACAAAATGAAAAGAGACAATTTCACGGAATCTGATTTGAGGGAAATCGCAAATGCTTTAAACTGCAATTTGAAAATACAGTTTATATCAAAGGAAACAGGAGAAGTTCTTTAAAGAAAAAAAGAGTGACATAAAGTCACTCTTTCTCTATTTTCTGCGCCTGTTGTTCAGGTTCTTTTGAATGGAATCCATTATCTTTGTGGATATCACTTTGCGGAACTTTTCGCTGTTAAATACATTGTGCATATCATCAAAGGATACATTGACTATTTCCTCAATATCCCATTCAATAGCGCCTATGACATCCTGCAAAGCTTCTGTGCATATCTGAATGCAAATATCGTTTATCATTGGTGGTACAACTTCATTAATGGTTGCCAGTGCTATTTGTCTCATTTCTTGATGATGTTCAAAAGCATGACCACCATGTCCATCTCTTGTAAAATAACCATCTCGCATTGTGTATCCATCTCTAACTTGCGCTCTTTTTCCATTGGGTAAAGTTTCATAGTGCATACGCCATTTCTCATAGTTCATATTTTATTTCTCCTTTTGTATATAGTAGGGGGCGGCATTATGGGATTCCCCCCAATCCCTTGCAAAATCAAAGTACAATCCTGCTGCATAAGAACCGCGAAATCAATATACATCTACATCTTCTTCGGGTTTGTCATACCAGCCTGGATATAACTCGTAAAGCGGCATGACACCGTCGACGGTTTCGCATTTCAGGTTGAGTTCTTTAAGCAATTCGTCAACAGAAGGCCCGTTGCTTTCGCTTTCTTTTTCAAAAAAAGATTCTTTATCTTTTTTATTTATATTATCTGTTTTATCTATTTCTCTATTGCCGGAACGGAATTGAGAGTTTGATAGAACAGATTTTTTTGTTTTTTCGGGCGGCATAGATTTTCCGTTAGATAAAACTTCAAAATTGAGTTTGCTGGAGCGAACAGGGGTAGTGTGGAACTCATAGTGATAGTTGTAACTCTGGGTAAGGTATCCAAGTTCGATAAGCTTGTTCACCGCATTGTGATAGGCTGTCTTTTTATACCCTGTTGCATTTTCAAATGCCTGCTGACTGAGTTCCAGCTTGAAGCCGTCTGCATTTCCGGCAAGGTAGAGATACAACACAAACTCGCAGTATGTCATCTGCTGCTGTGCTAGGCGCATTTCGTCAATGCCGATCTGAAGAAAGTTACCGGTGTATTTACGCTTGTGAATGTAGACTACTTTTTGATTTGGAACGGACATAAAGCCTCCTTTGTGCCGAACCCACACAGCAAAACAAAGGTTCAGTAACTTTTGTTACTGAACCCCTTATATGAACCACAAGCTTGGGGAAAAATAATACTTAGAATACGTATTCTTCTACGTATATGTAGAACTTCTCTGACGGTGGCTCTGCAAAGTTCGTTTCGGTGGAGGCGGCATGATAATTTTATTGAATTGATTTGTTGAGAAAGTATCAGGAGAAAACGCTTATTCTCCTTACTTTCTATAAATATTATACCAAAAATTCAGGACAAAATCGAATTTTGGGTGGTGTCAAGTTTTGGAGCAAGGAAAAAGGCAGCAACCTGATTTGATTACTGCCTTTGGTTTAATTTCATTTATGAAATTGCTTGGATTATTCCCGCATAACTACTCCAAAATGTATCGGTTTTGTAGGAATCAATTAAAGCTTGGGGAACGTATATTGCATTTGGGTTATTATCAGCAAAGATTCCACCCCAATGGTCTGATGGGAGACTGGCGGTAACTACATTGCTTGATAACAGTGTAATAGATGGGCTGCAGCACCAAAATGCACCATTCCAAATGCGACTTATGTACTCTGGAATCGTTATATTATTTAATGCTGTGCAAGCACCAAACATATATGGCGATAATCTTCCAGTACTAGATGATGTTGCGCCTGCTGTTCCAAAGGTAACCTGAGTTAGACTTGAACAATTTTCAAAGATATATGCCCCTAGGTTTGAATCGCCTGGATTAGTTAATACACTGTGGGGAATATATACAGATTCCAATGATACACAGTTTTGAAAAGCAGATTCGCCTAATGTTAAAAGGCCATCTGGCAAAATGATTTCATTCAAAGATACACAATTATAAAACGCCCTAACACCTATAGCTTTAACATTTGAGGGGATTTCCACCGTCTGAATTAACTTATTATCTATAAATGCTTCGTAATATATTTCGGTTGTTTTATCAGGTATTATAACATTTGTATCACTGCCCACATAAGCCAACAGAACAGTACCATTTCCATTATCATTGAAGATGAAATCAGTTGTTTTTGCAATAATTCCTGTATCCTCACTTCCAATCCACCAGTTACCATTCTCACCAATGTAGGGAGTTTGACCAGCGGCACCTGATGCACCGTCTTTACCGTCAGTGCCATCTTTACCATCTACGCCATCACGGCCAGCGGCACCGGTATCGCCTTTTTCACCTTGGGGGCCACGTTCGCCTTTGGGGCCTTGCGGGCCAACTTCACCTTGTGGTCCTTGTATTCCTTGAGGACCTTGAGGACCAATATCGCCTTGGTCGCCTTTATCACCTTTAGCGTAACCTGCATCTATGGTGCTGCCGTCGCTCATGGAAAGAATAAGGTTACCGTCATCGTTGATGTTGGCACCAACAACGGAAACCGCTGCGGAGCAGCCAACGGAAAGGAGCATGATGGCGATCAGCATTAAGCAGAGAAATTTTCGCATACCTATACCTCACAAACATTTTGATATCATTATAGATATCATAATACATATCATATTATAGTATATTAAGAAATCTCCTGTCAACATAAACTGATAGTAATTAGACAAGGAGACATAATATGAGCGAAGTAAAAGGCGATGTATTAAAGCTGAAAAAACGTGGGGAAGACGGAAACAGGGTGATTACTGTACGTATTAAAGAAGAAACGCTTTCCGAGATAGACAGAATTGCCAAAGAGGTCAATTATTCACGAAATGAACTGATAAATACCATTCTGGAACATGGAGTAAGAACAATAGAAATTGAATAAGAAAAAGACCTTCCCGCTATTCCGGAAGGTCTTTTATCTTTCCATATTTCATTTTCACTAGGCCGCCTGAAGCTCGGCCTCTCCTTTCACTATTGAAAGTGCATTTTCAACCTTGCTTTCAGGGATTTCCGTCACACCGAACTGGGCCACTTCGGGATACATTGCGAGGAACCATTTCTTGATGTTTGCATAGCGGATGGAGTGGCATTTTGACAACAGAATCTGTTGCTTGTATTCTGCCATGTTGGCGGCGGCATTAGCGTGGGTGCGGATGTAGTCTTCCATGTACTTATAGGTGAGACCGCGATAGCTTTCCTTATCTTCCTTCTTTTTGATGGAGCGAAGGGTTACCTGGTAGGAGGGGTAGTCTCTGCGTGCATCCTGAAGGAGGTTGTATTCGTTGGAGCCGACAAAGGAGGCAGCCTTAGCGAAAGTTCTATCCATTACGAGAGTTCTGTTTTTGTGATTGATCTTAAGAGTGTTTTTCATAATTACTGCTCCTTTTCTTGCTCACTGTTGTCTTGATTAAGCTGCCTTGGCTGCGATACGTGCTTCCTTGGCCTTGGCTATGATTTCATCGATGTTCTGGCGTGCCTTTTCGATTTCAGGATACTGAGTGAGGAACCACATCTTGATTTCGCCGAAGGATGCCTTTGCTGCAAGCTCGTCATCGGTGTTGCCGCAGAGGAGGTTAAAGGTTGCCATCTGTTCGCTCTCGACACCGGAATGATCGGTGTTGGTTGAACTCCATGTTCATTGCAAAAACTCCTCCTGTTTGTAGGTATAATTCTTACCCAATAAACAGAAGGAGTTGGTCGCATCAGGAAAAAATTATTTATCGCATTCATCCCTCATTTTCAGTTGGAGTTTGCTGTGTTGGTGGGCGTATCGGCGAACAGAGCGCGAAGTCCCCAACCCTCAATTTTTGCCTGATTATATGACATTCTGAATCTCGCTTCTGCCGTTTTTTTCCCGGGCAGTCTCCATGATGAGCTTGTCAGCAACCAGGGCTATGAATTCACCGTTGGTGGGCTTGTCGTTTTTGCTGTAGATATTGTAGCCAAATATCTGGTTGATGTTCTCTATTTTCCCGCGGGTCCAGGCCACCTCTATGGCGTGGCGTATGGCGCGCTCAACTTTAGATGCAGAGGTCTGGAACCTCTTGGCGATGCCGGGGTAAAGCTCCTTGGTTATGCGGCCGCAGAGGGCGGGCTCAAAGTATACCATGCGCACCGCCTCCCGCAGGTAATGGTAGCCCTTTATGTGGGCGGGTATACCTATCATGAGGAATACAGAAGCGATTTTCTCGTCCAGAGTCTGGGGTTTGGGGCTTATGGCGCAGACCTGCGAGCGCTGTGCGTAGGTGCTCTCCATCATGTCCATTATGCGCTTGTACAGCGTATCGGGGTCGATGGGCTTGACCATGTAATACTTTGCGCCAAGTGTGCAGGCCTGCCGTACCATCTCCTCCTGACGCAGGGCGCTTATCACTATGACGGCAGGCACGTCCTTCACGAGGCCGCTGTTAAGCCTCTCAAGGAGCTCAAAGCCGTCCATGCCCGGCATGATGAGATCGCACAGGAGCACATCGTAGCGGTTGTTGTTCATTGCGTCCAGGGCGGACTGACCGTCGTTCACGGTGTCCACCCTTTCTATTCCTTCCTGAGCCGTAAGGTAATCCCTGACGGTGGTCTGGAACTGGTTGTTGCTGTCTGCCAAAAGTATGCGGTATTTAGCCATATAGTGCCTCCGTAATAATGTAATTTTTTGGTTATCCTGCGGTATATGCGGTTTTCTGTATGCTGTGATTTTAGCACCGCCATTTTCGCGGCGATAGGGAATAAATTTGGCTGTTTTTGCAGGCATTTGCCTCCTCGGATACAATTATTGTCCGGTTTTGTCCAAAGGTTAAAAAGTGTGCCGTTATTTGCTTTTATGGCGCCGCCGTGATATGCTATAATGGATTTTGCTGAGAATTGCAGGAGGGTTGTCACATGGACGACAGCAGGCTTTTTGAAAGGACGGTTTCCTCCGCCATACAGTATTCCGGCCCGGTATTCGACGTGTACAGCGATACCGTTGAGCTTTGCAACAACAAGACCGCCCGGAGGGATTATCTTAAACACCGGGGCGCGGTGGCCGTGGTGCCGCTCACGGATAATGGCGGCGTAATAATAGAGCGCCAGTTCCGCTACCCGCAGCAGAGGGTGATGACCGAGATACCCGCAGGCAAGCTGGAGGCCTTCGACACAGACCCTCTCGATGCGGCGAAGCGGGAGCTTAAAGAAGAAATAGGCGTAACGGCAAAGGAGTTTATCCCATTGGGCATATACATACCCTCCCCCGCCATACTTTCGGAGCGTATATACGTGTACCTTGCCAGGGGCCTGAGCTATGGCAATGCCCACCCGGATGAGGACGAGTTTCTGGACTACCGGGAAACGCCGCTGTGCCAGCTTATAGATATGATAATGAATGACCGGATCTCCGACGGCAAGACGGTATTCGGCCTGTTCAAGGCGGCGGAATACCTCAGGCGCCAGGAGCGGGAAGCAAATGGATAAAAACGCGGTATTCAAAAACCTTCTGTTCGATCTTGACGGTACGCTCACGGACCCCGCATTGGGCATTACCTCCGCCGCCCAGTACGCTCTATGCAAGATGGGCATAGAGGTTGCGGACAGGACAACGCTTACATGGCTGATAGGGCCGCCGCTCATAGGCTCCTTTGAGGAGGGCTTTGGCATGACCAACCTTCAGGCGCTGGAGGCGCTGAAGCACTATCGGGAATACTTTTCCGAAAAGGGCATATTTGAAAACGAGATATATCCCGGCATAGCGGAGCTTCTCAGTGACCTGAAGGCCGCAGGCAGGCGGGTCATGGTAGCTACGTCAAAGCCGGAGGACTTCACCCACAGGATACTGGATCACTTCGATATAGCACGGTATTTTGACTTCGTAGGCGGCAACACCATGGACGAGGGCAGACCCACAAAGGCGGACGTGATAGCCCATGTGCTTCGCTCCTGCCCCGATGCAGCGCCGGAAAACACACTGATGATAGGGGACCGGAAATACGACGCGGAGGGAGCAAGGGCCTTCGGATTGGGCTGTGCCGGCGTGCTCTACGGCTACGGCAGCCGTGAGGAGCTGGAGCATGCCGGGGCCGCATACATAGTCGAAAGCGTAGCGGCGCTCCGCGAGCTGCTGCTTTAGCTGATAAAGTAAACATAAGGAGAAACGGATATGTCAAAGGTCTACTTTACGGATATGCGCACATCCTTCACGGAAAACCTGCCAAAGAAGCTGACCCGCCTTATAGACAGGGCCGGCCTGGGCACCATAGACTTCGACCATAAGTTCGTCGCCATCAAGATACACTTCGGCGAGATGGGGAACCTTGCATACCTCAGGCCGCAGTACGCAAGGGCTCTCGCTGCATACATAAAGGAGCGGGGCGGGCTGCCCTTCCTTACCGACTGCAACACGCTCTATGTCGGCTCCCGCAAGAACGCGCTCGAGCATATCGAGACGGCGTACATAAACGGCTACACTCCATACGCTACCGGCTGCCAGGTGATAATAGCAGACGGCGTGCGCGGCACAGACGAGGCGTATATACCCATAGGCTGCGAGGAGGTCAAGACCGCAAAGATAGGCCGCGCCATAGCAGACGCGGATATAATAATAAGCCTCAACCACTTTAAGGGCCACGAGGATGCGGGCTTCGGCGGCGCGCTGAAAAACCTCGGCATGGGTTCAGGCTCAAGAGCGGGCAAGATGGAGATGCACTACGACGGCAAGCCGGTAGTGGATCGCGACCGCTGCCGTGGCTGCCGCAAGTGCGCGACGATATGCGCCAACGACGGAATACACTACGAAAGCAGCAAGGCCGTTATAGACTACGACAACTGTGTGGGCTGCGGCCGCTGCATAGCCATATGCAGCTTCGACGCCATAAAGCCCCACAACAGCTCCAGCGCGGCCAGCCTGAACAGGCGCATCGCGGAATACGCCTATGCCGTGGTAAAGGATAAGCCGAATTTCCACATAAGCATCGCGGCGGATATTTCCCCCAACTGCGACTGCCACCCCGAAAACGACGCGCCGATAGTCCCCAATATAGGTATGTTCGCCTCCTTTGACCCCGTTGCGATAGACCTGGCCGCGGCGGACGCGGTAAACGCCATGCCTGCCAACCCCAGGAGCGCGCTAAGCGAGGCGGAATGCCGCTGCCACGACCACTTTATCAACGTCCACCCCAACACCAACTGGCGGGTGCAGATAGAGCACGGCGAGGAGATAGGCCTGGGCAGCAGCGAATACGAGCTCATACGCATATAATCATACTTAACTGAAAGGCACTTTGACTTTTGCTTGAAAGGTACACCGCGGTAGACGTGGAGACGCCGAACCGTAACAACGACTCCATATGCTCCATAGGCATAGTACACATGGAATACGGCGCTCCCGTCTACCGGCGGGAGTTCCTTGTGAATCCCCGGGAGCACTTTGACGACTACAACATAAAAATACACGGCATAACCCCCGGCATGGTGGCTGACGCCCCTCTGTTCCCCGAAATATGGCCCGAGATCGAGCCGTTTTTCCGCGGCATAATGGCGGCGCACAGCGCTGCCTTCGACCTTGGGGTGATATGCAAGTCCCTCGCGGTATACGGCCTGCCCATACCCGAGATAACCTATATCTGCTCATTGCAGAAATCCAAAAAGCACATACCCAAGGAGCTTTACGGCAGCCATAAGCTCAACGACCTCTGCGCCGGGCTCAAGCTCCCCCTTGAGCACCACCACGATTCCCTGGACGATGCGCTGGGCTGCGCCCTTATCATCGAAAATCTGGTGGATCGCTTCGGCGTAGGGCCGGAGGACATAAAGAAGTATCAGTACAAGGGAATACAGCCCGCCGTATCAAGGCAGGAGCGCAATATGGCCATACATGCCCTGTGGAACACCATGGAAAAATACGGAAGGCGCAGCGTGCTGTTTGCAGAGTATCACGAAGCGCTGGAGGACTGGACGCGCAAATACGACAAGTACCTCCGGGATCCGGACGTGCGCGCCTGCCGCGACCTGATCGAAGGGGCGCTGCAAAGGGGCGGCGTAACCGAGGAAGAATACCAGATCATAATGGGGCTTTGATATGTTGACGGAGCAGGGCATAAGACGCTATATCAAATCGGATATAGACATAATATTCCTTGAGGCATCCCCCTCCACCAACCTGGAGGCAAAGAAAATAGCGGCCACCGCAAGGGAGGGCACAGTAATATTCGCAAGGCGGCAGTTTTCCGGCCGCGGCCGCATCGGCAGGAGCTTCGAAAGCCCCGAGGGGGGCATATACATGACAATGCTGGTACGTCCCACAGACCCCGTTTGCCTGACCATGGCGGCGGCGGTAGCTGTGCGTAGGGCCATGGTTGACAAGCTGAACCTCGACCCCGCCATAAAGTGGGTGAACGACATATACTGGGAAGGTAAAAAGGTCTGCGGTATACTTGCCGAGGGCGCCCTTTGCAAAAATGAGCTGAGGTACGCGGCGGTGGGAGTGGGGCTTAACTACCAGAGCCCTGTATTTACCGGCGGCCTTTCAGCAAAGGCGGGCAGCCTGTATCCTGATTCCCAGCCTCCCGTATCCATAGACGAAATGGCGGCAGCCATGGCGGACCAGCTGTATAAGGCGCTGACAAACCCATCGGACCCTTCCATATACCGCGAATACCGTGAGGGCAGCATGCTTACCGGAAAACGGGTCGTGCTCATGCGGGAGGGTGAGCCCGAGGCCACAGCCATAGACGTCACCCCCGAGGGACACCTGATCGTCCGCTTTGACGACGGGCGCACCGAGGAGCTTTACAGCGGCGAGGTGAGCGTCAGAGCCGCAGAATATCCGCATACCGTATAAAACGCAATACCGACAGCAGCAATTGCAATACTAAACCCTTCTTTTCGGTGATAACATGTTATAAAGACTGTTGTCATCGATTTTTTATAAAAGGAGAACTAAAATGGAATTGAAAAAGTCTACCGTATGGAAGAGTTACCGTTTCCCTCTCATACTGCTCTGCTCCATAGTACTGGGCTGTATAGCAGGCGCGCTGCTGGGCAATAAGGCGGGCGTGCTTGCTCCCCTTGGCGATATATTCGTAAACGCGATGTTCACGGTGGTGGTACCTATGGTATTCATCTCCATAGCCTCCGCCGTAGGCAATATGTCCAACATGAAGCGGCTGGGCAAAATACTGGGCTCCACTCTCGTCACCTTCATCGTCACCGGCATAATCGCCGGCATCATAATGATAGCCGCTGTAAAGCTGTTTCCTCCCGTGCTTACCCCCTTTGAGGTAGCAGCCGAGGAGGTAGGCGAGCCCAAGACCGTAGGCGAGCTTATTGTCAGCTTCCTCACCGTGAGCGACTTCCCGCTGCTCTTCAGCCGCAGCAATATGCTGCCCCTTATAGTGGCCTCGATAATCTTCGGCTTTGGCGTATCCATCTGCGGCGGCCCGGAATGCGCCGTCGGAAAGCTGCTCAACAACCTTTCCGATATCATAATGAAGGTCGTAAGCATACTGATGTACTATGCTCCCATAGGTCTCTTCGCCTTCTTTGCCTCCCTCATAGGCGAGTTCGGCCCCACCCTCATAGGCAACTTCGGCCGCGCCATGCTGCTCTACTATCCTCTATGCGTTCTGTACTTCTTTATAGCCTTCCCCCTATATGCCCGCTTCGCAGGGGGTAAGGGCGCCGCCAAAAAGCTTTTCCAGCACATACTCAAGCCCGCTGTCACATCCCTGGGCACCTGCAGCTCCATAGCCACCATACCCGCCAATATGGAGGCGGCGGAGGAGATAGGCATACCCCGTGACGTAAGCGACATAGTGCTGCCCCTCGGCGCTACCATGCACATGGACGGCTCGGTATTCTCCGCAATACTCAAGATCAGCTTCCTCTTCGGCTTCTTCGGCATGCCCTTTGACGGCATAGGCACCTATGTGACCGCCTTGATGATAGCCATATTCTCCGGAATAGCAATGTCCGGCGTGGCCGGCGGCGGCTTCGTAGGGGAGATGGTCATAGTATCCCTGTTCTTCCCCGAGCAGATGGGCATCGCCTTCCCCGTAATCGCCACCATCGGCGCGCTGGTGGATCCTCCCGCTACCTGCATAAATGCCTCCGGCGACACTGTGGCCTCCATGATAGTAGCCCGCTTCGTCGAGGGCAAGGACTGGTTCCAGAAGAAGCAGGCCGAAAGGGCTGAAAAGGCCGGGGCATAAGGCCCGCTTTGAAGCAATTGTCCTGCACGGCAAACACCGAATGTGAAATCATAGTCAAAAGCCCGGAGCACAATACTCACCGGGCTTTTTTTATGGTATAATGCTGACTGAAAAGTTTTTGAATTTTAATTCTGGAGGTATCATAAATGTCACAGCTTAAAGGCGCATGCATAATAGGCCAGTCCGGCGGCCCCACTTCTGTAATAAACGCCAGCGCTTACGGCGTTATCCGCACCGCGCTTGATTCCGGCTGCATTACCAAGGTATACGGCGCGGCCCACGGCATAAAGGGCGTATTGGACGACGTGCTCTACGATATGGGCCAGGAGGACGCAAAGGAACTCGAATACCTGCTCTACACCCCATCCTCCGCTCTGGGCTCCTGCCGCTACAAGCTCAAGGACAGCGCCGAGGACGACTCTGATTACAAGCGCATTCTGGAGATATTCAAGAAGTACGACGTGCGCTACTTCTTCTACAACGGCGGCAACGACTCCATGGACACCTGCAACAAAATATCCAAATACATGCAGTCCGTGGGCTACGAGTGCCGCATAATGGGCGTGCCTAAGACAATAGACAACGACCTGTTCGGCACCGACCACTGCCCCGGCTATGCTTCCGCCGCCAAGTATGTGGCCACCACCTGCATGGAGATATACAGGGACGCCCGCGTTTACGACACCGGAATGGTATGCGTCATCGAGATAATGGGCCGCCACGCCGGCTGGCTCACCGCAGCCTCCTCCCTTGCCAATATAAGCGGCGAAGGTCCCGACCTCATCTACCTGCCGGAGCGTGACTTTGACCTTAATAAGTTCGTTGAGGACGTAAAGGCCGTATACGCCAGGAGCGGCAAGTGCATAGCCGCCGTATCCGAGGGTATACACGATTCCACCGGCAAGCTCATCGCAGAATACGGCGCGGAGAACGCCCCCGTGGACGCCTTCGGCCACAAACAGCTGGGCGGCCTGGCCTCCTACCTCGCCAACTACATCAAGGGCACGCTGGGCTGCAAGGTTCGCGGCATAGAGTTCTCCCTGATGCAGCGCTGCGGCGCGCACCTGGCCTCCCTCACCGATATCCAAGAATCCTTCCTCTCCGGCAAGACCGCCGTACTGGAGGCCATATCCGGCACCACCGACAAGATGGTAGGCTTTGAGCGCAAATACGATGAAAAGGGCAGCTACGTCTGCGGCATAAAGCTCATGGACCTTACCGACGTTGCCAACACCGAAAAGAAGGTTCCCCTTGAATGGATCAACCGCGAGGGCAACAACGTGAACAAGGAATTCATTGACTACGCCCTGCCCCTCATTCAGGGAACCCCAGATCGCCCCCTTGAAAACGGCCTGCCCCGCTTCGCAAGGCTGAAGAAAATTCAGGCGAAATAAAGCAATACAAAACAAAAAGGCGGCGCGCTCACTTGAGC
>ERZ780226.406-NODE-406-length-40072-cov-3.984157_pt1 | contig 40072 bp, 39 predicted proteins | sample MGYA00511165_ERZ780226 | MGnify/ENA primary metagenome ERZ780226 (study PRJEB29588, sample SAMEA2152373) | human gut metagenome | biome: human gut; feature: human-associated habitat; material: faeces | place: Denmark | collected 2008/2010 ...
GCGGAAGCCGAACAGTCTGCCGTAGGACTTCATCGTGTCCTGATAGCCGAGCGAGATGTTGCGCATGATCGGCTCGTGCTCGAACAGCAGGAAGGAGCCCAGCGGCCGGTAGGGACGGATGTAGCGCACCAGCGGATTGACGGCGTGGTGCGGGTGCGTCGGCTCGGGGTTCAGGTCGATGGCCACCACCGTCGAGGCGCCCAGCCGGAAGGCGCTGTCGATGGGCAGGTTGTCGTAATAGCCGCCGTCGATGTAGGCCTCGCCGCCGATGCGGCAGGGCGGGAACGCCGGAAACGCCGAGGCCGAGGCGAGCAGCCAGTCCTTGTATTGTCCGCGCGGCATGCGCGATTTCGTCATCTCCACCGGCGTGAAGGCGGGAAAGCGCACCGCGATGAGCGCGAAATCGATGGGCGAGGCGAAAAAGCGCGCCTCGTCGCCGTAGTCGCGGATGATTTTACGGAACGGCTCGATGTCCGCCCCTTTTTTGTTCACATAGCTTTTGAGGAAGGGGACGATGTCGCCCTTGTTGCGGAACAGCGTCTCCAGCGACCCGTCGAAGGCGAAGCCCTCGGTCATCACCGAGCGGATGCTCAGCCCCTCCCAGAGACGGTTGAGCTGCTCGGCGTCGCCCTGCACGAGCATCGCGCCCGTGAGCGCGCCGATGGACGTGCCGGTGATGATGTCGAATTTCTCGCCGAGCTCGTACAGCGCGCGGACGGCGCCGATCTCGTACGCGCCCTTCGCGCCGCCGCCGCAGAGCGTCAGCGCGCGCTTTTCGTCCATCCCCCCTGCCCCCTTTGTGAACATGATATAGGGAAGAACGTTTTTTGTCAAGGGCGGGTGTATAAATTTTCATTTTTTTATGTTATCATGCCCGATATACAAAAGGAGGTGGATGGAATGCTGTCGGAGGAGCGCTTCTACACCGTTCTGCGCATCGACGGCGATTACGCCGTCCTGCTGCCGGACGGCGGCGCGGCGGAGGACGCCTTTCCCGTCGCCCGCGCGCTGCTGCCCGCCGAAACGGACGAGGGTGTGCGGCTGCGGTATTCGATGCTGGAATACACGGTCTGCGGCTGAAAAACGGCTTTTGCAAATTCAAAAAGGAGAAAACTCCCGCATGCTCGGGAGCGGTTTGAAAATATGAAAATCGGATTCATCGGCACCGGCATCATGGGCGCGTCGATGGCGCGCAATCTGCTCAAGGCCGGACATGAGGTGTTTGTGTACAACCGCACGCGCGAAAAGGCAGACGCTTTGGTAAACGAGCTGGGCATAGTCGTGTGCGATACGCTTGAAGCCGCCGCGCAGGCGGGCGCGATAGTGCTTGCCACCACGCCGCAGTCCTTTGCAGATATTCTGCCCCGCGTAGGCCGCGCCATGCGCACCGACGCGCTTGTTATGTCCATAGCCGCAGGGTACGGCATTGCCGCCATACGCGAAGGGATAGGCCGCGACGCGGGCATAATACGCATAATGCCCAACGTTAACGCAAACGTTTGCGCATCCACCACAGGCTATGCCACCTCCGCAAGCATTACGGCGGCGCAGCTTGATGCATTCCACTTCGCCTTCGGTAAGATTGGCGAGCTTATAGAGCTTGACGAGAGCGAATTTGAAACGTTCTCCGCCATAGCAGGCTGCGGCGTGGCATATGTTTATATGTTTATCGACGCAATGGCCCGCGCGGGCGTAAAAAACGGGCTTAGCAAGCAAAAGACGCTCAGCATTGCCGCAAGCGCGGTAATGGGCAGCGCAAAGCTGGTGAGCGAAGGCGGCATGCATCCATATGCCCTTATCGATTCCGTCACCACCCCCGGCGGCACAACCATAGAAGGCGTGCTGACATTGCAGCGCTGCGGCTTTGAAAGCGCGGTGCACGCCGCCATTCAGGCCAGCATAGACAAAGAACTTGGCATGAAATAACGCCGCCAAAAAAGCTCCGTTTGCGGGCATATGCAAAAAAAGTAAAACTTGTCAAAAAAAATCCTTGCATATATCCGCATATGATAGTATAATACATCTCGTTGACGCGGTAAGCGCCATGAACGGTTCGCTGGTGTAGCTCAGTTGGTAGAGCGCGTCATTGGTAATGACGAGGTTCATGGGTCCGACTCCCATCACCAGCTCCACGCAAAATACCATCCTTCACGGATGGTATTTTTGTATAGAAAGGTGACTCCATATGAAGCACATATTGATATGCGGCGCAAAAGGCGTTGGCAAGTCCACGTTGATACGCAGGCTGTGCATGGACGCAAACGCCCCCATATACGGGTACTGCACAAAGATGCTTTCAACCGCGGATGCGGACGGGCTGTTTCCAATATATATTCATCCTGCTCGGCAAACGGAAGCGGAGCGCACATACGGCAGCGCTAATCTTATAGGCCGGTGCGACATTTGCATACGCGATGTATATACAAATGTGTTCAATACGCTGGGCGCGGAATACATAACCGCCGCAAAGCCGGGCGGATACATAATAATGGATGAACTCGGCTTCATGGAAAAGGATGCTGAAAAATTCAAGCGGGCCGTGTTCAACGCGCTGGATGGGAACATACCCATTATAGCCGCGGTAAAAGCAAGATACGACGTGGACTTCTTAAACCGCATACGCGCGCACGAAAAGGCGCAGCTTTATACCATTACGCCCGAAAACCGCGATGCGCTCTATGCCGAGCTTCTCGGCATCATAACTCGCTGATGTTGTCTATGCCTTCCGGTCCGTGCTCTATCGTTATAAGCCGCGCGGCGTAAACATATTCCTTCTTTTTGTATATAAGGCCCAGCGTATCCCCGCTCATGTCACCAACGGGCGGGCGCACACTCTCATATTCCCCCATGAATTCGGCTATTGCCTCCGCCATCACGTTTCGCCTCAGCGCGGGTGAAAGATAGCCCATCGCCTCGTCAAACTTTCCCTGCATACTTGCCACGGCAAACGCCATGCCTCGTTCCAAATTGTTAATGGGCTGCTTCGCTCCCTGCGCGTCTGCGCCATTCTGCCCCGCCTTTTCGCACTGTTTGCCGGCCTTTGCGCATATGGCAATGGGCTTCATTGTTATTTCATTCACCCCGCCGGGCCAAAGGCACAATACGGCGTCGGGGTATCCTGCTTGCTCCATAATTCCGTTTTCAAGCGAAAATCTGCGCGTAACGGGGCATAATGCCGCGCCTGACGCATCGTGCGGCAGCAGCGGCTGCATGGTAACGTAATAATCCCCGTTTGCGCTCAGCGGCACGCTGATATAGCCTTCACCTCCGCATTCTCCGGCCACGCGGCCGTTTATGGATATAAGCGCGGGGCACTTTGCGCGGACAACAAGCGTGGGTACGCCGGCATAATACATAATGCATGTCTCCTTATAACAAAATATGATTTAGGAAATATATGCGCGATGCTTGCTAAAGATGCAAAATCGGAATATAATAGCTGAATAGTTTATATTTTATCCGGAGGTGGATTATGTTGAGATTGAGTGAGCTGGTGCGCAGCTACGAGGCGCATACCGGCGAAATCGAGGTTGTAGGATGGATCAAAACGGCGCGCGAAAGCAAGAACGTGGGCTTTATAGAGCTTGGCGACGGTTCCTGCTTCAAGAACGTGCAGGTGGTGTACGAAACCAATAATATCAATCCCAACATAACCAAGCAGCTCAATACCGGCACGGCAATAGGCATTAAGGGCGAACTTGTGCTAACGCCCGAAATGCAGCAGCCGTTTGAAATAAGGGCGCGCGAAATAGAAATCTTAGGTGAGTGCGACGGGGACTATCCCCTTCAGAAAAAAAGGCACAGCCTTGAATATCTTCGCACCATTCAGCACCTTAGGCCCCGCACGAACATGTTCCAGGCGGCATTCAGGGTGCGCGGCGTTGTGGCGCAGGCCATACACCGCTTCTTTGACGAGCGCGGCTTCCTTTATGTGCATACCCCGCTCATCACCCCGAGCGACTGCGAAGGCGCGGGCGAAATGTTCCGCGTGACAACGCTTGACATGAATGACCTGCCCAAGACCGAGGACGGCAAGGTTGACGACAGCAAGGATTTCTTCGGCAGGGAAGCTAACCTGGCCGTAAGCGGACAGCTTTACGGCGAAGCGTTTGCAATGGCTTTCCGCGATATATATACCTTTGGCCCCACGTTCAGGGCGGAATATTCCTTCACGGCGCGCCATGCGGCGGAGTTTTGGATGATAGAGCCGGAAATGGCCTTCTGCGACCTGGCCGGAGACATGGAAGTTGCCGAGGCAATGGTAAAATACATAATACGAACCGTTATGGAGCGCTGCCCGGACGAGCTGAAGTTCTTCAACAGCTTTGTTGACAAGACTTTGCTTGACAGGCTTACCAACGTTGTTGAAAACGACTTTGCCCGCGTAACGTATACCGAGGCCGTGGAGCTGCTCAAAAAGTCCGGCGCGGAATTCAAATATCCCGTGGACTGGGGCTGCGATCTTCAGACCGAGCATGAACGTTACCTGACGGAGCAGATATTCAAGCGCCCCGTGTTCGTAACCAACTATCCCAAGGATATAAAGGCGTTCTATATGCGCCTGAACGACGACGGCAAGACCGTTGCGGCGGTAGACCTGCTGGTTCCCGGCGTTGGCGAAATAATCGGCGGCAGCCAGCGCGAGGAGCGCACCGATAAGCTCAAGCAGCGCATTGAGGAGCTTGGGCTTGATATGTCCCAGTACGATTGGTACATGGATCTCAGGCGTTTCGGCGGCGTGCAGCACGCGGGCTACGGCCTTGGGTTCGAGCGCATGGTAATGTACGTTACCGGCATTGCCAACATACGCGACGTTTTGCCCTTCCCGCGCACGGCGTCCAGCATGGATATATAATAATTCCCGATATAAAAAAGGAGCGGCAGCTGCCGCTCCTTTTTCATGGCCTTCAATAATGCCGCCCTTCGCAAAAGCCCGTATCGCCCGTCGGCGGTTTTTGCCGTTAGCAACGGCTCACCCCCTCCGCCTTTAATATATGTTCCCTAATCTCCGCCTCGTGCTCTTGGCAATAGGCATAGCTGTTTAGCATAAAATCCTCAATATTCCGACTTCTGTACATGGCGTCCAGCGTATCGAGAATAGGCTCCCCGCCTACCGTCATATCGAAGAAATACGGATAGACGCAGCCGCCGTTTTCCCTTGGGAAATACGGGTTTATGGAGCTGAGCCGTTCATCCCTCATTATTGACTCAACCACCATTTCGCTCAGTATCCATTTGAGAGAAGGACGTTCATATTCATCGTAATCATCTCCAAACAGTCTGTTCCATACATAGAACCAAACAAAGTGTATGATTTCATGTATTCCGCCGCCGATAGCGCCCTTTTCGCTGTTCAGATAGAATGTGTCGTAACGGCGTTCTTTAAGAAAACGCGGCTCAATTGGGTTCATGCTCAAATTGCAGCGCAGTTCATTAAACAAGCTCGCGCAATCCACGCCGAAGGCATCCGATAAGGCTGCCGTAATCTGCGGTTTGCAGGCGTTCCAATGGCGGGCATATAATACCGCCTTCTCATTTATCGTATCCTCCGCTTTAGCATAAACGGCTCTCATCGTGCGCTCGATATAGTTTTTTCTTTCTGCAAACGGCAAGCTTGCAGCGTATACCCTATCAAGCTGCGGATAGAAATGGTACAGCGGTTCATGCCAAAACTCCGCTTCCCCCTCCGTCTGGAAAAGCATAATGCTCCGAATCATATAATCTACACCGGGATTTACAAACGTAATATCCATAAGTCGCTCACCTCCGTCCGCGCTTAGCGTATATGCTCATAATAGCGCATAAACACGGGCTTTTTCAATAGGCTTTATGAAAAAATATCGCATTGACTTATAATCTTCCCGTAAAAGCAGACGACACCCAACCCAAGTTAGGTGTCGCCCGTGCTGTTGTCCGGCCCTGTTCGGCCGATGCCGATTTTGCAATTTGAATTACCGTGCTATCGGCACGCGGCGCTTTTGCCGCTCCTTTTTTCAGACCAATTTACCTGGACTTATAACTGCCGCAAAGGCTTTCGTCGCAGGGTTCGCCGGTATGGCAGCCGCACTGGGGCTCTATCTCTATGCGGCTCAGTTCGCAGTCACAGCCGCTCATGTTGTGCTTGCAGCTGGTAACGCGGCAACCTATGGTCTGCTTTCCGTTCTTATCGGATGTCATAATCAAAATCCTCCTTTTCGTTGGTCGCTATTATTGTGGCCGGAAAAGGAGGATAGATTTACGCCAAATTATGGTTTTTTCAATTACGCAAGGAATGCGTATTTTTCATCGCCGTGCTTTTTGAACCAGGCGTCAAAGGCCATGCTTACCGCCGCGAATATTGCCGCCCACAGCGCCATGTACGCAGCGGCAGATATGTATTCGGCCGCAAGCAGCGCGTACAGCAGCGCGGGTATTGCCAATACTGCCATTGAGCCGAACATGGCAAGCATTACGGACATTCCGCTTTTCACCGCGGCGGTCTCGTTTATCCAATCGAACCTATGGAACTTCAGGTTAAGCGCAACGCCGAAATACGCCGTGAATACCGTGAATGCAACGGCGAGCAGCACCGCCGCAATGCAGTCCGCCGCGCCCACGCCAAGTATTATCCCCACCGCAACAGTGCATATTGCGGCGGCGGGCGTGGTTATCATTATATGCATGGCGGCCTTAGCGCGCAGCACCGTTCCGCCGCGGATGGGCATTGTCTGCATCACCCAAAGACTTTTGCCTTCAAGCGATATGCTCGGCGCGGATATGAACACCATGCTGACAAGCGTGCACACTATCAGCCCAACAAGCACCCCGGCGTAGCCCGTGCCTACTTCGTTGATAAACATTACAATCTGCGCCCTTTTCACCGCCATGAATACCGCCACGGCAGCCATCATAACCATGCCCATGCCTGCGTTTATCATGTATCCCGCGCTGCTTACGAAGCAAGCAAGCTCCTTCCTTACAACGGCCATGAATGCGCTGCCCGTGCGCATTTCCCCGCCCTTATATACCTTCTTGGCGGCGGAGCGCCTTTCTGTGGCTATGCCTATAAAGCTTTTTGACAGCGCCGCATACAGTATGCCGAACGGCACAACGCAGCAAAGCACGAACAGCACAAGCTTAACGAAGTCCCCGTCCGCCGCGGCGTTCCCAAGCCAATAAAACGGCGGCAGGCCGCGCTCAAACGCATCGGCAATATTTAGCCCGTCCGCCATAAGCTGCTGCATATAGCCTTGTATATTCATATAAAAATACATATATACGGCAAGGAACAGCAGCGAGAACACGAGTGTTATTATATTCTTATGCCGCATGCGCGCGGTTATGGCGGCGATTATGCCGCCAAGCAGGCAGCTGAGCGTGAGCGGCAGCAGCGGCAAAATGATGAAGCCCACCGCCGTGCATACAGCCCCGCTAACCGTTACCGGAAGCCCCGCCGCTATCCACACGGCTATTGCCGGTATAGCCACTATCGCCTCGTAAAAATAATTGAGCAGCAGCAGCATTATCATGCGGCTGCCCAGTATTGCCGCGCTCGGTATGGGCATGGCGAGCAGCATTTCATTATCCCGCGCGTTATAAAGCTGCGTCTGCGCAGTGAATACCGAGCCCATAAGGCAGAACCCCGCCGCCAATATGCCCGCAAGCGCAAAATACAGCCAGCCTATGCCCTGCGCGTGATACAGCTCCGCAATGCCGAAAAACATGGCGGAAAACATGCCCGCGAACACAATGGCGGCGTATATGAGCAATATCGCAATGCCTATCCCGCCTATTTTGGAAGGCTTTTTGCCGCCTTTAGCGTTGCGTCCGCGCGCGTAAAAGGAAGCCCACAGCGCCGCAAGCCGCGTTTTAACAAGCGCCTTAAACATTTTCTTCCTCCAGTTCAAGGAACACGTTTTCAAGCGAAGCATCGCCCTTCACCTGCTCCATGGAGCCGGACTTGAGCAGCTTGCCGCCCTTTATTATTGCAACCTTGTCGCAAAGCTTTTCCGCAACCTCCAGCACATGGGTGGAAAAGAATATTGCGCCGCCCTCGTCGCAAAGCTCGCGCATTATGCCCTTGAGTTGGTGCGCGGCTATCGGATCAAGCCCCACGAACGGCTCGTCCATCAAAAGGAGCTTTGGCTTATGCATAAGCGCGCTTATTATGGCAAGCTTCTGCTTCATGCCGTGCGAATAGGCGCTTACGGGCTGGGCAAGGTCCTTTGTTATTTCAAACATATCGGCGTATTTTGTTATGCGCTCCTCGCGCTCAGCCTTGGTCATGCCGTATATGTCCGCAACAAAGTTAAGGTACTTTATGCCCGAAAGGAACTCGTACATATCCGGATTATCCGGAATGTAGGCCATTTCGCGCTTGCAGCCCACGGGATCGGCCTTTATTGATTTGCCGTTTATGAGTATTTCCCCCGCGTCAAAGCGCAGTATTCCCGCCACGGACTTGAGCGTGGTGGTTTTGCCCGCGCCGTTATGGCCTATAAAGCCATATATCTCGCCCGGGGCAATGTGCAGCGACAGATCGTCCACCGCCTTATGACTTCCGTATATTTTGGTCAAATTTTCTATGCGCAGCATTTTTATCCTCCCTGCTTAGCATTTATATACTCACTAATACTGCACTATTATACACCGCCAGCCTACCTAACGTCAATTAGTATTGTTATGATTTTAACTATTGTTCACAAATAAAAGGGGGCGCTGCCGCCCCTGATGATGCTTTGCTTGTGTTATTCCGCGTCAACCTTAGCCATGTGGGCGATAAGGTCAACAACCTTGTTGCTGTAACCCCATTCGTTATCGTACCATGCGATAAGCTTCACGAAGTTGGGGTTCAGGCTTATGCCGGCGGTGGCGTCGAATATGCAGGTGTGTGGGTCGCTGTAAAAGTCGCTGGATACAACGGCCTGATCGGTATAGCCGATTATGCCCTTCCAGCGGTCGCTCTCGCTGGCTTCCTTCATGGCCTGCTTTATCTCCTCATAGGTGGCTGCCTTTTCAATGCGGCATGTCAGGTCAACTATGGATACGTCCGGAGTGGGGACGCGGATGCTCAGGCCGGTCAGCTTGCCGTTAAGCTCGGGTATAACCTTGCCCACGGCCTTTGCAGCGCCGGTAGAGCTGGGGATAAGGTTATGCGCAGCCGCGCGGCCGCCGCGCCAGTCCTTCTTGGAAGGGCCGTCCACGGTTTTCTGCGTGGCGGTGATGGAATGCACGGTGGTCATAAGGCCTTCTATAATGCCGAAGTTTTCCTCAATAACCTTGGCAAGGGGAGCAAGGCAGTTGGTGGTGCAGCTGGCGTTGGACACAACGTTCATGTCCTTTGTGTATTCGTCGCTGTTCACGCCCATTACGAACATCTTCGCGTCGCTTGAGGGCGCAGTGATAACTACCTTCTTTGCGCCGCCCACAAAGTGCGCGGAAGCCTTTTCGGTGGTGGTGTTTACGCCGCTGGATTCAACTATGTATTCCGCGCCGCATTCCCTCCAGGGAACGTCGCAGGCGTTCATCTGCTGATAAACCTGAATCTCGTGACCGTTGACAACAAGCTTATCGTCATGCGCGCTCACTTCGCCCTTGAACATGCCGTGCACGGTGTCAAACTTGGTCATATATGCCATATAATCCGCATGGATAAAAGGATCGTTTATACCGACTACTTCCATCTCCGGATTCTCCGCGCAAACGCGCAGCACAAGCCTGCCTATGCGGCCAAAGCCGTTGATGCCGATTTTTACTGCCATAAAACAGTACCTCCATAACTACAAATTTTGAAAATATAAACGCGGCTTATGCAGCCGGTGTTGTCTCTCAGTGGCATAATATTAACAAAAACAGAGGGTACTATGCAATAGCATAATACCCAAAAAAGCATACGAATATGCAAGATTCACTATAAGTTCATGTTATATCGCCATATGTTCACATTTTTCAGCGGTCTAAATTTATTGTCTCCGCGGCTATATAAAGCGGGCGGCCGCGCACCTCGTCATATATGCGGTTTAGGTATGCGCCCTGCACGCCTATGGCGGCAAGCGTAAGCGCATTGATGAGCACCAGCCCATCCACGGCCCAAAGCCACGGCGCACAGCCGATTGTGGCGGCGATTATTATGAGCGCTATAAGCCCCAGCATGCCTGTTACCCCAAGCGCAGCGCCCGCATAGAGCGCAAGCGACATGGGCTTATACGAAAAGCCCAGTATGCCGTCAAACGCCAAACGGAGCATTTTTTTGAGCGTATACTTGGTTTTGCCGGCCTGGCGCTCGTGTCGCACGTATTCAACGGGCACCGCGTCAAAGCCCATCCAGCCGCTCATGCCGCGAAGGAAGCGGTTATGCTCCCGCATTTTAAGGAACACATCGGCAACCTTTTTATCCAGCAGGCGGAAGTCCCCCGTATCCAGCGGAATGGGATACGCGCTCATGGCGTTAAGCAAACGGTAATAACAGAAGGCCGTAAGCTTTTTGAAAACCGTCTCCCCTTCCCTTTTGAGCCGCTTGCCGTATGCTATGTCCGCGCCGTTTTCCCATGCCTTCACAAGCTCGGCTATTACCTCCGGCGGGTCCTGAAGGTCCGCGTCTATTATTATCAGCGCGTCTCCGCGGGCATTGTCCATGCCTGCCGTAACGGCAAGCTGATGCCCGAAGTTGCGGGAAAAGCTTATCACCCGCACCTCCTTATGCTCCTTGGCTATGGCGCGGAGCTGCTTCATGGTGCCGTCTCGGCTGCCGTCGTTAACATATATTATTTCATAATCGTACCCTGTCAGCGCCTGCATTGCCGCGCTCATGCGCGCATAGGACGCCGGCAGCACCTCTTCTTCATTAAATACCGGAACTATAAGCGAAAGCAATTTGTTCATTGTTCAAACCTGCCTTTATTCATTAGTGGTACAGCTATTATAACCATTATTTGCCGCATTAACAACCAATGTTTACATTTTGCCGCATTGAGGGGAAAGGGATGCTGTGTTATACTATATAAAACTAAAATCAGCACGATGGTGACAATATATATGAAGCGACATCACAGAAGGCGGCATACCATCCGCCGCAGGCGCAGCCTTAAATCCACAATATGGGGCCCTATTCTGGCCCTTAGCGCAACGATAATAGGCGTAGCGGGCATAATTGCCGCTATAGTATTCGTGGGCCTGCCGCGGCTGCTGCCGCTTATAGGCATAGATTACCGCGCGCCCTTCGCGCCCACGCCTACCCCAAGCCCCACCCCGCGCCCAACTCCCACGCCCAATCCAATGGACCTTTTTGACGCGGAAGGGGCGGAAACGGAGGTTGTGTTCGATGAAATTCGGGACTACAAATGGTTCGGCGATCCGTATTTTTACGGCGGCAAGCTTATGCTTGCCGGCGGCAAGCTGATAGACGGCAAGGCCATAATGTGCGACCTTTTATTATGGGACCCCGAGGGGCGCAGCGCGGAAAAGCTTAACATTCCGCTTGAGAACACGCATTTCATGTTCCCAAAGTTCAATGACGACTGGATAGTTTATCTGGACGCCAATTACGACGGCGGCGGCAAGCTTTGCGCCGTGGACAGGTCCGCTTCAAGCCTGAAGCCCGTAACGATAAAAACCGTGTACACGGGCCAATGCGAGCCTATGCTTTATCAAAACTACGTCGTCTGGACGGAGCGCACGGGTACGCGCATGGACAAGCTGTTCCTTTGCGACCTTACAACAATGGAAACGACCACGCTGCATATGTTCAGCAACACATCATACGGGCAAAGCCTGCCTTCGCTTATGGATGGAGTGCTCGTGTGGGCGGATGCGGAGCGCACTGGCTCAACGGACGAGGAGGACGTGAGCGTTATATACTCCGTGCGCCTCGGCTCAACATCGATACAGAGCATACATACCGAAACCTATGCGCACGACCCCATATCAAACGGGCAATACACCGCCTGGCTCGATGCGCACCATTCGCTCCAGGCAAAGCTATACTGCATGGCGCAGGGCGCAAGCGAGCCTACGCTTGTTGCACAAGGGGTCGTACAGTTCGGCATGGGCAATAAGTTCATAGCCTATTCAAAGGACGAAACGATTTACCTTTACAGGTTCGATAATAAAAAGACCTATAAGCTTTCCGGCGAATACGAAAAGGCGCAGTTCATGGGCGTGAGCGACGGCAAGGTGATATGGATGGACGTTACCAGCCGCGAAAGGGACATATTGAAATATTCGGAGGTACCCGACAGATAATGGCTAAAGGAGCAAAAACCGTGTTCGTCTGCGGCGAATGCGGCTACGAAAGCAGCAAATGGCTCGGCCGCTGCCCAAACTGCGAAAGCTGGAACACGTTCGTTGAATCCGCCCCAGTGCAGCAGATAAAAAAGGGCACATCGTCACAGCGTGCGCTCCCCCTGCGGGAGGTTCAGGCGGACGCGGCGCGGCGCATACCAAGCGGAATAGGGGAGCTTGACAGGGTGCTCGGCGGCGGCATAGTGGGCGGCAGCGCGGTGCTGCTGGGCGGGGACCCGGGCATAGGCAAATCCACGCTGCTTATGCAGATGGCAGGCTCGCTCACCAATCAGGGCAGCGTATTATATGTTACGGGCGAAGAATCCGCGGCTCAGCTCAAGATGCGCGCACAAAGGCTGGGCGCGGGCGGGGACATGCTGCTGCTTGCGGAAACGGACATAACCGTAATAGAATCCGAAATAGAGCGCATTAAGCCCGCTTTTTTGATAATAGACTCCATACAGACAATGTATTGCCCCGATATAGCCTCCGCCCCCGGCAGCGTTAGCCAGGTGCGCGAGGCCACGTCCTTTTTGACCCGCGTTGCAAAGACCACGGGCACGGCCGTTTTCATAGTGGGCCACGTTACGAAGGAGGGCGCAATTGCGGGGCCAAGGGTGCTTGAGCACATGGTGGACACGGTGCTTTCCTTTGAGGGGGACAGGCACGACGCCTTCCGCCTTTTAAGGAGCGTTAAGAACCGCTACGGCTCCACTAACGAAATAGGCGTATTCGAAATGGGCGAGCGCGGCATGGAGGAAATACCCGACCCATCGGGAATGTTCCTCACCGGGACAGATGCGCCCGGCTGCGCGGTCACCTGCGCGCTGGAGGGCACGCGGCCCATGCTTGTTGAGGTGCAGTCGCTCATATCCAACACCCCCTTTTCAAACCCGCGGCGCATGAGCGCGGGGCTTGAGCTGAACAGGCTTATACTGCTGCTTGCCGTGCTTGAAAAAAAGGCTTATTTATCCCTTGCGGACAAGGACGTATACATAAACGTAGTGGGCGGAATGCGGCTTGAGGAGCGCTGCTGCGACCTGGCCGTTGCCATGTGCATAGCAAGCGCGCTTATTGATGCGCCCATGCCAAAGAACACCGTATGCCTTGGCGAAATATCGCTGACGGGTGAGATTCGCGGCGCAGGTAGGATGGAGAAGCGCGCCGCCGAATGCGCCCGCCTTGGCTACGAGCGGCTGATAATCCCCCGCCACGCCGCCTTCAAGGCCCCAAGCGGCATAGAGCTTATCCGCGTGGGCACGCTGGCGGAGGCCGTGAAGGTGCTTACGCAGGGGAGGAAGGGTTAAACCTGTTTAACTATCCCTTCACCCTTATTGCGCATTCCAGCGCCACGTCAAGATAGCCTTCATAGGCGGTGGCGGGCTGCTTGCCCATTATGCGCGGGTCCCATTCAACGCTGTCCAGGCAGTCCTCCGCATACAGGAATTGATAAACGGCTTTTTTGCGGAATTGGCCCACGGCCATTAGGCTGGCGCACTCCATTTCAACCGTTATGCAGCCCTCCGCGCGGCGCTTGGCAAGGCCGTCGCGCGTTTCGCGGTATATGGCGTCGGTAGTCCATGTTTTGCCCTGCACATGGGGCATGCTTATCGCGTCAAACGCGGCGGAAAGCTCAGCTGCGGTGGGAATATCGATATAGTCGCTCGCGGGGGCGTAGTGATAGCTTGTGCCTTCGTCGCGGTATGCGGCGGTGGGCACTATAAAATGCCCCGCGGCAATGCTCCTGTCCAGCACCCCGCAGGAGCCGAAGAACAGCGCGCGCTTTGCTCCGGCGGCAAATATTTCCTCCAGCAGCCCTGCCGCCGCGCTCCCGCCAAGGCAGGTCATGTATATGCCAAGCTTCCTGCCCTTGTATTCAAAGGCGTATACCGGCACGGTGTAGCAGCAATGCATCTCCTTGAGCAGCGTCAGCTTGAAGCGCTTTGCCGCCGCTTCCAGCACCTTTTGGCTGAATGTTACAAGCACCGTGTCCGGAAAGCCCTCTATCGGCCTTGCCACGGCGCTCGGGTCGATTATCTGTTCGGATGTATTGAACGCATCTGTAATGCTCATATGTCCCCTCTTTTCGCTTTAATTTGAATCATTATAACATAAGCCCAAATAAAATGCCGCGCGTGTTGCAAAATAAGCCCATGTTCGTATATAATTAGCATGTATTTGTATGTATTCGCACGGAAAGGGGGCGCTGAACATGCGGGAAAGCAAAAAGCAAAAGGCGGAGCGCATAAAGGCCGCGCTTGCGGCGCTGAAGGAGGCTTATCCGGACGCAAAGCCGGAGCTTAACTTCACTTCCCCGTTTGAATTACTCGTGGCAACGATGCTCAGCGCGCAATGCACGGACAAGCAGGTGAATAAAACCACAGCCGTGCTGTTTCCGCTTTACAATACGCCAGAGGCGTTCGCATCTTTAAGCGAAGAAGAGCTTGCGCCGTATATACGTAGCTGCGGCTTTTACCAAACAAAGGGCAAAAACATAATCGCCGCCAGCAAAATAATAGTTGAGCAATACGGAGGTCAGGTCCCGCGCGGGCGTGACGAGCTGACAAAGCTGCCCGGCGTTGGGCGAAAGACCGCAAACGTAGTCGTATCCAATGCGTTCGGCGTGCCGGCAATAGCCGTGGATACGCATGTTTTCCGCGTTGCCAACCGAATAGGCCTTGCGGACGCAAAGGACGTGCTGAATACGGAAAAGCAGCTTATGCAGAACATACCTGAGGAGGATTGGTCTGCCGCGCATCATTGGATAATTTTCCATGGGCGGCGCGTTTGCTCCGCGCGCAGTCCCAAATGCGGCATATGCACAATCAGGCCATACTGCTTGGAGTATATAAATAATCAAAAGAAAACGGAGAAAAACGATGCAGTTCGTTGATAAGGCAAGAATTGTTATAAAGGCAGGCGACGGCGGAGACGGCTGCGCCAGCTTCCACAGGGAAAAGTTCGTTACCCGCGGCGGGCCGGACGGAGGCGACGGCGGGCGCGGCGGCAACGTTGTGTTCGTGGCGGACAGCAACATGGATACGCTGCTGGACTTCAAGTTTGCGCGCTTCTTCCGCGCGGAAAACGGCGAAAAGGGCCGCGCGGCACGCTCCAGCGGAAAGAACGGACAGGACCTTATTATAAAGGTACCCGTAGGCACGCTGGTAAGGGACGTTGAAACGGGCGCGATAGCGGCCGACCTGAACGAACCCGGCAGTAGGAAAATAGTGCTGCACGGCGGGCGCGGCGGCAAGGGCAACAGCCGCTTTGCAACGCCATCCAAGCAAGCCCCCCGCTTTGCCCAGCCCGGGCAGAAAACGCTTGAAAGGGAGGTTGAGCTGGAGCTTAAAACCATTGCGGACGTTGGGCTTATAGGCCTGCCGAACGTGGGCAAAAGCACCATCCTTTCCGTGCTGACCAGCGCCAAGCCCAAGATAGCCAACTATCACTTCACCACCCTTACGCCCAACTTAGGCGTTGTTAAGCGTTACGACAAAAGCTTTGTGCTTGCGGACATACCCGGCCTTATAGAGGGCGCGGCGGAGGGCGCGGGCCTTGGGCACGATTTCCTAAGGCATATCGAGCGCACCCGCGTATTGGTGCACGTTATCGATGTATCCGGCAGCGAAGGGCGCGACCCCGTTGACGATTACTTCAAAATAAAGGGCGAGCTTACACGGTACAGCCCCCGCTTGGGCGAGCTGAAGCAGGTTGTTGCCGCGAACAAGATGGACATAACCGGCGCGGAGGATAACCTTGCGCGGCTGAAGGAAGCGCTCAAAGACGAAGGAGTTGAGGTGTTCCCCGTATCCGCGGCTACCGTGACCGGGTTTGACGCGCTGATAGACTGCCTTGTGAGGATGCTTGCAACCCTGCCAAAGACCTATCAGTTTGAGGAAGAGGAGATAAACGTAGGCCACAAGTATGAGCCCGGCTTCAATATAGAGCGCGACGGCGACGTGTTCGTGGTAACGGGCGGCAGCGTGGATTATATACTCGATACCACCTATGCCGACGACGAAGGCTCCATGCGCCGCTTCCAGCAGTACCTTATAAAGGAAGGCATAATAGACGCGCTTCGTGCCGCGGGAGCGAACGAAAACAGCGTTGTGCGCATGGGAGACTGGGAATTTGACTTTGTAGAATAAAAAGGAGACTGAATATTATGACAAGCAAGCAAAGGGCGCAGCTCAGGTCAATGGCCAACACGCTGCAGCCGCTGTATCAAATAGGCAAGGCGGGCGTTACCCCCGCAGTGACGGAGCAGCTTGACGCGGCGCTTGAGGCGCGGGAGCTGATAAAGATAACGGTGCTCGAGACCGCGCCCGAAAGCCCCAAGGACACCATAGAGACCCTTGCCGCGCGGCTCCATGCGGAGCCGGTGCAGTGCATAGGCAAAAAGCTTACGCTCTACCGCCGCAGCAAAGAAAACCCGAGGATAGAGCTGGATTAAGGCATGCTTACGCATGCTGTTAAATTGCGAAGATGGGGAACGGGAGACCGTTCCTCTTTGTTTACTCCCTCAGTCTCACTTCGTTCGCCAGCTCCCCGTCCGGGGAGCCTTTTTATGCTCTTCACAACCTCTCCCGCTCACACGCCTTTGGCGTATTTCACATTGCGAAGCAATATTTCACTGCGCGTAAGCACAATTTCACCCTGCGTTAGCAGGATTTCACCGCGGATGAGAGTCCGCCTTACCCGCCCCTTGCCAGCGCAAACTCCCCTGCGCCGACTGCGGCGCTTTTGTCGCAAAGGAAGCAGCGCGCATCCTTCACGCGGGCGCGGATACGCTCCGCCGTAAGGGCGCAAAGGCGCGGCTGGTGCAGCAGCGTGCCGCCCATCAGCGCAATGCTCGGCGCGCTCAGCTCAAGCTTTTTTGTTACCGCCGCCGCCATAAGGCTCAGTTCCTCTGCGGCGGTTGCCTCTATGCGCCCGGCAATCGCGTCCTCCGCGTGGCTGCTTATCAGCGGGGCAAGCGCGGCTATCTCGCTCTTGGGGCATGCTGTATAGCGCGCGGTTATGGCGGCAATGTCGTCCGTGCCGCACAGCTCAAATACAGCTTCGCTCAGCGCAGTAGGCTCTCCCCGGCCGTCCGATGCGCGTATAACGGCGCTGAGTATGTCCCGCCCTATTGCGTATGCGCTGCCCGCATCGTCCAGCACATGGCCGCGGCCGCCGCTGCGCGCCGTAGCACCGCCCTTCTGGGCATAGCATATGCTGCCGGTGCCCGATATAAGGGCAACGCCGTCGCGCTCCCCAAGGGCAGTATAGAGCGAATTTTCGCCATCCGTGCGGACGAATACAGGCCCTGCGAATATGCCATCCATCGCCCGTTTAACGCCCTCCGCCTTCGCCTTATCCGCCGCACCCGCACATGCAACGCATATTGCGGCGCAGTCCGCATCGATGAACTTTGCAAGCTCCTCTGCTATTTTTGCGGGGCTGTCGGGATAGCTTACGGGGTTGAGCGGGCCTAAGCGGCCCATGTATATCGTTTCCCCTTGGGCGGAAAGCATCGCTACCTCCGTTTTTGTGCCGCCGCCGTCAAGGCCTATTGCATACTTAGCCATTCTTTCGCCCCCGCTATGCGCCCAAGCGCAGCGTTGTGCTCAGGCATGTTCATCTCTCCCCGCTCAATGGCACGGCTTATCAGCTCCGCCGCACGCGCCGCTTCATTATAGCTATGGCTCATCAGCGGCATGTCTGCGCCCGCCTTTGCCGCCAGCAGCGCTGCCTCCGCCGCGCCGTAGCGCGAGGCTATCGCGCCCATCTCAAGGCAGTCTGTTATTATTATGCCGCCGTAGCGCATTTTGCCGCGCAGCAGAGCGCTCAGTACAGCGCCCGACAGCGTGCCGGGGTATTCCTTATCAAGCGCGGGGAACATTATGTGCGTTGTCATTATGCTCTTTACCCCCGCCTCTATCGCCGCGTAAAACGGCACAAGCGGGCCGGCTTCAAGCTCCTCCATGCTGAGCGTTATCGTGGGCAGGGACTTATGCGTGTCCACGTTCGTGCCGCCGTGTCCGGGGAAATGCTTTGCGCAGGCCATAACTCCCGCCGCCTGTATCCCGCGCGCCATCTCCGCGCCGAAGCGCGCAACCGTTGCCGCATCCGTGCCGAAGCTGCGGCTGCCTATGGCAGGGTTGCCGCAAACGCTCTCCACGTCCACCACGGGCGCAAGGTCGTAATTCAGCCCCATTTCCCGCATGGCCTCGCCTATTCTTTTGCCTGTCAAAAAGGCTTCCTCCGCGTTACCGCCTTGGGCAATCTCCCGCACGGAGGGCGTATCTATAACGCTTTTGGGCAGCCGCTGCACGCGCCCGCCCTCCTGATCCGCGCTTATGAAGGGTATATTCCCCGTTTCGGATACGGCAATATCTCTAAGCTCCCTGCACAGCGTTTTCAGCTGGGCGGCCGATTCTATGTTGTTTGAAAACAGTATATAGTTGCCTATCTTGTATTGCTTCACCGCGTTTATAAAGCCGCGGTCTATCTTTGTGCCGGCAAGGCCGGTCATTATCCGCTGCCCTGCGGCTATGATTGCATCCGTCATGCTTCGCCCCGCTCAATCAGCCGTATAGCTGCGCCCGTGTCCATATTTGCAAGCTCAAGCGCGCGCCTTGCCCGCTCCGTATCAACGCTTGCCGCGCGCATAACTATGCCCACCGCGCGTTCCCTCAGCTTTTCGTTCGTGGCTACCATGTCCGTCATCAGCCCGCCGCGTATGCGCCCAAGCCGCGCCATTGCGCTTGTTGATATCATGTTCAGCACCATTTTCTGCGCCGTGCCGCATTTCATTCGGGTGGAGCCCGCAACGGCCTCAGCGCCCGTTATTGCGGCTATCTCAGTTTCAGCCGCACGGCCGAGCAGCGTATTCGGGTTTGATGTTATGGCGGCGGTATACGCGCCCTTCTCCCGCGCCCGCTTAACGGCGGCTATAACGTAGCGTGCCCCGCCCGATGCGCTTATGCCTATAACGGTGTCGTCAGCATTCACGTCAAGGCTGTCTATCAGCTCCGCGCCGGCGTCTGCGTCGTCCTCCGCGCCTTCCGCCGCATGTATCAGCGCGTCGTAGCCGCCCGCAATATGCCCCTGCACGGTTTCGTAGCTTACGCCGAACGTGGGCGGGCATTCGCTCGCGTCCAGCACGCCAAGCCTTCCCGATGTTCCCGCGCCGACGTATATTAGCCTTCCGCCCTTGGCGATTCCCGCTGCCGCATGCTCCGCGGCAGCCACCGCCTGAGGTATGGTCAGCCTTACAGCCGCGGCAACCTTAGCGTCCTCGTCATTTATGCGGTACATCAGTTCTTCCGTGCTCAGCGCATCCATGTCGCCAAAGCGGTTGTTTCGCTGTTCGGTTATGTTTGTCATGGTGTTGTTCCTTCCGGGTTACTCCCTTACTTTTCTATCCTCGGCAGGGGTTCTTCATCGTTGTGCTTTACCATTACGCACTCGGCGACCGGCTCCGTGAACCGCTTAACAAGGTTCACAAGATTCTCCCGCTGCAGCAGCGGCAGCATGTGCCGGTAGAATGCCATGCTCGATACGCCCACAAGGTCGAAAAGCATCTGCACGGTTTTGTCGAGCGCGGGGCGTTCGTCGAACGTGACGCTCATCTTCTGCGGAGCTATGTCAAGCGTGAGTATGCGGCTGTTCGGCGTTTCTATAAAGCCCGTCATTACCCACAGCCGTATCCTGTTCACGTCCAGTTTCCAGCGGCACCGCGTGGCGACAAGCTGCCTTTCCCCGCGCATGGTTGCCGCGCCGTATTCAAACGCGCCGTCGTGGCGAAGTATGAGCAGATTGCGCTCATCCTTTTCGTATATGTATAAATAAAGGTCCTTATCCCGCTTTTCAAAGCGCAGCATTGTAACGCTGTCAGTCATGTTGCTGTGCACGGCCTGAAGCGTCTGCGGAAACAATCCGCCCGTGTTAGGCCCCGCGAAATACTCCCGCCCGTCAAGCCTGTACGCTATGCGTTCAAACTCCTCCGCATCCGTGCCAAGATACCTTGGGTGCGACGGGGAATATTCAAGCGAATTAAGCGTGCTTTTAAGCGAAGCATACGCCTCATTGTCCGCCGCAAGCGGTTCATCCGCAAACGAGCTCAAAAGCTCATGCACCATGCCGCTTAAGCCCCCGTTTACGAACAGATTGCTGCTGCCGCTGTACATGGCTATCACGGTTTCGTATTTCGGGAACACCAGCACGTATTGGCCGAACGCGCCATTGAACTGATAGTCTCCATCGTCATCGCTCATCCAAATCTGGTAGCCGTAGCCGTGCTTCATTTCGCCGTTTGGCGTTTTTATCTGCACGGATGTGGCCTGGCGTATCCATTCCTCGCTCACTATCTGCTTACCGTTCCAGCGGCCCATGTTCATGCAAAGCTGCCCAAGCTTCGCCGCGTCCTCCGCCGTGAGCGAAAGGCCCCAGCCGCCTTTTTCTATGCCCATGGGGCACTTTTCCCATTCGTGATAGCGTATGCCCAGCGGCTCGAACAGCCGCGGCGTAAGGAAGTCCACAAGGCTCATGCCCGTGCGCTTTACCACCGCCGCCGCAAGCACATATGAATTGAGCGAATTATAGTCAAACTCGGTTCCCGCCTCAAACTTGGGCACGGACTGCATGAACATCTTCATCCAGTTTTCGTCAAGCCCGCTGCCAACCTCGTTGAACCTTATTCCTGAGGACATTGTGAGCAGGTGCCTGAGCGTATGCGCCTTGAGTATTTTCGCGTTTGAATTGGTAACATACTCCGGGAAAATCTCAACAAGCCTTTCGTTTATGTCCAAATACCCTTCGTCGCATGCAATGCCCACCGCAAGGCCCGTAACGCTTTTGCTCATGGAATAAAGCATGTGTGGGACTTCCAGCGTGTACGGCGCGTATGCCCCTTCCGCAATAACCTTGCCGTGGCGCAGTATCGTTATGGCGTGGCAGGCGGTTGTATCCGCCTGAGCCTCTATGGTTTTATAGAATCGCTCTATCGCCCCGCTCGGCACGCCCTCCGCCTCCGGCGTGGAACGCTCAAGCGGCGCTGTGTTCTCCTTCGGCACGAAGCGCTCCTTTTGCAGCACGAATCCGTAAAGCGGAATCTTTTCCGTATCGTGCCTTAAAAAGTTCATGAGTAGCTCCGCGCTTTTCATCTGTATCGTCAGGTCCATTCAAACGTCTCCTATTCAATCAATATGCTCTGTTTTCACAGCCTTTCGGGCCCGTCAACATTCGGATTCACCACGAACTCCGGTTCATCGCTCTTAGCGGTATAGCCGTTGTCCGCGCCGTCTGCGCCTATTCTTTCAAGATAGAACGCGCTCGTCGCCGCGCTTACATACGGATTGAGCCACAGATCGCCTATCCCCAGCGTAAGCGCGCTGAGCAGCCGCCAGCCGATGAAGCTGAGATGCAGGCAGAAGAGCCTGCCCTTATGCCCGTCCATAAGCCGCTTTGATTCGTTCACGCATTCGGTAACGCTCATTTCCGGATTGTCGCACAGAACATAGAACGCAAGGCTGTAACGATACGTTGCTATTATGCCGGGTATGACCAGCAGCAGCGACCACAAAAACGTGAGCAGCGCCGTATAAAGATTGAGCAGCAGCGCCTTGCCGAAAAAGCTGAAGCGGGAGAAAAGCTCGCTCACCTGCGGCGTTTCGCCCTTTATAAGGCGGTTATAATAGCTGCAAAGCCCAAGCTGAGCCGCCCCGCCCACAATCAGGCGCGCAATGCCCACTGCCGAGGCTATGGCTGCGGATATGCTCAGCAGCGGCACAAGTATTTCCATGTCCGTGCCAAACAGGGAACGGAAAAGCGCAGCAAGGTTCACCGTTGCCCCGTCAAACAGCTCTCCGGTTGAGTCAACGGAGTAGCTTATCGTAAAATATGTTCCGTAGCAGCCTAAAAGCGCCGCCAGCAGCGAAACAACAAGGCTTGTGCCCCATTTGCCGTCAAGCCTTTGGCGGGCAATCTGCCTTAACTCAGATGCTGTACGCATAAATATATACCTCCCCTAATCATTGCCTGATAATTATTTGCTCCATTATACTATATTTTCCCGCCCATAGGAACAGCCGTGATAGTTACATTTTTGTAACGTTGCGGGTTTGATATTATGTCAATTTATGCCGTTTTAGTTGCCCGCTTTGCCATATATGTCTGCCGATGCCGCCATAATATGTTGCTATACTCTTATCAACCGATGATACCATAACACAGAACGGGAGAGCGAACAGCATGGCAGCATACCGGCACGAATACAAGCACGAAATAAACACGAGCGACTTTATCACCCTTTCCATGCGCCTTAACGCCGCGCTGAAGGCGGATGAGTTTGCCCGCGCGGACGGCGCATACGAAATAACCAGCCTTTACCATAGACGGCGAAACCGTGAAAAACTGCGCCATACGCGCCAGGGGCAACACGTCTCTTTCAAACGTTAAGCAATACGGCAACAACTGTTACAGCTTTAAGATAGAATTTGACCATTATGACGACACGCTGACCTACCGCGGGCTTGATAAGCTGGTGCTGAACAACAACATTCAGAACAACACCCTTATGAAGGATTACCTTACATACCGCATGATGGCATACATGGGCGTGGATGCGCCGCTGATGAGCTACGCCTTCATAACGGTAAACGGGGGAGGACTTCGGGCTATATCTTGCGCTGGAAGCGGTTGAAGAAAGCTTCCTTGAGCGCAACTACGGCGAGCTTTACAAGCCGGACAGCATATCCATGGGCGGCGGACGCGGAAACGGCAGGGATTTTGACATGCAGGATTTTGCCGACGAAAACGGCCTTGATTTCGATTTTGATAAATCCCGTCCCTCCGGCGATGATTCTGACTTCACCCCGTCTGATATGCCAAGCGGTGATAACTCGGGCAGCGGCGGCTTCACCCCGCCCGGTGCCGGCAACATGCCGGATATGAGCAACGTGCCGGGCATGGACGGCAACCCCGGCATGGGCAGCCTATGCCCGGCGTGACACGAACGGCTTCTGCACCTATGCGGAGTTTGAGCAGGGCGTAAACACGCTCAAACAATTCTGCCTGCTGCGCGCGGAGAGCATACAGGGACAGCTTGACGGCGCTATCCCTTCAACCGCCGACGGTCAGTCCGCCGACGGCAGCGCGCTGATAGACGCTTCCTCCGTCACCCTGTCAGACATGGGCAGCTTCGGCGGTGGCGGGGCGGGCTTCCGAGAGCAGTGAAATTGCGCTCACTCCCTCCGTCTGCTCGTTTCACTCGCATCCACCTCCCTCAAAGATGGAGGCTTAACGTAAGAGTTTGGACATCTACCAAAAGGCTCCCTCCTTGAGGGAGCCGGAAATTCGCTGTAAGCGAATTTCCTGAGGGAGTGAAAACAGCGGCAACTTTTTTGAACATTTTTACAGCAAACCGCAAGGAAAAAAGCTTACAGCAAAAGGCTCCCATTGGGAGCCTTTATCATGTCCTTATCTTCTCGGATAGTTGCTGCGGTAGGCGCGGCGTTTCTTTGCCCTGCGCCTGCGGCGGCGGGAGGAAAGCACCTTCGCTATCAGCACTATTATCACCAGCGCCGCTATCAGCAGCACCCAGAACAGCCATCCGCTGCCGCCCTCATTGTCGTTCACATCGGGGCTTGATACTATAAGCGGGCTTGAATTGGGCGAGGCCGTGTCGCTCACAACCGTTGCCGCCTCCGCCACATCGCGCGAGGCTATGAGCGGCGCGGTGAACATCGTTACGCCGTTGTATTGGTACGATACCGTGCCGAGTTCCTCCCCGGCGGCTATGGGCGCTTCAAGCTTTCTCGAGGTAACATAGCTGCTGGTCAAAAGCGATGGCGTAGCGGTGATCGCGTTTATGGTTTCCTTTAAGCCGGTAAGCTTTGCGGCGGAAAAATCTATGTTCGCGGTGAGTAGGCCGCCCTCCGCGTCCTCAAGGCTGGCGTTTGATACGGGCAGCTGCATCGTGCTTTCAAGGCCCAGCGCGCCCGCGTCCACGGATACGAAGTTTGCAAATCCCCAGTCGAAGAACTTGGCCGCGTTTTCAAAGCGGTATTCGCCCTTTACCTTGTTTTCATAATCGCCGAACAGCACCAGTATCAGCTCCACGCCGTCCTTCTCCGCGCTTGCCACAAGGCAGCGGCCGGCGGCGGTAGTGTCGCCCGTTTTAACGCCGGTTGCGTATTTATATTTGTAATCCGCTTCGCCTTCCTTTGTATAAAGCAGGCGGTTGGAATTATACCACTGGTAGCCGTCGGAATCCTTATTGGTGGGGGCGGCGTTATAGGTCGCGGTGGAAACTATCTTGCGGAACGTTTCGTTGCGCATGGCGTAGCGGGTAAGCACGGCCATGTCATACGCGGTTGAATAATGGTCCTCCTTATGGAGTCCATTCGGCTTAACGAAGTGCGAGCCGGTCATGCCAAGCTCCGCGGCCTTTTTATTCATCATCTCCGCAAAGCCGGATTCACTGCCGCCAATATGCTCGGCAATGGCCTTGGCGGCGTCGTTGCCGGAAAACAGCATCATGCCGTACAGCATATCTATAAGGGGCATTTCCTCGTTGCGGGAGAGGCGGCAGGTGGAGCCGCGTTTTTCAACGTCGCTGCCCGTGTTCACTATCTCGTTTATGTCCGCCGCGTTTTCAATGGCCAGTATGCAGGTCATTATCTTTGTGGTGCTGGCAGGGTATGCCTGTGCCTTGCTGTTCTTTTCATAAAGCACGGTGCCCGTCGCCGCATCCATAAGGCAGATGTAGGGCGTGGATACGCTCTCCGGGTCAAATTCGTCCGCCGCGGCGCAAACCGGCAGCACGCCGAGCGCGAGTATAAATATAAGCACAAGCGAGATTATTCGTTTCAAATTCAAATTGGTCCTTTCCTTAAAACCGGCATATCCATATGCCGGCATAGTACACTTTGGCTATTATAACAAAATTTATATGCATTTGTACATAGTTCAGCGGTTAATTTATTTTTAAATACACCGTTCGTTCAAATTATTCCCCTTTATGCGGGGCGCTTTTATGGTATAATAAATAAATATGGAAAGTTATAGCTGCGCGTAAAACCCCTGCGCGGCGAAAGGAGGACGCCATAATGGCAAGACGAATACTGCTTGTGGACGACGAGCCGCTTATGATAAAAGGGCTGAAACGCACGCTTGAGCAGGACGGTTACGAAACCGATTCCGCATCGGACGGCGAGGAGGCATTAAAAAAGCTGAACAGCGAGCATTATGATTTGGTGCTGCTGGACGTTATGCTGCCAAAGCTCAGCGGAATAGAGGTTTGCCAGATAGTGCGCGAAACGAGCGACATTCCCATAATAATGCTCACCGCCAAGGGCGAGGATATGGACAAAATACTCGGCCTTGAATACGGCGCGGACGATTACATGACAAAGCCCTTCAACATACTGGAGGTAAAGGCCAGGATAAAGAGCATACTGCGCCGCGCTGGTGCGAACCGCGAAGCGCCCAAAATGGAACTGAGCGCAAACGGGCTGAGCATAAACATAGGCAGCCGCAGTGCAACGCTTGACGGCAAGAACGTTAGCCTTACCATGAAGGAATTTGATCTGCTTCAGCTTTTCATGAAAAACCCCGGCAAGGTATACAGCCGCGACGAGCTGCTTGAAACCATATGGGGTCAGGACTATCTGGGCGATTTCAGAACGGTGGACGTGCATATCCGTCGTCTTAGGGAAAAGATCGAGCGGGACCCCGCCAATCCCGAATATATTCTTACTAAGTGGGGAGTTGGCTATTACTTTGCGCAGTGAGCGAAAACAGTTTTTCGGCTCTATCAGGGTCAGGATGGTCGCCATATATTTGGCGGTAACCATCGTGGCCTTGCTTGCCATAAGCTTTACCGTGGCAATATTGGTCGAATCCTCGCTTGTCAATCAGCGCACAAAGCAGCAGCAGGAGGCTACCACCCGCCTTGCCCTTGAAATAAGCCAAAGCTTTAATTCCGATGCAGACACGCTGTATTCATTGGCGCTCACCCGCGCGCAGGAAATGGGCGGCAGGGTGCTTATAATGGATACGGATGCGGTGGTTCAGATAGACTCCGCCTCCTATCAAACGGGCTTCATGCTGCCGTACAGAGAGGTGCGCGATGTGCTTATCGGCGGGAAGGAAGCGGCGTTCGGCTTCCATAAAATAAGCACAGGCGCGGACAAAAGCGCGCTGAAGCTCTCCGGCTCAGCCAACTGGGCCGTATACTACACCGCCCCCGTAACACAGGGCGGCAAATATTTGGGCGCGGTGCTTTTCAGCGCCATGATACAGGACGTTGAGGACAGCGTTGCGGACATAATTGCCGAGGTTGCCATAGTTTTCGGCATTGTTGCGGCGGTTATGGTGGCGCTTAGCTTTACGCTCAGCGGCTTTGTTACAAAGCCCATTGTGGAGCTGACCCACGCCATACGCCGCATGGGCAAGCAGGGCAGCGGCGTGCGCGTTAAGGTGCATGGGCAGGGCGAGGTTGCGGAGCTTGGCCGTGCGTTCAACCGAATGAGCGAGCAGATAGAAGCTCACGACCGCGTGAGGGACGAATTCGTATCCAATGCATCGCATGAGCTTAAAACGCCCCTTGCCACAATGAAGCTTTTAAGCGAATCCATATTATATGAAGAAAATCCGGACCCTGCCGAAATGCGGGAGCTCTTCGAGGATGTTAACCACGAGGTAGACAGAATGTCCAACGTTATAACGGATCTTCTGCGCCTTGTGCAGTTCGATGAAGGTCAGCCGCTGCTGCACCGGGAAAACGTTGATTTGAAGGACATAGCAGAGCGCGTTGTTTCCCGATTGAAGCCGCTTGCAGAGAACAAGGGCATAGCGCTGAATTTCACCGGCAGCAGCGCAATGATATTTGGCGAGGAACGCCAGATAGAGCAGGCCGTTGTAAATCTTATAGAAAACGCAGTCAAGTATACAGACGCCGGGCATGTTGACGCGGCGGTGAAGCAGACCGGGAGCGAGGCGCAGCTTATTGTGAAGGATACGGGCATAGGCATACCGGAGGACGCTATACCGCACCTGTTTGAACGATTTTACCGCGTGGACAAGGCGCGTTCCCGCGGCACGGGCGGCACAGGACTTGGCCTTGCGATAGTGGAGCGGATAATTGCGCTTCACGGCGGATTTATAACGGTTGAAAGCGAGTTTGGGCACGGGTCAACGTTCACGGTGCATCTGCCGCTTGCGGACGGGGAGGAGTAAACGCATGAAGCACGGCAAAAACACACTGCGGCTCACGGCGCTGCTCACGGCGGCGCTTATGCTGCTGCTCACGCTTTGCGGCTGCTCCCGCGGCATGATAAAAGAGGACAGCGTGCATGAGGATCTGCCCGATATAGACCCCGAAGCGGGCATTGCAAAAGACATGCGCGCAAAGCTTTATTACAGGCTTACTGATGAAGCGTATCTCGTCGGCGTAACGGCAACAATAACCGTTTATGCGGGTGAGCGCGAGGAGCGCGCCATGATACGCACGCTTATGGAAGGCACGCCCCCGCTGAGCGGCAACATAAGCGCGGTCATTCCCGCGGGCACTGAAATAGTTGATGTTTCGCTTGAAGGGGCAATATTGTACGTTACCCTTTCGGCGGAGTTCTTCAATACAAATATTGTGGACGAAGCCGTTGCGGACGGCTCCAGACTGATGGAAAACGGGCTGCTTTCCCGCGCGGAATACGAAGCGCGCGTGGAAAACGCAAGGGAGGAAATGTACCTTGCGCGAAGGCTTGCCGCGCAGTCCATAGTGAACACTATAACCGCGAACAGGCCGGACGTGAGCGTGCAGCTTTTGTTTGAGCTTAACGGTTCGGCCGCGCGCGTGCGCAGGACGGAGCTGGGCCTTGAAACATTCGGCGGCGGCAGCCACGATCTGCTGGAGCCTATGGGGTTTGACGATTCGTATGTTATAACCGCGCCGGGCGTGGTAGCATGCCTGCTTGAGCATATACAGAACGGCGAATACGATAAGGCGTATCCGCTGATAGCCGAGCTTGAACAGGGCGGCGCGCAGAAGCCGGATTACGCCAGCTTTGAAACATACATGGCAAGCCTTGCCAAAATAAAAAGCTTTTCCGTGCGCGAGCAAACGCAGAACAAGGATTCCTCAAGCATTCTGGTAACGGTTGAAATAACGCTGGATAATGATCAGGGCGTGCGCAGATATCAGCTTACGCTCAAAAGCGAGGGCAGCATATATAAACCGGGCTACAAATCGCTTATAAACATGCTGGGAGGTGACGGCGTATGATGCGGCGATGCATTGCGCTCATATTGGCGCTTGCGGTATGCATGGGCATATTTTCCGCCTGCATAAACGAGGACAGCTACCCTCCCGCGCTTGAGCTGAGCAGCGACGTGCCGCCCAGGCAGGGCGAGGAAATGCTTGCCCAGGGCGAATTTGAAGCAACGCTTTATTATATAAATGAGGACGGCACCCGCCTTGCGGGTGAAAAGCGCACAGTGCGCTGCGAGGAAGGCGAAAGCATGGCGCTTTGCACAATGCGCGCGCTTATGGACGGGCCGCAGAGCCAGTCGCTCGAGCGGTCTGTACCATACAAGCTGAAGCTGGACAAGATTGAAAAGTCCATGGGCATATGCAACGTGTATCTAAGCGGCGGCTTCCCGGGCAGCGAGTCAGATTGGCTGATAGCCCGCCTTGCGATAGCCGCAACGCTGAGCGATACGCTTGGCATACAGGCCGTGAACGTGCTGTATAACGGCAAGGAGCAGGGCTACAACAGCAACGCCATAGGCGAAGCGCGATATTTAGGCCAAAGCCTTGATAAATATGCCGAGGATATGGCCGAAAAATATCCAGACCGCAGCAAAGGCTCCATGAGCGAGGTCGTGAAATACATTGACCAATACGTCACCATGTATTTTACCAATGCCGAACGGACGCTTATAGCCGCACACAGCGTGCAGTTGAGCGTTTCTTCCGAAGCTTCGGTAACGGATCTTGTTACAATACTTACCGGCAAGCTTGCCGCGGGCATATCGGGAGAGGATGCGCTTGAGCCCGTGCTGCCGGCGGACTTTACGCTTGCGCGGGAGCCGAGAATAGGCGTAGCCGGAATGGAGGAGGAAGAAACCGATGCGGAATCCTCCGCCGAAAAGAACACCTCAAAGGATAAAACCGGCGATGCGTCCTCCACCTCCGCGCCAAGCTCCCTCCCGCTGTTCGCACCGAAGGTTATATACATAACCATAAAGCAGCCCAAGAACGACTATGACGAGCGGCTCATGTGCGCCGCGCTCACGCTGACGCTTACGGGCTACCTTCCCGGCATAAGCGGCATAGTGCTTTACGTTGAAGCGGAGGACGGCACACGCACAAAGCTTGTGGATGACGTGGACTATCTTACCCGCGACATGTATACCGATATGCTCGGCACGAGCGTAAGCGTGGATTATCCGGACGAGAACGAATCCATGCTGAAGCGGGAGAATAAAATAGTCCCATCAAGCGATGAATATGATTTGACAAAGCGCGTGCTTACGCTTATAGATGCACAAGGTTCAAGCGGGCTTGGTTTCGCTCCCCTTTCGCGCGATGATGTGGAGCGTGTGTATCTTGCGGACGGCATAGCGTTTATAGAATGGAAGGAAGGCTTTACGGATAAGCTGAAGGAAGCGCTCAGCTATGAATCCGCCGAAAGTGCGGACAGGCTGGAAATGCTTATAATATACAGCTTTGTAAACACGCTTACCGAGCTTCCCTATATAAAAAAGGTTTGGATGAGCGAAGGCGGCGAAAAGCTGGGCATGATAAACCGGATATATCTTGGCAACGCGCTTTTAAGAAGCCCCGGACTTACGGGCAACGAATAAGGATAAACATATGAAAACTAATGCAAAAAGGGTTATAGTAGGCATGTCCGGCGGGGTGGATTCCTCCGTAGCCGCGCTTGTATTAAAGCAGCAGGGCTACGATGTGACAGGCGTATTCATGAAAAACTGGGAAGAAACGGACGAGGACGGCGTATGCACCGCAACGGAGGATTATCAGGACGCGATGGCCGTATCCCGAAGGATAGGCATACCGTGCTACGGCGTGAACTTTGCCAAGGAATATAAGGACAGGGTTTTTTCTTATTTTCTTGACGAATATTCAAAGGGCAGAACGCCCAATCCGGACGTATTGTGCAACTGCGAAATAAAGTTCAAGGCGTTTCTTGACCTTGCCATGGCGGCAGGGGCGGACAACCTGGCAACCGGGCATTATGCCCGCCTTAATAAGGCGGCGGACGGCAAGGTTACCCTCCTTCGTGCAAAGGATTTGAACAAGGATCAAACGTATTTTCTTGCCGGTCTTACGCAGGCGCAGCTGAAAAACGCCATGTTCCCCGTTGGCGATATGCTAAAGCCCGAGCTTAGGCGCATAGCCGAAGAAGCGCAGCTGCCCAACGCAAAGAAGAAGGACTCCACGGGCATATGCTTCATAGGCGAACGCAATTTCAAAAAATTCCTTATGGAATATCTGCCTGCACAGCCGGGCGATACCGTTACGCTGGACGGCAGGATAGTAGGACGGCATGACGGGCTGATGTATTACACCCTTGGTCAGCGCCGCGGCCTTGGCATAGGCGGGCGCAGCGACGGGACAGGTGAAAGCTGGTTCGTAATAGGCAAGGACATGAAGCGTAATCTGCTTATTGTTCAGCAGGGCGAGCATGAAGAGCTCTTCTCCCTTGCGCTTGAGGCGGGGCATATGCACTTCATCGCCGGCGAACCGCCCGCGCCGGAATTTGACTGCACGGCAAAATTCCGCTATCGTCAAAGCGACGTACCCGTACACGTAAGCATCCATGGCGAGGGCTGCCGCGTAACGTTCATGCAGCCGGAGCGCGCCGTTACGCCCGGGCAATGGGTTGTGCTGTACGATGGCGAGGTTTGCCTTGGCGGCGGGCCGATAGATTCAACCACGCCCATGAAGGAAATAGTGCTCAAGAACATATGATAGTCATTCATAAGCCAACCATTGATGATTACGATGCCGTGCGCGCCCTTGTGGCACAGGTTCATGCGCTGCACCGTGCCGCGCGCAGCGATGTTTACGCCGCTGATGCGCACTTTTCCCGCGAATATTATGCCGCGCTGCTCAGCGATGCAAACGCCTTCCCCATTGCCGCGTATGACGGCGATAAGCTTGTTGGCTTTGCATCCGCATTCATGAAGCCCGCCAATCCAAATCCGGCAATGCTGCCGCACCGCATAGCCTATATTGACGACATATGTGTGCATAGCGACTGCCGCGGAATGGGCATAGGCACGCTGCTGTATAATGAAACAGTCCGCCTTGCAAAGGAGCGCGGCGCGGACACGCTTATGCTCACCGTTTGGGCGTTCAACGAAAGCGCAATGCGGTTCTATAAAAGCCTTGGCATGACGGAACGGAACATAAACATGGAAATGAAGCTATAAAAAAGCACCCCGAACCAAAGCAACGTTAAACGCGGCGCAAATGCGCCGCGCTTTATGTATCCTGATATTAAAGCCTTACAGGAATAACCTTGCCTTCTCTCCGCTCAGCTTTTCTACCTTTGCAATATATGTGCTTATCTCCTTTGGCGCAGGCACGCGCTCCACGCGGCGCGCCGCATCGTATACACATTTGGTCATTGCTCCCGCCCCATGGGACATTATGGCGGTGGTATCCTCCATCATGTCTATGTTGTATACGCATTCCGTGCCGGGCTTGGCATAGCCCACGTTTTCAAGATTGCCGCTCATATATTTCTGGCGATACATATAATACGGCCGCATGCCGAGCCGCGCCGCGGCTTCGCTTCCCATGTGTACCATGTGCTCTACTTCCTCCGCCTCCGGCATTGGGTATTTTTCCCCTTCCGTAACAAGGCGGCTTGAACGCTTGAGCGCAAGCGTATGCACGGTAAGGTTTTCGGGCGAAAGCTTTATTATTTCATCAAGCGTATGCTCCATGTCCGCCGCATGCTCGCCGGGAAGGCCGGCTATAACGTCCATGTTTATATTGTCAAAGCCCATGTCCCGCGCCATGTTGAACGCGGCTATAATGTCCGCGCTTTTATGGCTGCGGCCTATCAGTTCAAGCGTTGCGTCGTTCATTGTCTGCGGATTTACGGAAAGCCTGCTCACGCCGTATTTTTTCAGCACACCCAGCTTTTCTTTTGTTATCGTATCCGGCCGGCCTGCTTCAACGGTGAATTCCCCATTGAATCCTGCGTATGCTTCAAGCGCGTGGGCAATAAGGCCGTCCAGCTCATCCGCCGTAAGCACCGTTGGCGTGCCGCCGCCTATGTACATTGCGCGTATTTTGCGGCCCGCCTGCTTCAATATGGCGGAGCCAAGCGTTATGTCCTTCTTCAGCGCGGCAAGATAGGCCGCCATGTCCGTCTTTTTAGTGCGCACCTGGGAGGCAAAGCTGCAATACAGGCAGCGCGATGCGCAGAACGGTATACCTATGTATATATCCGCATCCTTTTCCGTTTGGCTGTCAAGAATTGGCTGCTGCACGGCGTTTATTGTCTTTGCCAGGGCAAGCTTCTCTTCGCTCACGTCAAAGTCCTGCTGCATCATCCTTATCGCTTCCGCTTCGCCGTGGCGCATGCGCAGCTCCCTCAGCAGCCGCGTGGGCCGTATGCCCGTAAGCGAGCCCCACGGCGGCATAACGCCGTATACGTTTGCCATTGCCCTGAACGCCGCTATTTTCACCGCGCGTTTTTCTCGCCGCTTTATTTCAAGCGCGTCTGCCCCTTGCGGTATAACGCAGTCCCATTCGTAAACGGCCATGCCTTTTTCCGTGTTCACCTGCGCGCGTGCATGCCGCTCGGTACCGCTGCCTTCAAGCGTAACGCAAACGTCTGCCGCGGCATTCTCCGCCTCCGTTATTTCCTCTTTTGCCAAAAATAGCCGAAGCTCGTCGGCTATATCGGCTATATACTCGGTTTTGTTCGTGTATAGGCTTATCATTTGTCCTTACCCCAGCGGCGCATAAATGGGTTATGCTCCCGCTCGAACTGCAGCGTGGTAGCGCCCATGTGGCCGGGATAAACTTCATAATCGCCATCAAGAGTGAAAAGCTGATTGCCTATGGAATCAAGCAGTTCCTTATGATCCCCACCGGGGAAATCGCTGCGGCCTATGCTGCCATGGAACAGGCAGTCCCCCGTGAACACGGCCTTCCTTTCGCCGTCGGCAATGGCATAGGATACGCTGCCCTTGGTATGCCCGGGCGTATACAGCACGCGGATATCAAAGCCGGCCTCGTGTATGGTTTCGCCGCCCTTCAGCTTAACGTCCGCATTGCAGGGGGGTATATCTATATGCGCCATTGCGCACAGGTTAACGCTTGCGTCCCTAAGGCCCGCTTCGTCGATTTCGTGTATATACACCCTTGCGCCATACTGCTTTTGAAGATCGGCAACGCTCACTATATGGTCAAAATGCCCGTGCGTAAGCAGAACAGCCGTTGGCTTTACGCCAAGCTCATCAAGCTTTTTGTTCACAAGCTCGGTATCTGACGGGTCTATTATTATGCATTCGCCCGCGTTCTTGCCGTATACAATGTATGTATTCACCCCGACGGGGCCGGTTATAAGGGATGCTATTTCCATGATGTTAAAATGTCCTTTCGCTGTCCAGTAATATTGTTACGGGGCCGTCGTTTATAAGCTGCACCTTCATCTCCGCGCCGAATATGCCCGTTTCAACATGCACCTTTTCGCCCAGCTTCGCTATCGCCTTTTCATAAAGCGGTATCGCCTTTTCGGGCCGCGCCGCGCGGATGAAGCTTGGGCGTTTGCCGTGCCGTGCATCACCATAAAGCGTGAATTGGCTTACAAGCAGTATTTCCCCGCCCGCATCTATAATGGAACGGTTCATTTTGCCCGCTTCATCTTCAAATATTCTAAGCCCCGTCAGCTTATCGCAAATATAGTCAAGATCCTTATCGGTGTCGTTTTCGTCAATGCCTATCAACACCATGAACCCTTTCCCTATTTTCCCGTTTACCCTTCCGTCTATGGTTACGCTTGCGCTTTCCACGCGCTGCACCACGGCTCTCATGTTCCTAATCCCCCGTTATGCGTTTATTCTGTATACGTCGTTCACGGTGCGTATTTTGCGCATGCCCTTCATAATGCTGTCAAGCTGCGCCGCGCCGGATACATTGAACGTAAGCTGCACAGTCACGATATCCTCAGTGGTTTTCGCGTTCATAGCCAGTATGCTTATGTTCAAATTCATAAGCAGCTGCGATATTTCCATCAGCAGCCCCGGCCGCTCCCCGGCAACAATGTGTATAGTAACAGGGTAGCTTGCCTTTTCCGTGCTCGCCCACTCAACGTCTATAAGCCGTTCTTTGTCCAGCATCAGATCCGTCATGTTCGGGCAATCTGCGCGGTGTATCGATACGCCGCGGCCGCGGGTAATGTAACCCACTATCTTGTCGCCCGGCAGCGGGCTGCAGCAATGCGCAAAGCGCACCGCCATGTTAGGCTCTCCCTTCACCACCACGCCGTGATGCGATACGGCGTTCTGCACGCGCTGTTCTTCCTTCTGCTCAAGCTTGGCCGCAAGCTGATTCGCCTTTTCTTCCTTGCGGTATTGCTCTATCAGCTTATGCAGCACCTGCCCTGTGGTTATGCCGCCGTAGCCTATCGCGGCGTATATATCCTCAATATCGTTCATGTTGAACCGCTTGAGGAGATCGTCATAATAGCTTTTCTTTGTCAGCTCGCCAAGCTGCCTGCCCTGCCGCTTTGCGGCCTCGCTGAGCATTTCCTTACCGCGGATTATGTTTTCCTCGCGGTTGGCCTTTTTGAACCATTGGCGAATTTTTGCCTTGGCCTGCTGAGTTTTTACTATTTTGAGCCAGTCGCGGCTCGGGGTTGCGTTGGGCGCGGTCACGATTTCGCAAACATCGTTATTCTTCAGCTTGTAGTCAAGCCTTACTATCGCGCCGTTTACCTTTGCATGCTGAACATGGTTACCAACGTTTGAATGGATGCGGTACGCAAAGTCCAGCGGTGTGGAGCCGGTGACAAGGTCAATTATCTGCCCGCGCGGCGTAAGCACATATACATAGTCGCTGAAGAAATCCTTGCGAATGCTTTCAACAAATTCCTTTGTGGTATCCGCATAGTTTTCAAGCTCCAGCGCCTCCCTCAGCCACGCAAGCTTGCTGTCCAGCTCGTCCTGATTGGCGCGCCCTTCTTTATACATCCAGTGCGCCGCTATGCCGTATTCGCTCGTGCGGTGCATTTCATATGTTCTTATCTGCACCTCGAACGGCAAGCCGGTATCGGAAAACAGCGTTGTGTGCAAAGACCTGTACATATTGGTCTTTGGCATGGCTATATAATCCTTGAACCTGCCGGGCACGGGCTTCCATATGGAATGGATTATGCCAAGCGCGGCATAGCAATCGTTTATGGTGTTCACTATTACGCGCACGGCTATAAGGTCATAAATCTCGGCAAGGCTCCTGTTTTGCCTGAGGAACTTTTTATATATGCTGTATAGATGCTTCGGCCTGCCGTTCACCTGCGCCTGTATGCCGGCGGCGGCAAGCTGCTCCTCTATCGTTTTTATGGCCTTGTTGAGCGTAAGCATACGCTCTCGCCGCTGCGGCTCAATCTGCTTTTCAAGCGCGGCGTATTCTTCCGGCATAAGGTAATGGAAGGCAAGGTCCTCCATTTCGCACTTTATTGCGCCCATTCCGAAGCGGCTTGCGAGCGGCGCATAAACGTCCAGCACCTCCCGCGCTTTGCGCTGCCGCTTTTCGGGCTTGCAATATTCAAGCGTGCGCATATTGTGCAGCCTGTCCGTCAGCTTTATTATAACAACGCGGACGTCCTTAGCTATGGCAAGGAACATCTTCCTCAGGTTTTCCGCCTGCGCCTCTTCCTTGCTTATAATGTCGCTTTTGCCGGTTTTGGTCAGCTTGGTTACGCCGTCCACCATCTCCGCAATGTCCGTGCCAAATTCGCGGGCAATATCCTCAACCGTTATCCCGTCGCAGTCCTCCACCACATCGTGAAGAAGGCCGGCTATAACGGTGTTGGTATCCATGCCCATTTCAAACAGCATTTTGGCCACAGCCAGCGGATGGATTATATACGGTTCGCCGGATTCGCGCTTCTGCGGCAGGTGCGCCTTATACGCAAAGTTCATGGCCTTTTTAAGCCGCGCCATATCATCTTCGCTGAACTTTTCCGCGCAGGCCTTTTCAAGCTCGTCCATCAGCATCCTTACTTCCTCGTCGTCTATAAGATGATGCTCGGATGCGTCGACCATTTTGTCTATGTTCACTTCGCTCATACCGTCCAGCCGCATTTCATCGTTGTTATCTATTATCTTTTCATTGCTCATTCCGGCAAACCTCCTTTCCGTATATGCTCGTTCTTTTTATCAGTATACTATGGAAGCCTTAACGTCGTAGCCTTCAAGCGCGGCCGCGCCGTTAAGCTCACTCTTAAGCTCTATTGCGAAGCGAACGGCAACAACCTCACCGCCCATCTGCTCAATAAGCTTTATCGCCGCAAGCGCCGTGCCGCCGGTCGCCAGCAAATCGTCCACAACCACTACCTTCTGTCCCTTTTGGATGGCGTCGGTATGTATTTCCAGCGAATCCGTGCCGTATTCAAGGGAATATTCATAGCTCACCGTTTCGCAGGGAAGCTTACCGGGCTTCCTCGCCGGCACAAAGCCCGCGCCCAGTGCGTAAGCAAGTGCGCTGCCCATTATGAAGCCGCGCGCCTCCGGCCCGACCACCACGTCCACATGCTTGTCCTTCAGCTCTTCAGCCATATCGCTTATAAGCTGATGGAACGCCTCGGGGTTCTTAAAAAGCGTGGTAACGTCGCGGAAAAGTATTCCGGGTTTTGGGAAATCGGGTATGGTGCGAATGGTATCTTCAAGCTTCATGGTTTGCCTCCTCGTATAGTTGCAAGTACATATCGTTCATCTCCCTTAGGGAGTTAAGCGCAAAAAAAGTCCGGCTTTCCTCAAGCGAGCGCTTGGGCGGGTCCTTTTCAACCCGTATGCCGCCGCTGCCCTTTGTAACAAAGCCCAGTTCATAGAACACGTCCGCCGCCAGCGCACAATGGCACCGCGGGGCGTTGGTTGCGGCGCATAGCGCATCCGTCATGGCGTTTATGTTATAAAACTTACCAACCGTGCAGCGCAGCGCCTTATACAGCGCAATGAAATCCGCCCTGTCCCGCGGTATGCCCGCTATCAGCTCTTCCGTCTCCGCCGCGTTCGGCTTGGCTGCATAAAGCGCAGCATCCCCGTTCATTTGGCGCAGTGCGCCGGGTATGCCGCTGCTTGTTGCGGTATCGAAAACTATTATGTTTTTGTAGCGGCTTATGTCCATGTCCGCAATATTCGGCGCAAGCACCGCCGCGTTATATGCGCATATGCTTTTCGCGTTGCTGCCGAAGCTTACGTCCATCCGGTTCCAAATGCCGCGCGCTTTAAGCAGTGCGCACAGCCGCTTTGCTCCCGCCGCCGTGAAGCAGAGCGCTATGGTGTCCATCGCGCTTGCGTCAACAAGCTCAATCAGCTTTTCCTCCGTGTCCGCAAACGCAAGTCCGCTTACGGCACGGGTATTATTATACAAAACATTTCTGCATATTGCATCAACAAATTTGCCCTTTTGCCTGTCTATCCATGCATTTACGTCGTTAGGCTCGGCACAGCGCAGATTTTTTATATTAAGCTGCAATTCGCTTCGCCCCATGAATGTGTTTATGTTTGGGGTATACACGGCGTCGCACCTGTCCATATCCAGCATATTTCTGAATTCCGCGCCGGAATTGAAATACACGGCGTTTATATATTGCTCGTCCCGCGTAACGTGGCAGCGCACATGCTTGCCTTCGCACCCTATGCGCTCCATATTGGCAAGCCTTACCCCGCGGCTGAGCACCACCGGCTGCGGATTGCCCGCGCCGAAGGGCTCCAGCATGCTCAGCTCCTCTGCAAAGCGCTTCGTGATGCCGCCCAGCTCCATCTCAAAATCATACTGCGCGCTGGGTATAAACTTCTCCTCAGGCTCGTTATGCCAAAGGTAATCATCCATCGCCGCGCGGAATTCGTCTATGTCCTTTTGCTGCATGGTAAGTCCCGCGGCATACGCATGCCCGCCGAAGCGGGAAAAGAACCTTTCGCAGGATGAAAGCGCATCGTGAATATTCACTCCGCTTATGCTGCGGCACGATCCCGTGACCGTATCTTTACCGCTCAGCAGCACCGTGGGCCTATAAAACCGCTCCGCTATCCTTGCCGCCGCAATGCCTATAACGCCCGCGTTCCAGTCCTCCCCGTGCAGCACTATGCAGCGCCGCTTGGTCAGGTCCTCATTGGCAAGCTTTTCGCAGGCGGCGTTGAATATTCCGCTTTCCTCCGCCTTTCGCTTGGAATTAAGCTCGTCAAGCTTTGCCGCAAGCCTTGCCGCGCTCTCCCGCTCGGTCTCCATAAGCAGGCTCACCGCCGCGTCCGCTTCTTCTATGCGGCTTGCCGCATTCAGCCGCGGCGCTATTCTGAAGCCGAAATCGCCCGCGCTCACGTCCTGCAATTTTGTTTGGGACACGGAACAGAGCGCCTTTATCCCCTCCGGACATTTGCCGCGGCGTATATCCTTGACCGCAAGCGCGGCGAACACGCGGTTTTCCCCCGTGAGCGGAACAATATCCGCAACCGTTGCAATGCCCGCAAGCGGTATGTATTCCCTTGCCGCTTCGCGGCCGAGCAATGCCTCCGCCACCTTGCACGCAAGCCCCGCGCCGCATATATGCCGGTTTGGATATTCGTCCGCATTGTTGCAAAGTATCAGCGCTTCGCACTTGGGCAGCGTGTCGCCCGGGATATGATGGTCGGTAACTATGACCTCCATGCCAAGCTCGTAGCAGCGCTCCGTTTCCGCCGCGGACTTAACGCCGTTATCTACCGTTATTATAAGATTCGCGCCCATGTTGAAAAGCTGCTCCGCGCTTTTCATGGTCATGCCGTAGCCGTCCTCATGCCGCGAAGGTATCATGTATTCCGCATTCGCGCCAAGCCGCCTGAGGCAGCTTAGCATTATTGCCGTTGCGCACACGCCGTCGGCATCATAGTCGCCGAACACCACTATTTTTTCGCCAAAATCTATCGCTTTTCTTATGCGCGATACGGCCTTATCCATATCCTTCAAAAGATATGCGTTCTCCAGCGCGCTTTCGGAAGGGTTAAGGAAATTCGCGGCCTCGTCGCAGTCCGCAATTCCCCTGGACAGCAGCAGTTCCGCCGTCCGCGGGCTGATGCACAGCTCTTCCGCCATTTCGCGCACGCGCTCACGCGGCTGCTCCTGCGCCTTGCATACCAGCCTAAGCATAGTCCCGTCCTCCTTCCTTGGCAATAAGCTGCGGTTATGTACCGCAGTGTTTACAACTGTTTAATTATACCATAAAATAGCTTATCTACATAGAAAAACTTGATGTCTGCGCCGCATTTATTGCTTTCAGTGCGCCGCCGCCCGCGTTACCATTGCGCACAGCATGCCCGAAAGCAGGCCTATGCCCATATCGCTGAGCATTGCCATATTCAGCGCAAAGCCGCCGCTTAATATTGAAAAGAGCGCATAAGCTATAACCGCATATATCAGCCCAGCCGCCCCGCCGAAAAGCCACGCGCGGCTGCCGCAGCCCCTTTGTGCGGATCTTTGCCGAAGATTTCCTTTACTTTTTCCTGAACTTTCGGCATCCGGGTCATACCGCCGACCAGAATGACTTCGCTGACTTCGTTGGCTTTAAGCCCGGCGTCGGCCAAG
>ERZ780226.410-NODE-410-length-39802-cov-6.852643_pt1 | contig 39802 bp, 37 predicted proteins | sample MGYA00511165_ERZ780226 | MGnify/ENA primary metagenome ERZ780226 (study PRJEB29588, sample SAMEA2152373) | human gut metagenome | biome: human gut; feature: human-associated habitat; material: faeces | place: Denmark | collected 2008/2010 ...
AAAAATGCTCTAAGTGATTGCTTCACTAACCATGACAAAATCATGATTAAGAAGTTACTTAGAGCATATATCACCAGAATGATGCTGGAGATCATGAACGAATAGGCAAATCGCCCGCGGCACCCAGCGGTCAGCCGGACCGCTGGGTGCTATATTATTATAGACACAAGTTATGAATCGTTCTTCTTTTATACGCTTTCTTCTTTGATATGCTGGTAATTCACTTCAAAGTCCATCGTTTTTTCAGTTCTACCAGAATCCATATTATATTGTGGATAAGAAAGATTCCTGTTCTATTGTTACGCCATACTCTAATATTCTCTCCATCGCATCTTCAAAGATTGGATACTCTTGATTCACCAAAGCAGCTTTAATCTTTTCCAAATACTTTATGGAACGAACAAGGCCATTCATATGATGGTCTGTAACATCCTGCCCAAACATCCTCATGGGCAATACCTTTGGAATCAGCTGTTGAAGCTGTGAATACATCCGGAAACCTCCGAGGTCAATATCCGACCAAAGGAAAACCTCACAATCCGCACGCAAAGCCGCCCCAATTTTGGCAAAGAGCTTTTTCTTTTGCGGGCTTAGAAAACCGCCATGATAGACAACCAATTCTTCCTTGCAGCGCTCTGATAAAATATACTCATCGTAATTTGTCTTGTTTTCGATGAATGTTATCTTTTGCGTTTGTTTTAGATCGATTGCGGTAATGTAATCAACAGCAGTGCTGGGCAATGCAATGCCGAATGGACCAGCAGCACTCAGATTAAAGGACGACCGCATGGTGGTGAACACCATCGCCGGAAGCCGTTACGCCTATGGGTGCCCTATCACGTCCCGGAATATCCGGACGCTATGGTAGAAGGTTGTGGATGGCGTCTGCGAAAACGAGAACTGCAGGGGGACGCTGTATCGGGACGATACGGTTGTCGTTGGTTCGGCAGTTCGGGTCATCCACGTTCCGGCAGAGCCTTCGCAGCTGCTGGAATCTATGGGTCAGTGGTTTGCTTACACAGAAACGGATTCTAAGGGCATTCTGATTCGCTCCTTTGTGGCGCATTTCTACTTTGTGTATCTGCATCCTTTCTGTGACGGAAACGGCAGAACCGCCAGAATCCTGAATGCCTCCCAGCTGTACCATGCCGGGTATCGGAAGATGAAAAACCTGCCCCTGTCCAGCGCCATCAACAACCAGCTCAGCGGCTATTACAGCAGTCTGGCGGATTCTGAGACGGTTCTGGGTGGCACTCAGGACAAATGGCTGGATCTATCTCCCTTTGTATCCTTCATGATGGAAGCCTTTGAACACTGCCTGATCGATGCGGCGCTGGCTGCCAATGCTCTCACCGAGGCTGAAAAGAAGCTGCTGGAGCGGATGAATCATGCAGGCATCCACGCGGAGATCACAACAAAAAAAGCCGCTGGCATTCTCCAAATGTCTGACAGCGGCACAAGAGCTGTGCTGAATGGTCTGGTGAATAAGGGGTATCTGACGGTGGAGAAGGACGGCATTCCCTACATCTACCGGCTCCATCAGCACATACCGGAATAAGAAAAGAGCTTGCTGCCAGAGTAGGACAGCAAGCTCTGTTTTGCACACCATTTCTACACCAAAATGGCGCGGGGATGTCGATATTTCCGGGATTCTGCTCAAGCAGCTGTACAGCTTCCACCAGAGACTTACTGGTCACATGGACATAACGCTCCAGGGCTGTAGGTATGTCCCAACGACATGCTCCGTTCGATGGCTCTGGTTGCGCATGTATGCCCTTACGGTATAATTACGACAAACCGGGAAAGCCCTGAAATACCAACGGTTTTTGGGATTCTGCCACCTGATTCTTCGTTCTTTTCCGACCCGAAAAATCAAGCAGAATGAGAGCCATATCGGCGCAGGCAGACTTCCAAGCTGCGGGACGTGTCTTGTAACAAAGAATTTCCCGTGGTACAGTTTGCAAAATGACTGTATCACGGGATTCTTTTAAGTGCATGTCGACTTTCGTCAGCAACCGCAGACGCTCACCCGACCGGCTCTTTGCTAGGCTTACCCAAGCTGTTGCCGTATCGACGGTTGCTGACTGCAGCTGATAAGCGTAACATCTTTTTCCACACTGCGTTGATAGCGATTTCTGATTTCCTGCTGATAGGTGTGTATGCTGCCTCGCCAGATCACCTCGACCAGCGAAACTGAGCAGTCGTTCCGCTGAAATTGGGCGATGGCGCCGCTCGGATTGAATGTTGACAGACTATGCTGTACTTGGTATCGTAAATTTGCTTTTAGCCATATCAGAGGATAGTGCAACGCTGAGATCCGACATGAGCGCCGCATATGGAGTTTGGCAGGAGAGAGATGTCGTCAGCATCGCGCTCTTTTTTGTTGCCCTATCCCAATCGCTCTTGCATCATTTAGAATGATCATCTAATACAATATCTATTTCGTCCTATTCCTGAGTGTAATTGCGCAATCCCGGCTCAATTCAGAATCAACGCTGAATGCTGCCTTTTCGATTTCCGCAATCTCGCAGCAATCAATTGTCATATCTCCAACTTGCAAAACTTTCCAGTATCTATCGACCTTTCGCACGGGGCTGGTGATCTGGTGGTACTCCTGCGCATAATCGCAGCAGTACACTACGGTTGCTGCATTGCCGGATTCCAGGCCCGTAAGCTGTGCATTGATTTCCGCAATGGCATCCTCGGAAAGAATACGCCTTGGCGTGGGGATTTTCTCTCTTTCCCTAAATACTAAAGGCAGTGCTTAGCCAGACTGGATCATTGAATGTAGCTTTTACTATCCCGCTAGATCTGCGCAGAATAGCAGAGAACAGTCATACATGTGAGTTGCGTCAGCCGCACATATGCACATTTTCCATATCACATATTCCAGCATTTATAGAGGCTTTCAGAAATTTTCTTGGACGATTCTTTCAAGGCAGGGAGATACTCCAATAATTCATCGGTGTTCTGAACACCAACAAATCCGCTGAAGGATAATGATGCGATAATTGTCCCTTTGTTGTCCCGAACCGGTACTGCAATACAACTGCCATTTTCAGAGGATTCTCTGTCATCAAAAGCGTATCCTGTGGTGGATACATACCGAAGTGCCTGCCAGAACTGTTCAGAGCTGGTAATTGTATGGCTGGTCAATGGCACCATATCGCAGGCGCTGATTATCTGTTCCACTAATCTGACAGGAAGCTCAGAAAGCAACACTTTGCCGCCAGCACAGGCGTAAAAGGGAAGGTTGGAATGCAGAGGTGCGATATACTCAACCAGCTTGCCAGTGCGGGATTGCTGTATGATGGTGCAGTGAATGCCTTCGCGTACCATCAGATTCATCGCCTGCCCATACTTTGCGGTATAGTCTTTCATAATAAAGCTGGCGACATCGCTCAGCGCGATATACAGATTGTTTTTTTCTGTGACGAAGCTGATCTTTTGCCCTGGTATATAACGGTCATCACTGAGCTGGAATACCCATCCCGATACCTCCAGCGTTTTCAGAATACGGAAGGCAGTTGATGGGCTTAAATCACATCTCTTGGCAATTTCGTTGACTCCCAGACGTTCTTTACTGGTGCGGAGCAAATCCAGTACAGTCAAAGCTCGCTCAACCATTTTAATAATCTCTACCTGCTGGTCATTCTGTTCTTTCACAAGAATCCCTCCCGTTGCAACCGCATGTGTACATTCACGAGGACGAAAATAGCGTAAAACAGGGGAAATTACCCTATTATTAAGGTGCTTTTCTTCAAGTATACCGTTGATTGACGCTTTTGTCAATAGCGGGCTTACAGTAAAATAGAATTATCCTCAATAAAAAGAAAAATGGAGTGGGCATTTCAAAAAATGACGCCGAGTATAATGGAATATGAGACGCTACTCTGATGAAAATAGCAAAATTTCCATAAATAATAGTGCGAATTGCACAAATATCAGAAGTGGAAGAAAAATGGTATTGACTTTTACGACTTACCGTGATAAAAATAAATTGGAATATATATTCCGATCCAAAACAAAAGAAGCTAATTGAAGGAGAATGCATCATGGATAGAGAAAAACTTACTGGTATTTACATTCCGGTAGTAACCCCTTTCAATAGGGACGAGTCCATCAACTTCCAAGGAATCAAGGAAGTGACCAAGTTCCTAGCTGAGAACGGCGTCACCGGTATCATCCCATCTGGCTCCACCGGCGAAATGATTGCAATGACCAAAGAGGAACAGATTGCTGTCAACAAGGCTTATATCGAGGCAGGCCATGACAATGGCATCAAGGTTGTTGCTTCTACTGGCGCTTACCGCACCGGCGATGTCGTAGAAATGTCTAAAGCTGCAGAGGCCGATGGAGCGGACGGCATCATGGCGGTTACTCCTTGGTACATGGGCCCCAACAAGCAAGAGTTGTACGACCACTATAAAACCATCCACGATGCCATCAACATTCCTGTGATGATGTACCACAATCCCTATTATTCCACTGTACTGCTGGACGACCGCTTCATCGCGAAGATGTACAACGAAGGATGCATTGATGCTATCAAGGAGCGTCAGGCAGACGTGTTCCGTCAGCAGAATCTGCGCCGTCTGACTGATGACAACTTTGCTATTTTCTATGGCTATGACGTCTGCGCCGTGGAAACCCAGTCCACCTGGTCTGATGGCTGGGTCGTGGGCACCGGCAATCTGTTCCCCAAGGAGAACAGCACGGTTTATAAACTGGCTGCTGCCCAAAAAACAGCCGAAGCGATGAAAGCGCAGGAAGAACTGATCTGGCCGTATCTGCCGCTGTTCACCGAGGCCGACTCCAACGGTGATGTTCTGTGGCTACAGATGATTAAGGAAGGCCTAAGAATGCGCGGTGTTGACGCTGGTTACTGCCGTAAGCCTGTAATCAGTGAGCTCCCCGAGGAAGATCTGGTTCGCTTGAAGGCAGCACTTAGACACTATGGCTATATTGCGTAGTATTTGATGTGAATTACCGTAATTCAGTTACGATAAATCAATATTATAAAAGAAGGAAGGCATAAAAATGAAAAGAACTTTTGCGTTTATTCTCTCCTTGGCGATAGTACTTAGCTTGTGCGCCTGCGCGGGGACTAGCTCTCCTGTGGAAACCAAGCCAAAAGCTGAGGCTCCGGTAACGCAGTCACCTGCGTCGGCGACTGAGGACGCATCCAACGATGTATCTGGGACAATTACTATGGCGGTAACCTACTCGGATACCAACTTGGAACGGTTTAAGGAAATCATCGATGGGTTTGAAAGTGAAAGCAACGTAACGGTCGAACTCATCACACCTGCCAGCGAATATGAGTCCACCCTAAAGACTATGATGGCGTCGAATACACTGCCTGATGTTTTTATGACGCATGGCTGGTCTCTGCTCAGATATAGCGAGTATCTTCAGCCTGTCAACAGCCAGTCCTGGTTTGACACGATGGACAAATCTCTCGAACCTCTGATGGCGGATGGAGATGGAAACATTTACGCACTTTGTGTTTCCACCAGTGTATCCGGTGTGTATTTCAATGCAGATGCTCTGAAAAAAGCAGGCATCGATGATCCCTATTCCATCAGAACTTGGTCTGATTTTGAAGCTGCTTGTGATAAGGTCAAGGCGGCAGGGATGACTCCCATTGCCGTTGGTGGCGGTTCCGGCAGCAGCCAGTTCTCATCTATTTTTGGTGGCATTGCACCAACCCTGTGGACTGATGTGGGCGCCAAGTACGACTTAAAGGATGAACTGACTGGTGGCACCTTTGACGGTAATACGTATGTTACCGAGATGTATGAGATGATTGCTGGCTGGCTGGCAAAGGGCTACTTTAATGAAGACTGCTTGACGCTGGACTTTGACGGAGCCCAAAGAATGCTCGGCAGCGGAGACGCCGCATTTGCGCTGAGAGGCCCGCTCACCATTGCACATGAGGCATTCCCGGACGCTAACCTGGGTATACTTCCTGCATTGGCCTCCCTAGATTCGGGAAAGCCCTCTTTCCGACTGGGAGAAGGAAATGCCTTCGGCGTATGGAAGGATACTGAGAATGCGAATGCGTGCTGGGCATTGCTTGCCTATCTGGCACAGCCTGAAGTTGCTGAGAAGATCTGCGCACTCGGAACGGATATCCCGGCTATCAAGGGTGCGGAGCCGACTGATGCGTTCGGATATGGCGTATATAATGCAGCGCTCAAGGCATATGGAGATGACATCCAGTTTGACAATCTGTTTGACAGAAAGTATCTTCCCTCTGGCATGTGGTCCATTATCGGATCCTCTTTAAGCATGGTGTTTGATAATCCGGACGATATTCAGTCCGCAGTAGATGTGTTTAATGAAGGGTATGCCGAGAAATACGCCGAAGCACACGGCTAATTGCATTTAACAGATTATAGCCACAATCTCCGGTAAATGGGGGTTGTGGCTATAACCCCCATTTGTTTTATCGGGCAAGGTGATGATGTTTACATGAAAAAAAGAAAAAACTCAATGAACTTAATGTATATGCCGGCGCTGTTGCTCATGCTGGCTTTTATCATTTATCCGCTGATAAGAGGCTTCGTGTACTCATTTTTCAAGTGGAACGGGTATTCGCAGAACATGACGTTTGTGGGCCTAAAAAACTATTTTAGCATGTTCCGTGATAATTTTTTTAACATTGCATTTTGGAATACAATTCTGTATGCATTCTTCAGCACATTGATGCAGGAAGTGCTGGGACTTGCCTTTGCTTTGCTCGTTAATTCAAAGTTCCGCGGGAGAACACTGGTGAGAACAGTTATCTATATGCCGGTGGTTATTTCTGCACTGCTAATCGGATATATGATGACATCCTTCTTTCAGTACCATTATGGCGTTATTAATGATATTCTTCAGTGGATTGGAATGGAGCCTGTGGATTGGCTCAGAGATCCAGCCAGGGGCATAGTAATCATTATTCTAGTGACGGGATGGCATTATACCGGAAGCTCGATGATTATTTTTATGGCAGGTCTTCAGAATATTCCGGATATGTATATTGAAGCCGCGAAACTGGACGGCTGCAGCGGTTGGACAATGTTCCGACGTATTACGCTCCCTTTGCTTAGTCCAGCTGTCGCGTCAACAGTAACGCTGAATATGATCGGTGGCCTAAAAATCTACGATTCCATCATTTCCCTTACAAACGGGGGACCTGTTCAAAAAACCAATTCACTGTCTACATTTATAACGTATACGTACTTTACCTCAGAAAAAGCTGGATATGCTTCTGCAATTGGCATTTTTCAGTTCGTGTTCATATTCGCTGTGTCCTTCTTCATTAATAGATACTTTGCAAAAAAGGAGGTACAGTATTGATGAAGCGAAAAGAGAAGAACGGCTGGAAGTATGTTGCTAGTTTGATCATTATTGTTATCTACCTTCTTCCGATATATGTTCTGATAGTAATGTCTTTCAAAGAAAAGACAGATTTCTCAAGCAAGCTTGCGCTTCCGGAGTATTTGTACCTGGAGAATTACCGGAAAGCGCTTATCGAAAGTGGTTTTTTATCGGCGCTTTGGAATACCTTCGTTATCGTGGCAGCCACAGTTGCCATTGTGGTGATTCTTGGCTGTATGGCCGCATACCCCTTGGCCAGAAACAGATCAAGAACGAACGATTTTGTCAAATCGGTTTGCATGGGAATCATGATGATACCCAGCGTCTCTATTCTGGTTGGATTGTATACTGAAATGGTTGCGCTTAAGGGTATCAATAAACTTTGGTCGGTAATTATAATCGGTGTGGCATCTGGGCTTCCAACGGCCATTTTACTTTACACAAGTTTTATGACTTCTATCCCCCAAGAATTAGATGAAGCGGCAGCCTTGGATGGTGCAAGTCACCTCACTGCTTTTTGGAAAATTATACTGCCTCAGTTGAAGCCTGTTACTGCGACTATCGTTATCCAACAGGGCGTTGGAGCGTGGAATAATTTTCTGTATCCGTCCTATTTCCTGCAAAAGCCGGAGAAGTATACGTTGGTTCTTCTGGTTCGCCAGTTTTTCGGCGCAAACGATTCCGGCGGGAATATGAATACAGCAGCTGCTGTAGCTGTATTAAGTACTCTTCCAATAATCATTCTATATCTTTGCTGCCAGAAATACTTTGTTCAGAGTCAGATAGACAGCGCAAACAAATAAAAACAGAGGTTCGGAGTCGACCACAGAACTGTTCACCTATGACGATGGTACAGAGGACTAGGTTCATCATCTTGAGGCGGCAATCACTGGATTCCTGCCTTTTTGTACACCGCAGCGAATGGAAAATGGCAACTGAGTATTGGGCAGTGAACTCCTGTGGGAGGATGCTGTTGTTGCGATAAGCAGTGGCGAGAATATGCTTCGATGGAGGCCGATTGCAATTCCCAACACCCGGGATCATCGGTTGCTTTACCCCGAAACTGCGATTGTGCGCCAGAAGGATAGACTGCGTAAATTTTTAGGCCAAGACGGATTGGCTCGGTCAACGATGACGATGCAATATATTATCTATTCACAGGGCAAGGAAGATTGTGCGCTTTCCAACATACCGGTTGAAGCACTGCATTCCTGCCGGAAGAATCATGGGGAAGGCAGTACAGGTAGCGATTTCCTAAACTAGCTTATGAGCGTCTGGAAACTCCGGTCAGAAAGCAGCAATAAGGAACTGTACGGTGCCAGGAAAGCCTGGCACCGTATTTTGCTAGAGAATATTGATAAAATAGGAGAGTGCGTTTTGCAATGCGGCACTATGAAAACCCATTAATAACCAGTGAAAACCGGCTGCCACAGCGCCCATATTATATTCCAGAGGGAAAATCAGAATACCTGCTGCTGAACGGGGAATGGAAATTTGCGTTTTTTCCCCGGGACATCGATGTGCTAACGAGTATTACACAGTGGGACACCATTCCGGTGCCCTCTTGCTGGCAGCTACAGGGATATGATCATCCTAATTACAGCAACATAAACTATCCCTACCCCTGTGATCCACCCTATCTGCCGGACGATAACCCCTGCGGTGTATATGAGCGAGAATTTGTTTTGAGAAGCGCATGGGGCCGTGTCTATTTTGTGCTGGAGGGCGTCTGCTCCTGCGCCTATGTCTCTGTAAATGGCAGCTATGTGGGATTTACGCAAGGAAGCCATTTGCAGGCGGAGTTTGACATTACGCCGTTCATAAGGGCAGGGGTGAACTCGCTTCGGGTAAAGGTGTTAAAATGGTGCTGCGGGAGCTACCTGGAAGATCAAGATTTTATCCGGTTTAACGGCATTTTCCGGGACTGCTATCTTCTTCAGCGGCCCGATGGACACATCGTAGATGTGGATGTTACCACAGAAGGAAACCGGATTCTTGTTCATGTGGATCATGATGCGGACATTGCGGTGTATGACCAGGATGAAAAATGCTTAGGAGTTAAGGCAGCATCCACGGATGCATCTTTTGAGATTGACAGCCCAGTTCTCTGGAATGCAGAGAAACCTTACCTGTATACCGTGAAACTGGAACGGAACGGAGAAATAATCACCCAGAAAGTTGGCTTTCGAACTATTCGTGTTTCGGATAAATGTGAACTGCTGATTAACGGCTCTCCGGTGAAGCTCCATGGCGTCAATCACCACGATACGGATCCCCATAAGGGGTGGTGTCAGACAAAGGAAGATCTCCGCAGAGATCTGGAATTGATGAAAAAGCTGAACATCAACTGTGTTCGGACTTCTCATTACCCACCTAGTCCTGCTTTTATTGAGTTTTGCGACGTGCTAGGGCTTTATGTGATTCTTGAAACGGATATTGAGACCCACGGATTCCTGCGCCGCTATGCCAATGTAAGCTCCCATTTCGATATCGAGAGTGGGGACTGGCCGGGGACGAACCCGATATGGCACAAGGAGCACATGGAACGAATGGAGCGGGCAGTCAGCCGGGACAAAAACCATTGCAGTATCATCATGTGGTCTACCGGTAACGAAAGCGGGCATGGCCCTAACCACATTGCCATGCTGCAGTGGCTGAAGGAACGAAATGACGGTCGGCTACGGCACTGTGAGGATGCTTGTCGAAAGGGAGATTACCGCAATATAGATGTGATTTCCAATATGTATCATGATCTTCGGACGGTATCCCAAATGGCGGAGGATCCCGATATTCACCTGCCTATTATGCTCTGCGAATATGCCCACGCCATGGGTAACGGCCCTGGAGATGTGTGGAATTACAACGAGGTGTTCGATCACTATCCTAATGTGATCGGCGGATGTGTTTGGGAGTGGGCCGACCATACGGTTGTTGTGGATGGAGTTCAGAAGTATGGCGGAGATTTCCCAGGGGAACTAACCCATGACTGGAATTTCTGCTGTGACGGTATGGTGTTCTCCAACCGGAGTCTGAAATCGGGTTCCTATGAGGTCAAGGCAGCTTACCAACCCATGAGGACACAGTACGTCAATGGCACCTTGATCGTTACAAACCGCTATGATTTTACAAATTTTTCAGAGTGTGAGATGGAGTATACCATCGAGGCAGATGGTGCTGTTATCGATGAAAAACGGCTGAACATGGAACTTGCGCCCCATGAATCAAAACAGATTCCGATTTTTACCCCGAAACAAGAATACCATTACGGTCTTTATTTGACCAGCAGGCTGTATCATAGTGGGGAACTAGTAGCTGCATGCCAGCACAAACTGGGGGATGGAAAAATGCCTGCCGGTGAAATGATTGCTGCTGCGACAGATGATAAAGTTTATGAAGTCATCTTCTCCGGCAAGGGATTCCGATATGTGTTTTCAAAGCAATTCGGGGCCTTTACCTCCTTAGTCATCGACGGTAAGGAGCAGATTGCAGAGCCGGTCCGGCTGACAGCGTGGCGGGCGCCCACCGACAATGACCGCAATATCAAGCTGTTCTGGGGCAGCTACAATAGCTGGCAGGGAGAAAATCTCGACAAGCTGTTCTCCAAAGTGTATAACTGTCAAATCTCCGAGGGCTGCGTCCGAGTGGAGGGTTCCCTGGCGGGAGTTTCTAGGAAACCCTTCTTCCATTACACATTGGAAGTGTCTGTGAATGCAGATGGAAGAGTCTCTGTCAGTCTGGATGGTAAAGTGCGGGAGAATGTGACATACCTTCCTCGGCTCGGCTTTGAGATCACCTTGACGGGGAAAAATATGCCCTTCCGGTATTACGGCTGCGGCCCGCTGGAAAGCTACTGTGATATGCGCCATGGTAGTACTGTGGGACTGTACGAGAGCAGTGCTGAAAAGGAGTATGTTCCTTATGTCCGCCCCCAGGAGCATGGCAATCATGTGGATGTGAAGCTGCTGGAGATTGGTAAGCTGCGGTTTGAAAGCGGGAATGCGTTCGAATGTAACGTGTCTTCCTATTCAGTAGATGCCATTGACAGGGCTGAACACACGGACGAATTGGTTTGCGATGGAAAAACCCATCTGAGAATTGACTATAAAGTGTCAGGAATTGGCTCAAATTCTTGTGGCCCAGAGTTGCTAGATCAGTATAGACTGTCGGATAAACAAATTGGCTTTTGTTTTGTTATTTCCCCTTTGTACAAGACAATAGAATAGGGCCAGTTCAATATGCTTCTGCCATTCATCGCAATAATAAAAGAAAAACAGACATCAGCTACAACAGGCATCAACTACAGAAGAAACAGCAAGAAATATCTGGAGTGGACTTCAAGCGCAGGGGTGAAAAACATGAAAACAGAGAAAGCCTTTTTACAGCTCAGCAATGGAGACCGGCAGGAATCCCAGATAAAAGTGACCGAAATAGTCGAGGAAGGGGTACATGCTGTCTTTATTGACGGATTGTCTAGCCATACACTGGACGCCGAATTCGGCGCGGGAATTGAATTGCGTGTGGATGGCATGAAAAGCTGGATGGCAGATTACCGTCACACCGAATACTGGTGCTATCCGGCTTTCGGCACCGATTTTTCCAACGTTCCGGAAGAAACCCAGGGCCTGATTTATGAGAAAGCGGACGGTAGCTTTGGCGTGATTTTGCCGGTGGTATCCGACCAGTATAAATGCGTTCTCACCGGAAACGGCAGGGATTCTGTTCTGGCAAAGCTGTTCAGCTGGTATGAAAACATGACCGCGTGCAAAGCGCTGGCCCTCCTCTGGGCCGAGGGGGAGAATCCCTATGAGCTTCTGGAAAGGTGCGCCAGCGTCGGTCTGAAGCTTCTGGGTACCGGTTACCGTACCCGTCAGGAGCGGCGTTATCCGGAGCTGTTTGAATATCTGGGCTGGTGCAGCTGGGATGCGTTTGAAATCCGGGTGAATGAAGAAAGCCTTTTGGCTAAGTGTCAGGAATTCAAAGAGAAAGGAATCCCCGTGAAGTGGGCAATCCTGGATGATATGTGGGCAGAGGTACGGGATTTTTATGGCAGGGGATACAAGACCCGACAGGAGATGTTCCGGCTGATGCATTCTTCCAGACTGTATTCCTTTCAGGCGGATCTCATTCGTTTCCCCAACGGACTGAAAGCCTGCATTGAAAAGATCAACGGGTTTGGGATCAAGGTCGGAATGTGGCATCCCACCACAGGCTACTGGATGGGCGCGGATCCGGAGGGCGAGGTATACAGACTGCTAAAAAACTGCCTGATCAAAACCGAGAACGGAATCTATATCCACAGTCCCGAGCAGGACAAGGCTTATAAGTTTTACTGCACATTCCATGACTACTTGAGAAAATGCGGCGCGGAGTTTGTAAAGATTGATAATCAGAGCATGAGCCGCAGATTCTATAAAGGAATAGCTCCGGTGGGGCAGGTAGCCCGGCAGTTCCATGATGCCATGGAGGCATCGGTTGGACAGCATTTTGACAACCAGATGATTAACTGCATGGGGATGGCAAGCGAGGATATGTGGAACCGAAGCGTCAGCCCCATTTCCCGGTGCAGCGATGACTTCCAGCCGGAAAACAAGGCCTGGTTCACAAAGCACATTCTGCAGTGTTCCTATAACTGTCTGATTCAGGGCCAGTTCTATTACTGTGACTGGGACATGTGGTGGACGGATGACGGTCAGGCCGTGAAAAACAGCATCCTGAGGGCCATCAGCGGAGGCCCGATCTATGTCAGTGATACCCTTGGCCGGAGCCGTGCCGAGATTTTGAAGCCCCTGGTTCTGGAAGATGGAAGAATCCTGCGATGCGACAGACCGGCCATGCCGGCAAAGGACTGCCTGACATCCGATCCGGTACACAACGGCAGGATCTTCAAGCTGCAGAACATGTGCAACGGCAGCGGCATTCTGGCTGTATTCAATCTGGATGAAGGGGAAAAACCGGTGTCCGGCTCCGTTTCCCCCCGTGATGTGGAAGGCCTGACCGGAGAAGAATTCGCGGTATATGAGCATTTTTCCGGAACCTGTCAGATCCTGAAGCCGGAGGAGCACTTTGACCTTTCGCTTGCGGACAGCAATGATTTCAAACTGTATGTGATTGTCCCGCTGAAAGATGGATGCGGTATGATTGGAAGAACGGATAAGTTTATTTCGCCCGCTACTGTCCGCTATGACAGTAGCGGCAGGGGAGAACTGGTGGAAGCTGGAACCTATGCCTATGTGGAGGATAGAAAGCTATGGGTAAAGAATTAAAAGAGTACATTATCAGCAAAAAGCACCATCAATTCAGAAGGGATTTTCCTGAGTATCAGAACCTTGCCCAGGAGTACCATAGACTGGGACTGTCTCCCAAGGAACACATGACCAGAAGGTTTGAACTGCTCTCCGGGCTGGAAACACCTGTATTGCTGCCGGACGAGAAAATCTGCTTTATGCGGACAGTGAAGCAAATTCCGGACTGCTTTACCGAAGAGGAATGGGCGGAAATCAAGCAGAAGCATTTTATCCACGAGTTAGGGTATATGTCCAACCTTTCCCCGGATTACGAGCGGGTAATCCGGGTGGGACTTCAGTCCCTTTACGACGATGCGGATGAATACGGAAAACGGATCATCAACGCGATTCTGAACTTGACGGAACGGTATCGTGAGGAAGCGGTTAAAGCAGGAAGGGACGATCTGGCCAAGGTGCTGGAGCGTGTACCCCGTTACGGCGCCACCAGCTTTTATGAGGCGCTGCAATCCTTCCGGATTCTCCATTATTCTCTTTGGCTGGAGGGCAACTACCACAATACGGTGGGGCGCTTTGATAAATATATGTATCCCTATCTGAAAGCGGATATGGAGAAAGGGCTGTACACCAGAGAAACCGCGCTGGAAATGGTGGAGGATTTCTTCCTGAGCTTCAATAAGGACAGTGACCTCTATGTGGGTGTCCAGCAGGGAGATAATGGACAGAGCATGGTTCTGGGCGGCATGGATGAAAACGGAAACGAGGTATTCAATCTCCTGTCTGAACTCTGCTTGGAAGCCAGCAAGAACCTTCTGATGATCGATCCCAAGATCAATCTGCGGGTCTACGAGCTGGGAAGCGAACTGACGAAAGCCGGACTGGGCTTCCCCCAGTATTCCAATGACGATGTGGTGATTGAGGGCCTGGTCAAGCAGGGGTATGCTCTGGAGGATGCCAGGGATTATGTGGTGGCTGCCTGCTGGGAATTCATTATTCCCAAGGTAGGCGCGGACGTTGCCAACATTGGCGCGCTGTCCTTTCCGAAAGTGATCGATGTCTGTCTGCATCGGTATCTGACTGAGAGCGAAACCTTTGATGATTTCCTGGAAAAGGTGAAAGAGGAAATCAACACGGAATGTGACAGAATCTGCGGAAATATCCAAGACCTTTGGTTTGTTCCATCTCCGTTCATGAACCTTATGATGGCCAGCGGAATCTATGAGGGCGGCAAATATAATAACTTTGGCATTCACGGAACCGGTATCGCCACAGCAGCGGACTCCCTGGCAGTGATCCGGAAATACATCTACGATGAAAAACGGTTCACGAAAGAGAAACTGATCGAAGCAGTGGATTCTGATTTCTCCCGGCACAGCGAACTGCTGCCGATCCTCCGGTATGAAGCGCCGAAGCTTGGTAACAACGAAGACCCGCCGGATTCCATGGCGGTGATGCTTTTGCACACGTTTGCCGAAAGCCTGAAGGGCAGAGTAAACTGCCGCGGCGGGGTCTACCGGGCGGGTACCGGGTCTGCCATGTATTATCTGTGGCACGCAAACGAAATCGGAGCATCCCCGGACGGAAGAAGAAAGGGAGAACCCTTTGGCACAAACTTCTCTCCCAGTCTGTTTGCCAGAATCAACGGCCCCCTTTCCGTCATCTCGTCCTTTACGAAGCCTGATTTCCGGGAAGCCATCAATGGCGGGCCTCTGACAATGGAATTTTCTGCGTCCATGTTCCAGGGCCCAGACAGCATTCAAAAGGTCGCGACGCTGGTGAAGACGTTTATCAATATGGGCGGCCACCAGATGCAGCTCAATGCGGTCAACACCCAGCTGCTGGAGGATGCCCAGAAGCATCCGGAGGCACACTCCCAGCTGGTCGTTCGGATTTGGGGTTGGAGCGCTTACTATGTGGAACTGGACAAAGAATATCAGGACCATGTATTAAGACGCCAGCAATACAGTGTTTGATATGAACGGAACGATTTTTGACATCCGGGAGTTCACGGTGTATGACGGCCCGGGACCCAGGATTACGGTGTTCTTGAAAGGGTGCCCCTTACGATGCAAGTGGTGCCATAACCCGGAGGGACTCACTTCAACCCGGCAGCTTGTGTATAAGAAAAACTTCTGTACCCATTGCGGCGCCTGCTGGAAGCCCTGCCAGCATCCGGAGTGCCGTCCTTTCGGCCGGTGCGTTCACGCCTGCGTCAACGGCTGCCTGAGCATCGCCGGGGAAGAGATTTCTGCGGAGCAGCTGGCGCAGCGGCTGCGAAAGCGCGGGGAAATCCTCAAAAGAATGGATGGCGGAATCACCATATCGGGAGGAGAACCGATGCTGCAGGCGGAATTCGTCTGTGAACTTGCGAACGAGTTGAGGGATTTCCACAAAGCGATTCAGACCAGCGGATACGCAGAGCCGGAAACCTATCAGAAAGTGATTCACTGCGTGGATTTTGTCATGCAGGACATCAAACTGGTGGATCCCGATGCGCATGTTCGGTATACCGGTGTCAGCAACGCGCGGATACTAGAGAATATTGAATGGCTGAAAACCAGCGGAAAAGACTTTGTTTTTCGGGTTCCGCTGATTCCGGGCATTACAGACACAGAGGAAAACCTGATTGCCATTTCCAAAATTGCGGGCCCGTTCCGGACAGAGCTGTTGCCCTACAATTCCCTTGCCGGTGCAAAGTATCCCATGTTGGGAATGGCGTATTCCCTTCCAGACGTGAATAACCGCTGCGAAGATTTCACAAGGTTTTTCTCCAATGCGGTATTGCTTGCGTAACAGTCCATTGCTTTTCCCCAAATATATAGAACCGTCATCAAAAGCGGAGCGAATCATCAATGAGGGAGGAAAAAGGGATGATAACCTATTGCGATAAAAACGTATTTCTTTTGAGCGGCAAGTGCTACAGCTATGGAATGTATGTTAATGCGTTGGGAATGCTGCAGCATCTGTATTATGGCAAAAGGATTGATGAAAGCGATGCAGAATTTCTTGCGGAGCAGTATGGAGACCCAGAAGCACCTTCTGGGAATGATATTAACTACACAATGGCCACAAACGGAATGCCGTCTGAAGTGGGCAGTTTCGGACGCGGAGACTTCCGGGCGGCAACTGTGATCATAAAGCGCAATGACGGAAGCGCAATGAGCTGTTTCCGATACAAAAGATGCAGCGTCCGGAAGGGAGCCATTCCGCTTCATGGCATGCCCTGCGTTAGGCATGCGGATGAAACCCTCACGATTACGCTGAAAGACGATTTTTCTGACACGGAATTGGATTTGAATTATACGGTTTCAGAAGACAGTGATGTTTTGGTTCGCAGCACTGTTATCCGAAATGTTGGTCCGGAGAGCGTTAAAATTTCCAGAGCGTATTCCTTCTGTACAGAGCTTCCGGATGTTGGAGAAAAATATTACGCCCTTCGGCTGGCAGGGGATTGGGCAAGGGAACGTCGGCCAATTTCGACACCGATAGAAGAAGGAACTCTGCGTATCGAATCAACCCGCGGTTATTCATCCCATCAAATGAACCCGTTTATGGCGATTATGCGTGAGGGATGCTCAGAAAATGTGGGAGAGTGCTTCGGCTATAGCTTGATATACAGCGGCTCATTCGCGTTGACTGCGGAAAAGTCTTGCCGGAACACAATTCGCGTGCAGGGTGGAATAAACGACTATACGTTTGACTGGCAGCTCAAGAGTGGTGAGTCTTTCGAGACACCGCAAGTAGCAATGTGCTGCTCTATCGAAGGACTGGGTGGCCTTTCACGCGCTTATGCTGATTTCTTCCGCGAGTACATCATTCATCCCGACCGCGTTTATCAGCACCGTCCCGTTGTCGTCAATAATTGGGAAGCAACATATTTTGGCTTTACTAATGAAAAGTTATTCGCAATTATTGATGAAGGGGCCAAACTGGGGGTCGATACATTCGTTTTAGATGACGGATGGTTTGGCAAACGGAAGAATGAACAGACTGGACTTGGAGACTGGTTTGTCAATGAAAAGAAAATGGAGGGCGGGCTGAATTCGGTAATTCATCGCTGTAAAGAGAAAGGACTGCGATTCGGACTGTGGATTGAACCGGAAATGGTTTCCGAGGACAGCGCTCTATATAGAGCCCATCCGGATTGGGCGGTGAAGAAGGAAGGCGTAGAACCTTGTCGATCCCGATATCAATTGGTGCTGGACTTTACGAGAAAAGAAGTTGTAGACTATGTGTTTTTTGTGGTCAGCAAGCTTCTCCAAGAATATGACATTTCTTATATAAAGTGGGATAAGAACCGGGACTTGACAGAAAATTTCACCGCGAATCTTCCGCCGGACAGACAGGGAGAATTCCTGCATCGGTATATGTTGGGCGTATATGATCTTGCGGAGCGGATAACGACTGCTTTTCCTAATGTTTTCATAGAAGGCTGTGCAGGTGGCGGAGGCCGGTTCGATGGCGGAATGCTGTATTACTTCTCGCAGAGCTGGACCAGTGATGACACCGATGCGGCAGAGCGCGCGAAAATTCAATGGGGCACATCGATTGCTTATCCGGTCAGCGCCATGAGTTGTCATGTTTCAATCTGTCCCAATCATCAGGTTGGGAGAATAACGCCCTTTGAAACGCGAGGGGCTATCGCGTCCCTCGGTGCAACAGGTTATGAACTTGATCTATCCAAATTGTCAGAAACAGAAAAAAGCCAAGTCAAGTCCCAGATTGCCAATTACAAAAGAATTGAAAGCCTGGTGCTTCGGGGAGATTTGTATCGGTTAAGCAGTCCGTTTGAAAGCAATTACTTCGTTGAGATGTTGGTTAGCAAAGATAGGGCAAATGCATATGTTGTGGGCGAATGCCTCCGGAAGGAACCAGTGGAGCATCCTGTTTTCGTTAAGCTGAATGGGCTGGACGAAAGCGCGGTATACCTGATCGAGGAACTGGGGTCGTCAGCCAGCGGCCATGTACTGGGGAGCAAAGGCCTCGCCCTTCCATATGTGCAGGAATACGGAAGTTGGACATGGCACTTACATCGGATCGGCGCCGTATGCGCGCAAGATTGGGAAGAATGACGGGCGGACTGGCATGACAATGAATCACCAGAAGATGGTACAGTGCATGCTGTGAACATAATAAAGGAGCGTTCCAATGAAAATATACTCTGTATTTGATTCAGAATTTCAAATGTACGGACAGGTCGTGAACGGACTTGACGAGGCGGCACAGGAGATTGGAAGTATCCTTAGCACTATCCCGCTGACAGAAGACGTTGCCTACATTCCGGAGTATTTGCCATTACAGGAATTGCCGGCAATGGTGGAAATAAGGGAGCATTGCTTTGGGGGGATGCCTATCCAGCTTGGCTGCTGCTATGGATTCAATTCCAGACTGAATTGTCTGGAATACCATCGGAACAGTGAATTCAACCTTTCCCCGGAGGACTTTATCCTTCTGCTTGCGCGCCGGGATGAGATTAAAAATGGTTTTTTGGATACAGCAAAGGTCAAGGCTTTTCGTGTACCCGCCGGTACAATGATTGAAATATTTGCCACAACCCTGCATTATGCGCCGTGCCACTGTAATCCCGGAAAAGGCTTCCGTGTACTTGTGGCTCTGCCACAGGGCACAAATACCGTTATATCTGAAATTTCAGATATAACGTGGGAGGACAAGCTGCTGTGGGCACAAAACAAGTGGCTTATAGCCCATCCGGACTCACAGGAGGCCCAGCTGGGAGCCTATATTGGGCTGTCTGGTGAAAATATCTGTATTAATCATTTCACCTGCGAAAATTACGCAACACAACGAGAGGGTCAGTCACAGTTTGTTAGTCAAGCGTGAGTATCCAGAATTCCGGATACTAGTGGTAAACTCGCAAAGGCGTTTTCTTGCAGGCTGGGATTCCGCAGCACTGCAGTGCTGCGAAGCTGAAAATATTGGAGAAGAGAAGATTTTAGATGAGGTCTATGGAGTTACATTTTACTGGCATAGGAGCAGCGTATTATCCGGTACTTGGCAGTAACTGTGCTTTCTTCGAACATGACAACCATCTTTACTTAATTGACTGTGGGGAAAGTACGTTCAAAGCAATGTATTCCAGAAATGAAATTTTTCGATACGAAAAGATCATTGTGCTGCTTACGCATTTGCATGCGGATCATATCGGAAGTCTTGGTTCTTTCCTTTCTTTCTGCAAAAATATCCTTCAAAAAAAGGTTTTATTGGTAGCAGAAGAGAACACGATTGTCCATATTTTATCTCAAAGCGGTGTCCAGCCTGATTTGTATGACTTTTCAACTGACTTTGAAACATGTGGTACCGGTCGACTGTCCATTCATCCCCAGCGGGTAATTCATGCGAAAGATATGCTCTGCTGTGGATTCGTATTTGCGTGTGACGGAGAAAAGACGTATTATAGCGGAGATGCTTGTGCCATACCTGAGAATATTTTGAACGCGTTCCTGTCTGGTAAAATCAAAACCATGTATCAAGAATGCACCTTCCTGGAAACAGACAGTGCATCTCATTCTTCCCTCAAGAAGCTGTGTGGATGGATTCCCGAACAAGAACGAAATCGCGTCTATTGCATGCACTTGGGCGGCAATATTGAGAAAGAGATTGTCAAGGCCGGATTCCGTATTCCGGAAGTAGTAACCCGGCGGATTTAAGTGTTTTTCGCTTGCTGAGGCGCTGCCCCAATCCCCGAAAAACACTGGTTAGTGTTCTGGAACCGCTGGAAAATTCCAGCGGCTACGCGATTTTACAAATCGCTGAATGGGTATCAACGCCCATTTTTCTCCAGTTCCTTCTCCCCGGCAGGAACATCTACTTCAAGAATCCGATAGACATATGCTTTGGCAGCTTGCAGACAGCGTATATCCTCCCTGGCTTTCTGGTAATCTGCGTCCATGGCTTTCTTCTCAGACAGGAGCTGGGCATATTCTGTTTGCAGGTTTTTGACGGTGGGCAGTTTTTTCATTCCCTGTTCATCAAGGAACTGTTTCGCCGCCTTGTGCAGGAAGACTTCCGATTCATGCTCTGACAGGAATTTTTGGAGCAACCAGCCTTCCGGTAAGCAACATAGGTGTCACGGGTTTTAGCGTAGTTGATGATGTTCTGCTGCAAGACTTTAATTTCCGCCATGCGCTGCTCGCCGGACTTCATCTTGGCGGACAGGGTATGGTACTGGGCTGTGACGGCGGCAGTCCTTTCTTCCAGAACGCTTCTATCCAGCAGATTGTGTTCCTCCATATAGATCAGCGTTTGGGAAAGCTGTTTCAGATTGAAGTTCTTTGCCCACCGTGTGTAACCGGCACCTCTTCCTTCCTGCAGCTTTCGGAGCGTCCCCGGAATGGTCGATGAGGGCGATGCCTTTCACACCCCGGCGCACATAACGCCCCATTCGCTTGTTCCACAGTTCGTAGTCCGCGCACGCGGTGGTCAGAAAGTCTGTCCAAATCTGATAGCTGCCGGTCACTTGCGTTGCAATGTGATCTGACAACTGACAGTATTGTTGCAGTACAGATGCCAATCCGATTTCTTTCATTTGGATTCTTCAGATTCACAGGAAAGGGGTTGCCTCATTACATTTTGTGAGACAACCCCATCATTTTCTCTATATATATGATTCAATCTTGCTGGTGGCAAACAGTTTGCTAAAACAATTTGTGAAAAAAAGAAAGACCTCTTTTTCAGCAATGCCGCTTAGTTAACAGCTAGGCGGCATTATTCCATTTATTGGGGGTGGTGAGCAACGAAACGAAAGTGTAGTTGTTCGCCGCTTTTGGGTAATCAGAGCATGACAAGAAAGCGGATCGGAAAATCCGCTTGAAAAAGACTATTCAAACCAGAAAGATTATGCTACTCTATATGTGAAGCTGACAGATGGTTTCTGTGTTAGCTTACGAGTATCTTTTCGACCGGGGCGAATGGGCGAAATGTACTTCATAAGCATAGCTTCAAGAATGGGTGGAGGGACTGCGCCAAGAAAGAATTGCAAACTGATATGTACCGCATCGGAGAAATTTACCTTATATGCGTATTTTCTCTGGTTTTGTTGAATGACTACGGATCGGGTAATCATCTCGCAGAAGTTGTACATCGTAAGTTTTGCAAAGACTTCCTGGTGCACGAACTCCACCTTTTTTGCGTGCAAATGCAGCAAACCAAGCGTATGTTTTAGTGCACGGAAAGAGGTTTCAATACCCCAGCGCATGGCATAAAGCCGTTCAATATCAGCCAAAGGAAATAAGTCCGAATCCAGATTGGTAATAATGGTTTCACACGTCGTATCCGAAATAGGAAAGCGAACGATTCTGAAATGCAATGTATAAAATACAGCGGGATCGTGTTTTCTGGATGTTAGCGGCAGGTAGTCGAAATGAACGTTGGAAGGTAGAAATTTGTAGTGATTTCTGTCTTTGCATAGCTGCTTTGCGCTAATGGTTTGTTTTCTTGTCAGATTAAGGTGGAACGGAATATCGTATTCCATCATGTCAGGCAAATTAAGACCTGAAGCAATTCCCGTAGTATTGTCCTTAATTCGAACAAGAAAAAACCATCCCTTTTCCTGAATATGAGCCAGATTATTATAGGATTCATAGCCTCTGTCGGCAAGCAGCAACACTTTTTCAATGTTGGAGCGGTCTACCATGTCGGTTAACGCTTTGGATTCATTCCAGTTTCTTCTCTTTTGGAGTATCGCATCCAGATAGATGCATTGCAGCAAGTCATACATAGCGTTTATGTGTAGTAAATTGTACGCTTTCTGCCCGTTTGCTCCGGGGAAGTACGAATCGGGGCCATTGGGATTTGCTGCAATCTGCAAATCAGAGCCGTCAACTGCAAGCAGCCGAAGACCACGGTATCTTGAATCTTCATCAACTTTTGCTGTAAAGTGCTGAAACAGGCAATCAAACGCTTCGGGTAGAATCTTGGCTCTGCGCTGTATGAATGCTGAGGATGTGCCAATGGACGGGTCTAGTCCAAAGAAATCCATGATTTCCTGATTCAGCGTTCCGCCTCGGAAAGCCAAAATGGAAGATATCACTTTTTGAAAAGGAAACTTTCTATTTCTCGTGTTATCCTTTCCTGGACGAGTCGAGAAAAGCCACTTACAATCGGTCATAGCCTGAATTGTGCCGTTTAGAGCTTGTTTTACTGCATCTGGTTTCATAGAAAAGCCTCCTTGTAGTTTGGTGTGTCGGAACACGCTTCTAACTACAAGGGCCATTTTGCTAACCGCAGTTAGCAAAATGGCCGCACGAAATGATGCTTTTGTCAAGCCCTATTTTGAATTATTACAAAAAATCTTGAATTATTACAAAAAATCCTCCTACCGTCTCATTTCTGAGGGTAGGAGGATTCGTCAGCTTAACTTACTGACATTGTATTTTTCAGAAGTCTTTCTTTTTTGCAGCCCAATATTACGTATGATTGTCAAGCACTTCACCGATTATATGTATTTTTCTAATGAAAAACTTGAAATACGAATATGTTTACGCTCTACTGTATATGATATACATAGTTTCTCTCCTGTATTGTCATACTGAACAAACGGATAAAAACAGCTTCCTTTCATATCGGCTTGCAACAAAATCGTACTGTTTTCAAGGTTGTTTCTGTCAATTTTAAGTATACCGATATGATTTCGATCTGTGGGGGCGTGAAATAAATACAATTCATTTCTGAAGAAAATGAAATCCGAACGGGACTGACTGTCACCCACCAATACGGGCTTATCCCAAGTTTTTGACAGTAAATTGTAGCAAGTCAAAATCCCGTAATCTGAACCCCACTTATTTCGGTTATCCCCCGGAATCGTATTCCCGTCTTCGTCAATACTTGCTTGCCACTGTCTTACAAAATAGTATGCCTTATCATTTAAAACATAAACTGCGTTTTCCCAAAGAGTATCGTTTCGAAAAGAACCCTCACCTTCATCGGGTTGCGCAACATATTCCCATGTAATCAAGTCGGTACTCTTAATTATACAGTTAAAATTGCCGCTGTATGCACCAGTATAATAATACGTAAGTCCGTTTTCGGTTCGGGTTGTTAATTTTTGCATAATACCGATATCTGAGCGCATTTCTTTATAGCCTATACCATTACAGGCAAGAGCGTTCTTTATACCAGAGGTGCCGAAATCATTTACCGTATCGTATACTTTAAAACGATTGACTTTAATTTCACCTAGTTTTTCGGTTTTAATGTTAAAAATACGGTATAAACGGTAATATTGGTCGTCTATAAGAGCCGTCCACAAAACATATATATTATCAGACTCATCATTTTTTTGCATAAGAATCGTGTCATAAACTTGTACAACTGTATGACCTAACAAATCGTCTCCGACGGACATTATATCAATTATGGTCTTTTCATTCATTGCTTTTACCGGTGCGTAAGCAAGGCGAGCTGTTTGAAAGTTCGGATTTTCTTTGTCAGAAGAGGTATTTGCATAATAGGACACAAATATTTTTTCATCAGCATAACAAAATGTCGATACATGACACATCTTATCTCCGCTTTTTTCAAAATCTCCGATAACAGACCCATTTATTTCGTTTGAAAACGATATTGCTTTTTCGCTGTTATCGATAATTGCTTCTATAGTGGCGTACTTGGTTTTGTCCATCTTTTCACATGGATATACTATATGTTTGTTATCAGTCGTAATATCGGATGTGAAAATATCGTTTTTACCAATTAGCATTGCTTTTAGCTTCCTTTCTCGATTTGTCCTTATTCAATAAAATAATTGATTACAGCAGGGAGGATAGAAATGAAAGATATGTTTCATCGAATACGCACAACCAAGATCTAGAAATGATACAATTCTGTCAACAGCGTATTCTTTAGTCACAATGAAACCGTAACAAAAGCCGATGCGATTAGCAGAAGAAGATTAATGTATGACTTCATCATGATTATTCCAAGAGGCAGGTTAACCAAAATGAAGCTACGGCAATATCACTGCATCCACTATTTTGATTAATGAGAACCAAGTCGCTGGATATTTCAATAAAGTATGGTATTACAGATTTGTCTATGGTATAAGTAATTAACTCAAACTTCGCACCCCATTTCAGGCATAGAAGTGTCCATTAACCCCTCGAAATCGAGGAAACGCTTCATGTCATCAGGCAAACCCGTAAGGAAATCCAGCGCGCAAATTTCCTCTTTCTGGGTAATAAATCCCTCCAGTAGTTTTTGAAGAAAAAGTTGCAATTTCTCAAAAGCAGCAGCAAAGGAGATGTCCGCTATTTCATCCGCTGCCAAGCAGAACAGCGGCCCGGAAGATCGCAGATCGCCGTCCTCCCGGACGCCCACTGCCAGAAACATATACCGCATAAATACAATGGCGGTCTGCGCGCACATGGCATCGTAGGACAGGGAGCGGCATTCCTTCGTCAGTCTCAGGACGGACTTGCAGGTCTTAAAAAACACCTCAATATCCCATCGCTTGCCGTAAAGCTGAATCACCTCGTCTTCGGTCAGAGAGGTATCGGTACTCAGTAGCACAAGGTAGTCCTTACGGTTGCTGCGGTTGCGCACGAAAACCAGTTACGCGGGAATCGGCACGGCATCCTCATCCCCTCCGTAAATCTCTACCGGCACACTCAGAAGATACCGGGAGCGGCCGCACCGGTGCTTGCAGCTGCGGAAGATATCCTTGCAAGAGCACATCTTCCCTTGAAAATGGTAACGGATTTTGCTGCTCTTTTTCACCATGGCAACCACATCCAGTTCCAGTTCCTTCATGGAACGGATCACCTTGGGGGAGAAAAACCAGCTGTCAAACAGCACATAATTCGCCTGGATTCCTGCTTTGATTGCGTCAGAAATCAGCTGTGGAATTACCTTTGTTGCCTTTTTCGTGGCACATTTCCGCGCTTTTGCGCCGTTGGAGTTGGAATCAATCTCACGGCTTCCATTGATGCGGCTGTCCTCCTTTTCCGAGGACAGGAGGCAGGAATTGACCGGCAGGAAGGTCACACCGTCAGGCCATCCCAGGGTCAGCATACGGAAGCCACGGGTAAAGCGGTGACTGGCGTGGTCATAGACCTTTGCCAACAGCTCCACCTTTTTGGAACCTTTGCGCTCGTAAATGGAATCATCCACGATGAATGCGTTTCTCCGACCCTCGGAAGTCAGCGGTGCGATGGCTTCGGTAATAATTCTGGCAGACAGCAGAGTGATAAAGCGCTTCCAGCCAATATGGGTGGAGTTTTTCAGACGGTAAACCGCGTCCTTCCGGAATTCCGGGGCCTTTTCCGACTGCATATCCAGAAACATACTGCGGTTGCGGAAGACCAGACAAAACAAGTATTGAATCAGCGTAACAACAGAAAATCCCTGTTCCTTGTAAGCGTTGCACTTCTTCAAAATGCCGCCGATCTGATACTGTCTGAAAAATTTCTGGATTCTGGAAGAAAAACGCTTTTCATTTTCAACATCAAATGCTATACTGTTCATAGTGCAGACCCCTTGTATGTGTTTGGTGTTTTGTGGTGATTACATTATACCATACATTGGGTCTGTACTGCTTTTTTATTTCGGACTTTCGATTAAAAAGTTTGGATTTCTAGGGGTGCGAAGTTTGAGTAATTAACATTCTAAAAAATATCTGCGCACAATCTATTCAGTTTTTGCGCTCTCTTTGCTGATATATACAAAGCTGAAAAACGTTGCGCCTATTCCAAAGATCCAAACCGTAGTTTTTTATCCTCACATCCACAACATGTTCTTGAAAAGGAATTTATTTCATATTATAATAATATTATATTGCAAACCACATTTGATTCAATAACATATATCGGCTTTTTATAACACTATCTTGTATTTTCGAGAGGAGAAATAATATGGTAAATTTTCGTCATGAAGACTATTCTCAAATAAAGGGAAATCTTCCCTGCGTTGTAAATTATGATATTATTCGCATAAAAAACAAATTAAGCAATATCGCAAATTGGCATCAAAATTTTGAAATACAGTTATGTTGCGAAGGGTCAGGATTCATAATAATAGACAGCGTCAAGACAGAAATAGGTGCAGGTGATATAGTTGTGGTAAATTGCAATACTATTCATTTCACTGGGACAGACGACTATATAAAATATCATTGTATAATTGTGGATACTGATTTTTTCGCCAATGCTGGCATTGATTGCACTGACATTCAATTTGAAAACACTTTTAAAAACCCATTAATTCAAAATTGTATTATTGATACTGTTCAAACATATAAAAATCCCGATGATATTTGCTATAAAGCAAAATTACAATACTTAATTCTGAAGTTATTAATTGAAATTAGATCATACCATACCAGAAGTTTTCCTGGGTTAAAAAATAATATAAAGTATTTCGAAGAGGTAAAAGAAACAATCCTGTATATCCAAAAAAACTATGATAAAAGAATTACTTTGGAAGAATTATCTAAAGAAATATATATTGATAAATACAGTTTATCAAAAAAATTTAAAGAATTTACCGGAATTACAATTGTAAATTATATAAACAATTATCGTTGTAAAATGGCATTGTTACTGATACAAAACGGAGAGCAAATTAATAATGCCGCAAGGCTTTGCGGATTTAATAATATTTCATTTTTTACAAATACGTTTAAAAAGTACACCGGAAATTTGCCCTCATTTTATAAAAAGAAAAAAGGAAAAACATCTATGGCTGCGGGCATCTCTTGTCCGCATGGCACGTCCATTTGGAATGCTTAGAAAACAAATATACCAGTTCGGCAACTCTGATATGTGATTGGGCAGCGTTGGGTAAATGTAGGCATCCTGCCCTGCTGCCACACAGTAATAATTCCATCCGAGCCTGCGTTCATCCACATTGCGTGGGATAAACATGCGGTTGTTATGAGCAATATTATAGGCTGTATCATAGTGTCCTGCTAATGGTTTTCCGTTTCAAAATCGGCACCTCCGTTATCTATCAGATTTCTACCAACTGCATATTTTCCTACTGATAGAAAAGGAAGGGCCGGCAGTGTATTCCGGATACAAAATGCGAAAAACAGTTGATATTCCTGCGTTTTCTGGAATGACAGGATTCCATTGGCTTCCCTTGTATTCCATGGGCGTCCAGATACACTTCTGGACGCAAAATCCATCGCCAGCGACGGTGTACCGGTTCAAGTCCGGTCACCGGCACCATCAAAAGTATCCAATAAAAGCTATTTACAGTTGTTTTGGGTGCTTTTTCTTTGCTTTTCATTTCCCCATTTTCCTCAACAAGGTTCAAAAATTAGGAGGGCAATCGGAGTGTACTCCCTTCCCCAAGCTGGGTAGATTCCGAGAATCGCATTGGTAGAAGCAACCTTGGAATCGAAATTCAGATGGGTATAGATGTTGGATGTGGTGGAAATACCGCTGCGTCCCAGCCACTCTTGAACTCTTTCAGGCTCACGCTATTTGCATACAACAAACTGGCACAGCTATGACGGAGGTCATGGAACCGCGTGTACCAAAATCCCCTGTAACCCCATCTCCGAAATACTACTGTTTCCTATGGGGCAGCCAGGGCAGCCACCACTTTACCTTCTATATTGTTCCGATAATTCAAACACTATTATTCCGATACCATTGCTATTGTTCCGTGGGGGATGATCTTATGTCAATTCTCAGAAATGCAATCCAATGTAAGATTTGTGGAGACGTTATAGAGTCCACTTCCATTCACGATTTCAAAACTTGTTCTTGCGGTGCCTGTTCCGTTGACGGTGGGCATGATTATCTTAGGCGGTGTGCAAAGTCGCTGGATGACTTCGTCGATCTGAGCGAATTTCAAAAGCAAGATGTTGAAGAAAAATTGGATTGGGGTAGTTGTATGCGCGAAAAGCCCCTGAAACCCTATCTCCGAAATACTACAGTTTCCGCAACTTTGCTACCACCGCTCTCTATACCTCTTCAGAATTTTCTCCGCTTAGAGAGGCGAAAAACGGGAAAAATCGCCCCCAAAAGCTACAGTTGTCAAAGAGATTCTGTAAGTTGCACCGTCGCCGATAGGCGGAGATACACAGCCCAAAAAGCAGCTGCCTCATCAGTACGGTGAGGCAGCTGCAATTAGCTCCGAAAGGGGCAAGCGTGCGGCACTGGAGGAAAGGAGTTCTCATTTGCCTTTTTCTTTCAGCGCATCACGAACCCGCATAAGAGCCTTACCCAGCAGATTCTTTCCGTTCCATTTTGCGGGACTGGTACTGTTGGGGTCGCTTGCTTCCATGCCGATACCCCAAATGGTGTCGTAGGGGCTGGCTTCCGCAAGAATCTTGTTCCCGGTACTCAGAAGCGTTTGCCGTGCATTTTCGTTTTGGCTGAATTTTGCGAGATTGGCATGGTACACAACATCTTCCTTCCATCGATCCCATGCGCTGGTATCCAGCCCCTTTACTTGCCTGCCCAGCTGCTTACACTTGGCTGGATCCGGCTCGTTCATAATCAGGGTATACCCTCGGAGGTCGCCTGCAAGAAGGGCTTTCTTTGCCATCATGTATTGCTCTGCGGTTTCATATCGGATGCCCTCGATGATAAAGGGGCTCCGGAACCACTGGCTGAACACGCCGTAATCTTCATATTCATGCCAGAAAAACTGAAACCCGGAATTGCTTTCAGATTTCGTTCCTGTTGCCTGTGAGAGAATGGAAGTCCCCAGCTGCAAGGCGCTGTCATCGATCACTGCGATGGTGACATCCATATTATAAGGACTTTCCCGAATGGCTTTGATTGCCACGCGCCATGCTTCCTTGACGGGATAGCCATAGATGCCGGAGGAAATCAGCGGGAAGGCGATGGAGCGGCAGCCCTTGGAGTAGGCAACCTTCATGGCATTTTGGTAGCAGCAGTACAGCAGCTTTTCTTCGTTGTGATTGCCGCCCTGCCAGATGGGGCCAACGGCGTGGACGATGTACTTTGCTTTCAGCTTGAAGCCGGGGGTAATGACCGCCTCGCCGGTGGGACAATGCCCCAAAGCGTCGCAGGCGGCTTGCAGCTGACTTGCGCCGGCAGCCGCGAAGATCTCTCCGCAGACACCGCCGCCGTGCCGGAGCTGGCTGTTGGCTGCGTTGACGATGCAGTCCACGTCCAGCTCGGTGATGCTTTGTTTCCGGATGCGTAAGGTTCCTGCCATGGGATTCAACTCCTTTTCTGTTTTTCTTTATTCTATCACGAAAGCAGAATGAAGTACAGATAAAACGGAAATTGTGTAATGTTCCGATGCTTATGAATTGCACCCGTTTTATGGGACAGAATCCCGGTATAATGGGGGCAAGGCGAGCGCAGAAACAGAAACAAGAACGGGAGGTTACGACGATGATTATCAAATTTTTGGAAGATTTGCTCCACTGGAACGAGGAGGAAGAAGTGCTGGACGCGGAGTATGAGCCCTTCCGGGATCAACTGAGTCTGGCGGGGCCGAGCGAGGAGAAACTGCGGAAAATGGACTCGGATGACCGGGTGGCCGCACTGGAGCAGGCAAACCTTGACCCTTACGATTTCATTTATCTTGCCTGCTGAAACGAAACTATTTACAACCGGCGTGCAGTGGTCATAATGGAATCAGAGATGGCAAAGAAGAACAGTACTCACGTGAGGTGATTGCAAATTAGAACTTAATTTATTTTAGTTCTATATTGACAATAATGAAATTCTATTATACACTTAAAGCAGAGGTGATTACGATGGCAAGAATCATTTCAAAGTGTCCTGGCTGCGCGGGAATGCTTCATATCACAACTCTGCGTTGCCCAGACTGTGGAATGGAGATAAAACAAGATTATTCGTTATCGCATTTTGAAAAACTGACGGATGAGGAATTTTGCTTTTTGACGGCGTTTCTCCGTCAGCGTGGTAATCTCAAAAATGTGCAAAATGAGTTGAGAATTTCCTACCCCACGGCAAAGAAAAGACTGGATGAATTGCTGATCCGCTTACAACTGGCAGAACCAAACGAGGAGGAATTGAACATGACAGAGATATCAGGGTTATCCGTTGACCGCACCAGCGCAAAAGCATCAGAAATCATTAAAGCAAAGTTGAAGGACAACGGAGGGCGCGTCATTGTCCATACAGCCAGAGGTTTACCCTGTGAAATCGTTGCTCACCCTGACGGGAAATCCTTCACCAGCAAAAAACTGCCCATAAAACCACCCTATGAATATGTGGTTTTCGATACGATTGTGGATTTGCTGGTTAGAAACGGTGGCAGAGCCAGAAAGGGAAACGGCAGGAATTACAAGTTGGGAGAACCAGAGTGTGATGAAACCACGGTTGTAGGTGCAATCGCGAAGTATTATGCAGGTAAGAAGTACGGCGATTCGGTGTTTGATCCCGTATTTGTGTTTGCTGCCGTTTTGGAGTGGGCAGGTATTGCTCACAACGAGCGTGGCGAATTGGTACTAACGCAAGCGTACAGGAGTTTATTATGATTCGTTTCTTGCTGTTCATATTCATTGGATTCTGGTATGATCTTCTGTTCAGAAAGAATCACTATTGAGGAGGATTCCCATGAAAAAGGTGCGCATTACCGCCATGCGAAAGGCCTGCTATCCTGACCTGATGGAGAAGTACGAAAATCCCATCCAGCACGCCTGCGAAGTCCAAGAAGGACAGGTCTGGGTCGCCAACGGCTGGTGCAAGCCGGAGGGCTTCTGCGACAGCGCGTGGGACAGCATTTCTCCCTTCGTCATGACCCTTGCCCACGGCGGCGGAGATTTCTATGATGGCTGGATGAAGAATCCCAAATCCGCCATGATCTCCTGCAACGACGGCTTCCGGCCTGTGAGCTTTTATCTGGAAGCACTGGACGAGGATGCGGAATGAACCGGGCGGAACTGGAACGCTATATCGCGGAGGTTTATAGTACGCTGGGGGAGAACCCCTGGGCGCAGTCGCCGACAAATACCGTGTTCCGGCATCACCATAATCGGAAGTGGTTTGCCATTATCATGGACATTCCCAGAGAAAAGCTGAGCCTTCCTGGCGATGGAATTATGTCTGCGGTGAATGTCAAATGCGATCCCCGGCTGATCGGCTCCTTTCGGGAAGAACCGGGAATATACCCAGCGTATCACATGAACAAAGCCCATTGGCTGACTATCGCGCTGGACGACAGCGTGGAAGAGGAGAAGCTTAAATTCCTGCTGGATATGAGCTATGAGCTGACGAAGTGAGCGATACAAAGGGCGAGATTACCTCACCCGAAATCCCAAATCCCGGTGCAGTTCTAGCGCATAGATGCTGGTTTGGGCACCGTCGCTGACATACCCCGGCTCAACCCACGGAAGAAATTTGTTGGCAAAGGCATACCCCCAGAAGTGAGCCAGCTTCGGCCCTGCCACTTCCAGATAGATGTAGTAGCGCTGAATGGCATCTTCATACTCGCTTAGGGCATCCTTGTATGTTTCCCGGAAAGCGGCGATGGCTTTCTCCGCCGCTGCCCGGCGGGGGAGCGCCTGCATGATATGCTCCCGGAGGAAAACATCATAATCCAGTTTGGTGAACTGGCTTGCCATAGGATTATGGAAGTTGGACAGATTCGCCTGAAAGCCGAGGTAAGCGGCATAGACCAGATCGGAAAGGATTTGCTGCTCTTTGGTTGCAAGCAGCTTTTCAGCTTCCTCTTTTCCGATTTTGGACGCAAGGGCGCAGGCGGCTTCTTGGAATGCGGTTTCCACCGGTGGAAACTCCGGATCCTGCTCCCGCAGCACGGTCTTCATGTCCGAAATAAAGGCGTCGGAGGTCAACTGGGACAGGATGGATTCGATTGTATTCATTTGAATTTCCCTTTCTTTCGCTATTTTAGAACTAATAACTAGTTCTAACGGACTTAGTATATGAGCAAGAAAAGGAAAAGTCTGTCGAATTATGGGAGGAACAAAAAAAGAGGGCCGGAACCGACCCTCTCAGAGCTTATTCCGTTAATGCCCGGACGGCATTGAGAATCCGCACTTGCTCCTGCTGGGGCAGACGGCCAATGGCTGCGGACAGCTCCGAAATGACGCTTTCGTTGGCGTGCTCCACCACATCCTGCAACAGTGCGTCCGCGGAGACTCCCAGCGCGTTGGCAATCCGCACAAAGGTGTCCAGCTTCGGCGTTTTCACACCCCGTTCGATGACGCTCATGTGGGTGGGACTGATGTCCACAATTTCTGCCAGCTGCTCCTGCGTCAGATGCGCCCGCTCTCTGGCTGCCTTGATTCTGCTCCCGATTGCTGCCTGATCCATGATAACCCCTCCTTATAGAACGAGTTTTCGTTCTAAAGTTAGTATATCCGGGATGCTATGCGGGAAACAGAATCTAAAAGAACTGCTTGAATCGTTCTTTAGAACTTATGCTAGGGGGGAACGAAAAGAAAAATGTTGCGCTATTCGTAACGAATAACACAACATTTTTATAACGGGGCAAGTTCGTTGTTGGTTCTGGTCAGGGCTGAATGACGATTTTTTCGACGGACAGTGTGCTGCCGTCCACCGTCAGAATTGCCAGCGTGATCTCCTGATCGAACCGGCGCTTGCCGCAGCTGCCGGGATTCAGCCAGAGCCGTCCGTCCATTACCTGCTCAAAATACTTGTGGGAGTGCCCGAAGATCACCGCGTCGATGCCGGTTAAGATTTTGGGGACTTCCTTTTTGTTGTGCACCAGAAAGAACCGGCAGTCCTCGATCTGGAAGGTCAGCGTTGCGGGGATATGCTCTGCCCACGCCTTGTCGTTGTTGCCCCGCACCACATAAACCGGGGCGATTTCCTTCAGCCGGTCGATGATTACCGACTTGTTGATGTCGCCGCCGTGGATGATGGCATCACAGCCGTCAATGGCGGCAAGCACCTCCGGGCGGAGCAGCCCGTGGGTGTCAGACAATACTGCAATTCGCTTTGCCATGTTTGTCACCTCAATTCTTTTTCAATCAGCGACACCGCTATTTCAAAGGCTTTCACCCGGCGCTGTGCCAGCGTGATCTGGGACTTGTACCTCGCCGGGTTTTCCTTGCCTTGCAGGGTCAAGATCGTTGAGCGCAGCTTGTGGAGCGTGGAATAAATCTGCCGTTTGGCTTCCAGAAGTTCCTCTTTTGTGTATTCCATGGCAATAACCTCTATTACAGATAAGATACCAGAGTCCTTATACCCCTTTATACCCACATCGCCGGGGTATAAAGGGGTATATTAGTATATCACCTGCGCATGGCAGGTGTTTTCTGCAGTGGGGAAATACTTACACCTGGTGGGGCGTATTCGCTTTGCAATCATTCAAATAGGTTCCGAAAGACTGACAGAATTCTGCTTCGCTTAGCAGCATCTTTTCCGCGAAAGCCTCGTAGCTTTCTGCATCCGTGGGAATTCTAAGCCCGTGCTTCACAACGCAAATATCATCTCGCGGAAAAACGTTCTTTTCAAAAGAGATTCCGCTGTTGAGGTGAAGCACCAGATCTTCCTCCCCGGTAGCTTCCGGATAAAGGTAAAGTCCGAGCTTTGCATCAAAACGAAACATATAGGCCAAAAGCTGCAAATAATCCTTATTCCCGATGTTATCCAGAGGCTTATACTTGGCATCCGCGATAACACGATTGTCAGACACTTTGCTGATGAAATCGGGATATATAAGACCGATATTGCCGCCGAACAGCCGCTGAGCACCCGTACCAGCCTTATTCATGGGATGGTAGAAGGCATCGCCAATGAGTGTACTGACATACTCCTCCCAGAGCCACGCCCCATCAAACAGGATACCAAAAACTTGCTTTGACCCAGTACCAATCTGATGCTGCTGATTATGCAAAATCAGCAGGCATAGGTGTTGGAGAGAAAGGTATTCATGGAAATATGCGTGCTTGACAGTACATTTCTTGTTCGCATCAATGATCTTTTGACGGTCATAGAGCTCATAGCCCGGTGTGGCATCCACAATCCGCTTTACTTCATCCTTGACGTTTACAAGTAGACTGTTCCCATAGGGCTTTCTTTTGATAAATTCAATCGTATGACGGATCAGCTCAGTGAGGTAGTTGTCGTAAGAGAATTCTCTCTGATTGTAGGCAACTTTTCCGATAAAAGGTGTGTTTTTTCGGATATGCCTGCCGATATCGATAGAACCTTTCACATTTTCATCGTTATACCTGTTGACCACATACTTCTTGAAGATGCCCTTTCGCATTGCTGCCTTCAAATAGTGGGGGAATAGAAACAGTAGGAAATTGAACAGTCTGTTTCCTAGGTCAGCGTCGGTTTTCAAATCCACAATGTTGGGAAAGTCAAGAAGCTTATTCAGCAGATACAGGAAGAAGTAGTCCTCCTGATTTCTGTCGAATCGTGAGCAGATCGTCAGCCGCTCGTTGCCACAACCGAGAAACCTCATCACATTTCCGGTGCGAAACGTGTCGTTCACACTTTGCAGAATCATCTGGTCTCGGGAAAGATCGTCGGCATCTTTGATAAGTTCCGGAAAAACGAAGACACCTTCCCGCTCTAACTGTTCCAGCGTTTTGTCCGCAATTTTGCAAGTCAGATGTGGAATGTCGGAAAAGGCGGATTTGGGATTTGTATGATTGTCCTTAATTCTGAGTGTCTGCATCAGCACCACCTTCACTTGCCTCCTGGTAGCCATAGGCCTTTGCAAACTTCAGCATGATACTATTTTCATCATACATTCCCTGAATATACTCCCGCAGCAGGGGCTGCAGGTAGTCTGTCCAAAGCTGATCGAAGTCCAGTGTTTTCAGTTTCAGAAAGTATGCAGCACCAATTTGATAATTCTCATTCAAATCCGGAACAGCGGCAATGGCTTTGTTCAGAGCGGCCATCCGTTTGATTGCTTCCGCTTCCAGCTCGTCGTTTTCCAGTGTCGCCAACATTTCCAGTCGTTCATCTGCTTTTAGTTCCACAAAGCGGAAACGCCGACGCATTGCGAAGTCGAAGCTATCCACAGAACGGTCAATATCATTCATAGTGCCAATAATGTAGACATTTTCGGGGATATAGAATTTTTCGTCCGGGTGGAGATTGGCATATTGGGTGGAGATTTCTCCGGCCTTGCCCCGGTATCCCGGATCGATGGCAAAGAACAGCTCGCCAAAGATTTTGGAAATCTCCCCTCGGTTGATTTCGTCGATGATAAAGATGTACTTTTTCAGACCTTCCTGCTTTGTCAGTTTCTTAGACACAGCGCCCTTCTTCGCTCTGATGGCTTTATAGATCACAAATTCGTAGGAATACGCTTGGGTAGCAAAGGTTTTACCGAAGAAGGCGGTAACGTCCTTTACCATTGTGAATTTTACATCGGCCTCCAGCATCTGGCGCACTTCATCCACACTCAGGGAGAGCTTGTTGACCAATGCATTCCCTGGGATGGAGATATTAATATGCTTGTCATCCACACTGGTAATGGTGAACTCTTTTCCGCTGATGGTTTTGAAGGTGTCCACACCAAGCTCGATGGAGGAGAAGAAATTCGTCATGGATTCCTGAACAGAAACCTCTTTCTCAATCGTCTCCTTCGATTTCTGGGAATCTTCAAAGTTCTTTTTGGCACGGGCAACAAATGTTTTGAAAATGCCATCCTGTAACTCAAAACCCATGGTGCCATCATCGTTGATACGGGGCCGAAGACCTTCCACAAAGTCCGAATAGTCGTAGCTGGGATGGAACTGGACAAATTCAACCTGTTTTTTCTGCTCCGGGGTGAGCTGGTCATAGCTGTCATAATAACCGTTGCTTATGATGTCCGCAGCAATCTCTCTGGCGAGGTAGGATTTTCCTGTTCCGGGCGCGCCTCGGAAGATCAGATTTTTGGACTCGATCAACATCGAGGAATAAGGATTCCGATATCCTTTGAATTGCTGAACAAGCTCATCTTGAACGGCTGACTGAGTTTGTGCTGTTTTAGACTCACTTTCGTCTTTCTCGCGGTAAATAAGTACAAACTGGTCACCTACATTGCCGAAGCGTTTCAAACACTCTTGAACAAAATAAATAGTAGAAAAAGTATTCCAGCTGTAGATTACAAATTGTCTGCCGTTATCATAGTTATAGGTCAGGTATTCTATGGTGTTGCGGTGCGATTTGTATTCTGCAACGCTGGTGTATATTCCACAGATCATTTTGTCGTCTTTTGTGTATTTGCAAACGGGGAAATGCTCCCGCTCTTCGACAGACATACCGGCAAGCTGCTTCTCGAACACCTGGCAGGCAATGCGCGGTAGTGTCTGGTTAGTATTTCTTCGTTCACCCTTGCTATAGGTGCGTCGGACAATTTCACCTGCTGCATTCCTGAAATAGGCATCCAGTGGCTTATAGTTATCGCCCAAACCGAGATTATCCAAGGTGAATCGGTCATCGGTAGAAGTGACGCTGTCCGCAGTAATCGTCAGTTCAAATTTTACTTGTTTTGCATATTTGCTATCGACCGTAAATCCCAGTTCCATTAGGCAGTCCCTCGCCTCCGATGCAGTATAGCTTTCGGTAGTAATTCCTTTGATACCAGAAAGGTCTGCTGCTTTCGCTATTACATATACCGGAGGGTATCTCCTGCCATTGTCCGCCACCAATGCATACTTGGTGCTTTGATTGTGGAATGGCACACCGTTTTTGTCGATGTATTCCAGTGCGCTGATGACATCCCGCTTACTTATCTTTGGAATTGCCATGTTGTACCTCCACAGTGCTTTTATAAATCTATTATAGCGCGAGCCCCACTCCGGAGACAAACCCGATGGTTGCCGCCGACGCACCGGAAACCAACGCACGCTTTTGAGATTTCATGTAAGTCGCTTCTTTCTGAACCGTAATTACAGAGCCTTGCCAAGCTCGTAAGCCTTTTCCATCACGTCCGGATGATTCACCGCGTCCTTCGGGTCGCCGATTTCCGCACCGGCTACCAGTCCGCACAGCTTGGCCTTGGGGAAGCAGTCCACCCAGCCCTGCAAGCCGTTGTAGGCTTTTTCAAAAGTGGCGTCCCCGCCGTCGGCTGCCGTGGCGATCATGTAAACCTCCCGGAAGGCATAGTCCGAAGAATACAGGGGATTCATGCGATCAAGCAATGTCTTCATCTGACCGCTCATCTCGTAGTAATAGATGGGCGTGGCAAAAACCAGCACATCCGCCCGGCGCAGCTTCTCCATGATTTCCGGCGCGTCATCCTTCTGAACGCATTTCCCGGTTTTAATACAGGAAAGACAGCCGATGCAGTATTGGATTTTCTTGCCCTTCAGGCTGACCAGCTCAACATGGTTGCCCGCTTCCTCCGCGCCCTTGGCGCACTCCTTTGCCAGCAGCTCCGAATTGCTGCCGCCTCTGAGGCTGGTGGAAATGATCAAAACATTTTTCATAATTTATGCTCCTTTTTGTATGCGGATTCGATATCAATTAGGGATTCAGCGTCCAGCCGTTGTCACCGTGGTAGATCATAAGCTGGGTCTGACCGCCATCAATGCAGATGTTCTCGCCGGTGATGAAACCTGCTTTGTCGGAAGCCAGGAACAGCACCATGTTGGCGATGTCCAGCGGATTGCCCACCCGGCCGGCAGGCTGTTGGATGGCGTCGGGGCCTTCGTAGATGGTGTAAGCCGTGTCGATCCAGCCGGGGGAGATGGAGTTGACCCGCATCTTTCCGGCGAAGCTGACTGCCAGCGCATGGGTCAGAGCGGATATTCCGCCCTTGGCAGCGGTGTAGCTTTCACTCTGGGGCTGGCTCATCCGATCCCGGGAGGATGAGATATTGATGATGCTGGCCCCGGGAGCGAAGTAGGGCGCAAACAGTTTGCTCAGATAGAAAGGCGCGGTAACGCCGATTGCCATGGACTGCTGGAACTGCTCATAGGTACATTCGTTCAGCCCCAAGAACAGGGGCGGCGCGTTGTTCACCAGCACATCCACCCGACCATACTTCCCGATGACAGTCCGGGCAAAGTCCTCCAGTGTGGTCTTGTCGGCGAGATCGCCCACATAGTGGTCACCTTCTGCCTGATCAATGACGCAAACATGAGCGCCGTTTTTCTGAAATTCCTCAGCGATACACTTGCCAATACCGTTGGAACCGCCGGTGATGACGACTACTTTGTCTTGGAACATGGTTCATCTCCTGCAAAAATCATTGTCTGTGTGTTGTGGCCCCAGAACATGATAGCACAAACAATCCTGAAAAGCTATTGACATTAAAAATTCATTTCGATACCATGGAAGCAGAGCCTGAAGGAGGCGTGTGCATATGGACGAAAACCTGTATCCCATGATATTCAAGCGGAAATCCTTTCATCTGTTCAAGAACACCGGTTCAATCAGTCAGAGAGAACTATCTCAAATTGAAGATTCCTTCCGCAGGTGTAAGCCGCTGATCCCAGAGATTCCTGTGGAAATGAAAATCGTTCCGGCGGCGCAGACCACCTGCAGGCGGGGGCAGGAATACTGCATCCTGCTCTACAGTGAAAAGCGGGAGGGGTATCTTCCCAACATCGGATATATCGGTCAGCAGTTGGATCTGATGCTGGCATCCATGAACATCGGCTCCCTCTGGTTTGGCATCGGAAAAACGGAGGTGAGAAGCGAATCCGGGCTTGACGTTGTCATCATGCTTGCCATTGCCAAGGTAGAGGAAACCGCCTTCCGGAAGGATATGTTCAAAAGCAAGCGCAAACCCTTGGGGGAAATCTGGGTTGGCGGGCATTTCAAGAGCATTGCTCAGATTGCCCGGTTTGCCCCCAGCGCCTGCAATACCCAACCGTGGATTGTGGAGAGCGGGGAGCGGGAACTGAAGGTGTACCGCTACCAAAAACCCGGCAAGCGGGGCATCATGCCCGCAGATAAAGTGAGCTGGTATAATCGAATCGACATTGGCATTTTCCTACTGTTTCTGGAAGCCTGCATGGAGCATGAGGGGCTTGCCTTTGCGCGGACGATGTTCGCGGATACTCAGGAGGAAGAGAAAAACCTGGTGGCGGTTTATGCAGTAAAAGAAAAGCGCCCCCTCGGGGCGTAAGGACAAAAGAAATAACCCTTGATCGATCGACTAATCACTTCGATGATCAAGGGTTACTTCATGCAGTTGTTGGGTTCCATCATTTACTTAACCTCTGCTTTCTACAGTTTTGAAAGGGTGGTTTACTTAGGGCAGCACCGCACAATTACGGCTGATACTATTTCCTGATTAAAATCTTAATTTTAATCAGGAAGGCATCGCCTGAC
>ERZ780226.412-NODE-412-length-39580-cov-6.890120_pt1 | contig 39580 bp, 31 predicted proteins | sample MGYA00511165_ERZ780226 | MGnify/ENA primary metagenome ERZ780226 (study PRJEB29588, sample SAMEA2152373) | human gut metagenome | biome: human gut; feature: human-associated habitat; material: faeces | place: Denmark | collected 2008/2010 ...
TCGAGATCTGCTCGAAGTGCCACCCCTTCTACACCGGCAAGCAGAAGCTGGTCGACACCAGCGGCCGCGTGGACAAGTTCAACAAGAAGTACGGCCTCAAGTAATTTTTGGGAAAAAGACGGGATGCGCCTCCGGGCAGCGTCCCGTCTTTTTCGTATACAGGAGGAAAGACCATGGCATCCCGTATCCTTCATCTCGCCGCGGCAAAGCTCATTCTGGACGAGCATCCCGCGGCGGACGAAAAGCGCTTTCGTCTCGGCTCAATCTTACCGGACGCCGGAGATCGCGTGAGCGCGCATTTCCGCGTGCGGATCGACGGCGGAACGAAGACGATGATGGCGCTCGGCGGCTTCCGCGCGCGCTTCGCGGACAAAATGGACGATCCGCTCTATCTCGGGTACTATCTCCATCTTGTGCAGGACATCGTGTTCCGCAAGGTATTCTATCTCGACCACGGCTGGAAGGTGGACTCGCCGCAGAAGGTCGAGCGGCTTTACGACGATTACCGCATTCTGAATACCTGGGCCATTGAGAAATTCGTCCTGCGGGAGGATCTTACCGCACCGGAGGATTTTTCCGCCGAGCCGATCTGCGCCGTTTCCGATTTTGCGCTGCCGGAATTTCTCGTCGAGCTGCATGCGGATTTCACGACGCCGCCCCCGCCGGGTGAGTGCGTACATTTCACCAAAGCCATTGCGGAGGAATTTCTGGCCGCCGCCGTGCCGCTCTGCCGGCGGGAGATCGCGGCGCTGCGCGAAGGGAAAACCGCCGTGGACGAGCGCGCCTGGGCGTGGGCGGCGCGGCAGGAACCAAATTTATCCACTCCGTGTGAACCATCCTGACGCATAGCGCGTCTAATATCCTGCGGAGCGGAAAACCCGGCCGCAGGAGGTTATACAATGAACAAGAAGATGAAATGGATCGGTATTTTGGTGCTGGCGGCAAGTCTGCTCTTGACAGCCTGCGGCGCGCAGCCCACCGAAGCAGTGCCCACATCGACGCCTGAACCGACCGCCACCGCGGAACCGACCGCGACGCCCGAGACGACCGCAGCGGCGGAGCCGACGGAAGAACCCACCGCCGAGCCGGTATCGCAGCCGGTGGAGGAACCGTCCGGCATCGTGAACATGGTCGAAGAGGGGAAAGCGCTCTATGCCGCGCAGCTGGACCGCTACGCCGCGGCGCTCTCCGAGCAGTGGCCGGAGGGACGGTATTTTGAAAACGGTATGAGCGAGCTCGCGGGGTACTACTACGAGGGCGACGCCCGCGCGAACGTCGGCGTATTTTTCCCTGACCTTGACGGCGACGGCTCGCCGGAGATGGTGATCGGCGCAATCTTGGGCGCGGACACCGATCCGGCCGTTCTGGAGATCTGGACGGTCAAGGACGGCGCGCCGGTGATGCTCGCGCAGAGCCACGCGAGAGATAAGTATTATGTGGAATATCTCGCGGACGAAAACGCCTGGCTCATTGCGAACGAGGGTTCGGGCGGCGCGGCGAGCAGCGTGTGGTTTTACTATGCGCTCCAGAACGGAGAGCTTGCTCTTATGCAGGGCGTGACGAGCGAGTCCGGCGCGTGGTACATGACGTACGATACGGACTACGACGTTTCCAATGACACGCCGTCCGATGAGGCGGCCTGTCAGGCAATCATCGATTCCCACACGGAACGCTATACGGCGCTCGACTATACGCCGTATACCGAGCTCCAATAATAAGAAGAAAAGAAGGATCCCCCGCACAGTGAACAGCACCCCATTCGTTAGACAAGTATCGTCAAATACTTAGTACTAAGGAATGGGGTGCATTTCTCAATGGGAGAGGCAAGGGCTTTTTTCAATTTCCCCGCAAAGAAGGAATACGCGCATTGCTTTTTCGGGAATTCTATGGTAAAAAAGAGTGTTACAACTTTTTCAAGGGAAGAGACGGGTTATGAAGGATTAAAAATACGGTAGATTTTTCATTTCAAAAATTTACCGGAAGGATGAAACAACATGAGTGACTTACAGCGGGAGATCTCGCGGCGGCGGACGTTTGCGATCATCTCCCACCCGGACGCGGGCAAAACGACATTGACGGAAAAGCTCCTTCTCTACGGAGGGGCGATCCAGCTCGCCGGCTCGGTAAAGGGCAAGGCGGCGGCGCGCCATGCGGTCTCCGACTGGATGGAGCTGGAAAAGCAGCGCGGCATTTCCATCACGTCGTCCGTGCTCCAGTTTGAATATAACGGCTACTGCATCAACATTCTCGACACCCCCGGCCACCAGGACTTCTCCGAGGACACCTATCGCACACTTATGGCGGCGGACAGCGCCGTCATGGTCATCGACGCGGCCAAGGGCATCGAGCCGCAGACGCGCAAGCTCTTCAAGGTCTGCGCCATGCGGCACATCCCCATCTTCACGTTCATCAACAAGATGGACCGCGAGGCGCGCAGCCCCTACGATCTGCTCGAAGAGCTCGAAAAGGAGTTCGGCATTGGCACGTACCCGATGAACTGGCCGATCGGCTGCGGCGTGGACTTCAAGGGCGTGTACGACCGCGAGAAAAAGGAAGTGCTCGCGTATACGCAGCGTCACGCGGGCAGCCGCGCCATCCACGCGGCGGAGCTTTCCATGGATAACGAGGCGGGCCTGCGCGAAGCGCTCGGCGAGCGGCTGTACAGCACGCTTTGCGATGATGTGGAGCTTCTCGACGGCGCGGGGTACGAATTTGATCTCGACCTTGTCCGCAGCGGCGATTTGAGCCCTGTTTTCTTCGGCTCGGCGCTGATGAACTTCGGCGTGGAGCAGTTTCTGGCGAGCTTTCTCGATCTCACAACGCCGCCGCTCGCGCGCCTTTCCGATGGCGTGCCGGTCGAGCCGACGGACGACCATTTCTCCGCCTTCGTATTCAAGATCCAGGCGAACATGAACAAGGCGCACCGCGACCGCATCGCGTTCATGCGCATCTGCTCGGGCAAGTTTGAGCGCAACGAGGAATACTACCACGTGCAGGGCGGAAAGCCCATCAAGCTCGCGCAGCCGCAGCAGATGATGGCCGAGGAGCGCCAGATCATCGACGAGGCTTACGCCGGAGACATCATCGGCGTGTTCGACCCCGGCATCTACTCCATCGGCGATACGATCTGCTCCAAGGACAAGAAGGTCCGCTTCGAGGGCATCCCGACGTTTGCGCCCGAGCACTTCGCCGCCTTTGAGCGCAAGGACACGATGAAGCGCAAGCAGTTCGAGACCGGTATCCGCCAGATCGCGCAGGAGGGCGCCATCCAGATCTTCCACGAGCCGAACACCGGCTTGGAGGAGGTCATCGTCGGCGTCGTCGGCGTGCTGCAGTTCGACGTGCTCGAATACCGTTTGCAGAGCGAATATTCCACCGCCGTGCGCCGCCGCGCGCTGCCGTATGAAAACATCCGCTGGATCGTGAGCGACACCGACCCCGCAACGCTCACGCTCACGCGCGACACCAAGTGGGTGCAGGACTTCAAGGGCAACAACCTCCTGCTCTTCGGCGGCGAGTGGAACATCGCCTACACGCTCAAGCAGAACCCCGGCCTAGAGCTCGCGGAGTTCTCCAAAAACTGATAACCAATGCTCAAATCACCCGTTGGGAAAACTCCCAACGGGTGATTTAGTCTGTTGTCCCGCCGTTCGGCGGGGCGATGTGTATGTCAGGCAGGGAATCAGTCAGCATTGATGACGTTGATCTGGCACATGCGCATCGTGGCGAGAGCGGCGTCGTGCGTTGCGGGTGTGACGCCCGCGCAGCACTTTGCGTCCAGCGTGATGGGCATTTCGGGGTAGAACGCCTTTTCTATCAGCGCGTTCGATACGACGCAGATGTCGGTGCAGAGACCGACGATCTCCATATGGACGTTCGGCTCGCCGTACTGCGCGACATATTCGCCGATGATCTTTACAAGATCGGTCGAGCCGAAGGTGGGCTTATGGACGATCGTGGCGTTTTCCGGCATAGCGGCCTGCACCGCATCGTCCAGCTGCCAGCCCTCGGTGTTCTGCACACAGTGGACGAACGGGAGGTTGACGCCCTCCTGCGTTTCAAGATAGGTTTCCTCGTGCGTATCGCGCGTGGCAATGATGACGTCGCCGCGGGCCTTGTATTCGTTGATCTTGGCCACAACGTTCGGGACGATGGCCCGCGCCTCGGGGGTGCCGAGCGCCTGATCGACGAAGTCCTTCTGCATATCGATGACAAGGAGAATGTTCATGGTTTTCCCTCCGGGTTGGCTGCGGCGGATTCCTCGCAGATTTTCGAGAACGTCTCGGATTTGAACGGGTCGGGCGCTTCCGGGGCGGGCGGCGAGAGGGACGCTGCACAGGAAGGGGATCCGCATAGTGTTTATTTAAATATACCAAGCGCTGTGTAACAATGCAACAAGTATTTGTCAGATTCGCTCCGAGCTATCCGAAAAAAGCAAAAAAAATCCGCCGCAAAAAGCGGCGGATTTTTTTAAATTAAGATGGAGGCATTCAGATCATTCGGCGGCTGCACACCGGATGCTCTGTATGATGCTATTATAACCGGCGTAAAAATCAAAGAGTGAACATTTCATGAACAAATTCCGGGGAAAATGTAAACAAATTTGAACGGATCGGCAGATTCAACAGAAAAACAGAAAATATCGAAAAGTATATGGACGATGTATTCAAATGTGCTATACTAAGCTCTGCGAGAAAAAGAAGGGAGTTGCCCGATGCAAAATTATAAACTGACGCTTTGCTACGACGGCACGCGCTACCGCGGCTGGCAGAAGCAGGGAAATACCGCCCAGACGGTGCAGGGCAAGCTCGAGACGCTGCTCTCCCGCGCGCTGGAGCAGCCCATCGAGGTCGCGGGCAGCGGCCGCACGGATGCCGGCGTCCACGCGAGAATGCAGGTGTGCTCCTTCCGGGCGGATACGGACAAGTCCTGCGCGGAGCTTTTGGCGCTGCTCCGGGAATATCTGCCGGAGGATATCGGCGCGCTCGCGCTCGAGAAAGCGCCGGAACGGTTCCACGCTCGCCTTTCGGCGGTGCGGAAAACGTATATTTACCGTGTCTGGAACAGCGATGCGCCCTGCGTGTTTGAAAGAAAGTATGTGCATGCGGAGCCGCGCCCGCTGGATCTTGACGCCATGCGCCGCGCCGCGGCACAGTTTTGCGGGCGGCACGAATTCTCTGCCTTTTCCACCGGAAAGAAAACGGGCCGCGCCGCTACGCGCACGATAGAGTCTATCGGGATCGAACGCTGCGGGGAAGAAGTGCGGCTTACGTATACCGGCGACGGGTTCTTATACAATATGGTGCGCATCCTGACCGGCACGCTGCTCGAGGTCGGTCTCGGAGAGCGCCGTCCGGACGATATGGAGGCGATCCTTGCCTCGCACAGCCGTGCGAGTGCCGGCTTTACCGCCCCGGCGCAGGGGCTTTTCCTCTGGGACGTGACGTACTAAGCGAGTAAAACCGGAAAATTTTCGTTTTTTTCAACTTTATGTTGTTTTTTTCTGGCTTTTCTGTTAAGGCTGTGTTATAATACCTTTTTGAAATTACCCCATGTAGGTGAAGAATATGACAAACCACAACCCGTATATGACCCGCGAGGGCGGCGCGACCGTCACGGTGTTCGTCCCGTACGACTGCAAAAACCACTGCCCGTTCTGCATCAATAAGCAGGAATACCAGAATCCCGAAGGCTTCAGCGTGGAAAAGGTGTGCGAGAGCATCCGCATGTTCCATGAGATCACGCCAAAGTGCGATTTCGTGTTCACCGGCGGCGAGCCGTTTTCCGAGCCGGAAGCGCTGCAGGTGATGATGGACTGCATCCCGGAGGGTCACCGTGTGTTCATCAACACGACGCTCCCGGTATCCGATCTTTTCCCCGCCGAGCGCATCATTGCGTTCACGGAGCGCAACAAGGATAAGATCACCTGCATCAATATCTCCCGCCACATGGTGCACTATGTGGAGGAGTGCAACGACGAGCTTCTTGGCTCGCTCAAGGTGCCGGTGCGCATCAACTGCGTGCTCTTCAAGAACTATCCGCACGACGGCATGATCGCCTTTGCCAACCGCTTCGCAAAGTACGGCCTGCCCATCCAGTTCCGCGCGGACTACACCATCACCACACCCGAAAACCTTTATGAGCGAGAGGGCGACCAGATCCTCGCCGATCTTATGAAGAACTTTGAGTATCTGGGTCTGGACGGCTGCCGCATCCGCTGCGGCTACCACTTCAACAACCACGGCCAGCACATCGCCTATCACCGCACGCTGCCCTACAGCACGATGACCGAGACGATCGACGGCACGACGTATGACATTCTCTACGACGTTCTCGTCAAGCAGACCGGCGAGCCGCACTCCGACTGGACCGGCGTGCCGCTGGATGTGGAAGCCTACCGCCACGTGAAATTCGAGCCCTACGACCTCAAAGTTCTCGAAGGCCGCATCGAATAACTCCCTCTTTGCATAGGAACGCTGCCCCGAACGGAACATCCGTTCGGGGCAGTGTTCCTATAAAGGTTTTGTTTACTTACTGACGGATGAAAAGGAACGGCTCGTCAAAGCCGGACTCGGTCAGAGAGACGGTGTCGGATTTTTCATCATACTCGATGAGGCTGATGGCCGAATCATCGGTGGAGAGAAGGATCTTGCCGCTTTTCACGCTGTAAGTACCGCTTTCCGTGCCCTCTGCTAAAATGTCCTGTATGTCCGATTCGGCGAAGACCCCGTCACAATACTCCGCCAGGGACTGTCCGCCCAGCGAGCTTTCAATCGCTTCATCTATGTTGCTGCAGCCGAGTACACTTATCGCCTCATCCAGCGTCATGCCGTTCTCGTTTGCGAGCTTTTCCAGCTCGGTTTCTAAATAGGCATACATTACGTCAGCCATTGCGGCGGAAAGCTGATCGGCCAGCTTGCCGGCGGAACTCGGATCGATCGAAAGAACGAATGTACCGTCCTCGCGGATATCGAGAAGATAGTCCACCGTCAGCACGCCGACATTCATATTGCTGATGAACTCCTCTGCTTCGGCATCGCCGCTGACGCCCTCGAGCATTCCCTCCAGAATCATATCGGTCACGTCGATCCCGCGGCAGGCCCAGCTTCCTGTGATGTTCTTTTTCAGGGTATCATCGGAACCGCACCCGGCCAAAGTCAGAATAAACGCGGCGATAAGTACTGCGAGAGTCAGCTTGTGAAGTGTTTTTTTCATCAATTTCTCATCCTCCTTTTTACGTGCCTTGCGGAACTATGTCAAATTATATAACATCTGGCATGGTTCCGCAAGCGTTACCTGCCGTTTTCCTATTCATTTTGACATTTTTCCTCAGGTCTCGGGTATGGAAGGCCGCGTCGAATAATTGCAATTGCAGAAAACCCTCGCCCCGGACGATCCCGTCCGGGGCGAGATTTTATCTGTATCATATTTCGCAGACCGTGCCGAGACCCTGCTTTTCACACGCTTTGAGGATGATCGCGGCAGAGGCAATGTCCTGCAGGGCGATGCCGGTGGAGTCGAAAACGGTGATCTCCGCACCGCTTGTCCGCCCGGCCTTCTCACCGAGAATGACCTCGCCAATCTCCCCGGCAAGAGCGGGGAGGACACCCTCGCTGTGCGGCAGCTCGCATTCGCCGACGGCGAAGCACTGCGCCGTATCGTCGCCGTAGACGGCGGCGTGGGCGAGCACAGCCGATTCGACCTCCTGCTTGCCCGGCAGGTCGGCGCCGATACAGCTTACATGCGTACCGGGCTTGACCCAGGCGCTTTTCACAACCGGCGCCTTGGCGCAGGTGGCGGTAAAAACGATGTCGCTTGCGCCTACGGCAGCGGCTGTGTCCGTTTCGGCGGTGATCGCGGCGGCGTGCTTGTGCTCGCACGCTTTGAGCAGTGCGTCCACTTTCCCCGTCACGGCGGCAAGGCGCTCCGCGGCTTTCTCCGGGCGGTGCGGGTTCGTGATATAAATCGTCTCGATGGACGGGATCGCCGCGAGCGCTGCCGCAGCAAGATACGGGCAGAGCTCGCCGCAGCCGACGATCGTAAGCGTTTTTGCATCCTTACGCGCGAGATATTTTGCGCCGACGGCGGCTGCCGCGCCGGTGCGGAGCGCCGTGATGGAGCCGGCATTCAAAAGTGCCTTCGGCTCGCCGGTGGTGAGATCAAAGAGGAGCGATGTGCCGAAAAGCGCCGGAAGCGATTTTTCGACGTTTGAGTCATACCACGAAACGACCTTCAGCCCGAATACGCCAGCGCTTGTGAGATCTCCGGATTTTATATCGAGATCGGCGTGGCCGGGGTCGAACTCATGGAATACCATCGGCCACACGCGTCCCGTTCCGGCGGATTTCCCGGCGTAGGCGCTCTCTACGGCGCGGAGCGCCGCGGTCACGGTGAATACCTTCTGGATATCCTCCCGTCCGATGACGCGGATGGTGCTCATTTTTCCAGCTCCTTTTCCTTCCACGCAAAGTACTCGCTCACGGCCTTCAGCCCTTTCACGAGCGCTTCCTTGCCGTAGGCGTAGCCGATGCGCATGCTCTTCGGCTGCTCAAAGCAGTCGCCCGGCGTGACGAACGCACCGGTCTTATGGTACATCTCCTCGCACAGCTCATAGGAGGGAATGTCGAAATCGTAGTAGACGAGCGCCGTCGTGCCGCCGAGGGGCTTGACGTAGCTCGCGTGCTTTTCTCCGGCGACCCAATTGTCCAGAATGGCGAGATTTTCCCGCACGATGGCGCGGCTGCGCGCGAGCATTTTATCGCTGTGCTTGAGCGCGAGCGCGGCAATGGCCTCGTCGATCATGCCGCCGCTGATGAGATCGTAATCACGGTGAGAGACGAGCGCGCGGAGCGCGTCCTTGTCGCGCGTGGCGATCCAGCCGAGCCGCAGCCCGGCAAGAGAGAAGACCTTCGACATGCTGCTCACGGAGATGCCCTTTTCGTAAAGATCCGCAATGGACTCGCTCCACTCGTCGGTCTGGGAGAGATGGCGGTATACCTCGTCGCAGAGAATGTACGCGCCCGCCTCGCGCGCGATCTGCACGATCTCTTCGAGCATATCGCGGCTCATGAGCGCGCCGGTCGGATTGTTGGGGTTGTTGATGCAGATCATTTTTGTCCCCGGCACGGCGAGCGCGCGCAGCGCGTCAAGATCGGGGAGATACCCGTTTTCGCGGCTCAGGGGGAGAATCTTTACCTTTGCGCCGAGCGATTCGGGGATGGAGTAGAGCTGCTGGTACGTCGGCAGAACGCTGATGACGCGGTCACCCGGCGATACGAGCGAGCAGAACACATGGTGGTTCGCGCCCGCCGCGCCGTGCGTTGTGACGATGTTTTCGGGCTTGACCGTTTTATAAAGCGAGCAGATGCCCTGCCGGAACGCGGGCGCGCCTTCAATGTCGCCGTAGGTCAGCCGGCGCGCGGCGAGATTCTCCAGAAAGGCGGCCTTGTCCTCGCCGGTCAGCGCGAACAGCTCGTTGAGCGACACGGAATCGACGCACGTCTCCGCGATGTTGTATCGCGCGCCGACCTCCCATTCGTTCATCCATTCCTCTACGGCAAACGGCTTGATGTACATAAAAATTCTCCTTTCCGCCCGCTGCAGCCCGGATAAAGCAAAAGGCGTCCGGGGCATTCCTTGTAGCGCATGTGCGCCGTACCTGCGGAATTGCCCGGACGTCTTTTTGACCCGCACCCGGTGATGCGGAAGGCGATATATTTAACTTGCGATTGAATATTAATTCATAAATCCAAAAATGTCAAGCGGTAAAATAAATATTATTCATAATGCCAAGCGAAGCACCCTTCCGCACCCGATCCCGCCGCATACTGCACAGATTTACGGTTTCACAGCCCGGTAAAAGGCCGACAGAAAAAAGTCTATGCGAGAGGCGGAAAAAATCAGGGCCGCCCCGATAAGGGGCGGCCCTTGCGTATTGGTTTATTTCCGGATCACCTTCTCCAGGCGGTATCGTCCTCCGTGTAGCGGGAGGCGCTGCGGCGGCGGAAGTAGAAGTACAGACCCGCGCCGAGTGCCAGGACGGCCACGATGATGCCCGTGATGAGAAGGATGCGGCCGAGACCGCCGGACGACGTGGTGTCCTTGGTGTCGTCGTTTTTCTTCACATCGCCGATGGCTTCCTTCACGGTGAGCGTTGCGGCGTTGCTCTCAACGGAACCGGCAGCGTTTTTGATCACGCAGCGGTACTTCCAGCCGTTCTGCTCGGCGGTGACCTTTTCGACGGTGTAGCTCGCGTTCACCGCGCCGGAGATATCCGTCCAGCCGCTGCCGTCGTTTTTGTCCACCTGCCACTGGCAGAGCAGCGGCGTGGTGCCGCTCGCCGTCACGGTGAACGTGGCGGAGCTGTCCGCGTTGACGGACGCGCTCGCGGGCTGGGAGGATACGGTCGGGGCAACGGTCTTATCCTTCGCCTTGATGGTAAACTTGGCCTTCGCGCTGCCGTCGCCGTAGACGAGCGTCACGGTGTGGGAGCCAGCGGCGAGCGTGTCGAGATATTCCGGCTTGAGCGTGACGGTGGAGCCGTCTGCGGAGGCGGTGTATTTCCCGGCGGCGACCGCGGCGCCGTCCACTTTCACGGTGAAGGTGCCCTTGCCGCTGCCGGAGAATTCGATGCCCTTGTCTCCACCCTGCGTCCATTCGCTGTTCGCGCCTTTGGTGACGGTGTACTCACTGCCGGCGACGACGAGCGTCATCTGCCGCGTGGAGAAGCCGGTGGAGTTCGTCGCCTTCACGGCGAAGCGGAAGGAGCCTTCCTGCGTGGGCGTGCCGGAGAGAATACCGGTGTTGGCCGCGAGCGTCATGCCGTCGGGCAGCGTGCCGCTGTAGGACCAGGTGATCGGCGTGCCGCCGGTGGCGGTGATCTGCTGGCGGTATTCCTTGCCCATCGTGGCCGCGGCGAGCGTCGTGGTGGTGATGGCGGGCGCGGCGGGCAGCGTGCCGCCGCCGGTGTTCTGGCTCTTCACAATGCCGGACACGCTGACGGTCTGGTTGGCGTTGATGTTGCTGATGGTGTAAACGCCGTTGTTGCTCGTGAGCGTCGTGCCGTTGGCCTTTACGGAAAAGCCGTTGCCGCGGGTGTAGCCGTTGCTGGGCGTCACGGTGAAGGAGAAGCTGCCGCCGGCGTTTACGGGGCTCTTGGAGCCACCGGTCGCGGCAATGGTATAGCCGGTGCCGCCCTGAAGCGTCACGGTGTAGGTCGTGGGAGCGCTCGTCGGCGTTGCGGTCGGGGCCGGCGTCGGGGTGGGCGTCGGCTGCGCGCTGTAGGCGGGAATGGTGATCGTGAACACGTCGCTCAGATTGCCGCTCTTATCGCGCACAACGACATAGACCTTGCGGGCGTTCGTATCGGCGATATCTTTGAGATTGATGGTGGTGCGGACGTTGGTGCAGCCGCCGTGCGGGTTCTTGTCGTCGGCGATCTGCTCCGCGGTCGGAACACCGCCGTTCACGCTGCCAACCATGTAGTAATACGTTCCATCTTCGGAGGAGGTGAAGTAGAACTCCGCGGTCTTCGCGTCGATGCGCTTGGAGGGCTCGCCCTTGATGGTGGGCTTCTGGGTGTCGCGCTTATAGCTCGTGGCGGAAGCGTCCGACCACTCGCTCTGCGTTCCGGCGGCGGCCGCCTGCACGCGGAAGGTGTAAACGCCGTCGTCGTTCATGTGGGGCGCAAGGTCCGAGGTCGTGGTGGAGCCGCCGTTGACGACGATCACGTTGCCGTAATCGCTGCCGTCGCGGAGAAGCTGGATGTTATAGGCTTCCGCGCCGGACACGGCATTCCACATGGCGGTCGCGGTGTTGTTGACCCAGGTGATCGTGGTGGGCTTTGCGAGATACACGGGAACTTTCACGGTCTTAACGTCGCTCCTGTTCCCGGCGGCGTCCACAACCATAAGATACACGTTCGTTGCTTCCGCGCCGAGACCGGAGAGATCGATCTTCGTTTCGCCGGAGGCGATGTCCTTCACATTTGCCGAGGCAAGAAGAGCATCCTGCGCAGGCTTCTCGCCGCCGACGATGTAGTAGGCCTTGCCGGCCTCGTCGGAGGTGAAGGTCACGGAGCCGTTGGAAGCGTCCGTGCGGCTCGCGCTTTCACCGGAGATGGCGGGCGCGGTCTTATCGATGGCGAGAGCGCCGCTCGCTTCCGACCACGCGCTCAGAATATCGCCGTTGACGGCCTGCACCTTGAAGGTGTAGGAGCCGGACTCTTCCAGCGTGAAGGTGTAGCTGGTCGTATCCGCGGTAATGGCAGGCGCGACCTCCGCGCCATCCTTATAAAGCTGCACGCAGTAGGACGCAGCGCCGGGGACTTCCGACCACATCGCGGTGGAGGTGCTGTTCACCCAGGTGAGCGTGGCGGGGGCCGCGAGATAGAGCGGCACGGTCACGGTCTGCACTTCGCCGCGGTTTCCGAGACCGTCCTCGGCGGCGTAGCGGACGACGACGGCGGCACTGTCGGCAAGGCCGGTGAGCGTGAGCGTGTTGTCCTCGCCCTTCGTGAGCGCCATGGTGCTGCCGGAGGTGAATACATCGGCGGCATCGTCGTTGAGAACATAGTAAAGCTTGCCGTCCTCGCTGGAGACGAAGGCGACGGTGGCGGTGTCCTGCGCCGTGCGCTTGACGCCGTCGGCCGGCACGGTGAGGATGGGGGCGGCGGTGTCGCGCACCGTTTCGGCGCTGCGCTCAGACCACGCGCCGACGGTGTTCGCGCCGACGGAACGCACGGCGAACGTGTAAACGCCGTCGTCCTTCATCACGTCGGAGAGATCATCCGTAGCGGACGCACCATTCACGGGGATGGGATCGCCGTAGGCGTCGGAGCCCAGATAGAGCTGCACAGTGTAATCATTCACACCCTCCACGCCGGTCCATGCGGCCTTCTTGCCGTCCCAGACGGGGGCGGTCGGCGCGGCGAGCACCGCGGGGATCGCTGCGGTCAGAAGCTCGGTCGTATGGCCGAAGGCGTCCTTCGCGGCAATGTAGACGGTGTGGGCGTTGGCGTCGAGATCCTTGAGAGAGATCGTATTCGCGCCGCGGACGAGCTCGGCCTTCGCCTCGTCCTTCATGATGTCCGCCGCAGAAGCGGGTTCGCCGTCGAGCTGGTAGTAGTATGTACCGGCTTTCGAGGCAGTGAAGGTGACGCTGCCCTCGGTCTCCGAGGTGCGCACGGCGGAGGAAATAGTCAGCGCGGGGGCTTTGCCGTCGTCAAAAACAAGCTCCCTCATTTCGGCGGTGGGAGCGGCGGCGAGCTGCTCCTCCGTGGCGGCCGTGCCGCCGATGTAGAGCGTGGAGCCGTCGAGCATCTTGCCGAGCGTGAGCGCGTTGTCCTTATCGGGGGCGATGGCGCAGACGCTGCCCTTGACCGTGCCGGAGGCGATTTTGATCTCGCCGGAAGCGCCGGACAGGTTGATGCCGTTTGCCGACTCGATCTTGCCGAGCGTATTCACGCGGATCTTCACGCCGGAAGCGCCGACAACGGCCTTCACACCGGAAGCGCCGCCGGAGATGCCGACCTCGCCCGAGATGGTCACGGCGGCGTCCTTCGCGACAACGACGCCGGAGGCGTTATCCGGCACCTTGACCGTGCCGGAGCCCTTGAGCGTCAGACTGCCGCTCTCCACATGGAAAACGGAAGCGTCGGCATAGCTCTCGCCGTCGGCGAGCTTGAGCGTGACCGTCTGACCGGTCAGCTCGAGCGTCACGTCCTTGTCGAGCGTAAGCGGCGCGGAGAGGACGATATCCTTGACGGATTTATCGACAACATAGGATCCTCCCGCGGAAATGCCCGAAAGGTCCGTGATGACTTGGGCGTCGCCTGCCATCGCCGGCATGGGCAGCAGCGATACTGCCATCAGCACGGCGAGCAGAAGAGCCATCAGTTTCTTTGTCATAACAAAGTACCTCCTTGAAAACGGCGCGGCGCATAGCCCTGCCGCTTGCTTTCTGACTATAAGACGCGCGGCGGGGTCAAAAGGTTTCCTCCGCACTCGGAATTTTTGTTATTTTTCGTTGCCAGTTTTTACCGGATGCCCTCCGCGATCACATCGGCGAGCGCTTCGATCTCGGCGAGCTGCCCTTCGGTGAGCGAGGAGCGGATCGCGACGCTCTGCTCGAGCACCGTCATGTTCTTGAGCGGAGCGAGGATCGCCGCCATCTGCCGCGCGCTGACGGGCGCCCACGTGCCGTTTTCCATAAAAGCGACGGTGCGCTTCTGGAGATTGTGCGCGGCAATATCGCGCAGCAGCTCGTCCATCGTGACGAAAATGCCGCCGTTGTACGTCGCCGAGGCAAACACCAGATGGCTCCACCGGAAGCACTCGGCAATGATGTCCGAGGCCGGGGTGACGGACACGTCGTACATCGCGGTGCGCACACCGCGCTCGCGCAGCTTCGAGGCGAGGATCTCGGCGGCGTTTTCCGTGTTGCCGTAGATCGAGGCGTACGCGATCATCACGCCCTTGTCCTCCGGCGTATAGGTGCTCCAGAGGTTGTACTTTTCCAGAATATATCCGAGATCACGCCGCCAGACGAAGCCGTGCAGCGGGCAGAGCATCTGAATGTCCAGACCCGCGATCTTCTTGAAGAGATTCTGCACCTGCACACCGTATTTGCCGACGATGTTCGTATAGTACCGGCGCGCCTCCTTGAGATAGTCGCGGTCAAAATCCACCTCGTCGGCGAAGATCGCGCCGTTGAGCGCGCCGAAAACGCCGAAGGCGTCCGCGGTGAAGAGCGTGTGCGCGCTCTTATCGTAGGTCATCATGACCTCCGGCCAGTGGATCATCGGGGCAAGATAGAACGTGAGCTCGTGCGCGCCCACGGAGAGCACGTCGCCCTCCTTGACGAGATGCATGTTCTTCACGGCGTCCTTGCCGAAAAACTGCGCGATCATCACGGCGGTCTTGTCGTTGCAGACGACCGTGGTTTCCGGGTGGCGCAGCAGCAGCTCCGAGAGCGTGGCGGAGTGATCCGGCTCCATGTGGTGTACGATCACATAGTCGAGCGGCCGCCCGCCGAGCTCGTGCTCCAGATTTTCAAAGAAGGTGCGGCTCACGGCCTTATCGACCGTGTCGAAGAGGACGGTCTTCTCGTCCGTGAGAAGATAGGAGTTATAGGAAACGCCCGCCGGAACGGAATATACGCCCTCAAACATGGCGAGACGGCGGTCGTTCGCGCCGACCCAGACAAGATCCGACGCAATTTTTTTTGTGCAGTACATATACTACCTCCGTATTGAATTGGGTTACATAATTTAAATACAGATACAGTTTACCCGCTGAGGCGCGGAAACGCAAGTACCTTTCTGCCGAAAAAGACAATAGCGCGGATATGTTCGTTGACAAAATCTTTATACTGTGATATCACATAGTAGTATGCCAAAGTATATAAATTTCTTTATGTATCTGCGAAAGGATCGCATTCATGCAGACTTTTTTGAAAACCGTTCTTCCGTATGTGTTCTGCATTCTCGCGGGCTATCTGGCCGGAGCGGTGAATTTTGCGTGGCTGCTGGCGAAGAAGCGCGGCTTTGATATCCGCACGAAGGGCTCCGGCAACGCCGGGACGACGAACGCCGGGCGGACGATGGGCTCGGGCGTCGCGGCGGTCGTGTTTCTGTGCGACGCGCTCAAATCGGCGCTCATGGTATGGCTGGCGGGATTTCTGTTCCACAGCTCGCCCTCCATCCAGACCGTGACGATGGCGGCGTGCGTGGCGGGGCATCTCTATCCGTTCTATCTGGAATTCCAGGGAGGCAAGGGCATCGCGGTGCTGCTCGGCAGCGCGCTCGCGCTCGACTGGCGGCTGTTTCTCATCCTTGTGGCGGGCGTCGCGGTCATCACGTTCATCACGGACTATATGTTCATCGGCACGCTCTCGGCGAGCGTGGGGTATCTCGTCTGGTGCATCCTCACGGGGCGGAGCGGCTGGGATATTGCGATCATGGCCGCTACGGTCGCGCTCATCTTCTGGAAGCACCGGAAGAACTTCGCCCGCCTCGTCAAGGGCAAGGAGCTCGGCATCCGCGCGAGCATCTTCAAGAAAAAATACCGCGTCGATAAAAAAGACTCCTGAGAAAATCGACCGCCGCGTTTCCGAAACACCGGAAACGCGGCGGTCATTTTTTATTCCTCTTCCGGCTGCGGCGGCCGCGGTCTGCACACGACCGTGGCGAAGAGGAGCGCGAGCACGCACACCTGCACGAAGTAGACGTACCGGAAGCTCTGGTGGTAAACATACAGCACGGAGATGATGAGATTGCCGAGGAACGGCACGGCTGCGGAGCGGAAACGCTGCATACCGTTTTTCCGCCAGAAGAGCAGCAGCACCCAGAACGCGATCAGATACGCGCCCGTGCGCCAGAGCAGAATGTCCACCACGCTGTTTCGGGGCGTTCCGGTCAGCCGGAGGTAGGCTTTGGCGAAGAAGTTCTGCCGGTAATCGCGGAGCACGCCGTCGTCCGCATCGTAGTAATCGGCCATATCGACGTACTGCGCCATCCAGTCCCGGTCATACACAAGACAGAAGGACTTTGCGTTGAAGCTGCCCTCCGGTTCCGCGACATCCCAGAGAATGTCGCACCCGTCGATGCGGTCCTTTAGTATCACATCCGGATACTTGCATAGCGCTTCGCCGTAGACCCGGAGGATATCCGGCGTCGTTACCTCCGTCGGCGTATAGGGAACGCTCCCCTCCGGACGGCCCCAGTAATAGAAATCATGGCCATAATAGCGGGCGTAATAATCGTGCCAGTCCTCGAGCGGGAGCGCCTTTTCCAAAATCGCGTCCGCTTCCTCGGAGAGCGGCAGATCCTTATTCACGCACGAGCCGACGGCGCAGAAAAGCGTCGTGAACGGCGAGAGCGACACCGGCGCAACATTGAGTGCCGTCATGACCGGCCCCTTGAATACGCCGAACGACACCGCGGCAAGTACCGCCGCCGTAAGCGCGCGGAGCTTCACCTGCTCATAGCGCCGGACGGTGAGCACAATGCAGAGAACGATCATCGCCGCCGCGGGCGCGGCGCCGTTGTGCCGCAGGAGGGACACGAGAAAGATGTCCAGCGCAAGACAGGCGTAAAACGGCCATTTCCGGCTGCGCGGCGTATCGAGCGCAAGCTGCAAAAGGAGATATGTACCCCACAGCAGCGCGAGCGTGAACGGAAAATCCTTTAGTACGTTCGTCCAGCTGAGCACCTGATTCGGCATCAGCTCGAAGAAGCACCCGAGAAATACGAGCAGCGGCAGCGGCACGCCGCGGTCGTACCCCATCATGAGGAACGCGCACAGCACGAGCGAGAAGAGCAGCAGCTGCGCCGCCGTGAGCGCGGCGGGATGGGGAAAGACCGTCAGAACAGCACGCATGAGCAGCGTATCCAGCACCGGATGATCGTCGCTCAGCGGGAGCTCACCCATCGCCTGACGGTATTGATAAACGGCGTCGAGCGGAAACCCGCCCGGCCATTCGACCCAGAGCACAAAGACCTGACAGAGAAGCAGGGCAATAAGAAGAACGCACAGCGCCTTCTTCCGGCTTCCCGGCTTCGGCAGCATGCGGGGGCGGGCGGAGAGCCATTCCAGCGCGAACAGCAGCAGCCGGATAACGGGGATAAACCAGAGAATACCGCTCAAAACATAAAAGAGTCCCGGCAGCGAAAAGTGCATCCTTGTGTTGCCGTCCAGAAAGAAGCGCTGCGCGAAGCTCGCAAGCGAGGCATAAACGGCGATTATCCCAATGGCGGCACGGGAGCCCTTTGTGCGGTACTTTTCCATACAGCCGCTCTTCCGGTTGAAGCACCAGACAGAAGCGACCGTCAGCAGCAGGAGAAAGCCCTGCGTCAGATGCGTCGGCTGGATGCGATCGCTCGTGAAAAAGAGAAACACAAAGTTTCCCATGAGAAGAAAGGCGAGCACTTTCTGCCGCTCTGTCCAGCCGCGTTTTTCCATGGGGCGGGCGAGAAACAGCAGCGCGAGCTGCGCAAGGTAGAACACAACGCACCACGCGCCGAGCGTATAGAGCAGCTTTTCCCAAAGCGCATAGGATCGCGTTGCGGAAAGTGAATATTCTGCTATACCATCCTCTGCGGCTGTCAGATCGAGAATGGCATTTTCGTTGTCGGCAGAGAGAATGCTTACGGAGCCTGACCAAGGATTTTTAGCGAATTTGAGTGTAAGATCGCTAGTTGCAGCGGTAAGCGTTAAACAGTTGCCGCTGTTGTTTTCCGCGGAAGGATAAAAAATGTAATCATCATAGGAATTATTATATTCCCATCCCTGAGTTGCGTCGACGGAAAGAGAGGAAAGGCTTACAGCGTTTCCGTCCGTGACTACATCAACCAACCACACTTCGCCGTGCGAGCCATCCTCACGGGCAGCGGATGAGAGCGTGAAGGTGATTTCTGATGTTTTTGGCAGGAAGGTATTCCACCCCGCGCCGACGAGCAGCGCGGCGAGCAGCGCCGCGGCGATCCGGCTTTGAAGCGGGAACGGCTTTCCCTCGGCGTATTTGCCCTTCAAAAAGCATGCCAGCACGCCCATGACCACGAAATAGCAGAAGATAAACACCCGCTGCATCGCGGTCTCCAGTGTTTGGAGGTTGACCAGAAAGGTGAGATAAAGCGCAGAAAACAGAATGAAGATGAGACTCGGAAAACTCCGTTTGAAGAAAGAAAAAGAAGAGTTTTTCATCAGCATTGGAAGTACTCCCGCATATGATCTGTCATGATTTTCCAGTCCCAAGGCTTGATTTGAGAGAGGTTCTCCCTCGACAGCTGCTCAAAGAGCTCTGGTGAGTCGAGTAACGCTTTCAGCGTATCTACCATACACTCAACAGAGCGCTCTTTTAGAATAAAATGTTTTTGCTTATCTCCGAAAAGCTCCGGAACAAGACCGACATCCGTACTAACTACTGGAACGCCGCAGGCCATGGCTTCCAACACCGGGTTTGGCGTACCCTCGCAGGAAGATGCGCAGACATATACATCGATCCCGTTATAAAAACCAGGCATTTCATCGTGCGGGATCATGCGGTTCAGACGATCTGACGTAATGAGCTCAACGTTGTATCCGGCTTCCTGCAAAGCGGAGACTGCCGGGCGGAGGATCGTGTTGATCCCCTTGAGATCGCCGACGACCCACTGGCTGTTACCTGCCCAGCCGATGCGGATGGTTCGGTTTTGCAGGTTTTCCGACTGAAAACGCTCCAGACCGGCGGGGACAAAAAGAGAGGTGTCCACGCCGTCAGAAATAACCGCGGAGGGCTTCATAAGAATCCGGTCGTCGCTATTGTATACGTCCAGCAGCTTCCGGCTGGAAACGCAGTATTTGGTGACAAGGCTGTCCGGCGAGGAAAACAGATCCGGCGTATAGTGATAGTCCGTCTCCGATTCAGAAAGCATCAAATGATCGTATACGGCTACAGAGATTGTTTTTCCTTCGACATACTTTCTGTAAAAATCCCCGGAAGTCATACCAAGCCGACGGATATAGTTCTGTGTAAAATCGCGGTAGTAATAGGACGCCAGCGGACGCCACAGAAAATGAAGCATCTGGCAGTCGTCTGCAAGCATGAGAAGCTGCCCGAGATTATTAAAATCTGAAAGATAAAGCGTTTTGAAGTCAAACGAATCGCTCAGATTTTTGACGATCTGTGCGGCGATGTTGTCCAGCGCCCAACCGCGGCGGTCAACGATCAATGCAATTTTTCTGCGCTGGGAAGATGACCTTCCTGCGGAGGGCTCCAGCTTCAATTCGGATATCCGCTGCTCGACCCAGTTATCCACCATCGGATTCCAGACGGAGAAGCCGTGCTTCTTTTCAAAATATTCAGCAGATTCTTTCAGATAGTTGCGGGAAAAACGCTGCTTTTCATAGTGAATATCCGAGTGGTTTTCCGGCTTTGGGTGGTCGTGGATCACGCAGGCAATGCCGCACGCACCGACCTTCATCCCGCTTTGATAGAGCCGGAGAGAAAATTCCGTATCTTCAAACCCGACGAACATACCTTCGTCAAATCCGCCTTGCGCAAAGAAGGACTTTTTTTGTATGACCCCTGCGCACCCGGAGAGGAAGGTGCATAAGAAAGGAGCATATTCTTTGCCCATTTCGATATCGGGAACAATGACGGCGGAACCGCCTCCTGCGCTGACACCGTTCAGATTCTCTATATACAGGTTGCCACCATACAGGCTGCATCCCTTTTTCCCTTCGTCACGAATTGGCATTGTCAAAAAATGACAGCCAAGCGCCCAAAGGTCTTTCTGAATTTTATCCAGCGGGTCGGCGACGAAATAAAGGTCGTTGTCCATGGAAAGAATCCAGTCGGTGCGCACCTCCCGGAACAGCCGGTTTCTTCCCCCGGCTACGCCGTAGTTTTTGTCAAACTCCACCATGCGGCAGGCATATGGCATGATCTTCATAGCCGCGCGGAGCATTTCTTTTTCCTCCGCGTGGGAACCGTTGTCGCCGATCAGGAACTCTCCGCGAAAATCTGGTAAGTGTTCCCGGACGGATTCCATCAGACGAATGGTGAGAGAGGAGCGATTCATGGAAAGAACGGCGATCGTCAGATCGCTGCCTCGTTCTCCGATGTTCTGCAGATTCGGAGAACGATAATTGCCGAGACCGATCATTTTATGCTCTTTCGCATAGAAGTATTTCAGCTCTTCCACATGGAAGCCGTTTGTTGTATTTGCGGGGAAATCCATGCTTCTACTCCTTATCTCCGAAAGATTTTTTTCAGAAAATCCATGATGACGCGGATCGGCTTTGTGATTTTCCAGCAGGTGGAGTTTTCATACCGACTACACTCGCTGCGATAGTATTCCAGCTCGGCATTATCATGGCCATTATGTACAGAACCGTAGCAATACAAAGCTTCCGTTTCCCTGTTGGCAAGCTCCAGCATCATCTGCAGCCGTTCGTTTTCGATTTTCAGCCGATCATATTCCGGCAAAAGATCGCTCTGCTGAAGGCAGCGCGCCTCCAACTGCGCATTCTTTTCGCGAAGCTCTTTCAGTTCTTCAATGGCCTTTTCTGCGTCGGTAAGAGCAGCCATCCGTGTGCGAAGATCATGGTAGAGGGACAAGTCGGTATCCTCGAGCTTGACGAAGGTTTCTCTCGGATATATAGCAGACGAGGGAGCCGCCGCGTTCGGATTCCCGCTCCACAGACCAATATAATAATTGCAGTTCCAGTAATTCATAAGTCGCTGCTGCTTAAGAAGGGCGGTATTGTCCGAATGTCGATACTGGAACATTTCCAGCATGGTATCCGGTGCGGCGTGATCTTCCGGCAGCGTGGCGTCTTCCAAAGGGATCGTAACAAAACCGTCAGCGGCAAAGCCGAGATAATAATGCGAGGCTTTTCCGAGATGCTTTTCCGAGAGCTCTTTGAAATCGTAGAAATGATATTTGTGCTTGTGGAAAGGGTTGTCCACAGGAGCGTTTTCATAATAGTAAAAATCGTTGGGACAGGAGAGAAGAATGGTTCCGCCCGGTTTTAAAACCCGACGGAGTTCGGCGAGGAACGTTTCCGGATTCTCCAAATGCTCAATGGTTTCAAACGAAGCGATAACATCAAAGCTATAGTCCGGGAACGGCAGTGTTTCAGCATTGCAGCACATATATTCCAGACCGTCATTTTTAAACATGGCGGCGGCGTTTTCGACCGTCGGCGTGTCAATATCTACGCCGCAAACAGACTTTGCCCCCCAAAGACTCATCAGGTAGCTGCCGTAGCCTTCGCCGCAGGCGACGTCTAACACTCTTTTTCCGGCTACATACGGCTTGACCATAAGATAACGGGAAAGATGGATCGTAGCCTCGGTGGCGTTATAGAGGGTTTCCTTTCCAAAATCCAAGCGTTCAATCATTTTTATTTATCTCTCCGTGAAAGTATTTATTTCTTTGACGAGGATGCGCAGATAATCGTTCATGTCTCGCGCGCAGAAATCGCCGGAAGTTTCGTCCAGCATCTCCCTTACTCCGCCGACGTCGTTGGCGATGACCGGCACGCCGAGCGTTTTGGCCTCGTCGATCGTGACGGGCGTGCCCTCATACTCCGAAAAGAGCACGAGCGCATCGCATCGCGCGAGCAGGGGACACGGGTTTTCCATATATCCGGTCAGCGTCACGCACGGGCCGAGACCGAGCGCGTCGCGCCGCCGCCGGATATCCTCGTACAGCGGCCCGCTGCCGGCAAAGTACCAACGGAACGCGAAGCCGCGCTTTTTCAGCTCCGCGGCGATATCGAGCAGCCGGTCATAGCGCTTTTCGCGCTCGAGCCGCCCGATGGTGATGAGATTGCAGACCCGCTCGTCCACCGGCACCGTGAGCGGCGCTTTGGCGCGCTCGCGTATCTCGCCGCGGAACACCGGGTTCGGCACGGCGAGCGTCTTGTCTGCAAACTGCGGATATACGGCGAGAAACTTCTCGCGCAGCGTCCTGTTGAGACAGACGATCGCGTCGAACCGGCGATAGAGCGCGGCGTCGTTTTTCGTAACGGCGCGCGTCCATTCGTTCAGCTCCCGCCAGGCGGCGTAGTCCGTGTGGATCCACTGGATCTTTCCCGGATGGCGGCAGCGGGAGACGAATTCCCGCATTTTGGAGGCCTCGCTCACGACGAAGATCGTGTCGAAGGTCTCAAACGCCGCGGCCATGTTCCGCCGCAGCAGCGCTTTCGGCAGCACGGACTCGAGACCGATATGCGCGAGTACCGCGTAGGCGAGCCGGAGAAGCTTTCCGGCGAGGGATACGTCCCCGTCGCGCAGCACCTGCCGCGTCGGGCGCGAGAGCAGCCGCAGCCCACCTCCGTCGGGGATCTCGAGCAGCCGGAACTCCTGTCGGAGCGCGGCGTCCCGGCACGGCTCAGCGGAATAGAGCCATACCTCCGCTACGCCGGACACGGCGCGCGCCTGCGCGAGCGCCGCGGCGCGGGCGCCGCTCGCGTAGTTTATATCGTCGAATACATAGAGAGCCTTTTTCGTGTCGTTTTCCAATAGCGCTTCCAGTGTGTCCCGGGATGTTTCAACGGCTGGACGTTTCGCGTCCCGGCGCATCGTCTCCGCCGCGCCGCCGGTGAGAAAGGCGCGGAGGCTTTCGGCGATCTCTTCATCGGAAAAGCCGCAGAGGACGCCGTTTTTGCCGTCTTCGATCTGTTCGAGCGCGCCGGAGGTGCGCGTTGCGATCACCGGCACGCCGAGCGCCTTTGCTTCCGTGATGACCATCGACCACGATTCATGGTCGGAGAGGACGCACACGGCGTCGGCGCGGCGCATCACGCCGTAGGGGTTGTCGAGCGGGCCGGTCAGCGTGAAATAGTCTTCAAGCCCCGCATCCCGCACCGCAAGCCGGAGCTTTTCCACGAGCGGGGCGTTGGCAAGCGAGCCGATGTTTACCCAGCGAAACCGCAGTCCCTCGGAAAAGAGCCGCTGCATCGCCGCGACCTGCCGCAGATGGTTTTTCTCCTCGCGCACGTTTGCGACCGTTACGAGCAGCGGCAGACCGTCTTCCGGCAGAGAGACGGGCAGCGGCTCTTCGCTCATGGCGAGGATTTTCTCGCTGTCCACACGGTTCGGAAGGACGGCCGAGCGGGAGGCGAGCTGCGGATATTTTTTCACCGCCCCCTCCATCGAGTGGCGGGAGGCGAAGAGAAAGCCGTCGAACTGCGCTTCAAAGCGCAGGATGTCCGGGTGGAGAAAGGCGGCCTTGTCCATGTCTGCGTGGATCCAGACATATTTGCGCCGTGCCGCGGCATAGCGCGCGCAGAGCGCGCTCGAAAACCACTCGCCGTAGGAAATGGCGGCGTCGTAGTATTGGTTTTGCAGATAGCGGATGGCGCCGCGGCGGAACGGCTGCGTGCCGGTGAGCTTCCGCTCAAGCTTGAAGACGGCCTTTTTCACGAACGCGGTCTTTTTTTCGTTTTCGGCCACGTTGATGACGTGTACCCAGTCCGGTATCTCCGGGATGAGGGAGAGACTGCCCGGCAGGTCGATCATATCAAAGATGAGAAGATCGACGTCGAAGCGCGCGCTGTCCATCGTGCGCAGAAGATTCACGAGCGCCGTTTCCGCGCCGCCCCTGAAGAACTGATTGATGATAAAAAGGACGCGCTTTTTCTTCGGTGCGGCGGTACTCATGCGCGCATATACTCCCCGCACACGGCGTCCGCGTCGCCGAGCATGCGCATATGGCCGTGCTCGAGCCAGAGAGCCTTTTTGCAGATCTTCTGCACCTGCTCGATCGAGTGGGAGACGAAAACGACCGTTGCGCCGGAGGCGATCATCTCCTGCATGCGCGTGAAGCTCTTCTCCTGAAATTTATAGTCGCCGACGGCGAGGATCTCGTCGATGATGAGAATGTCCGGCACGTTCATCGTCGCAATGGCAAAGCCGAGACGCGCCACCATGCCGGAGGAATAGTTCTTCACGGCGGTGTCCACAAAGTCCTGCAATTCGGCAAACTCGATGATCTCGTCGAACCGCTCGGACATATACGCGCGGCTGTAGCCGAGGATCGCGCCGTTGAGATAGATGTTCTCGCGCGCGGAAAGGTTGGCGTCAAAGCCCGCGCCCAGCTCGATGAGGGGAGCAATGCTCCCGCAGGTCTCCACCGTGCCCTTGGTCGGCTTCAAAATGCCGGAGACGATTTTCAAAAGCGTGCTCTTGCCGGAGCCGTTCAGCCCGACGATGCCGAGAGAATCGCCCTTTTCAAGCGTGAACGATATGTCCCGCAGCGCCCAGAACTCCTGAAAATGGAGCTCCCGGCGCACGGCCTTGATGAAGTATTCCTTGATGCTGTCGATCTTCTCCGAGCTGAGATTGAACATCATCGAAACATCGTTGACTTTGATAACGCTGCCCATGGCGCACCTCCGCTCAGACGTACAGGACGAACTTGTCCTGCTTTTTATAGAATACGAAAAGCCCCAGCGCGAGCATCAAAAGCCCCAGACACAGGCAGAGAAGGTTTTCCTTCAGACTGGGGAACACACCGTAGAGCACGATGGAGCGCATGTAGGAAACAAGATGGTACATCGGGTTGATCTGCATGAGCTTCATCACGGCGTCCGGCAGGATCTCCACGGGGTAGAAGATGGGCGTGAAGTATGTCCACGCGAGAATGAACACGCTGTAGAAATGCGCGATATCGCGGAAAAACACCGTGACCGCCGAGAGCAGGATGCCGAGCCCGACGGAGAAGAGGAACGTATAGAAAATGGGGATCGGGAGCAGCAGGAGCGTCGCGTGGAACGGCGCGTCGGTAATGAGCATCACGATGAACATCGCAATGAGCGAAAACCCGAGATTCACAAGCCCCGAAAGCACATTCGAGAGCGGGAAAAGGTACTTCGGGATATAGACCTTTTTGATGAGGGAGGCGTTGGATATGATCGAGTTGAGCGCGGTCGTCGTCGATTCCGAATTGAACGCAAAGATGAGCGAGCCCGAAAGATAATAGATCGGGAAATTCGGGATATTCTGCTTGAAGAGCGTGGAAAAGACGATCGTGATGACGACCATCATCAGCAGCGGGTTGAGCACCGTCCACACGAGCCCCAGCGCGGAATGGCGGTAGCGCACCTTGATGTCACGCACCACAAGCTCGCGCAGCAGCGGCGTGAACCGGCGAAAGCCCTCCATTTTTTCTTTTACGTAGCCTTTGTTGAATGCCATGATCCGGTATTCCTCACTTTTTCGTATCGCGGCTCTGCAGCTTCCACTGCAGCCGCTTTACCGAGCGCATCATGCCGCGCGGAACGCACGCCATGATGAGCGGTTTGACAAGATAGATGTAATCTGAAGCCGGGGAGCCCATCGCGCGCAGTCCGCGCGCGCGGACGCGAACCTCATACATGCGGGTCCTGGCATTGTGACGGAGATAGGCTTCCTGCGGTTCGTACACCGAGTAAAGGATCTCCTGCAAATTTTCCCCGATCACGCCGTTGGCGGCAAGCCGCATGACGAGATCATAATCCTCCGTGCGGCGCGTTTCGGGGGAGGTGCTGTAGCCGTTCACGCTCTCGAGCACGGCGCGGCGGAAGAGCATCGTCGGGTGGAAGAAGGGATTCTTCTGCGCGATGATGTGCTTCGTGATCTTCTGCGGAAACTGCCGCGTGCTCCATACGCCGGTATCGTCGAAAACGCGCACGCCGCACGCGGCGTAGGGCGCGCCGGACGAGAGCAGAAAGTCCATCGTCCGCTCGATGCGGTCAGAGTCGGAAACATCGTCGGCATCCTGCCGGGCGATGTATGCGCCCTGCGCGTGCGCAAGGCACTCGTTGAGCGAAGCGCCGAGACCGAGATTTGTTTTGTTTTGGAAGATCGTGACGCGCGCATCCTGCGCGGCAATACGCTGCATGATGCGCCATGTATCGTCCGTGGAGGCGTCGTCGCAGAGAATGAGCTCCAGATCGCGGTACGTCTGCGCCAGAACGGACGCCGCCGCCTTTTCAAGCGTGGGGGCGCCGTTATATACGCTCATGAGAACGGAAACGAGTCCGGCATTGCAGTTGGGCATTTTTCCCCTCCTCCGGGTTAGTATAAACGTATCAGAGGCATAAAAACCCTTTATAAAGGTAACACTTTTGCGCGATGATAGCAAGCAGTATGTTTTTCCTGTACGGAAAAACCGCCGGAAAGAGTCATTTTCCCGGTTGACAAGCGGATATTTCGTGATAGAATGTATAAGATTTTTGGGCTATGACGAAGCAAGCCGCGCTGATACGGTCTACAGAGAGAGGGGGAGGCTGAAAGCCCCTCGTCCGGCGCCGCGGCAGCCACTTTTGAGCCTTCGCGCGAAGAGCGCGGCGGTCCGCCTCCGTTATCGGGCGCATGAGATACGGCTGGCGTCAGCGCTTAAAGCCGCAATCAGGGTGGTACCGCGTGGAATGTTTTTCCCCGCCCCTGTTTTTCGGGGGCGGGGTGTATTTGTTTTTGGAGGTTAGTATGAAAAATTTCGGACTCAATGAGCTGCGGGAGATGTATCTCTCCTTCTTTGAGACAAAAGGTCATCTGCGTCTGCCCAGCTTCTCGCTGATCCCCCGCAACGACCCCTCGCTTCTGCTCATCAACGCCGGCATGAGCCCCATGAAAACATGGTTCACCGGGGAAGAAGAGCCGCCGCGCCGCCGCGTGACGACCTGCCAGAAGTGCATCCGCACGCCCGATATCGAGAACATCGGCAAAACGGCGCGCCACGGCACCTACTTTGAAATGCTCGGCAACTTCTCCTTCGGCGATTACTTCAAGCGCGAAGCCATCCACTGGGCGTGGGAATTTCTGACCTCCCCCGACTGGGTCGGCATCGATCCCGACCGGCTGTACCCGAGCGTCTATCTCGATGACGACGAGGCCTGGAACATCTGGCACAACGAGATCGGCATCGCTCCGGAGCGCATTTTCCGCTTCGGCAAGGAGGATAACTTCTGGGAACACGGCAGCGGTCCGTGCGGCCCCTGCTCCGAGATCTACTACGACCGCGGCGAGAAATACGGCTGCGGCAAGCCCGGCTGCACCGTGGGGTGCGACTGCGACCGGTATATCGAGATCTGGAACATCGTGTTCTCCCAGTTCAACAACGACGGCCAGGGCAACTACACCGAGCTTGCCCAGAAGAACATTGACACCGGCATGGGTCTTGAGCGTCTCGCGGTCGTCTGCCAGGACGTGAACTCCCTCTTCGACGTCGATACCGTCATGAACATCACCCACAAGGTGAGCGAGATCACCGGCGCGCACTACGGCGAGACGAACGCGAAGGACGTGTCTCTCCGCATCATCACCGACCACATCCGCTCCTCGACCTTTATGATCTGCGACGGCGTTCTCCCCTCCAACGAGGGCCGCGGCTACGTGCTGCGCCGTCTGCTCCGCCGTGCCGCCCGCCACGGACGTCTGCTCGGCGAGAAGGAGCCGTTCCTTTATAAAGTCTGCGATACCGTCATCCACGAGAACCGCGGCGCTTACCCCGAGCTTACCGAGCGGCAGGAGTACATCACCGGCGTCATCCGCTCCGAGGAGGAGAACTTCTCCCGCACGATCGACGGCGGCATGGCCATCTTCGCCGGTATGCTCGCCTCCCACAAGGAAAAGGGCGAGACCGTGTTCTCCGGCGCCGATGCCTTCAAGCTCTACGATACCTACGGCTTCCCGCTGGATCTCACGAAGGAAATGGCGGCGGACGAGGGCATGACGGTCGATGAGCCCGCGTTCCAGACCCTGATGAAGGAACAGCGCGAGCGCGCCCGCGCCGCCCGCAGCTCCGATGAGACCGCCTGGGCGGGACTCGATCTCGGTCTGGACAATCTCCCCACCAAGTTCACCGGCTATGAGCGTCTGCACGACGACTGCACCATCCTCGCCATCGTTGCCGAGGACGAGCTGCGCGAGCGCGTCGGCTCCGGCGTGCACGCGAGCATCGTTCTTGATAAAACACCGTTCTACGCCGAAATGGGCGGCCAGAGCGCCGACCATGGCCTGCTCATTCTCAAGGACGCCGTCTTTGAGGTGCACGATGTGCAGAAGAACAAGGCCGGTAAGGTGCTGCACCACGGCGTGATGGTCTCCGGCAATCTCGCCGTCGGCGACAAGGTGAACGCCTGCGTCGATACCGGCCGCCGCAAGGCGATCATGCGCGCCCACAGCGCCACGCACCTGCTGCACAAGGCGCTGCGCACCGTTCTCGGCGACCATGTCCATCAGGCCGGTTCGCTCGTTGAGCCCGACCGTCTCCGCTTTGACTTTACCCACTTCTCCGCCATGAAGCCCGAGGAGATCGCCTCCGTCGAGCGCATGGTGAACGAGGCCGTGCTCGAAGGCTTCCCCATCACCGTGAAGGAGATGCCCATCGCGGAGGCACGCAGTATCGGCGCAATGGCGCTCTTCGGCGAAAAGTACGGCGACGTTGTCCGCGTCGTCGATATGGGCGATGGTTACTCCGTGGAGTTCTGCGGCGGCACGCACCTCGACAATACCGCGAAGGTCGGCTCGCTGCGCATCGTGAGCGAGTTTTCCGTTGCGAGCGGCGTGCGCCGTATCGAGGCCATCACCGGCCAGGAAACGCTCAAATTCATGGAGAACAACACCCGTCTGCTCATGACGCTCTCCGAGCGTCTCAAGGCCAAGCCGGAGGAGCTGCTCACCCGCGCCGAGGCGCGCACGAGCGAGATCCGCGAGCTGCGCTCCGAGCTCGAAAAGTTCCGCGGCCGCGAAATGCTCTCCAACGCCGAGAGCTTCCTCGCCAGCTCCAAGAAGGTCGGCCCGCTGCACGTGTTCACCGGCGTCGTGCCGGTCGATACGCCGGATAACCTCCGCAAGATCGGCGACTTCCTGCGCGACAAGGACGAGAGCATCGTTGCGGTGCTCGCCGCCGTGCACGACGGGAAGATCACCTTCCACAGCGTGTGCGGCAAGGCGGCGGTCGCTGCCGGCGTCCGCGCGGGCGATATCATCCGCTCCGTCACCGCCATCTGCGGCGGCAAGGGCGGCGGCAAGCCGGATTCCGCCATGGGCGGCGGCGCCGATACGCTCAAGCTCGACGACGCTCTCGCTACCGTGGACGATTTCGTCGCCGGAAAGCTGAACTGAATTTTTCAAAAGCCGCCGCATTGCGGCGGCTTTTGCTCATTATGAAAGGAGCACTATTATGAACGACTGCCTTTTCTGCAAGATCATCGCCGGGGAGATCCCGTCCGCGAAGGTGTATGAGGACGAGCACGTCTATGCCTTCCGCGACATCAACCCCCAGGCCCCGACGCACATTCTCGTTGTGCCGAAAGAGCACATCGGCTCCGCCGCGGAGCTGACGGAGGAAAACTCCGCGGCCGCCGCGCGCTGCCTCGTCGCCGCGGCGAAGATTGCCGAGCGCGAAGCGCTGACCGGCGGCTACCGCATCGTATCCAACGTCGGCTCCGACGCCGGACAGACCGTGAAGCATCTCCACTTCCACATCCTCGGCGGCAAGCGCCTGGACGACACGATGGCGTAAAGGATAAACAAAACCTCTCAGTCACGGCGCTGCGCGCCGCGCCAGCTCCCCTGTTAGGGGAGCCAAGTTAGTATTCCGCAAACCCGCTTGCCTCCCCTAACAGGGGAGGTGGCAAAACCAAAGGTTTTGACGGAGAGGTTTCCTTTTGGCGCGAGACAATCCCTCAGTCAGCTTTGCTGACAGCTCCCTTTGCACAAGGGAGCCTTTTTTAACATGCACAGCCAACCGTATGGTTGGAAAAACTAAGCGAAACGCAACCGTTTGGTAGCATCAACTCGGGTGATTGTATGTATTTTCCGCGTCTGTACGAGCTTCGGGAAGACCATGATCTGACACAAAAAAAGATCGCCGAATATCTGACCATGCATCCGGAGGTCTACCGCCGGTACGAAGCCGGTATCCGGGAGATCCCGGTCTGGGCGGTGATCCGGCTCGCGGAGCTGTATCACGTTTCCACAGACTATCTGCTCGGCCTGACGGACGAAAAGAACGGCCATGCGTAAAGCGGCGCTGCTCTGCGGGACGCTGTCCCTTGCCGTTTTCGTATCCTTTTATCTCCTGCCGGAGAGCGTTCTGCTCCCGGCGGCGGGCGTCTGCGCGCTTCTTTCCGCGCTTTCGCTGCTGCTTCCTCGCGGAAAGGGCCGGGCCCGCGCGCATCTCGCGCTGCTTGGCGCGGCGATCGGGCTTTTTGCCTTTTTCGTGCAGGAGCATTTTCTCGCCGCGCCCTCGGACGCGCTCGCCGGGGAAAAGCGCGTGATCTCCGTGCGCGTGACGGACTACCCGGACATTTACGATACGAGCGAATACATAACGGTGCGTGTCACAGACCCGGATCTTCCGGGCGTGAAGTGCCGCATCGCCTCCTACGATACGGAAAATTTCACCGCGCTCACGCCGGGCGACGAGCTTTCCATCCCGGTAAAGCTGCTCCCGGCGCGCGAGCGCAATGGGCAGAGCGTGGATACCTACGCCGCGCAGGGCATCTTCCTTCGCGCCACGGCGACCGGCGCGCCGGAGATCACCGGACGCTGGGACTTTTCGGTTCTCTATGCGCCGAAGGCACTCTGCTGCGCCATCGGGGAAATCTGCCGAAGCGTGTTCCCGCCGGATGTGCAGCCGTTTCTCACGGCGCTCCTCACCGGCGACAAGACCGACCTTTACGACGACGGCGCGCATTACTACGCCCTTGCCGACGCGGGGCTCGCGCACGTCGTGGCGGTGTCCGGCATGCACATCGCCTTTCTCATGGGCTTTCTCTTTCTGCTGATCGGGCGGCGGCCGTGGGCGGTCGCGGTGAGTCTGCCGGTGCTGCTGCTCTTTGCGGCAATGACCGGCTTTACGCCGTCGGTGACACGCGCGGCGGTCATGCAGTTCTTCCTTCTCGCCGCCCCGCTTTTCGGCCGGGAGAGCGACGGCGCAACGTCACTTTTGACGGCGCTTACCCTGCTGCTCCTTCTCAATCCCTCCGCCTGTGCGAGCGTCAGTCTGCAATTGAGCTTCTCTTCCGTGGCGGGTATCTGGTTTCTTTCCGATCGGATGTACCGCGCGCTCAGCCGGCGGATCGAAGACTTGAAGATCGCCGAAAACCGGCACGCCCGGCGCGTTCTTCTTTTCGCCGCGGGTTCGGTTTCGAGCAGCATCGGCGCGATGGCGCTCTCCGCGCCGCTCACGGCAGTGCACTTCGGCTCGGTGTCGGTCGTGTCGCCGATATCGAACATCCTCTGCCTTTGGATCGTTTCGGCGGTCTATATCGGCGGGTACATCATCGTGCTGCTCGGCGCGTTTCTGCCCGGCGCCGCGGCGCTGGCCGGAAGCGTTCTCGCGTGGGGCGTGCGGTATATTTACGCGGTGTCCGGCTTCCTCTCACGCCTCCCGTGCGCGAACGTTTATGTGCGCAATCCGCTCTTTCTCGGCTGGCTCGCGCTCGTATACGCGCTCTTTTTCGCCGCGTGGCTGCGCTCTCGGAAAACCGGGCGCTTCCGCGCGCTCGCGCCGATATGCGTTTCGCTCGCGCTGCTCTTTGCCGCCGCGGGCATTACAAGACTCCAATGGAACGACACGCTCCGTCTCACGGCGCTCGACGTCGGGCAGGGGGAATGCATCGTTCTCACGAGCGGGGAGCATGCCGCGGTGATCGACTGCGGCGGAAGCTGGGTCACGCACGACGCCGGAAAAAGCGCCGTGCAGTTTCTCGGCGGCGAGTGCCGGAGGAGCGTTGACGCGCTCATTCTCACGCATCTGCATGCCGACCACGCCAACGGCGCGGCGCAGCTCTTATCCCGCGTGCGCGTCGGCACGCTCTATCTGCCGCGCGAAAAGAAGGAAACATCTCTTCTCGCGGAGATACTGAATGCCGCGGAGCGGCAGGGGACACGGGTGGAATATGTGACGGAGGATTTAACGCTGCCGCTCGGAACGGCGGGGCTTGCCGTCTGGTCACCGCTGCTGCCGGAATCCGACGACGCGAACGAAAACGGCCTCATCATTGCGGCCTCGCAGGATGATTTCGAGGCGTTCATCCTCGGCGACGCGCCGTCCAAGGCGGAAAAGGCGCTCATAGCGAGCGCGCCGATGCCGGACGCCGAGGTGCTGTTCGTTGCGCACCACGGCTCGAACACATCCACCTGCAAAGAGCTTCTGGAAGCGATCACGCCGGAAACGGCGGTAATTTCCGTTGGGTATAATACGTACGGCCATCCGACGCAGAAGGTTCTCGACCGGCTGGCAAAATATGAGATCACCGTGCTGCGCACGGATACCGACGGCGAGATCACCATCGCCGCCGGGGAAGGGTAAAACGCTATGGCAAAACCGTCCTTCGGCAAAAAGGAAACGCCGCTCGACTACGGCGCACTTGTAAAAAATCTCCGCGACAAAGGCCCGAAAAAGCTCTATCTTCTCTGGGGCGAGGAGGACTATCTTCTCGCGGACTTCGTTTCGCGCCTGCGCGCCGCGTGCGTCGGCACGGAGGGGGACGAATTCAACGCAAAGCGCATCGACTCTCCCGCGCCTGCGGCGAACGACATCGCCGAAGCGCTCGACGCCATGCCGTTTTTCGGAGACAGGACGTTCGTGGAGCTGCGCGGATTTGACGTGAACAAGTGCCGTGACGAGCGCACCACCGCGCTCTTTGCGGACATTCCGGACTGGTGTACCGTTGTCATCACGCTCCCGACGGGTATGGAGCCGGACGGACGGCTCTCCTTTATCAAGCAGCTCAAATCCGCGGGCAAGGCCGTGAACTTCACGGCGCAGACCGGCACGCCGCTCAACAACTGGATCGCGCGCCGCTTTGAGGCCAACGGCAAGCGCATTGACCGCGACGCCGTGGACCGGCTCGTGTTCCTCTCCGGCGATCTTATGAACCGGCTCATCCCGGAGATCGCAAAGATCTGCGGCTATGTCCCCGGAGACCGCGTCACGGCGCAGGACGTTGAAAAGCTCGCGCATCACATCCCGGAGGCGAACGCCTTCCAGATGACCGAGGAGATCGCCCGCCGGAACTACGACGGCGCGGCGGCCAAGCTCGCGGAGCTTTTCGCCGAGGACGCCGAGCCCGTCGAGATCATGGGCGTGATCGGTTGGCAGGTGCGGCAGCTCTATGCCGCGAAGATCGCCGAGAAGAGCGGGCGCGGCGTGCCGTTTCTTATGGAGATCCTCGGCACGTCGAGCGAGTACCGCGCGCGGAAGATCGCCGAAACCGCGGCAAAGTTTTCGCTTCCGGCGCTTACGAACGGCGTGCGCCTGTGCGCGGAGTGCGCCATGAAGCCGCGCGAGAACGGCGCAATCACGGACGCCGAGGCGATCAAGGAATTTCTGATCCGCTTTGCGATGGAGAGCCGCCGTGCTTAAGATCAAGGAAGCCATTGTCGTCGAGGGACGGTACGATAAGATCGCCCTTGAACCGCTCGTCGATACCGCGATTTTCACGACCGACGGGTTCGGCATATTCAAAAATAAGGAAAAGCTCGCCTTGCTCCGGCGCGTGGCCGAGCAGCGAGGGCTCATTGTCCTCACGGACGCGGACGGCGCGGGGCTCGTCATCCGCAACCGTCTGCGCGGCGCGATAAGCGCGCAGTATCTCAAGCATGCCTACATCCCGGACGTGGCGGGCAAGGAGCGGCGCAAAAAAGCGCCCTCGCGCGCCGGGACGCTCGGCGTGGAGGGCATGAAACCGGAAATTCTGGAAGAGGCGCTGCGCCGCGCCGGGGCGGTGTGCGATACGGAGACGCGCGGGCGCGTCACCAAGGCCGATCTCGCCGCTCTCGGTCTCTCCGGCGGGGCGGACAGCGCCGCGCGGCGGAAAGCTCTGCAGAAAAAGCTCGCGCTGCCGGAGAATCTTTCGGCCAACGCCCTGCTCGACGCGGTCAACTCACTCTATACACGGGATGAATTTCTATCGGCGGCGCGCTCTTTCGAGCACGAAGGCCGCGGCATTGCCGAGCAGGAGAAAGCCGCCGGAGGCGGTCTCAAGCTCGGCGGCGAGCCGGTAGAGAGCATAGGTGCGCGGCGCGAGCTCTCCGATATGTAAAAGAAGGATTACCGAGCAGAAGAGCATCGCGCAGCTCACGCAGAGCGTCCCGCGCACCATGCCGAAGGCCTCCTCGCTCAGCGGGGAGAAAAGACGTTTCATAAAATCACCGCTTCCATTGTACCCGCGCAGCGCATTGCGCCGCAACGGACAACATATGGAAACGGTGGATTTTTCTGCTTTTTTGTAACCGTATCTTGTCTTGTGACGGCGCGCGGCGTATGATATAATATGCTGAAAAATGTTTCTTTCAGGGGGTAACACCGTATGAAATGCCCGTTCTGCGGCTATGCGGAAAGCAAGGTCATCGACTCCCGCCCGGCGGACGAAGGCGCGTCCATCCGGCGGAGAAGAGAATGCCTCGCCTGCCAGCGCCGGTTCACAACGTATGAGGTCATGGAGCGCCTGCCGCTCGTCGTCGTCAAGCGCGACGGCAGCCGCCAGACGTTCGATAAAAATAAGCTCATCAACAGCATGCTCAAAGCGTGCGAAAAGCGCTCCGTCGCCCTCGGCGATCTTGAGCGCATCGCCAACGAGATCGAGCAGGAGCTGCAGAACCGGCTCGAACGCGAATGCCCGACGAGCGAGATCGGCGAAATGGTCATGAAGCGGCTCAAATCACTCGACGAGGTCGCCTACGTCCGCTTTGCCTCGGTCTACCGCCAGTTCAAGGATATCAACACCTTCATGGAAGAGCTGACGCATCTTCTGGAGGACAAGGCTTAAAATACGCTCCGGAAGCTCACGTGCTCCATGGAGCCGATGCTCTGCAGATGCGCTTTGAGACATTCGATAGCGCTCTCGGCGGCGTCCGCGTCGTGCGTGAGGATCGGCTCGAGCGCGGCGTAAAAGGCGTCGGTCGCCGAATCCACCTCTGCGTGGCGGATCATGATGTGCGTGTAGTTCTCCGCGCCGTACCAGCGCTCGATGGCTTCGCGCAGCGAGGCCTCCGCGGCGTCGTAGTCCTCCGCGCGGCAGTGTGCGAGCGCTTCGTCCGCGCTCGCCGTGAGAGAGCCGGTGAGAGAATCGATGTGCGCAATGTTCCACGCCGCCGCGCCGAAGAGCAGCGCGAGCAATATAGCCGCAGCGACAGCTTTTTTCATGGCCTTTTCTCCCGTTTGGCAAAGTAGACGTTTCCGGTCGTATCACAGGTGAGCAGAAACACCTGTTCGGGGCTTTTCACACCCTGCCGGCGGCACTCGCCGCGCAGCCATTCCTCCGTTTTGCCGCATTTGCGAAGATTTTCGCGCAGCACCGTCCCGTCGCTGATGAGAATATAGGGGTAGCCCGTCTCCGGCTCGGCGCAGCGGAGCTGCCCGGCGGTAACGGGGCGCTCCGCGGGCGTGAGAATAACGTTGAGCGTGCCGTCCGTCTCCAGAATGGCATACTCGACCGTCGAGAGGTCGGTAACGCTCTGGCGGCGCAACTCCTCGGTCAGCTCGTCCACGGAAAACCGGCAGCGGTGCATCTCCTTCTGGTTGATCGTGCCTTTTTCGATGAGAAAGCACGGCTTGCCGAAGAGCGCCGCGCGCAGCTTCTGGCTGCGGAGCGTGACGCCGGAGAGAATGAGCTCCAGGCAGAAAAGCGTCAGAATGGAGACAAGGCCGTTCATCAGCGGAATGCCGATATCCTGCAGGGGGAGCGACGCTAAGTCCGCCACCAGTACGGAAACGACCAGCTCCGATAGCTCCAGCTCGCCGAGCTGCCGTTTTCCCAGAATGCGCATGCACAAAAGCAGCACCGTAAAAATGATGATGGTGCGAAACATTACAATAGCCATAGAAATATTTTGACCCAAGGAGAGTAAATTATGAGCGAAGAAAAAAAGATCGGCGGGCGCGCCTTCGGTGAGACGCTGAACGTCGAAAAATTCATCGAAGAGCAGGTCGCGCTCATCCGTGAGCAGGTCGGCGACGGCAAGGTGCTTCTGGCCCTGTCCGGCGGCGTGGACAGCTCCGTTGTGGCGGCGCTGCTGCTCCGTGCCATCGGCGATCAGCTCTACTGCGTGCATGTGAACCACGGTCTCATGCGCAAGGGCGAGAGCGAGCAGGTCATCAAGGTCTTCCGCGAAGAGCTGGGCGCCAATCTCACCTACGTGGACGCGACCGACCGCTTCCTCGATAAGCTCGCGGGCGTTTCGGAGCCCGAGCGCAAGCGCAAGATCATCGGCGAGGAGTTCATCCACGTTTTCGAAGAAGAGGCCGCCAAGCTCCAGGGCATCCACTTCCTCGGCCAGGGAACGATCTACCCCGACATCGTCGAGAGCGACAAGGGCGTCAAGGCCCACCACAACGTCGGCGGTCTGCCCGAAAAGCTCGGCTTTGAGCTTGTCGAGCCGGTGAAGTACCTCTTCAAGGACGAGGTCCGTCAGGTCGGCGAGGCGCTCGGTCTGCCGCACAGCATGGTGTGGCGTCAGCCGTTCCCCGGCCCCGGCCTCGGCGTCCGGTGCATCGGCGCGATCACCCGCGACCGTCTCGCCGCCGTGCGCGAGTCCGACGCCATCCTCCGCGAGGAGTTCGCTAAGTCCGGCATGGACGCGAAGGTCTGGCAGTACTTCACGATCGTCCCCGACATCCGCACCACCGGCGTCGTAGACGGCAAGCGCACCGAGCTCTGGCCGGTCATCATCCGCGCCGTAAACACCACCGACGCCATGACCGCGAGCGTCCCCCGTCTTGACTGGGAGCTTCTCGAGACCGTCACGCGCCGCGTGCAGGCCGAGGTCCCCGGCGTCAGCCGCGTCCTCTACGACCTCAGCCCCAAGCCCCCCGCGACCATTGAGTGGGAATGATTGCATAGGTTCAAAAAAGCCCGTAAACACTGGACTTTTTAAGCCTTGAAGCCCCTCGCGGCAACGATTTGGCAACAGAATTTCATTATTCACAAGAAAAGAGCTATCTGATTTCAAATGAAGTCAGATAGCTCTTTTGACGTGCATTGTTAGACAGCGTCAAAGATCCTTGTCCAAAGTGCAGATAGATGGTACACTAGTACTGAACTGCTCGATGTTGAAATTGATTTTGCTTTTTTATTGGCAACACAAAATCACATCATTTACACCAGAGGAATCGTTCGTATGGATATATTCTTTGATCAAAGCTTTACTAATAATAATTTTTTATCGTCTGTTAGTTGCTTGACAAATATGCATTACTATGTTATTTTTGTTTAGTAAATATGATATCTGAGTGCCATCGATTTTGTATAGAGTTGATGGAGAATAGGGAATCCGGTTGGAATCCGGAACGGTACCGCCACTGTATGCGCGGAGGCACCGCACATGACGAAAGTCGGTCATTGGGAGTTAATCCTGAGAAGGCTGTGCGGAAGGCTTATGATACGCAAGTCAGGAGACCTGCTCAGGTTGTTAAAGTCTATTTGCTCTTGAGTTATGGAGAAATGGGCTATTTTGTTGCGAAAAAACGGCAGCAGCAGTCATGTATGACTGCTGCTTTTTGTATACCCGAAAACCACGCGTTAGACGTGTGGTTCAAAAGAGCCTTTGGCGATGAGGGAGACAAAAAACTCCTTTTGCTTAATAAAAGTGCGGTCTGGCAAATGCACTTAAAAAGCAAAAGGAGGGAGTTCAGAATGAGCCTGAATGACATAAACAATTTATTTCATGCGAAGTGGAATTACAAATACCACATAGTGTTACCAATAGTAATCTCAATCACACAGGCGTTTATGTCTATTCCAAAGGTAAAATAATGATACACCTGACTCTGGATTACCAAAGCGACCAAAATTGCCGCACGCCGGGCGAATATCTGCGTTACCACAGAATATTTCAGGGTAAATCGACAAGAGAGGTCGCAGAAAGCGTCGGTATCATTCCCGCAACCCTTGTCCTATATGAAAACGATAAGCACCCCATTAAATATAATACCGCTGTTTTGCTGGCAAAGGAATTGAATATTGACCTCAATCGGCTACTGGATTCCTATACTTCGTTTTTAGATTATCCGTGTGGGGAATTTCTGAAAAAAGTACGCAGGGACTTGTCTTTAGCACAAGCCGAAATAGCAAAAGACATCGGCGTATCTCAAACCACATATTCCGGTTGGGAAAGGGGAATTAAAGCACCGCGTCGTCAGGAATATCAAAAAATTGTGTATGCTTTGCAAAGAAGAAAGGTGGATGTTAGCGGCATAATTCTCCAATCTACCGTCTGACAGGGATTCGTACCTTTGCAATTCGGTTTACTTCTAATATATAATGTAGCTGCGAGGAGGCGGAAAAGATGAAACAGAAAAGGTATCTATATTTGAACGAATCAGAAATCAGCGTTGTGTTACATAGCCTTGTTCGGCTGAAAAATTCACTCATTCAGCAAGGCAGATACACCGATTGTGTGGACGAACTCATTTTGAAAGTAACGAGCTCTCCAACCAAGCGCCTGAAAATTTCATAACGATTACTTATTTGAAGCCGTTTATTCTGAAAAGAGTAAACGGCTTTTTTCATACCCGTACATAGCCGTCTGCTCCGCCGCAGGCGGCTAAATCTATGTAAAGGAGGAAACCCCAAAATGGCGAATTGCAAAGTAATTGCGGTGACGAACCAAAAAGGCGGCGTGGGTAAAACCACAACGACCGCTAACCTCGGAATCGGGCTTGCACAGGAAAACAAAAGGGTCTTGCTGATCGACGCAGACGCGCAAAATTCTTTGACGCTCTCCCTCGGTTATCCGAAACCTGACGATCTGCCCGTTACGCTTACAGACATTATACAGTCGGTGATTGACGACAAGCCAATTCCCGACGGCCACGGTATTTTGCACCACGGCGAGGGCGTTGACCTGCTGCCCGCGAATATCACATTGTCGGGCATGGAAATCCGGCTGATTAACGCTATGAACCGTGAACGTGCGCTGCGGACATATATCAACGAGATAAAGCCCTATTACGACTATATTCTCATTGACTGTATGCCGTCGCTCGGCATTATGCCGCTGAACTCATTGGCGGCAGCAGACAGTGTTATCATTCCGTCCCAGCCGTCGTTTCTCTCGGCAAAGGGTCTGGATTTGCTCATGCACTCCATTTCAC